>Ga0335074_10009686_pt1 | contig 13462 bp, 14 predicted proteins | sample Lox_Sample_23_FD_206715 | JGI IMG/M metagenome (GOLD analysis project Ga0335074, IMG submission 206715) | Soil microbial communities from Loxahatchee National Wildlife Refuge, Florida, United States - Lox_Sample_2.3 | ecosystem: Environmental > Terrestrial > Soil > Wetlands | place: USA...
GATTCTGGACTACGCAGGCCGCAGTCTGGGTGCCGAAGCCGCGCGCGACATCGCCGGTCGCGTTTAGAATCGATGGGCCCTCGATCAGAACCCGCACCGGTTCCAACAGTCCGGCGTTGGGCGGTAATCCGCGAAAAAAGTAGGTGAACAGGTAGACCCCGAGCGCGGCGCGCACCAGATGCCAGGTCGCGTTCATCGCTCCGCAGGGAGCTTCGGGCGAGACGCCGTTGACCAGCAGCGTCATCCCATCCCCTTCCTTGAAAACCGTGGTTGGGATGCGCGAAAGACCGAGCTCGCGGCCGAGGTTGTCGGTAAAGATAATCGCGCGGAAGATTCCGTCCGGCAGCTCGAGTAAACGCTCGCGCGCGAGTCGGCCGGCATTGACCAACAGCTTTCGCATCCCACCCACGACCTGTTCCACTCCGCGCCGCTCGATCTCCGCGATCAGCCGATCGCGGATGCGCAGGCAGGTAGCGACGCGGGCCTTGAGATCGGACGCGAAGACCAGCGGATTCCGCACCGCCTGGCACAGGTATTCCAGAATGTCGGTGCGAATCTGGAAGTTCTCGCCGATCCGCAGTTGGGGCACGCGCAAGCCTTCTTCGAAACGCGAGGTCGCCAGTGCCGCATGGCCGCCCGGCGCCATCCCGCCGGTATCGCCCTGATGGCCGCCGCAGGTCGCCCACGCCACCAACTCGCCTCGATAGAATATCGGCATGGTAGTGAACATGTCGTAAACATGCGTGACGCCCGCGAACTCATCGTTGAAGAAATAGACGTCGCCATCCTTGAGACCGACCGTCGGGTCGTCCCGGTAATAACGCAAAATATACTTTGCCTGCGCGCAATTGAGCATTGAATGAAAATATATTCCGGTCGCCACCACCGCCGGATCGCCCGCCGCGGTCAAGATGCCGGTGTTCATGTCGCCGGTCAGAATCGCCTCAGAAATCGAAAGCTCCTGGTAGACATCGTGCGCCTCCTCGACGATACAACTGAGTTTGTGGCTCAGTATCTCGAGGTCGACGTCGCTGAGCAGCTCCATCCCGCGCCGTTCGCGCTCCGTCACCGGCGCGAGCCCTTCCGCGATGATCGCCGGATCATATCCGGGACCACGCCCATAAACATCGCGATCGTAGGTGAAGCCCTCAAAGAACATACCCTGCCGATCGAACAATTTTCCCATTACTAACTCCCGGCGCCTGTGTGCATATCCGTAGCACTCGTACGATCGTGGAGCTTCTCGATCCAGGCGAGATTGCTGGCCGCAATCCGCAATTGCCATCCGGAGGGAACCACCAGCACGGTATCCTTACCTTCGCAGAGCGCTGGCCCGGAGAAAGAATCGCCTGCGCACAGCGCTTCACGATCGTAAACCGGAGTTTCGGCGAAGCCCGCGACCGGCCCCCAGAAGACGCGCCGGCTCTCCTTGTGGCGCGGCGTTCCGGAGCTGCGCTCCAAGCCACTGGCCACCGCCGGTTTCTCGGTCGGAACTGATGCGATTAGCCGCAACGCCAGCACTTCGATTCCGACTTCCTTGAACACCGCGCCCTGTCCGTAGCGCGCCGCGTAGGCATCGTTGAACGCCTCGCAGAGCGCTTGCACGTCGGCCTTGCCGGCCAGCATCAACGCCGCCATCGGAACTTGGATGGTTTGACGCTGATTGCGGTAACAGAGCATGGCCTCAGCCTTGAGCTGGACCAGGTCCATCTCAAAACCTTCTTCACTCATGTCGCGGCGGGCAAGCTCGGTCAGGCTACTCAGTTCCTGATTGATCCGATCGATTCGATCGACGAGATAGCCACCCTCTTCTGGCGAGTAGAGCGTCAGCACCAGGCTCTTTTCGTAACTCTGAAAAATATCCAATGTCAGTGTGCTGAATGCACCGAATACACTACTGAACGGAAAAGTGAGTATTCGCCGTATACCCGCGAACTCCGCGAGTCCGGTCGCATGCACGGGACCCGCACCGCCAAACGCAAACATCGTGAGACCGCGAGGATCTTCCCCCGACCGGTAGACGGCGAGCCGATAGATTTCCTGCCCCATAACGCCGTCGATCAATTGCTTTATGCTCCACGCCGCCTCCTCGATAGTAATTCCCAGCGGCCCTGCGATTTTTGTCTGGAGCGCTTCGCGCGCGCGATCGGCGTCGAGTTGAAAGGCCCCGCCCAGGAAATATGCGGGATTGACAAACCCGAGTACCACGTCGGCGTCGGTCACCGTCGGATGCTCACCGCCCATCGCATAGCAGGCCGGCCCCGGATTCGAGCCGGCGCTTTGCGGTCCGACCTTGAGCACCCCATTCTCCAGCCGCGCGATTGATCCGCCGCCGGCGCCGATCGACCAGTGCGGCACGATCGGGACCTGGACCCGGAAGCGCTCGATAATCGGATTCTGTTCGTAGCGGGTCTCCTGCCCGGCACCGACCAGCCCTACATCGAAACTGGTGCCGCCCATATCCGCGACCACCGCGCTGTCGCAGCCGGTAAGGCCGCGCAGATAAGCCGCGCCCATCACCGCCGCAGCCGGCCCGCTGCCGTAGAGATGCAGCGCCTGGGTGCGCGAGAGCGAAGAAATGCCACCGGTGTTCTTGCTCACGAAGACCGGCCGGCGATAACCGCCGCCGCGTAGATCCTCGACCATTCGCAGCAGATGATCTTCGCTGACCTCGCGCAGGTAGGCGTCGAGAATCACCGTCATCGCGCGACGGTACTCATCCATCTGCGGCGAGATATCGCACGACAGGTACACCGGCAGATGGCCCAGGTAGCACTCCGGATAATCGGTTCGGATAATCTCCCCGATGCGCCGTTCGTGAACCGGATTTACAAATGAATTGAGCGTCACCACCACGATTCCGCGCACCCTGCGATCGACCAGCTCCTGGATTTTCTCGCGCAGATGGGATTCGTTGAGCGGCATCATGACCTGGCCGAGATTGTCGATGCGCTCGAGTGCGCCGACGATGTGTTCGCGCGGAATAATCGGAGTCGGCCGGCGGCCGCGGCCGCGATCGTACTTCGCCTGCGCCGGCAGCCCGTCGGCCCAGTTCGCCGAACGTCCCACCATGATCGCATCCTCGAAACCGTGCGTTGTGATCACGCCGAGCCGCGTGCCGCGCCGCTCGATCAACGCGTTGGTCCCGACTGTAGTCGAGTAGACGATCGCCGAAGTCGCCGCGAGCAGCGTTTCGAATGGCGTATTGATCTGTTCGGCCGCGAGGCGGATCGCGTTGAAAACGCCGAGTTTCAGATCGTAATGCGTAGTCTCCGCTTTGGCGGTAACAATTTGCTTGTTGTGCAACAACACCACGTCGGTGAAGGTGCCGCCGACGTCGATCCCGAGGGCGACTCTCATTTTTCAACCGCGCGCTTGCGCTTCAGATCTTTGATGTCGAGTTGGATATCCCAGGTCAACGGATGGCCGGGCGGCAGATACTCATTCTCCACCATCGTACCGCATCCCGGACAATAAAATTCCACGATCCGAATCCAGTCGGGATCGAAGCTGAAATTGAAGTCACGATTAGAGCCGACCGGAAGATGTATTTCGCGCGGATCCCGTTCACGCACCAGGCAGCCTTCCTTGTAGGAACGATTAAGCGCGCCGAGTCCGGCTTGGCAGCGATTGCAAACCCAACTTTCGGTCTCGAGGTCGGCCTCGAGATATTCCGTGATACGCACTCGCATTCACATCACCTCGATCCGATCAGAAAATCTATTCCGCTCCGGCCACGGTGTCGCACGGAGCGACATCGATCGTCGTGTGCAACAACCTCGGCATCACCACCCGCTCAGTCCCGGATTTCTGAATTGTCCCCGGCGGAGATGCGTGTGGGCGGTGGCGAACGTCGGGTGCGCCGCCGGCCATTGCCCATGATCTGCCGATGCCATCGTCGCCAGAATGCCCGCAAAGTCTCCTCGTCGGTAACCAGTGCGGGACGATTCATGCCGCGCGAGAACTGACACCATGAAACTTCATTGGCTGCGCGGAACCCGCGCTGACATGACTCCATCGCTTCGATATCGTCGACCGTGCCCAAGCCGCCCGGTCCGAGAAAGCTGACCAGGTTATCGTGCCGGTATCGGCGCCAGCTCGGCTGCTCGCCGCGCGGCCCAAAAGTCCACACCGTTACCTGCATCTCGTCGGCAGCCAGCGGCCAGCAGATTCGGAACGCGGTGCCCCAGATGTCAAGAATCATGAGGTTCGGATAGATGACGAGATTGCGGTCGAGGTTCGCCATCTGCTCGGCACGCTCTGCGCCGAAGCGCTCGACCAGCCGCCGGCGCACCGCTTCGAGCTCAAGCCTCACTTGCTCGCCGAGCCGCGGTTCCCATCGCGCGATCGGCCGACTGCCCGGCAGTGGCCGCTCCATCACCGAGTGACCATTGCCGAGGTCGTAAGCGCGCCCGATGAGCCCCGGTCCGGCAATCCCGTTTATCTGTTCGAGGTACTTGAGATAGGTACTGTGCAGCGGCGCGACGTGGTAATCGTCCACGGTGTTCTCGACCTGCATTTTCCAGTTGGCATGGACTGAGTATTGATGTTCGCCGCCCACTATTTCCATGCCGGTTTCCGAGAGATCGAGAATGACGTCAAGGTATTCGCGGGCGCCGGCCAGATAGTCAGTGAACTCCTCGATTGCCGGATCGAAGCTGACGAATACCAGGCCCCGGTAATTGACTACTCGCGGCGGCGCCTTGAGGCCGAGCTCCTGCCGGCGAAAGTCTGGACCGTAACCGGCCGCATCGGGTACGCCGATCAGCTCGCCGGCATTGTTGTAGGTCCACGCATGGTAGAAGCATTGAAAGCTGCGCGCGTTGCCCTGCCGTTCGCGGCAGACCTGCGCACCGCGATGAGTACAACTATTGATCAGAACGCGCAGCGCCCCCGCGCTGTCGCGGCATAGAATTAGCGGGCGTCCGGCGACCTCGCGGGTGATGAAATCGCCCGGCCCCGGAACTTCGGACTCGTGCCCGACGTAGAGCCACGAGCGATCGAAAATCCGCTGCCGTTCGAGTTCCAGAATCTCGCGCGACGCGTAGGCATCTCGATGGACCCGAAAGATACAATCGCGCGGATTATCGACCACCAGGCCGGCCAGCCGGGAATGTTCCATGCTGATGCTCGTGCGGCGCTGCTCAGGCGAGCGATCCGCTTTGCATCGCGCCGGGCTGTGGGGCGGCGGATAACGGTGCAAGCCGCTTGAGCTCGGGCATGACCTCGGCAGCAAACAGGCGCATGTTGCGTTCGGCCTCGTCGTACGGCATCCCGGCGTAGCTGAAAACTCCGGTGAAGTGATCGGAATTCACGCGCCGGCGGATAGCGTCGATCTTCTCGAGGCATTGCTCCGGCGTGCCCCAGACCTGGAGATTCAGAAAATAGTCCGCCGCTCCATCCGCTCCCGACTTGGCCAGGTTCTTCGAGATTTCCCGGTAGAACTCGTAACCCTTGGCCTGGCCGAAGTGATTGGCGGTCATTTCGTAGTGGCGCAGCGCGGTATGCCAGTAGCCGCCGATGTAGCGCACCGCCATCTCGTGCGCGCGGTCGGCGTTGCGATCGCAGAAAACCCATCCGGAAGTAATGGTCGGGAGCGGCTCGCTGCCGTTCACCTGCTGATAGATCTTGCGATAGTCCGCCAATTCCTTGGCGACGGCTTCCCACGGTTTCTGCGGGATGATCAGGATGCCGATGCCAAGCTGGGCCATGATGCGCGAGGACTCGGGCGATACCGCGGCAGCATAGGTGCGGCCCTTGAATGATTTCAGCGGCTTGGGCCGGATGTCGCGTCGCGGCTGCTTGATGTGGCGGCCGTCGAACTCCATAAATCCGTTCTCGAGGCCTTCGAGTAGCATCGTGGCTGATTCGATGAAGCGTTCGCGCGATTCCTCGAGCGGGATGCGGAAGCCTTCGAACTCGAGGCGCGCGAGCCCGCGCCCGAGCCCCAGAATCACGCGCCCTTTGGAATAATGATCGAGCACCGAGACCTGCTCGGCGACGCGAATTGGATCGTGCCAGGGCAGCACCACCACCATCGAACCAAGCTTGAGGTGCTTTGTGCGTCCGGCGTAGTAGGAAAGGAACTGCAGGACGTCGGGGCACATCGTGTAATCGTCGAAATGATGCTCTACGCTCCAGAGCGATTCGAAACCAAGCGGTTCAGCAAGATCGCCGAGCGCGAGTTCGTGGCGATAGACCTCGAAGTCCGCCCGTTCATTGAGCGGGTTCTGGAAAATTACGGCGGCACCGACCTGCATGCGGAAAATCTCCTTCCCGGGGCGCGTCCCCGCCATGAGCGGCGCGCGGTAAGCCCAAGTATATGAAACCTATCAAGTGGCGGCGCGGACGAAAAGCTAAACTGTAGCGCTCGCTTCAATCCTCGATTTGCGATCAAACACGCGGGCTATTCATCCAAGAAGCGTCAGATGAGAAAGGCGAGATTCGGCAGCGCTTCGTCGTTGTTGAGCAGGGTAACTTTCTTGTAAGCGATTCGCAGGCCGCCATCGATACGGCGCAATCGATGAAGCGTGCGGCCATACCAGTGGACCTCCTGATGTTTGCGCAGATCGCCCAACGCGAAATTCGACCACGCGACGATTTCGCCGCCGGAGGCCTCTTCCAGCTCGATATTGGAAACCACGCGGCATAATCGCGAGGGCGGATCCTCGGCGAAAGCCTTGCCGGTCTTGAGCCGCTGGATGCGATTGGCGAGTTGCGGCCAGCGGTCGTAGACAATAGAAACCTCCCGTTCCGGGTCGGCATCGTCACGCCCACATGGCACCCAGTAGACCGCGTCCTCGGTCCACAGCGCCAGCCATTCCTCGTAGCGATGCTCGTCCATCAGGCGCGCTTCGCGATAGATGAATTGCTCGAGCTCGCGAAAGTCGATGGTCACGACGCTTGGTCTCCCGGCGGCGCCTGCGTCATCACGCGCCGGTAATGGTTCCACAGGCCGCGCTGAGTGGTCTCTTCGTAGGCCTTGCCGACGAGGAACCCGCCCTCGTCGCGGCGTTGGGTGCGGATGCCGCGTCCCAGCAGCACCCATTCATCCTTGCGCGCCTTGAAGGCCTCCTGATTGCGCTCGTAGACGTCGATGTCGTCGGGGGCGAGCAGGCCCGACGGCCCATGCATATAGCCGCTACGCCGAATACGCTCGCGGTTCAGCTCGTCGGGCGCGCCTTTGAGCAGCGCGGGAAAATAATAGATATGCGTTTCATCGACGCTGATCGGCCGAATCAACCTGACCTGGCCGGGCGGCAGGTAGTTGAAGTTCGGGAAGATCGTGAAATGCGGATCGCTATCGCCGATCACTTCTGCGGCCCGTTGCTTGCCGAGGCGCCGAACCAAACCCTCGACATAGGCGTTTTGCGCGGCCGCGGGGACATCGCCTTTGAGACCCTGAAAGAAAAAGCCGGTCTTGCGGTTCTGGGCGGTGAAATCGATCTGACCATGGCCATCGCCAAGGTCGCGGGTGCGCGCGGTGCCGTCGGGTCCGTAAACCGAATCCCAGTTGAAGCTTTTGCCCGAATCGAGATGGAAGGCCGACTGGTGCAGGATTGGCGGATGGTCATCTTCCAGTTGGCGCGATACTTATGCTTGAGCATTCCCGCCCGGAGCATCACCTCGCCCTCCGGCGCCAGGTTGATTACCTGGTCCAACAAGGTGCTGGCCGCCCCGATATGCTCGAGCAGGCTACGGCCATCGGGATTTAGATGGCCGAACAGAAAGCCCTGGTAGCCTTCCAGAGCTACTTCCAGCAGGCCATGTTCCGCCTTGTCGAAATCGCCGGGCGCATAGCCGCCCGGGTAAGGCATGCCGATCAGTTCGCCGCTCGCGGCGTAGGTCCAGCCATGATAGGCGCATCGAAACCCGCCGGCCGCGTTGCCGCGCTCGAGCTGGCAGACCGTGTTGGAGCGATGACGGCAGCGGTTGAGCAGCAGATGCAACCGGCGTTGCCGATCGCGCACCAGGATTACCGGCTGCAGTCCGATCCAGCGGCCGACAAATTCTCCCGGCTCGACGACCTCGGTCTCATGCCCGACGTAGACCCAGTTGTGGGAGAAGATACGGTCCATCTCCTCCTGGAAAATCGCCTCATCATAGTAGAGCCGGCTGTGAACCTGATCTTCTTTAACGAGCGTGTCGTAGCTGATCTTTCCCGCCGCCATGATTCATAACCTCCGGCGTGATTTGATCTTGGAGCACCGCCGCCGAATCGCCGGCGAGACACGGACCGCGAGATCCGGCCGGGTCGCGTCGCTGCCGACGCTAATCCTTGAGCGGGATTGCCATCGAGACCCGCGGCTCGTTGCCGACCGCCCGCGTGGTATGGCCGCGGCCTGTCAGGTCTTCGGCCAGGATGCCGTCCCCAGCGCCGACGCGATGCACCGAACCATCGCCAAGTCCTATCTCGACTGCGCCCGACAGCGTAATCACGTATTGACGCCGTGGCGCGTTATGCCAATCCATGAAGGTCCCCGGCGCCATCCGGCTGAACATCACGCCGGTGGCTGCCTGCATCGGCGTTCGCTCAGCATGCCCCTCGAGTTCGAAAGGGAGCGTCAGCTCCTGCATGTGCGATTGCCCGTCCTGTCCGGTGTAGAGACGAAATAGCCGCATCGTAAGTCACCTCTTGAGAGTTATACAGGTTGCAGATTTTTCACGATCTCACCAGTTGCCCCGGCAGGCAGCCCTGGTAGATGCCGTCCTGGAAAAGGATTTCGCCATTCACGACGCTCAGCCCGATGCCCTCGGCGCGTTCGATCAGCCGCGGCTTGCCGCCGGGAAGGTCGTCGAGCTGTTCGGTGATACAGGGTCGAATCGTGTCCGGATCGAACAGCACCAGGTCGGCGTCCATACCGATGGCGATGCGGCCCTTGCTGCGCAATCCCATGAAGTCGGAGGGCTCCGAAGTGAGCCTGCGCACAGCCTCCTCGAGCGTCAGGACACCACGCTTGCTCACCCATTCGTGCAGCACGTAGCTCGGCAGGCCGGCATCGCAGAACTGGTTGACGTGCGCTCCTCCGTCCGAGAGTCCGAGCAGCACGTTCGGCATCGTGACCAGCATCTGGACGCGCGCCGGATCGATGTTCGCCACCGAAACCGTGAAGCCGGTCGCCAGTTCCTCGCTGATGGCGAGGTCGAGGAAGACGTCGATTGGATCTTGCGCCTGCGCCGCCGCAATTTGCTCGACGGTGCGGCCGATCAGCCGGCGGTTTTCCGCGCGGGCCACACCCGCCACCTCGATAGTGTCCCAATCGCCGCGAAACGCGGCACCACCGCCGGCCTTCAGGTCGGTGCGAAATTCATCGCGAAACCGCGGTGATCGATAAAGCGCGATCTGCTCTTCGGTGCTGCGGTTGAGAGCCTCCCGCCAGCATCGAAAACTGCCGAACAGGAACGGGTCGCGCAGCGTGGTGAAGACTCGCAGCGGGCGAGGCGTGGTTTGCGGCAGGATCTTCAGTCCGCGGCGGAGGAACGGCTCGAAGCGCGCCATCACGTGCTGATGCACGTCGGCGGGCATGCCGGGAAAATCGAGCAGCGCGAGCCACGTCACCGGGCGCCCGCTTTCGCGCGCAAGTATCACCAGTATGTCGAACGCCTCGTCCGTCAACATCACTCCGCCGGTGCGCGGGACGTTGACCTCGATAATCCCCTTGTTGAGTTCCCGCATCACGCGGGAGAGCGCCATCAGCTCCTCGACGCTGGCAAGGCGGCTCGCAAGCGGCCGGCCCTGGTAGCCGTTATGCAGCTCGAACAGGCTCAGCGAAAAACCGTAAGCACCCGCCAAGATCGCCTCGCGCAGCAGCGCGCACATCCGCCGAATCTCGTCGCCCGATGCTGCACGCTCGCTGGCCTGCTCGCCCATCACGTACGAGCGCAGCGCCGAAAGCGGCACCAGGAAACCAACGTTCAGGCCGACGCCCTTTCTGGTTGCCGCCGCCATGTATTCGGGAAACGTCTCCCATTCCCACGAGACACCGCCGAGCAGCACGTCATAGGGCATCGCCTCGACGTTCACCAGATCCCACGCCAGCATCCCGCGCGCCTCCGGCTTGCAGGGCGCGACGCCGACTCCGCAATTGCCCATCAGTACGGTCGTGATACCGTGCCAGCACGAACTCGTCAGCAGCGGGTCCCATGAAATCTGCGCATCATAATGCGTATGGATGTCGATGAAGCCGGGCGCGAGGACTCTGCCGGCTGCATCGATCTCGCGGCGCGCGTGGCCCTCTACGCGTCCTGCGGCAACGATCTTGGCACCTTCAACTGCCACGGCACCGTCATAAGCGGCGACGCCCGAGCCGTCGCAGATCTTTGCGTTACGAATCAGCAGGTCGTACGCCATCGCAGACTTCCTTTGCGAGTCCGAGAATCTGGGGTCCGCTGACCGTGCGCGTGGGATCATACAAGCGTCTCGCGGAAATAAGAAAGGACCGCCGCTCCCGGCGATGGTCTCATAGCACAGAGGGCCTCGGCTCCTGCCGAGGTCGCTCGCATCGAGTGGCCCCTTCAAAGATCGGCTAGAAAGGCCTTTGGTAACGAAAATTCCAGCTTTGGCGGGTTATTTTTATCACTAGATAGTTACAAAGAGCTATATTGACACTACGTGGCCACTATGGCATTTTTAAGCTATCTATGGCCAAGATTGTCATACCAGCTCAGAAGGGTGCCCAACGACGCGTTCTTGCGCGCGCGATTGAGGTACTGGTCAATGCCAATATTATCGCGAAGGGCCAGGTTCTCCTGGTCTATCCGATTTTGCGCGTGGCCGAACGAGACAGCCACTCAGCGGTGAGCGCACTCCGCAAAGTCGGAATCAAAGCCATGCTTAAATAATCTCACCTGGATACGACCCGCGCCCTCGGTCATCGATCGTTGGCCGCTTGGGTCAGTTTGAGCGGAGGCTGCTGGCACTCCTGTCATCCTCTGAGCCGAAGGCGACCGAATCGAAGGATCCCGCGCCCCCGCACGTAATCACGCGGCAAAAGATGCCGCGCGAGATCCTTCGAATCCGCTCGCAGACTCGCTGCGCTCAGGATGACCCCGCTGAAATGCTCTCGCTATGGAATCGTGGCGCGACGCGAGTGTCCTCGCTTGTCATCCCGAGCGCAGCCCAAGCACTCGCGCTAAAGATCACGGCCTCCGGCACCGATTGCGGCGGCTAATGCTGATGGTGGTTCTTGCCGAAGCGCGCGCGCACTTCCTGCCGCTGCTGCGGAGTCATCTGGCGCCAGCGACGATAGTTCTCCATGACATGCTGGCGCTGTGCCGGCGGCAGATGCTGGAATTGTTGAAAGCGCTGGACCATCCATTGACGGCGCTCAGGCGGCAGACGCGTGTAACGTCCATAGGCCTCGCGCAAATTCTGACGCTCGGCGGGAGGCAGGGCGCGCCAGCGATGCAACCCTTGGAGCACTTGCTGGCGCTCTTCGGGTGGCAGGCGGCGAAACTCCTCATAATTCTGCTGCGCGGCGTGCCGCTCCTCCGGCGACATCCGCTGCCATTGGCGATAATTATTGAGTACCTGATCGCGCTGTTGGGGTGTTAGATGCGCCCATTGCTCCGGGTATTGTGAGGAGAGCGCGCGCTCCGCATCACTCATCGGTTCCTGCGCGTGCACCGGATATACGGCCGCACCGATCATCAAAGCGGCCAGCACCAGGGCCAGCGCCCATCGCGATGTCCCGATCATCGATTGCCCCCCAGAAAATCAGACAGCCACGGCGCGAGCGCATCCCCGCCGCCCGGTCCATTGCCCGGCGGCCCGCCGCCTCCGCCGTTGTAGTCCGGAGGGGGAGGCGGCGCGCTCTGCTTACCGCCTTGCAGGTACCCCATCTGCCGCAGCGCCTGGATTTGGTCGAGCATCGAGCCGCCCGGCGCCGGGGCCTGGGAATTTCCGGAACCTGAGGAGGAGAACAGATCGAGATTGAGCAGCATCTGCAAGTCCGGCGGTTGCGTTTGTGCCATCGCCGGTCGGATTCCAACCAAAGCCAGCGCGGCGAGCAAGCTCGCACCTACGATTACGCTACGACCGCGACACCACATGCGGGCGGCTGGGCGGCGCGAGCTGATCGAGGTTTTTAATCACGTCGTAGTTCTCCAACAGATCCATGTTCTCGACGACCGGGTAAGCGCGCAGCAAGCCGATGTTCGCATCGGCGAGCTCCCCTTCGACCTCGAGCTGATCGACCGCGACCATCGCCGGCCGCGGTCTCGGCGCGAGTGTCAACGCCAGCACGATCGCGCTGGCGGCGACCGCCGCGGTCGCCGCCGCCGACGCCCATACCAATCCCGGACGCCAGCGCCGGACGGGCTCGCTCCGCCGGGCATTGAGCTTGCGCCGCAACTGGTAATTATAAGCCGTCCAGTCGGGCTCCGGGATTTGTTCGACGCGGCGCGCGACCTGCTGGATCACCGTTTCAGCAGCAGCGAGTTCTTCCTGGCATCGCGCACAGTCCTTCAGATGAGCGCGCAGACGCGCGCTTTCCTCGACGCTGAGCTCGCCGTTGAGATACGGCAGCAAGGCGGTTTCAGGATGATGTGCGGACCACATCGGTCATTCGTCCTTCAGCACCTTCCGCAGGTGCGTAATTGCACGATGAAGATGGACGCGAGCGGTATTCTCCGAACAGTTGAGGACCGCCGCAATCTCTTTACTGGTAAATCCCTGTTGGGCCTGGAGCAACACCGCAGTGCGCTGATGGGCCGACAATCCGCCCAAGGCGCGATTGAGCTGCTCGACCGATTGCTGCAACAGCACCTTTTCGAGCGGGGCGGGCTCGGATGACGGGGGATCGATCTGGATCGCGTCGGGATCATCGTCGGGACCGGCAAGCGGCACGACCTTTCGCCACCATCGATTACGCCGCTGATGGTCGATGCAGAGGTTGACCAGGATGCGGTAAAACCACGTCGAAAATCGGGCTCGGCGGTCGAAGGTGTGGGCCGCTTCGTAGAGCCGGAGAAAAGCGTCCTGCGAGACGTCCCGCGCGTCGGCCTCATTGCCCAGTATAGAGCAGGCCAGGCGATAAGCCCGCGCCTGATGCCGTTCGACGATGAGATCGAACGCCTGAGAGTCGCGCTCGGCAATTCTCGCGCACAAGTCCTCATCGGAAGGCCCCACCTAAGTTGATCCGTCCGGCTAAAGCTTCGGTCGTGGGCGCCTCCCGCGCCACCTTCACGCGGTAATCCCTGACCGGCTGGCAGCCGTTGTGCGCATGTTAGCTCCACATTGGGTTGGACGAAACCACGCTCTCAATCGTTTACGTGTCCCGGCCGCGGGGCAGTCTCGTTCCCATGAATATAAGCGGCCTATTTCGATAAGAACCGCTAATCTACGCTTAAAAGGCTTACTCGCCGCGAGTCCTATATGGTCGCGGCCTTTTTCGTCCGCCTCCCGCAGCTAAGCGGCCTACTAACTACTTTCGAGATTGGCCAGCTCCCGAAGCCGCACGAC
>Ga0335074_10009687_pt1 | contig 13461 bp, 14 predicted proteins | sample Lox_Sample_23_FD_206715 | JGI IMG/M metagenome (GOLD analysis project Ga0335074, IMG submission 206715) | Soil microbial communities from Loxahatchee National Wildlife Refuge, Florida, United States - Lox_Sample_2.3 | ecosystem: Environmental > Terrestrial > Soil > Wetlands | place: USA...
ACAAGGCAGCCGCCCGACCACTGAGCTGCCCCCGGAGGCTCATATTCGGTGACCGCGAAGGCGTCGGATTGGTCTCCCATTTCTAACGAGCGTACGTGTGATTCGCTCGTCGGCGGCGCCACACCGACCCGTCGGCGGCAGATGCGGACGGTGACCCTCCTCGGCCGGGGTCTGGCGCAGCGGGGGTTCTTTGCCGCCGCGCGTAAACCACAGGCCGTCACTTCGCATCTCACAAGTACGGAAAGCAAGGGAGAGAAATGGCGCTCAAGAAGTTCAGCGAGGTAGCGACGGACGGCCGCTGCCCCAAGTGCGGCTATGCAGTCATGAAGCGCGGTGTCAACGCCGTGACCGGCAATCTGGCCGTTGGCGTGGCAGCACTTGTCGCCACCGGCGGCATTCTCGGCCCGGCTCGCTAGACGATCAAGTGCGGCGGCTGCGGAACCAAGTACCTGCGAGACTGACTTCTCTTGCCAGAACTCGCTGTCGGCAGCGACTATCGGCCCTGCCGCTCGCAGTAGAAGCGGCTGGTGGCTGCCCAGCCTGTGGCGAGATTGGCGAAATGGCGCATGGTCTTGTCCGATCCGACCTTGCGGGTGGCAACATAGCTGTCGTGAAGCACGCTGCCGGGCACAGGACCGCTAAATCTAAGGCCTTCCCAATCGGCCATGGCGCCAGATCCGCGTTAACGGCTGTCGGAGTTGGGTCGTGGCTGGCCGGGGGCGCAGCCGCCTTCCTAAGCAGAAACGGTGCCGGTGCCGCAGCTCTGGTTGCGGCCGGAACTGTGTGCGTCGTCCTCGCGCTGATGAGCCGGTGGACATCACGTCACGGCCAAGGTCGATCGGGGTGTTATCGATGAGCGGTGCTTCGGCGGTGCTGACTGTCTTGGTCGCGCACGGGGATGCCAACTCAACGTCAGGTGTGGACGCGTTCAACACCTGGACTAACGCCTTCGGAAGCCTCATCACCAGTCTAGCTTTGATCGTTGGTGGTATCTGGGCCTACTTCAAGTTTGCGAAAGGGCGGACGTTCCGGCCCCGACTTGAGATCGAGATGTCAGGCCAGTGGTTGAAAATAAAGCGGGAACAATGGCTGCAAGTTCGCGTCAGAGTTTCCAATATCGGTGCCGCCAGGATAAAGCTTCAGCAAGAAGGGACAGGACTTGAGGCGTGGGTACTTGTCTCGGCCCAGGCCCTTCCACCTGATTACGCAACATGGCAAAGCAAGAAGGTGTACGAAGTGCTAGATGATCACCGCTGGGTTGAGCCGGGCGAGACCGTCTCCGATGATTTGCTGCTTAACCTCGGAATACGCCCCGCTCCCGTACGCCTTGACGCTCGCATAATTGTGAAACGCAAGATATTCGGAAATATCGAGGTCAATGCACGCCAGATCGTGCCAGCCGCTGCTGTTATTGATCATTCGCAAGCGTAGAGAGGACGCTCCCTATGAGCATGTCTCGGTCGGGGAGAGAAAAGAAGCCCGCCGATATAATATTTGGCGGCATCGGTAAGATATTGTGGACACTGCGCCTTCAAGCCAAAGAGAACAAGCAAAAGACGAAAGATCAAGAAAAGAAGAAGAAAAAGAAGACAAAGGATCAATAAAAGGCGGATTGCGGATCGGCGTTAGTCCAAAGGACCGGCCACGCCATCTTGCCCGCACGGCACGGGAGCGCGCTGGCGGCTTCTGCAGCGCTTGAGCGCACTTACCCGAGCACCGGAGTCCTACGCTCATCGGCAGATCCGGACGATGTCAGCGCGCAGACTGACGTGATCGGTATGCCCTGGCGGGAGGTCGGCTTCGAGTCGTCAGCCGCGCAGAACGGCGGGACTGTGCGCGGTCCGCGCCTCGTCGGCAGTCACGGTCAGTTAGCAGGAACGACGGCTGGACAACGGCGGGATCGCTGAATCGACTCACTCGTGACGCGAAACGGCCTACGCCCTGCTCATCCGTCGCTGCCGACCCCGCCCCTATAAAACGCTACCGCCGGATCTGCAGATAGCGAGGACGGTAACACCCGTTGACCTCGGAGCCCGGGAGCGTTGCGTAGTCACGAGGAATTGTCGCTCGTTACTGGGACCTGCGTTTGGCTGGAGCCGAGTTCTCGGTAGCGGTGGCAGGCAATCAGGACTCCGCGCTCATCGGTCTCTGGCAGGGGACGCTCGGTGAAGCACCGATCAATCACGTGCGGACACCGCGGAGCGAAGGGGCAGCCGGCTAGGTCGGCGGGCGTCGCGCCGATCCTGGTAGCAGACTGCTCCCGCTCAGCTCGGCGTTGGGCTTGGCGTGCGGGGTCGGGCACGGGCACGGCAGCTATAAGCGCACGGGTGTAGGGATGGGCGGGAGCGCTAGCCACGAGCTCAGATCGCCCAGCTTCCATGACCTGTCCCTGGTAGAGGACGACGACCCGGTGAGCCATGTAGCGGATCACTGCCATGTCATGGGAGATGAACAGATAACTCATGCCAAGCTCGGCCTGGAGGTCTTTCATTAGGTTGAGGACCTGCGCCTGTATGGACAGGTCGAGCGAGCTGACCGGCTCGTCGCATATGACGAAGCGCGGGGTCCTCGTAAGCGCTCGGGCGATAGCGATACGCTGGCGTTGGCCGCCTGAAAACGCGGCGGGGTATCTGGACGCGGCCTGGGCTGGCAGGCCAACCCGCGCCAGTGCTGCGGTCACCGGATCGCCGCTTGCGCGTCTGTCGGCGCGCGGCCGGGCGACGAGTTGTTCTGCCAACGTCTGGCCCACGGTCCGGCGCGGGTTAAGCGAGCTGTACGGGTCCTGGAACACCACCTGCATATCTGCGCTCAGACTGCGGCGGTCCCGGAAGCTGAGTCCTGTGATGTCGCGGCCCGCGAACAGGATTGAACCCGAGGTCGGACGCACCAGGCCGAGCACCGCACGGCCCAGCGTCGTCTTTCCTGACCCAGACTCACCGACAAGGCCGACGGTTTCGCCGGGTAGCACTTCCAAACTGACGTCGGTCAGGGCCGCCACTGGCTTATGCCGCCACCGGCGGAACTGGACCGACAGGCGGGTGACCTCCAGCAATGGTTCGGGCTCGTTCATCGGGCCTCGGCTAGCATGCGGTCGGTGTGGATGCAGCGGCTGAGCCTGCCGGGCTCAGGTTCGAGAAGCGGAACCGGAGCGGCTGCGCAGTCCTCGGTCGCCAGGGAGCAGCGCTGAGCGAACCGGCAGCCGGTCGGCCAGCTTTCCGGCGGCGGCACTGTTCCGGGTATGGTGGCTAGCCGCTCGCCGTCTGCGGCAAGGTGGGGATCTGCTTGCAGCAGTCCCTGGGTGTAGGGATGCAACGGGCGCTGGAACACTGCAGCTATGCCAGCACGCTCAACCACCTGCCCGGCATACATCACCACCGCCCGGTCGCAGATGTCGGCCACTACGCCCCAGTCGTGCGTGACAAGGAGGACAGCCATGCGCTCGTGACGCTGGAGCGAGCGGAGCAGCGAAAGGATCTCGGCTTGTACGGTGACGTCCAGGGCGGTTGTCGGCTCGTCGGCGATCAGCAGGCTAGGGCTGCCGGACAAGGCACGGGCGATCACGACTCGCTGGGCCATGCCACCGGAGATCTCGTGGGGATAGCGCTTGGCCACATCGGCTGCAGACGGGATCTCGACCATGTCGAGAAGCTCAATCGCGCGCTTGCGGGCGGCGGAACGGCTGGACCCGGTGTGCTGGCGCACTGCTTCGCCGAGCTGGTTGCCGACGGTGTAGGCCGGGTCCAGGCTCACCATGGGCTCCTGCGAGATGAATCCGATCCTGCGGCCGCGGGTCGCTCGCAGCTCTTGGTCCGCCGCGCCGACAAGGTCAGATCCGGCGAACCAGCAGTGGCCGCCGGTAATTCTCCCTAGGGCTGGGACGAGCCCGAGTACTGCAAGGGCGGTGACTGTCTTCCCGCAGCCCGATTCCCCGACGAGGCCAACCACCTCGCCAGGCGCCACATCGAAGGACACGCCATCGACGACAGTGACCCAGCGGTCGCCAAGTGGAAGCGCCACAGTCAGGTCCTGCACCCACAGCAGCGAATCTGCGGCGAGGGATGCGGCTGGTGCCTGTCCGGCCGCCGGACCGGGGTCCGGGTCAGCGAGCCTGCGCTTCGTGGCTTGGGCACTGGCGGCCTTCGGCCGGGCTGCCATGCGCGGGCTGTCGAGATAGGTCTGCGCGGTCGCGTCGCGGACGGCGTCCCCGAACAGGACCAGGGCAATGACGGTCAGGGCGATGATCAGCCCCGAAGGGAATAGCAGCCACGGCTGCTGCTCGATCTCCTGGGAGGCCTCGGCAACCATTCCGCCCCAGCTCGGGTTTGGCTCAGTGACGCCCAGGCCGAGGAAGTTCAAGGCTGCTTCGGCCAGGATCGAGACGGCGGCGAGCAGTGACAGGTTAACAATCACGGGGCCGGCAACCGCCGGAAGGATATGGCGACGGACGATCTGGAGGCGGGACAGCCCTCCGACCTGGGCCGCGGTGACATATAGCTCTTCACGGACTGCGATGGTGGCGGCCCGCGTCACTCGGGCCAGTCCTGGCGCTATCAGCACGCCGAGGACGAGCATTGCGAGCGTCATGCTGTTGCCGAGCACCGCGAAGGCCATCAGCAGCACGACGATCTGGGGGATCGACATGATGAGATCGATCAGCCGGCTGACGACCCCGTCCGCCCAGCCCCCGACGTAACCGATCAGCAGCCCAGTCGGCACTCCCAATGCGGCAGCGACGCCGATTGCCTCCGCCGCGCCAGAAAGGCTTGGCTGACCGGCGTAGAGCAGCCGACTCAGGACGTCGCGGCCAAGGGAGTCGGTGCCGAGCAGGTGATGGGCGCTGGGCAGTGCCAGGACGTGTGAAAGATCGGCTGAGAGCGGGCTATACGGCGCGATTAGCGACGCGCCGAACGAGCAGGCGATCACTAGGATGAGGAATACCAGACACGCGACGCCTACCGGGTCACGGAGGAATCGGCGCCAGATTCCTGTGAGGATTCCGGGCCCGCGGAGAGCGGCGCTCTCGGTTCGGTCTGTGTCAGCTGCTGCCTGTATCACTGGTAGCGCACTTTCGGGTCGAGCCAGCTGTAGGCAAGGTCAACGAGGAGGTTGACGGCAACGACGATCAGCGTGAAGTACAGCGCCACGCCCTGTATTACCGGGAGGTCGTGCGCGCTTGTGGCGCTGATGGCGAGGGAGCCCAGCCCTGGCAGGACGAAGACCTGCTCGATGACTACCGCGCCGGTCAGGGCGCCGATCACCAGCAGGCCCGCGACAGTCACTACGGGGATCGCCGAGTTACGAACGGCGTGCTTAAAGATGATCTTCCGTTCGCTGATGCCGTTAGCCCGCAGCCCCCGGATGAACGGGGACGCAAGGACGTTGAGCATGGAATCACGCGTCTGCTTGGCGAGCACTGTCATCTGGCCGAGACCGAGCGCGAGTGCCGGCAGCACGAGCGACCGGGCCCACTCCACAGGCGACTGCGAGAAGTACGTAAAACCGGTCGCCGGGAACAGCTGCCAGGTGACCGCAAAGCCAGCTATGAGCAGCAGCGCGATCCAGAAGCTCGGTACGGCCAGACCCGGCACGGCCAGGACGTCGACGATCTTGGCGGCGACTCCGCCGCGTAGAGCGCTGAAGACGCCTGCGCCCCATCCGAGCGCTATGGCGATGACGATTGCTGAGCCGAGCAGTGCAAGAGTGACGGGCAGGCGTGCGTTGAGCTCAGAAAAGACCGACTGTCCGTTCACTAGGGAGACGCCCAGGTTGCCGTGGAGCAGTTGGTCGAGCCAGTGCCAGTATTGCTGGGGCAGTGGTTTGTTCAGGCCGAGCTGTTGATCGAGCTGCGTCATCGCAGCGGGTGTGGCGTCGGGCCCGAGGATTGCCTCGGCGGCGTTTCCGGGGATGAGGGCCTCGAAGATGAAGCTGAGCAGCGACACGACGAGGATCAGAGGCACTGAGAAGAGCACTCTGCGAACAGCGAGCCTTAGCACTTTTCGTGGCACCTCATCCCGCGGAACTTATAGACAACCAACCTGGGCATCGTGGCAGTTAGCGTGCCGGATACCAGTCGACCGGGTCGGGGCTGACCTCGGGTGGGTCAAGCACGAATCCGCCGACGGCCTTGCTCACGTAGAAGGTTTCCTCGTTCGTGGCAATAGGGATGAACCAGGCCTGCTGAAGTATCTGGGTCTCCAGCTGGTCCGAGGCCGCCTGCTGCGCGGCAGGTGTGACCGAGGTTCCGACCTGGTTCTCGAGAGCGTCCATCGCAGAGTTGGTGCTGCCAAACGGGTTTAGCGGCCCGTTAGGGAGGATGACCTCGCTGGCGTCGACGTAGATCGGCTGAGCACCGTATTCGAACACCTGTGCCGCAATCTTTCGGCCGGTGAGATCAGCGCCGTACTCGGTCAGGTTGGCTGGCGTGGTGATCTGCACCTTGACGCCGATGTTATTGAGGTAGCTGGCAATCGCCTGCGCCAAGGTTGTCTCGCCGGGCTGCAGGTTATAGGCCAGCATCGGCAGTGTGAACCCATTCGCGTAGCCGGCCTGCGCCAGCAACTGCTTGGCTTTAGCCGGATCGTAGGAGTACATGTTCGCGTCAGCGGAGTTATAGCCCGTGTAGCCGGGCACTGCTGTCTCGTCGTCGGCCTTGCCGTAGCTACCGAACAGCGCCTTGGCTATGGCGACGCGGTTGACCGCATAGTTGAGTGCCTGGCGGACTTTCAGGTTGCCGAGCGCTTTCACGGTCGTGCCCGCACGATCCATCAGGAAGACCGAGTCCCAGGTGTACGGGACGGCATACACCTTGAGCCCGGCCGCCTTCGCAGCGTCGGCTGAGGTTGTTTGGCCCATCGCGACTTGGACCTGGCCTGTCTGCAGCGCGTCGATGGTAGCGGTCGGGTCGCTGATCACAGTGATGATGACCTGCTTCCAGTGGATGGCGGCCGGATCCCAGTAGAATTTGTTCGGAACGTAGACGTACTTCGTCCCGGTGATCGTGGCACTGGAGTCGAGAACATACGGCCCGGCGCCGTCCGTGGTGGTGCCTAGCGACGCCGGGTGCGCCATGCCCTTCGGACCGATGACGTCCCCGGAAACCAGGTCCTGCTCGAAGTAGTAGGGAAGCTCCGGGTCGGGAGCCTTAAGCGTGATCCGCAGGGACAACGGGCCGGTCACCGCGATCGACTGGAAATTGAAGCGGCCGGCAAAGGTGCCGGACTTGGCGTAATACTCAAGGAACGCCCGCACGCCGGCGGCTGTCAGAGGCTGGCCGTCGCTGAACCTGACTCCCTTACGCAGTGTCATCTGGAAAACGGTGTTGGTGTTCCCGACGTACCCCCACGAGGTCGCCAGGTCAGGAGCGTAGGTGCCTTGTGGAGTGAGGCGGATCAGCGAGTCGTAAGACAGCTCGAGGAAGAACTCGAGCGGATCCCCGTTGCCGCTGAGGGCGGGATTCAGCGTGGTGGGCGCCGTCGGCGATGCGATGGTCAGCGTTGAGCTGGCCGTTGCGCTGCTAGATGTGGCGTTGGATGCTGTGCTGCCGCTGCATCCGGCGATGGCGAGCACGGCGGCGGCTGTCGCTGCCGCGGTGATCACGAGTCCTCGTGATGAAATCACTGTGTTCCTCCTTGCAGCTGGCACGGCTCAGGGGCTAGCCGAAGACGGGCGATGGGGTATCTGCGACGGCCGCAAGGGCTTCCCGGTCCGGGTCGTGCGCGAGCTCAGGCGCCAGATCCAGGAGCATGGTCGCGCGGCGGTCGGTGTCATAGGCGGGCCAGGCGGGCAGCGAGCCGCCGCCCGGATGTCCGGTGCGGGCGAACGCTGCCCAGGTGCGGCCCATGATGGCCGCCATCTCGAAGCGGTCCGGCCGGTCGCCAGCGAACGGGATCCGGTCCACGGTTGAGAAGATGAAGGGAAGCTCGGAGCTGTGGCACGAGCGCACCAGGCCGCCGAGCACTGGAGTCTCGTACGTGAACAGGTACATGAAGACGGATGCGGGCTGCGCCAGTTTGCGCTCCGCTAGCCTGATCGACGGCGCACGCATCATCGCGTTCGAAAGCGCTCTGCTGAGGAGCCGGGCAGCCGGCAAATGAGGGTAGAGATCCTGGTAGGCGGCCAGGACGTCATCTGTCCTCTCCCCGACTGCTGCGGACAGCCGAGAGCGAGCCGAGTCGAGGTCCATGTTCACGGAGAACGCCTCGTCCTCGGTCAGGAACATGCCCGCCTCGTCGGCGTTTGTGCCGATAAGCAATGGCACGTTGGCGCAGAACGGAGCCGGCACTGGGTCGAACGGATGGGCGGGCAGCTGGTCGTCATCAATGACCGGGCCGATCGCCAGGCCCTCGTTCAGCGGGAAGTGCCGACGCAGCAAGCTTTGCTGATGAGCGATGAGCTGCTCAAGGGGTATCTCCCGCAGCCTGGCGGCTTCCCGCGCCTGCAGGCCGAAAGCCGCCAGCAGCTCTGCGGCGACGCGCGAGCCCCGCTCGCGGCTGATAGCACGCAGTCCCGGACCGGCCTGGATGATGGCCTTGTGGTACAGCCCGGCTGCTTGCGGCATCCCGAGCAGTGTCGCGACCTTCGCCCCTCCGCCAGACTGCCCGAAGATCGTGACGTTGCCAGGGTCGCCGCCAAATGCCGAGATATTGGTCCGAACCCATTCCAGCGCGGCCACCAGATCGAGGACGCCGGCGATACCCGATCCCGCGAAGTCGTCGCCCGCGAGGTCGGCCAGCGCGGTGTAACCGAGCACACCCAGCCGGTGATTGACGGTGACCAAGACAATGTCCTCGCGGCAGGCCAGCTGCTCGCCGTGGAACATCATCTCCGAGGCCGCGCCATGCTGGAAGCCGCCCCCGTGGAACCACACCATCACCGGGCGTGCATCACCATCCGCGCTCGGCGTCCACACATTTAGGACTAGGCAGTCCTCGCCGCTAGCCCGTCCTTCCAGAGGGTTGCCGAATCCCGGGTAGATCAAATCGAGCAGTTCCCCCCATCGACCCATTGCAGCGGAGCGGATGTCCGCCTGCGGTGCGACCGGCCCGAAGACGGTCGCCTCACGCGTGCCCGTCCACGACCACGGCGGCGATGGCGCCCGAAAGCGCTGCTCGCCGCTAACTGGCCCCCCGTACGGAATGCCTAGAAAGACCTGAGCTCCGCGGGTGCTAAGGCCACGCAGTCTGCCCGATGCCGTCGTTACTTGTGGGCCGCTCATCAGGTTGTTCCACCTTTCGCCCCGGCTTGCGCCGACTCGTACTGGAACCTGCAGGTCGGCCCGCGTTCGATGCGAAACACAGACCGATTAGCTCGGTGAGGTTCCGCAGCGATCGAGCTCGCGAACTCCTGCTTGCCCGGTAGTCTGTTACGTGCTGGTTACTCGTGTCAACGCCTCATGTTACGTATTTTCTCTGACTACTAGGGAGGGCGAAGCGTGCGACGATTGCGCCGTGATGCCAGGCGAGACGCGCACTGTGCTACGCATGGGCGGCACCGGCGATGACTGAAACGCGGCCGACCAGCGCCGACGTCGCCCGCGAAGCTGGCGTCTCGCGGGCGACCGTCAGCTACGTGCTCAACGGTGCCGCCCGCAACATCTCGGCTGAGACCCAGGCCAGGGTCAAGGACGCCGCCACCCGGCTCGGCTACATCTCCCACGGCCCGGCTAAGACCCTCAAGGTGGGCTACAGCGATGTGGTGCTGCTCGCCATTCCACCATGGCCACTCGGGCCACCAGTGGCCGAGTGGATCAGCACAGCGTCCCGGGCCATCGGCGAGCTCGGCTACACGCCGCTTATCCACCATGAGCAAGAGCACTCACCGGCTGACCTCGCCAGGATCTGCCAGGCCATCAGGCCGGTAGGAGTCATTGCACCGAGCTCTCACTTCAGGCCTGGCATCCTTGCCGAAGTGCGGGCCAGCGGCGCTCGCGCGGTGATCGCCTACGGCGAGCAGCAGGTGCCGAACGTACCAACGCTGGTCGGGCCCCAGGAAGAAGTCGGCGCCTGCGCCGCGCGGTATCTGGCGCAACGAGGTCACCGCGAGATCCTCGCCCTGATGCCGGCCGACAAGGATCTGGTGGACTTGGGACTTCGTCGATCGGCAGGCGCTGCGGCAGCGTGCCAGGAACACGGCATCACCTACCGAGCCATCACATCCCAGATCGAGATGCGCGCCGTGGCCGCTGCGCTGCGCCAAGCGATGCCCAACGGCCGCTGGCCTTCCGCGATCTTCGCATTCAACGACGAATGCGCGCTGATGGCGATCCGGTGCCTGGCTGCAGCTGATATCCGGGTCCCGGTCGACATTGCAGTGCTCGGCTGCGATAACAGCCCGATGGCGAGGCTGACCGAACCGCCACTGACGTCAGTGAAATTCCGCATCACCGAGTCGTGGCAGAACCTGATCGAATCGCTAGGGCGCATGATCGATGGCGAGGAGCTACCCGCAGTGATGAACGGGATGGACGTGACCATCGCTGTTCGCCAGTCGGCGTAGGCGCTGTCGAACCTCCGGGCGCCGCTACCTGTTGAAGACTGCCGTCCGCGGCAATACGACGCTGAGCGCCAGGCCCGCCACTCTGTGACTGGAGAACTGGAAGACCTTGAGCGGCTGTCGTCAATACAGCGGGAGGGCCGCCAGACAGACGATTCCGCTAGCCGACCGGCCGACGTTGAGAGCTTGGTCGAGGAGTTTGAAACCACTGGCGATCTCAGTGTCCTGGATGCCGCCCTCGCCGAACTAGCCAGAGAGCTCACGGCGACGCCTGACGGCTCCCCGGCGAATTTCGATGTCCTGCTCCACGTGGGCTTGCTGCTGTGGAGGAAGTACGAGCGCCCTGGCGACATCTCTATTCTCAACCAGGCAATCCTTACCCACGAAGGTGGTCGGCGCGCCCACGATCACGCCGGTGGCGAACGGGGTGATCAGCAGCCCGGCCTGGGCGACGCTCACCTTCAGGCCGCCGACCATCTCCGGCAGCAGTCCCGCGATGATGAACTCGGTGGTGCTCAACGCTCCGCCGGTCGACGGCGGCTACACCAGCGACTGACTCCCACCAGACGAGGAGGAAAGACCCGTGGACACGCGCACTGCCGTAGACCGGCAGTCCGGCATGCTCCGGGTGACCTTGTCCCGGCGGGACCTCAAGAAGTCGCGGAGCGGCGAGCCCCGCTTGGCCGCGGTGCTCGCTGGTCCACAGCGCAGGCCGTGGGCCGTCAGGCGCTGCACGTCGCACAGCCCCGCCCGTCGGCCGATCACCCGGATCCGCTCGCTGACCGCCTCCCGCTCATGAAGCCGTGCGCGGAGCAGCATCCGGCAGAGAGCCCCGGACCGGCGGGCCGTGGCCAGTCGCTGTGCGGCTGATTAACCTGCACCGCACCGGTTGAGCCGTGCTCAGAACGTACTCATAGCCTGAAGCGCCGCAGGTCACAGCTCTGGCAGCGGATTTCGTACCGATGGCATCCGGCGGGAAACGGCCCTCCGGGCGTCGGCGACAATGGCGTCTTCGCCGACCCGCCGTGATCGCAGGGACGGCTGCCGTCGCCGGGACGGCATGACTCGCGTCTGGGCATACCAGCGGACTACCACGGACTACCAGGCTGAGCGATGTGGCCAGCGCCGGAATCGTGATGGCCTTACTCAGAACGGAAGTTCCGTCGGCACCGGAGGGAACGAGCCTGCATGAGTACCGCCAGGTCGCGGGCGGTGATCCGGGACGAGCTCCGGCTCGTTGAGGACGACCTGACGCAGGTCAGGCGGACGGCCGCCAGCTTGCGGGAGCGTGTCGGCGAGCGAGCGGACGAGCCGACCGACCCGGCGGAACGGGCCACGTTGATCGAGAACGCGGAGGAGCAGGAAGCCCTGATCGAGGGCCTCGAAGCCAGGCGCAGCAAGCTGCAGGCCGAACTCGGCGGCCGGTTTCCCGGAGCGGGGCGCAGGCAAGCGAGCCGGATGCTGCCACGCGGCTGAGCTAGGGGGCCCTGATTGCGCCGAGCTTGGCTTCGTGGGAGCCGTCAGCACCGTCAGGATGCCCGTGACGGCCAGCACTGCGGCAAGCGCGCAGATCTCCAGTCTGGTCACGAGCGCGGGGCCGCCTGGCGCGGCCGGCTCCCTGCCTGGACGACGTCGCGCTAGAGCCGAGATGACCTGCCTGCCGACGAGGTACCCGAACGTGTACACCGACACCTCGGCTTACGCAGGCCACCAGTATCCGGCCGCACTGGTCGGCTGCCTGCGCGGAACGATCCTCTTACCGGCCCGGCGGCAAGACCGGAAGATTCGCGTGCCGCAATCTCGCCGACGTGCCCGGAGATATTCACCAAGAGAAAAATCCAGGTCAGCTACACGGCCGTGGCGCCGGATCGCCGAGTATGCGCCGACATGCAGGGCGACCGAATGTGATGGATCCTGCGCGCAGATTGTCCAGCTATGAGCGGCCGCGAGCAGGGGAGATTGTGGGCTCCTTCCCGCCCAGGTCTGGCCGCCAGGCGTGCCGGGTCGGTTTCGGTCAGCGGGATCCGGCCGGTCCGGCCGGGAGTTCGGCGGCCAGCATCGCGAGGAGCTTGAGCGCGTCCTGGTCGGTGCTGCCGGGGGCGGCTTGGTAGACCGATATTCGCTGGCCGTCGGTGAGCTGGAGGACTTCGTAGGTGAGGGTGATCATCCCTGCCTGCGGGTGGCGGAATGTCTTCGGCTCGGCGCGGCGGCGCCGGATGTCGTACCGCTGCCAGAGCCTGGCGAACTCGGGGCTGTGCCTGGTGAGTTCGTCGACCAGCCCTGCCAGGCCGGCGGCGTCGGGGTTGGCAGCGGCGACGGCGTGCAGGTTCGCCGCGGTGGCGGCGGCGGAGTGCCGCCAGTCGGCGAATAGCTCGCGCGCGGCGGGGTGGAGGAAGGTGTACCGGGCGGTGTTGCGCTGGGGCGGCGGCCAGTCGGCCAGCCCGTGGAAGAGGGTCAGGGCCTCGGGGTTGGCGGCGAGCACGTCGCTGATCTGGTTGAGGACGTAGGCGGGGCAGGGCCGGAGGGTTTCCAGGAGTTGACGGATTGCGGGTCTGACGGCCTCGACGGCGGTTCCGGGCTGGGGCCGGGCGGGCCGGTTTGCGGCCTTGCCCGCCCGCGGCGGGTGGCGGAGTTCGTGCAGATGGGTGCGTTCTTCCTCGTCGAGCAGCAGCGCGGCGGCGAGAGCGTCGAGGATTGCGGTGCTGGGGTTGGTCTCGCGGTTTCGAGTTCGGCGATCAGTTCGCGTAGGCGCGCCGATAGTGTCCTCGATCGGGGTGCTGGGGTCAGATGATCTTGTTTGTTTTGGGGTCCCGTCCAGGAATGCCTTGATGAGCAGGCGCTTCCGCCGTCGTCAAGAGATTTGAACCCGTGGCCCTTTCCGCGCTTCCGGTGATCCTGCACGCGCCTGAATGGTCTTACTGAACGGCGCGATGCAACCGACGTGGACCCGGTCGAAGATCCGGCGTGTCC
>Ga0335074_10009688_pt1 | contig 13460 bp, 19 predicted proteins | sample Lox_Sample_23_FD_206715 | JGI IMG/M metagenome (GOLD analysis project Ga0335074, IMG submission 206715) | Soil microbial communities from Loxahatchee National Wildlife Refuge, Florida, United States - Lox_Sample_2.3 | ecosystem: Environmental > Terrestrial > Soil > Wetlands | place: USA...
CAGGCCGATTGTTGGGGGAATAGCTATACGAAGAGCTTGAGGCGCAATGATATAGGTAATCTGCTGGCGACGAGACATGCCAATCGATGCCGCTGCTTCCCATTGGGTCCGAGGGACAGCTTCGATGGACCCCCTCCATATTTCTGCAAAGAACGCTGTAGCGTTCACCGTGAGCGCGATACCAGCGGCGAGTGTAGCCTGGAGCCTGATTCCGTAGAGGCTCAGGAGGAAAAACCAGATGAAAAGCTGCGTGAGTAGTGGGATGCTCTGGATCAACTCTATGTAGCCTAGGCCAAACAAGCGTGCAACCGGGTTTCGTGAAACTCTGCAGAAGGTCAGCAGAAGACCTAACAGGCCGCTTCCAACGAACGTAAGCAGAGATAAGGAGAGTGTCGCGCGCCCGGCAGAAACGAGATACTCTGTGTCTGACAAAGAGAAGGTGTGAAGCAGCAATTTCGTTACCTCAGGGCAGGGGCAAGCTGACGGCGATAGACCATCATAACAGTAGGTCTCTGGCGATAGTAGAAGAGCCGTATACCCAGGAGACGCAGACCCAGCCTCATCATAATGACCAAACCCATGTAGATGATTGCGGAGATAATGTAGACTTCGAGGCTTCGGAAATTCAGAGATTGAATGTCGTTAGCCCGTGCTGTTAGATCTTCGGCGCCGATTGCCGACACAATACTTGTTCCAAGCATCAATAAGACAAATTGACTTGTCAGGGCCGGGTATATCTTTTCCAACGCTGGTAGGGCAACGATGTACCTAAATACCTGCACGCGCGACATCCCGATGGACAGTCCAGCCTCCAGTTGGCTCTTATGAACACCTTGAATACCGCCTCGGAGGATCTCCGTTACATAGGCCCCGTTATAAATGGATAAGCCTACGACGGCCGCAGTGTTCGGACTTAGGTGTACGCCGACCGTGGGGAGGCCAAAGTAAAGAATGAAAAGTTGCACCAACACGGGCGTATTTCTGATCAGCTCTAGGTATGTTCGGCCCGCCCATTGCATAGGCCGGTGACGCGACCGACGCGCCGCGACTCCGAGGGTTCCTAGCACTAGGCTGAGCGCAGCAGCCGCAAGGGTGAAGCAAATGGTGGCACCGATGCCCTTCACGAGCATCGGCCAGTATTCCAGGACATCGTTAAACTGGAATGTGTATCCCATGCCGTCGCTCAGCTAATTCGCGAAATGCCTCCGGCGCGGAGGCAGGCGCATAGTGGGGAGCTGTTGTGGTATCGTTGGGATGTCCCAAATCGTGGTCGGTCATGCGCGGCCACCTCTAGGAAGGGTCCCCAGGCCCTGAGAGGCTCTCGAAGGCCGCTGCCCACTTTAAAATGTGGTTGTACATGGCGGCCTCCGCGCTCTCGGCATCTCGATTTCGAACGTGCATTACGAGTGCGCGGTGCTCGTCAATCTCATGCTGCGGAGAGTCTGGGAGGTTGTCGGGTCGGCGGCCACGTGCTATCAGCAGGCCGAGCATCGATTCCATGACCGTCACAGCGACCTTATTTCGAGAGGCTGCCGCCAATAGAACGTGGAAGCGCGCGGCAAGCTCATTATTGGCCATCCCGGAGTCCACCGCTTTTTGATGTTGGTCGAGCAAGTCGTCGATGCGGTTGAAATCTTCCTCGGTTGCTCGCAGGCAGGCAAGGCGGATACACGCGGGTTCGATCATCTGCCGCACTTCTAAGAGGTCTCTCGCTGCCTCATTGCCGATCAGGAAGCCTAATACGTCGGGTCGCAGAAGATCCTCGGAGGTCACCCGGCGGATGAACGTTCCGGACCCAGCCTGGGATTTGACAACATTCAGCGTCCCAAGGATTTGCATCGCCTCCCGTACAGATGACCGGCCGACCGACAGTTTCTCCATCAACTCGCGCTCCGGAGGAAGCTGGTCGCCAGGCTTCAGAACCCCCCGACGGATCATTGCCAATATCTGCTCCGCGACACTCTTGGCCGCGGTCACGCGTTCAACCCGTTGGAAATCCGGTGAAAGATCCATCGTGACAGCGTGACCTCGACGAGCCGACTCCCTAAAATCGGATCATCAGCCTGTCAGACCAATTCGTCAAGGGCCAGCACAGCGCGGCAGAACCTCATGTCCGGAATCGGACTGTTTGATCCCGACGTGCCCATGCAACCAGGCCGCGTGTGGACGCTGTTGGCTGAGATCGCGCAACGCGAACAGTGGTACCAGGATCAGCGCGCGGTCCCCACGGCGTACCGAGTCCGACAATCCGGAGCATGACGCGCTGCCCAGAGGCAGAATAGGCGCTGTTGTTGCCGTTGGGCGCCAATGCTCCGTGAGGATGACGCCTGAAGCTCACGGTTGCGTGATTTTCGCTTGCTCACGGTTCCGTGATCGGCGATAGGGGGCACGCCGCTTAGGCGGCGTTCCTCCTCCGAAAGTTCAACTTGGACGCGCGCCCCTCCCCTGGCGCGCGTCTCTTTTGGAGGCTGGCTTTGCTCGCCCGCTCGCACCGAATAGGCTCGGAGCAGCGTCCTGTGTGCATTGTGGTCGGTGACATGGCTGTTGCTGCCGGTGATCGGCCTCGCCGTCATCCGGCCCTCGCGAGGCAAGCGATAGAGTAAAGCCATTACAGTCCTTTTACGGTCTGCTCACGCTCGCGTTACCCGCGATCGGCCAGACGGCGGCGCCCGCGCGGCCCCTGCCCAGGGGGGGCTTGGCGGGAGTGGCCGCGCGGGCAGCGGGCGGGAAGCGCGGCGGAAAGAACTCGCGCCCCGCCCGCGCCTTCGTTCTCGCGACCGGTCACACCCCCACTGGTCGAGCGATTCTGGCCGGTCTCTGGACGGTTTATGGTGCTCCCTCGCAAGGCCCGAATACCTGGATGCAGATGGCTTGGTTCCCACCGAACGCCACGCTCCGCAGCCGGCCGTCCTGAAACACGGCGTTGCCGGAACAAGCCCCCATCACCGGCACGGCGGCAGCCTGAAGCAGACCGGCTCCCTGGGCCCCATTCGTGAGAAACGTCATTCGCTCCTGGTTTCCCTGCGTTTCGCTGAGTTGCGGCGGCCCGGAGCACCGCAGAAATGCCGCCTTGCTAATGCCGATCAACCCTGTTGCCGGATTGACGGATGACCCGGCAGTGCAAGCAGGTAGGACAAGTCCGCCGACGACACCAAGAAACTGAGCGCGCATGATCAAACTCCTCGTCGCTGTCTCACGCTGCCACTTCGATTGGCTTGAGCAACTCCGGCTCGTTGTTCCTCGGGCTATTCACCGGCCGATCCACCGGCCAGGCCCAGTGACCGCGAAGCTGTGCATTTTGGCCATCTGGCCTCACCGCCACAGGTTCTCGAACCGGCGGCCTGCCGTTCGGGTGTAGTGAACAGTATGCCGGGGATCTCGATGGCCGAGGTAATCCTGGATGAGCCGCAGGTCGTGGCCCTTGTCGGCCAGAGCGAAGCCACAGGAGTGTCGCAGGGTGTGCGGATGCACCGAAGGTAGGCCGGCCCGCTCGGCAGCGGTCGCGATTAGGTAATTGACGGCCTGCCTGGTGAGTGGCTGACCGCGCTCGGAAACGAATAACCAGGGCAGTGTGTCGGCACGCGTCGCGAGATAGCGCTTGATGGCGCGCAGCTCGTCACCGGCGATCGGCTGCTCGCCGCTTGGGCGAGGCCGCCGGCCTGCGCGCAGCCATATGGAAATCCTCGACGCGCGGTCACCCACTCTTCACAAAATGCACCTTCTGTAAAGCCAAGGACGCCGATCGCAACCGCAACGAAATGAGAAAGCAGGAAATTGAGGCTTATCAATGGCTTATCCCAGGTGGCCCTGGGTTAAGTGATTGAAAAACCTGAATTCCCTTAGCGTCACTTTTTGCACGTCGGGGACGAGAACCCCGCGCGGTGGTCAGCCTGGCGCAACTGGTCGATGCTGGTGATGCCCACGACCGCCATGAAGTGCCGCACGTCGAGCCGGTACGCCCGGCGCGTGCGTGCGCTCTTCTGCTTGGCGAGGCAGATTTCTTCCTCGGGGATGTCGGCAAGCTGGTCGATGACCAATGGCGGCCTCGCCGAGGCAGGTTCGAGCCAGCACAGGGGGGGCGGTCATGCGGCCACTCATGGGTTCTGCGCGCCCAGCAACGTCACCCCGAGGGCGGCGCCGGCGCGGCGTAGTTCCTCGTCAAGCGAAGCGAGCGGCAGCTGCCTGCGTTGGGCGAGTTCGAGATAAACGGCGTCGTAAGCGGTCAACCGGAAGCGATCCGCAAGATGCAAGGTCGTCGTCCATACCTGCGTGTCGCTTTCGGCATCGACGTCGATCGCCATCGCGCTCAACCGGGCAAGCGCCGTGTCGCGGAATGCGGTATCAATGCGCTTGCGGCGGATGCCCATCTGGAAGGCGTTGAGGACTTCGACGCGCCAGAGCGGCGGGACGACGGCGCCTTCATCGACGACCTGAGTAAGCACCGCGTCGGCCGCTTCCGTGCGCTCATCCTCGAAATACCAAGCAAGCGTCAGCGACGAATCAAGGACCAGGCTCACCGGCGGCCCTCGGCAATAAGGTCCTTGATTTTCAGGCCGCCCAGCGTGATGCCTTTGCTCATCTGGCGGATGCCTTCAGCGGCCGCGCGCGCGGCTTCACGATTGACCGCGCCCTTGGGAGGCACGAGGCGCGCGACCTCCTTGCCATGCCGCGTAATCGTCACTTCCTCGCCGTGCTCGACCAGGTCGAGCAGTTCGCTCAGCTTATTCTTGGCCTCAAAGGTGCCAACCACGCGCATCGGATGCTCCTCTAGCTAGACACCATCTAGCTTAGCACGCACGGTCCCGAATGTCTACTTAATTGGATGGGGTCGCTGATGGGGTCGATTCTGGCCAGAATCTCCTACGTGCTAATTTCTAGTGCAGGCGCTTGCCGGTCCACCGGTCTCGTCCCGCCCAGAACGGGCAAGCCGGACAGGTGGCACCTTCGTAGTCGATGCCTTCTTCATGGGGGCAGCCGATAATCTGGTCGGTCATGACGACCGACTTGGCCCCGGCCTCGGCGATGAACGCCAGCACCTCTTCCGTCACCCGGACATCATCGCGGATATCGGTCTGGTCCTTCGAGAACCAGCGTCGGAGATCCGTTGGCTCGGCGTCCTCGGCCGGCACAATGCCGATCGTGAGCTTGGTCGCCGTGGTATCGTCCGGACCGTAGAGCGCAACAGTTGCGAGCGGCCAACCGCGAAATCCTTTCTTGGCCCTCTTGCTCAATCTTTTGCGGGCACGCTCGATCATGACCGCCAACCGCTGGCGTGAAGGCTGCTCATGCCGCTACCCGCGCATAGCCGTATTTCATGATGCTTTAGTGTCTGAGCCGCATTCTCGTTCAAATTCCCGCAAAAGGCCGAGTGCGGCGGCAAGGCGGTTGGCGTCCAGAAGATTGAGCTTATCCGCGCTGCGCACCGCAAGCGCGATTGCTCTCGCTTTCTCCGGTGACGGGCTGCGTTCTTATATCTCGTTCCCGTCGGGGCGCTGTTCTTCATGCTTGCCAGCTTTGGCAGGCGGCGGGCATTGTCACGTTAACTTGGTTTAGACGGCGTGGAGCCCTGCACGCCCGTACCGCACATTTCATGTCGCGTGGCGGACACACGTCTCCCGCCGCCAAACGTTGAATGCATCCGAGCGGATCGCGCGGTAGGCGGTGGCTGCCATTAGATGTCGGCGTGGATGGAAATGACCATGGATGAATGCGTGAGCGGAGAGGAAACCCTGGGCCTGCTCGGGCGATTTGAAGCGCTGCATCTGTCGTTCTCATCGTCGTGTGGGTCGATGTGAGTTCTCGGCGCGATTGTTGAGATATCGGCTTTGCCGGTGCTCGACATCGGGAAACAAGTGGCGCCGCGCCACGCCGTAGCTTCTCAGCTTATCAGTTACGATCACGCGCGGCAGATACTGCAAGCCCTTCAGCAGTCGACGGAAGAAGTGCTTGGCAGCGCGGGCATCGCGCCGATCCTGAACAAGGATGTCGAGGACAACGCCGTGCTGATCGACGGCACGCCAGAGATAGCGCTGCACCCCCTGGATCCGGATGAACACTTCATCCATATGCCACTTGTCCCCGGGCCGAGGCCGCCGGCGGCGCAGGCAATTGGCGAAACTCTGGCCGAATTTCTTGCACCACCGCCGCACTGTCTCATAGGACACCACGATGCCCCGCTCGGCAAGGAGCAGCTCGACGTCACGCAGGCTGAGGCTGAACACGTGATACAGCCACACAGCATGGCTGATGAGCTCGGCCGGGAAGCGATGGCGGTAGTGCGGGTCGGGTAACGGCTTCATGCCACCACTCTCGCCCTCCCCCGCTCCGATCGCCAGCCCCGTTACCGTGACAATGCCCACCCGCGGCCTCATGCCCTTGAGCACCCGGGCTATTGCATCGAAGGTCCTGTTGCGGCTCTTGTTGTCGGTACCCCGACGTGCGCAGAATCGTTGATCGGCATCAACGGAGTCTTGGTCGGCAGTACACGTGCAAACCGGCCGCTGCCATCGTGCAATCCGTTGATCTGGCTCAGCTCTACCTGTCGAACACTCCAACTGCGCAAGTTGGGCTGGGACCTGTGCTCGGTGTGGTGTGCTCGGGTCGCCTCGGTTGCGGGGCGGGGCGCAAAGGAATAACAATCGCAGAGCATTTATCGGGAGTATTCAACTATGGATAAAGTACTCGAAGCAGTCGTTAACCGCCACCTAGCCGCCGAGAATGCACATCAGATGGGAGAGACGCTGGCGGCACTCCATCCCGACTGCCTGTTCGAAGACCTCCCTCTTGGAAAGACCTATCGTGGGCGCACCGGAGCAGAAAGTTACTACCGACTTTGGTGGGGTGCGTTCGATCTCGTGGTAAAGGGCGAGCGGCGCCACTGGTCAGAGGACGGCGCTTTCATGATCGCCGAGACCTGGTACGAGGGCGTTCACCACGGCCAATTTCTCGACTATGCACCGACCGGTCTGCCCATCAGGTTTCCGCTTGCGGTCGTGATACCCTTCCGGGACGGTCTGATGGCCGGCGAGCGCTTCTACTACGATCTTGCTACTCTGCTCAGACAAATCGGCGCCTTGCCCGCGCTCGGTGGCGGATGATGCGGATCGCGGTTCTCGGGGCCACGGGCGTCGTCGGCCGGCACGTTGTTTCGCGCCTTCACGAACATGGGTACGAGGTGCGCGCCGTCGTGGTCGCGGAAGCGGAAGTCGAAGCCCTGCGCCGGCGAGGAGTCGATGCGATGCAGGGCGACATTTTTGACCTCCATTCTGTGCGGGAAGCAGTCAAGGGGTGCTCGGCAGCGTTGCATCTGGCGACCGCGGCGCCACGGCCAGGCCACGTGCCAAACTGGCCGCTTAACGATCGCATCCGGCGAGAAGGGACAGCCAATCTTTTGGATGCATGCCGGAGCGCCGGGGTGCAGCGCTATGTCCAGCAAAGCCTGGCCTTTTTGGTCGGCGGTACGTCCGACCTGGTCGACGAGACCGCGCCATTGCTGCCCGCTACCGAGGTCACCGCCTCGGCAATCGATGCGGAACGGCTGGTCGCCGCGTCGGGACTGGATTGGGTGGTATTGCGCGATGGCGCGCTCTACGGACCGGGAACAGGGCGTGAGGAGCACTGGGCCGCGCTCGCCCACGCGGGGGAGCTTGCTTTCCCCGGTGACGGCTCCGACCACATCTCCTTGATCCACGTAGCCGATTTGGCTGAATGCTTCGTCGTGGCCTGCGAGCGGGCGCCCTCTGGCTCGATTATCTCCGCGGTCGACGACGAGCCGACAACTTATCGGGAACTTTTCACCTATATCGCGCTGTTAGAGGGCGCCACGGTTCCAACTTCCGGCGGTGCATCCAACTTTCCCTCGTTCCGCGTTACAAATTCCAAGGCACGAAAAGACTTGGGATGGCAACCCTTCTACCGCTCCTACAGATCGGGCCTCGCATGAGTCCTCGCGGCGAATCAAGGGATGTCTTGCTGGAATTTTTGCTGCGTCTACGCGCACGCGTGGCGTGGCGCTAGCAGGCGCAAAACTCAAGACTTCCACACCTCGACCCGTTGGCTTGCTATCGCATTCTCTCACTTGATGGTTGCAATCGATAAATTGCCGCGCAGGCCAGTCGCAAGGATCTCGGGTTTCTCGATCGGAATGCGGGTGGATGATACGAAGCGGGCCAGCATGTTGAACCAGCTCATTAACCAGATTGCCTGGACGGCAGCATTACGGCCGTAATGATCGGATAACCGCTGCACCGAGACCTCACTCAAGGTGACCTGTTTCGAGATCTCCTCGCACAAGTTGCATAATTCGACCGGCCAGTCGTCGAGCTTGCTGTAATCTCTTTCAATGACGGCCTGAATTTCTTCATCGGTCATACCCGCGGCTCGGGCAAATACCCTATGCTGAGGTACGGGATATTCAGCGCCAAGCAAGGTGGAAATGCGGAGGGCTATGATCTCGCGGTCGCGCGCGGGGAATCCGTGCGGGTCGAACATGGCTGCCAGCGTCGCCATGATCTCGTCCAGCCAGCCCGTTCTGGCAAGCATCCAAGGCACATTCAAGGGCGGCATGCCTTCCAACCTCTTGACGAGTTCCGGGGCTAAACCATCAGGGTCGCTGCTTGTGGGGAGAGGAATCATTCGCGGCACCGTATGGGGGTGGGACGACGAAGAGCGATGTTCATTTACCTCATCAATTCGGCCCCTCGTCAATTGGATGGCCTGATCCTCTCGCACCAACCTGGATCAGACCCGACGTGACCGACGCAATGGGGACTCTAAAATATCAAGCGACCTCCCGCAGTAGTCCCCATCGAACCACCGTGATCTGCTCCAGCTTGGAGAAGACCAGCCAGTCCATCAGCACCCAGATCACGCCGATCACGATCATCCCGATCAGAACCGTGTCAGTCTGATACCACTGGACAGCTTCAATCATGCGAAAGCCGATCCCGTTGGTGCCGGCGATCATCTCGGCCGCAACCAGCGCGCGCCATCCATACGCCATGGAGGTGCGCAACCCGACTAGGATCTGAATCAGCGCGCCTGGCAGGACCAGCTCCGACAGGATCTGCACGCCACGCGCCCCGTGGCACAGGATCGCACGGTGTAGGGCAAGTGGAATCGTGCGTACACCGTTCACGGTGTTGTATACCGAGCTGAAGAAGATCTGGTTTGCGATGACAAACAGCACTGCGCCCGGGCCAATCCCCAGCCACAGGACGGCCAGCGGGACCCAGGCGATGCCCCCGATCGATTGAAGAAATGTCAGGACAGGGATCAGCAGACACGAAATGCGTCGGTTCAGCGCGATGGCGATGCCCAGCGGAATGGCAAAGGCGTTGCCGATGCAGAAGCCAAGGAGAAGTCGCTCCAGACTGTCCAGAATGTCGCGCGGCAGCGATCCGTCCTGAATGCCCAATACAACCTGCCCGAACACATCCTCGATTTTCGGCAAAGCGTAAGGGGGAACATTGATGAAGAGCGGAATTAATATCCAGGCGGTGATCAGCAGGGCGAACGGGATCGCTCCGGGAGAGGCGACCAGATTGGCGATATAGGCCCGGGTGCTATTCCGTCGCATCGTGTACCAGACCCCAGCGCTCGATGGTGGCGGCCTCGAACGGACGCAAATAGAGCTGGTCGATCATCAGCCAGAGCAGGCCGATGATGATCATGCCCACGATGGTCCGGTCGGTGGCGTGATTGGCAGCACTGGTCAGGATCAGGTATCCGACCCCGGTCTTGGCGGCGACCATTTCCGCGAAGATCAATCCCCGGAAGGCGAAGCCGGCGCCGATGCGAATGCCGGTGATAATACCGGGAAGCGCCCCGGGAAGGATGACTTGCCGAAGCACCTGCATCCTGGTCGCGCCCAGCGATGAGACCGCGTTGATCAGGATGCGCGGGGTACTGCGCACAGCGGTGGCGGTGTTGAATAGCACCGGGAAGATGACGACATAAGTCAGCGCCAGCACGATGGTCTTGAGACCGTAGCCCCACCAGATCACGAAAATCGGTATCCAGGCGACCTCCACGATCGCGTAGAAGAAGTTCAGGATCGGTTGGAGCAGACGTGACAGTCTTGGACTCATGCCGATCCCAAGGCCGAGGATTAGACCGATGCTCACCCCAAGGCTGACGCCGGCGAGGTAGCGGCCCAGGCTGTCGGCGATATAGACGGGCAGAATGCCCTTCTGGACCAGCTCGATACCAGCCCGCACAACGTCAGCGGGCGACGGAAAGAAGTAGCGGGGAATGGACGAAACACGGGCGATCAACTGCCAGACCGCGAGAAGACTAAGGACACCCACGGTTCCAAGCAGAACCGGTTCCAGGTTTCGGCGAGTGGTCCGGAACGTGGTTGCGTGGGTGGCGCTGCCTTCGACCGATGCGCTCATGATGCGCGCCAAGGGCGGATGTGCCCAATCCAGTAAAGCTGCGCCAGATCAACAAGCTGATCGCGCGACACGCCTTCGAGCCACACCTGACGGTCGGCGATCTTGACCAGTCGTCCTGCCGCCTGAAGCCGCTGGATGTTGAATGCCTCGGGTGTGAACTGCAGGGTGATTTCGATATTGATGGTGTGCCCGGGTCCAGGCAGCTTGAGCCCGACCAACCGTGCCCGGCCCAACTGCCAGCTCCAGATTTCATAGCATAGCAGGCATATGACCAGGACGGCGGTCGCCACGATCGGCCGAAGCCACGCGCGGCTCATCCGGATGCTCCCTCTCCGCGCACGAGATGCAGCACGTGTTCGCGCAGCGCGGTAAAACGCGGGCTGCGGCCGAGCTCCGTCCAGGTTCGCTGGTTGCGCGGAATATCGATCTCGACGATCGATTTCACCCGGCCTGGCCCTGGGGTGAGGACCGCCACGCGGTCGGCGAGGAACACCGCTTCCTCCACGCTGTGAGTCACGAACAAGACCGTGACTCGCAGCTTCAGCCAAATCCGAACCAGCTCCTCCTGCAGGATCATTCGTGACTGCGCGTCAACGGCGGCGAACGGCTCATCCATGAGCATGACTTCAGGTTCGTTCGCCAGCGTGCGCGCCACGGCGACCCGCTGCTTCATGCCGCCCGACAATTGATGCGGATATTTGTGGGCGGCGTCCGTCAGGTTGATCAGGTCCAGGAATTGATGGCCGATCCTGTTGCGCTCGGCGCGGGGAACGCCACGCAGGCGTAAGCCAAGCGTGACGTTGTCGAGCACAGTACGCCACGGAAGCAGCGCATACTCCTGAAAGACAACGCCGCGGTCAGCGCCTGGGCCGCGGATTGCCGCGCCGTCGAGCAACAGCGAACCCGAGCGTGGGCGAAGGAAACCGGCAATGGCGGCGATCAGGGTGCTCTTGCCGCAACCACTGGGGCCGACGACGCAGACGAACTCGTTCTTATAAACGTCGAGGGTCAGCCCATCGAGGGCACGGTGGCCGGGCTTGCCATCATTGGCCGTGTAATCGATCGAGAGATCGCGAATCTCGATCTTTGGCGATCCGGCGGCTTCGTGCCGGGCCTGCCGCTCGAACGAAGCCGCCAAGGCCACCGTCATTTCCAGCTATCGGCGCTCAGTTGCGCGTCAGCGGGAATGGATTGCAGATCGCTGAAATACTGCGGCGCCTGCGTTTCCGCAGTGACAATGAACTGGGCATCGACCGCCTTCGCGGGATCGACCTTGGCGCGCAGTTCATGCGCCGCGAGCATCTGTGGAACCGCCTTCGTCGCGAAGCCCTCAATCGTCAGTTTCGAGATTCGCGGATCGAAGCGGGAGTGTTTCAGGGATTGCTGCAGCACCGAAAGGCTCACGCCTTGGATCCAGTGGGTGTCGATCTGGGCCGCCTCATCCGGGTGCTGCCGTACCCATTGCTCCGCGCGGGCAAACGCGATGACAAATTTTTGCAGCAGCGGCCCGTCCCGCGTGATGATCTGGCGAGTGGTGAGCACCGTCCCCGGCATGAAGCATGCCGTACAGCCGCCTTCCACCACACGTATGCTGCCTTTGACGTTTTGCAACGTGGCGCTCGCCCAGGGTTCCCAGATCGAAATTGCATCGGCATCACCCTCCTCGAGCGCGGTCGCCAGTGTCGCGGGCTGGCCGTTTTCCAGACGGACCGACGAGGCGGGGATGTTCATCTGCTCCAGCAGATTGACGAGGTACGCCTGGGCATCGGTGCCGAACGGCATGGCGACCCGCTTGCCGCCGAGGTTCTTCAGTCCACCTGCCCCGATGCGCGAGGGCGCCGAGGCGATGATGGCCTGATTGTCCGAATAGGAGTCTGACAGCGCGCTGCCGTGCAGCGTGGCGATCATCACCAAGGGAAAGCCGTTCGCGACACCTGCGAGAAAGGGCGAGGTGCCGAGAATGCTGACCTGTTGCGCACCATTGACCTGCCCGTTCACCTCGTCCACGCCGGTCTGGTACATCGTGACCTTGGCGTCCAGGCCCTCGTCGGCGAAGAAGCCCTTCTCCACCGCGACGAAAACCGGCGCGTGATTGTCCGCCTGCGCGGCGCCGATCACGAATTTCGCCGGCTGTGCCTGCGCGGCGAATGGCGCGCACGCCATAGCCATCGCACATGTCAGTCGTACCAGTCTGTTCATTGTCCCCTCCCATTATTCGGCATGTCGAGCCGGTTCTGGTCTGGATGGATTTCCCATACGAATTCGCTGGGCGGCCGCGTGTGCTTAGCCCAACCGACAAGCAAATCCTTGTCGCGGCGGCGTTGCGCCATCAGGGTTCGAACCCGGTCGGGATCCCAATCGGCCAATAGCTGCCCGGTCAAGCGATCACGCACTATGGCGAAACGTGGATCCTCGGCGAGGTCGTTGGTTTCGTCCGGGTCGTCCAGCAGATCGAACAGTTGCGGACGATAGCCGTGATACCAGCACAGCTTCCAGTGGTGATCGCGTAGCATCCGCTGTTGCACGGCCATGCCGCCAGTCCAGTCCGGCACGGCATCGGTGCAGTATTCGCTGAACGCCTGGTCCAGCCAGGGCGCACTGGCGTCTTTGGCGACGGACAGAAAGCTTCGGCCGGATGCGTTCGGAAGGGCAGGCGCGCCAAGCGCATCGAGGATTGTGGGACCCAGATCGGTCAGGCTCACCACCTGGTTGCGGCGTTCGCCCTGCGGCAGTTCACCGGGCCACGAGAGGATCAAAGGCACCTTCACGGACTCCTCGTGGAAAGTGTGCTTCCACCAGAGTCCGCGCTCACCAATGTGATCGCCGTGATCGGAGGCGTATATCACGAGAGTGTCTTTCGCGAGGCCGGTCGCTTCGAGCGTGGCCAGGATGCGGCCGATCATGCGGTCCATGCTGGCGACCAAGCCGTAGTACGCAGCGCGGGCACGCATCGCGTCAGCAGATGTGACGTGCCGAATGCCACGATTGGAGCGCCACCAGGCGAGCCACGGGTGTTCCTCGGCCGGCGGGGGCAGGCACGGCGGGAGTACGCGGTTTTCGAACCGG
>Ga0335074_10009689_pt1 | contig 13460 bp, 11 predicted proteins | sample Lox_Sample_23_FD_206715 | JGI IMG/M metagenome (GOLD analysis project Ga0335074, IMG submission 206715) | Soil microbial communities from Loxahatchee National Wildlife Refuge, Florida, United States - Lox_Sample_2.3 | ecosystem: Environmental > Terrestrial > Soil > Wetlands | place: USA...
CGCCGGCAGTCGAATCAGCAGCCATCCCCGGAGCGCCTTTTTCGGCAGCCTTGATCTCTTCCCAATTCCGCAATACGGCTGCGGAGGAACCCTGGACTTCAGCATCGACGATGGCGCGATTTCCGGCGGCTTGCGAGGCTTCGTCGCCAAATACATGGGGATGCCGGCGGATCAGTTTGCGGTTGAGATGATCGAGCACATCGTTGATCGTGAACCGGCCCTCGTTGGCTGCCATTTCCGCATAGAAGAGCACCTGGAGCAGCAGATCGCCGAGCTCCTCGGCCAAATGATCGAAGTCGCGGCGCTCAATGGCGTCGAAGACTTCATAGGTCTCTTCGAGCGTGTACTTGCGGATGGAGTCAAACGACTGTTCGCGATCCCATGGGCAGCCGCCGGGCGCACGCAAGCGGGCCATGATGGCGGCGGATTGCTTGAACAACTCGGCTGCCCCCGCGGGATCGGTAAGCATCGGCGCAGGATCGGATGCACTGGAACTTTCAAGAGGAAGGTCCATGCACTTCCAGTTTAACGTGCGGGGGGACACAATGTCTGATAACCGCACAGCGCAGCACAAGATGGGTCGATGCGGCAAGCGGGTATACTCACTCTGCAATGACTCTCATCCTTTCGACAGTCATCGCCGCGATTGTCGGCCTGGCGTTCGGAAGCTTTCTGAATGTGTGCGTCAGCCGATGGCCGCACGACGAAGGCATCGTGAAGCCGCGTTCCTACTGCGAAAGCTGCAAACGGACTCTTTCCTGGTGGGAGAACTTTCCCGTGCTCAGCTGGCTGGTGCTGCGCGGCCGTTGCCGCACCTGCCGGGCGCCCATTGGGTGGCGGCATCCAGTCGTGGAGCTGGCGGTGGCGGGTTTGTGGGCCTACACGGTCTGGCAGACCTTGACTTCGACCGAACAACAGAACTTCGCCGCGCTTTCTTATACGGCGATGCTGAACGCTGTTGCCCAGATGATCTTCTTATGGTTCCTGGTAGCACTTGCCGCGCTCGATGCCGAAAATCTGTGGCTGCCCGACCGCTTGACTCTTCCCGGGGTTCTCCTGGGATTCCTGCTGAGTCTCGCGCATCCGGCGCTCGATACTTATTACATCAGCGGCGGTTTTGCCGAGTGGCAGCACCTCACCGGAGTCAGCTTTGCGTACTGGTTCCTCGGCCTGGTCATTCCCACCGGCTTAATCCTCGTGATTCGTTACCTCTACAGGGTATTTCGCCACCGCGATGGAATCGGCTCAGGCGACGTGAAGCTGGTGGCGATGCTGGGCGGATGGCTTGGTGTGCGCGTGGCGCTACTCGCCTTCGGCATTGGCGTCGTCACGGCCGCCCTGTACGGCCTGCTTCTCTATGCGAATCCGGCCATGCGCGGCGACGGCGATTCATGGCTTGAAGAGAAAGTTCCCTTTGGGACGTTCCTTTCCATTGGCGGAATCGTCAGTTGCCTGTGGGGCGTGCAGATCGTCGCAGCCTACATGAGTTGGGCGGGGGTCGAAGGCTAGGTTGCAAAGTGGGCGTGCTCTCTCTCGCTTTCACCAAGCTGGCTTTTTTCTTTGGCAAAAGCCGCACCCCTTTTGCAGCTTCGCGGCACGGTAACCCTGACACCTGTGAAATCGCGGCTCGGCGCTGGCCGCTGTCTATTGCGGAGCCGGCAACTCGGGATGCGGCGCGGCCGCAGGCTGTACCGACGCCTTGGCATTCGCGATTTCGGGATCCTTGAGGGCCTTGCGCGCGTCCTTGCCGTGGCGGCTGTCCGGATCGTAATCGGCAACTTTTTGGTAGTCCGCGCGCGCTTCAGCAAAGTTCCCCAGGTGCCGCTGGCTCTCCGCCAGTCCCCAATAGACTTCGGGATTATCGGGATCGAGGACCAGCGCTGATTCAAAGCGCGACAGCGCCGCCTTCCAGTCCTTGTTGTCAAGATAGTACGTGCCTACGTTTTCGTCCTCTGCAGCGGTCTCCTGGTGATCGGGTTCCAACACGGTGCCCCTCTTCCCCCGCTTTCCGCGTTGCGTGGAGTCGTCGTCGGGCGGCGGCAGCAGGTTGCCCATCCCTGAAAGGCTGGAGCTGGAACTCGATTCCCCCGCTTCGGCAGCGGCGCCGGCTTCTTCCGGGCTGCGCACCGGGTCGACATCGTCCTCCGGCAGCTCAATCGGCTGACGGGACTCGTCGCCGCTCATCGAGGGCGGGTTGGGATTGTCGCGCGACGGCATCAGCGGAATATTGCTGTTGTCTTCCGGAAACGGGTTCTGATTGGTTTGTTGCAGCGTGCGGGAAGGCTGCCGGTCAGCAGGCTGATTGCTCTGGTTGGATTGTACGGGAGGGTTGTTTTGCTGATTGTTCTGCGGACTCTGGGCCGGGAGTGCCTTTGTGGCCGCGAGGCCCCAGCCCACAATCAATACGGAAGTGAAGAGATGCTTCATGGATGCAATCTCAGCAAACTGGCGTACGCGGAACACGACCGGTGATTCTGCACGACGCGAGCGCCCCCTTTAAGGATCGCACATGTACAGGCAGAGATTCATGAGACCGGTTTCAAAGTTGGTGTACCTCTTTCCTGCGGTCGCCAAAGAGGTCTTTCCTGGTCAAAAACTCCCTCAACTTTTGTGGCTCCGCGGTGCCGCAACCGTAAAACCGGCAAACTCGCTCCCTCCAGGTTAGACTCCGTAGAGAATCGATCGTCGCAACGCGTATCTCAGGCCATGGGCGTCGGAACACCTCGCAGAATCGCTGCGAATTTCCACCCTCCGCTTCCCTGCCCCGGAACGATAAAATCTCTCAGAGGCTGGCAGTGGTTGCTGCGGCCGCGGAAGCAGGATTTCTCATGGGTTATCAGGTTCTGGCCAGAAAATATCGTCCGCAGCGCTTTGCCGACGTGGCCGGCCAGGACCATGTGACACGTACCCTGCTCAACGCGCTGACCCAGAATCGTATTGCGCACGGCTATATCTTCTCCGGCCATCGCGGCATCGGCAAGACGACGATTGCGCGCATCCTAGCCATGTCTTTGAATTGCCGCAGCGAAGTGGGGTCCACGCAGCGGCCCACGCCCGAACCCTGCGGCAAGTGCGAGGCGTGCACTGAGATTCGCCAGGGCAATGCGGTCGACGTCATCGAGATCGACGCAGCTACGAACCGTGGCATCGACGAAATCCGCGAACTGCGCGACGCCGCGCGCTACTCGCCGGCGCGCGATCGCTATAAGATCTACATCCTTGACGAGGCGCACCAGATTACCGAGGCGGCGTTCAACGCGCTCCTCAAGACGCTGGAAGAGCCCCCGTCGCACGTCATCTTTATGATGGCGACCACCGAGCCCGAGAACATTCCGCAAACCATCCGTTCGCGCTGCCAGCACTTCAGCTTTCACGCCGTCAAATTCGACGATATTCTCGCGCAACTGAAATCGATTGCGCAGAGTGAGAATGTCACCGCGGATGAAGCGGCGCTGGCGCTGCTGGCTGAAGCCGGCGACGGGTCGATGCGCGACGCGCTTTCCATCATGGATCAGGCGATTGCCTCGGCTCCGGTGGAAGCATCGCGGCCCGTGGTATCGGTAGCCCAGGTGCGCGAACTGATGGGCGCGGTGCCCAATACAGTTTTTGAAAAACTGCTCGAGGCCGTCGCGCAGGCACAAAGTGCGGAGCTGATGGAGCAATTGAACGTGCTCCTGAACGCGGGACACAGCCCCCTGGCGCTGGCGCGGCAGATGGCTCGCTACCTGCGCAATACAATCATGGCGAAACTGGGCGGCGAACAGACTGAGCTCCTGCAGATTTCCTCCGATGAGCGCGCGCGCGCCATGCGAACCGCGCTGCTGTTTAGCGAAGAAGAGTTGACGCGCAACCTGCAAATCGTGCTGCGGACCTTCGATGATTTGAACTACCGGCAGGAGCAGCGCTTTCACCTGGAACTGGGCCTGCTGAAACTGATTCACGCGCAGCGCCTGTTGCCCATTGAGGAACTATTGAGCGGAGCGGCCGGGGGAACGAGTTTGCGTGGAGCGCCCGCAAGGAGCGCGACGCGTGGCGGCGCGGTTGGGCGCCAATTGGTTACGGAATCCAGCTCACCGGTCATGACCGGTTCTGGACGAAGCGTGATTGGATTTGGCTCCGGACCGGAAGTGAGGCAGAGCGCAGCCATCCTGCCCGGCATGCTCGCCGAGAATCCTGAGGCGGCTCACACCACTGTCATGGGCCAAACCAATGGTTTGGTCGAGCCCGATCTGTCCCCCAAGGAAGCACCCGCGCCGGCTCCAACACGGTCAGAATTGACAAGCGGGCCGGGCATAGAAGCCATTCGCCAGGCGGTGCTTGCTGCGCTTGCCGAGGCCGGCCACAGCTCGGCGGCACAGTTGCTGGGCGCCGGCGAGTGGAAGAGCGACGGAGCAATCGTCCGCGTGGCTGCCCCGGGGTTGGGCAAAAAGATGCTCAGCCTGACGGTGAATGCCGCGGCCGAAAAGATCATCCGGCAGGAGTTGCAAAAACTGGGGGCGCCGGCGCGATTTATGGTCACTCCCGGCGAAGGAGTCACGCTCAACGCAATCGACACGCCGGCATTGGCAGGCAGCGTGCAAGATGCCGCGCTGGCACATCCAATGGTGAAACGGGCGCAGGAGATTTTCAAGGCCGAGGTGCGCAGCGTGGTCGATCTGCGGCAGAAGGGATGAAGGCCGGCATCAGCCTTCAGCTTCGAAGGATTCGTTTATGGCGCGAAAACGCTGAGGAAACCTTGGGCCCGGCAAGCGAATGAACGGGGCGAGATACTGATTACGAGTCAGGAACTGAATTCAACCGAGGGTGTAGACGATGATCAATCCACTCAAGATCGGCGAGATGCTTTCGCAGGCAGGACAGATGCAGGAAGAGATGCAGCGCAAGCTCGGCGAGACAGTGGTGGAGGGGTCGAGCGGTGGCGGAGCGGTGACGGCGACGATGAACGGCAAGAAGGAGTTGCTGAAGCTCCGCATCGATCCATCGGCGGTGGTGAGCCTCACTGGAGGCCAGGCCGACGTGGAAATGCTGCAGGACCTCATTGTGGGCGCGGTCAACGAGGCAGGTAAGAAGGCCGATGAGGCGATCAAGACCAATGTGCAGGGCATGCTCGGCGGGCTGAAGATTCCGGGGCTGACCTAAGGCAAGGGAGCAGGAACGTGTCACGCTATGCCGAGCCGATGGCCCGGCTCATTGAAGAGTTGAAGAAGCTGCCCGGCGTGGGAACCAAGAGCGCGCAGCGCTACGCCTTCCATCTGCTGCGCAGTAGCGACGAAGACGCGACAGCCTTGGCCGACGCCGTGCGCGAATTGAAAACCAGCCTGCGTCTCTGTTCGGTCTGCAACAACGTGACAGACGTTGATCCCTGCGCCTATTGCGCCAGCCCAACCCGCAACCAGCGTCTGGTCTGTGTCGTGGAAGAGCCAACGAATATCGATACGGTGGAAAGGTCGCGCAGCTACCAGGGCGTGTATCACGTCCTGCACGGAACCTTGTCGCCGCTGCACGGAGTGGGGCCCGATCAATTGCGCGCGGCAACCCTGGTGAGCCGCGTGGAGCGGGGCGAAGTGGACGAGGTCATCCTGGCAACAAGCCCAACCCTCGAGGGCGAGGCAACGGCGGACTGGCTCGCCACTGCTCTCCGCGGCTTCTCGGTGAAAGTCACGCGGATCGCAACCGGCGTCCCTGCCGGCAGCGACATTGAATATGCCGACGAAGTGACCATGGCGCGGGCGATCGAGGGCCGGCGGGAGATGTAGCAGGTCGGCAAGTCGGCCGTCTTTCCGCTGCCATACTGCGTTTTGACGGAGTTGGCATGGGTGCTGCGCGCAAGGTGGGAAAGAGACCGCGTCGTTTCCGCACCTGAATGCCTGATCCCACCGCGCTGGCCGGAGTTCCGCAAGAGCTTTCAGCCGCTCGGATAAGTCGCTGCCCCTTTGGCGCACAAAGAAAATGGGATGGGTTGTTTGACCCATCCCGCAGATTCGAGGCTTTGGGGAGCCGCGTTGCTAGAAGCTATTTCGTCATCTGGTCGAGGGCCAGGTTCAATTCCAAAACATTCACGCGTGGCTCGCCGAGGAAGCCAAGCTCGCGGCCGGCGATGTGGCTCGCAATCAGTTCGCGAATCGCTTCGGGGCGCACGCCGCGCGCCTTCGCTACACGGTCTGCCTGAAAATACGCATTGTCAGGCGTGATGTCCGGGTCCAGACCCGAGCCCGATGTCGTGACCATGTCGATCGGAACGGGGCGATCGGGATTCTGCGCAGCCAGCTTGTCGATGTCGCCCTGCATGCGTTGCGCCAGCTTCGCATTGGATTGCGCGAGATTTGACCCGCCGGAGTTTGTGGCGTCATAGCCATTGCCTGCGGCCGAAGGCCGCGGATGGAAATACTTATCCGAAGTAAAGCTCTGCGCGATCAACCGGGAGCCGATCACCTGGCCGTCGCGCACGATCAGGCTGCCTTCGGCCTTCTTGTGGAACAGAACGGCGGCGATGCCGGTGATAACCAGCGGATAGACGAGTCCGACCAGAATCGCCGTTACCAGCGTAAAGAGAATTGAAGTCCTCCAAAGGGAGTGCGCCACCGGAATCTCGGTAATGTGCGTTACGCGGGCTGAATGAACCGAATCGTCGTGGATCATTGTCGATGTCGAATGCAAGACCAGTCTCCTTTATACGCCGCGCTCACGCCAGGCGCAGCCAGAACAAACACCAGTCAATCGCCCAGATGCCCACAAACGGAACGATGATGCCGCCCACGCCGTAAAGCAGCAGGTTGTTGCGCAGCAGGACGTCAGCGGCCTTGGGCTCGTACTTTACGCCTTTAAGCGCCAGCGGAATGAGCGCGACGATGATCACCGCATTAAAGATCACGGCAGAGAGAATTGCCGAACGGGGTGAATGCAGATGCATGATGTTCAGCGCCCTCAGCACTTCGAGTCCCGGGAATGCCATGAACATGGCCGGAATAATGGCGAAGTACTTGGCCACGTCGTTGGCGATGGAGAACGTCGTCAGAGCGCCGCGCGTCATAAGCAGCTGTTTGCCGATTTCCACAATTTCAATAAGCTTGGTTGGATTCGAGTCGAGGTCGACCATGTTGCCGGCTTCCTTGGCGGCCTGCGTGCCCGAGTTCATGGCCACGCCCACGTCAGCCTGCGCCAGCGCCGGCGCGTCGTTGGTGCCGTCGCCGGTCATGGCCACCAGCTTGCCCTTGCCCTGTTCGCGCTTGATCAGGTCCATCTTGTCCTTGGGCTTGGCTTCGGCCAGAAAATCGTCGACGCCCGCCTCGCGCGCGATGACAGCCGCGGTCAATGGATTGTCGCCGGTGATCATGATGGTGCGGATGCCCATGGCGCGCAAGCGCGCGAGACGTTCTTTCAGGCCGCCTTTTACGACGTCCTTGAGATAAATGACGCCCAGTGCCGAGGCGTTCTCAGCCACAACCAGCGGCGTTCCGCCCAGGCGCGCAATCTCTTCCACGTTCTCGCGCACCTTTTGCGGCAGCGTTGCGCCCTGCTCCTCCAGAAAACGGGCAATCGCGTCCACTGAGCCTTTGCGGATGCGTGTGCCGGGCAAATTCACGCCGCTCATCCGCGTCTGCGCGGTGAATGGAACAAATTCGGCATGGATGCCGCCCAGATCGCGGCCGCGCAGATTGTACTTTTCCTTTGCCAGCACGACAATCGAACGGCCTTCCGGCGTTTCGTCGGAAAGCGACGCGAGCTGCGCGGCGTTGGCCAGCCGCTCGTGGCTCACGTCAGGGGCGGGAATAAACTCCGTCGCCTGGCGATTGCCCAGCGTGATGGTCCCCGTCTTGTCGAGCAGCAGCGTGTTCACGTCGCCGGCCGCTTCAACGGCGCGGCCGCTCATGGCCAGCACGTTGTACTGGACAAGGCGGTCCATGCCGGCGATGCCGATGGCCGAAAGCAAGCCGCCGATCGTGGTCGGAATAAGACAAACCAGCAGCGAGACCAGCACGAAGACGCTCTGCGGCGCGCTTGAGTAGATGGCGAACGGCTGCAGCGTGACAACCGCCAGCAGAAAGATGATCGTCAGGCCCGAGAGCAGAATGCTCAGCGCGATCTCGTTGGGGGTCTTCTGGCGCGTGGCTCCTTCAACCAGCGCGATCATGCGGTCGAGGAAGGTTTCGCCGGGATTGGAAGTGATCCGGACTTTGATCCAGTCGGAGAGGACTTTCGTGCCCCCGGTCACAGCCGAGCGATCGCCGCCCGCTTCGCGAATGACCGGAGCCGATTCACCGGTAATCGCCGATTCGTCAACCGAGGCCACCCCCTCGATGACTTCGCCGTCGCCGGCAATGTAGTGGCCCGCTTCAACGTAGATGATGTCACCGGCGCGAAGCTCGCCGCTGATGGCTTCTTCGAAAGAGCCGTCGGCCTTGTATCGCTTGGCGATCGTCTCGCCCTTGGCCTTGCGCAGCGTGTCCGCCTGGGCCTTGCCACGCCCCTCGGCCATGGCCTCGGCGAAGTTGGCAAAGAGTACCGTAAACCAGAGCCAAAGCGTGATTTGCAGATTGAAGGCAAACGCTTCCCGATGATGGCGAAAGTTTTCGATGAGCAGGAACGAAGTGAGCACGCTGCCCACCTCGACCACGAACATGACGGGATTCTTGACCATCCAGCGCGGGTCCAGCTTGCGAAAGCTGTCTATCGTCGCCTGGCCAATGATCTGCGCGTTCCAAAGACTTTGTTTTTCAGCCATGTCTTAAAACCAGCTACTAGCTGCTAGCTCCTTTCGCGGCGGCGCGGGCTTCATCCATTCGGGTAAATTTTGACGGCATCCGAACCCCGGAAGCCATCGATCAGAACAGCTTTCCTGACTGCAACAGCAAATGTTCAAGAATCGGCCCCAGGCTCAATGCAGGGAAGAAAGTCAGAGCGCCGACAATCAATACCACTCCGATGAGAAGCACCGTGAACAATGGCGTATTTACGGGGAACGTGCCGGGCGACGGGGGCACGCTCTTCTTCTGCGCCAGATTGCCGGCAAGGGCCAGTACCGGAATCATCATCAGGAACCGGCCGATAAGCATGTCAAAGCCCATCGCGATGTTGTACCACCAGTTCGGCCCCAGTCCGGCAAAGGCCGAGCCGTTGTTCCCTGCACCCGATGTAAATGCATACAGGACCTCTGAGAGGCCGTGTGGGCCCTGATTGGTCAGGGTGGAGAGCCCGGTGTTGGGCAACATCACGAAAACCGCCGTGAAGGCGAGGACGATGAACGTGAAAATAAGCGCGTAGAGCATGGCCATCTTCACGTCGTAGGATTCGATTTTCTTACCCAGATACTCTGGCGTGCGGCCCACCATCAGTCCGGCGATAAAGACGGCGAGCACAACAAAGATCAACATGCCGTACATGCCGGCGCCGACGCCGCCAAAGACCACTTCGCCGAGCATAATGTTGGCCATCGGGACCATTCCGCCAAGCGGGGTAAAGCTGTCGTGCATGCCGTTCACCGCACCGCAGCTGGCGTCCGTTGTGATGGTGGCGAAAAGCGCGCTTTCGGCAATGCCGTTACGCACCTCCTTGCCCTCCATGTTTCCCCCGGGCGCGGTGGCCGTCGCGTGCTGCTCGGCTCCGTGAATCGCCTTGTAGGGATGCGCCTCGGCCCAATAGCAAACTGCGAATCCGGTCGCAAACAGCACGTACATTGCGGCGAACACCGCCCAGCCATGGCCGGGCGAGCCTGTCATCCGCCCCAGAGTGTACGTAAGGCCCGCTGGGATGATGAAGATGGAAAGAATCTCAAGGTAATTCGAGAGAGGCGTTGGGTTTTCGTATGGGTGAGAGCTGTTGGCGTTGAAGAAGCCACCACCGTTTGTGCCCAGCATCTTGATCGCTTCCTGCGAGGCCACGGGGCCCTGGCCGATGGTTTGTGTTTGCGCGGGCTGCTCCAGCGGATGGGCGATAGTGTATGCACTCAGATTCTGCGGCACGCCGATGGCCACAAGCGCCAGCGCATATACGATGCAGGCGGGCACAAGAATGTAAAACAGGGTCCGCGTCATGTCGACCCAGAAGTTGCCGATGGTGGCTGAAGTCGTTCGCTTGATGCCACGAATCAGCGCCACAGCAACCACAATGCCCGCCGCAGCCGACCAGAAATTGTGCGTCGCCAGACCCATCATCTCGGTCAGGTAGCTCATGGTCGATTCCGGCGTGTAAAACTGCCAGTTGGTATTGGTGGTAAAGCTGGCGGCGGTGTTGAAGGAGAGGTCGGTGGGGACTGCGGCGAGGTGCTGCGGGTTCCATGGCAGGTGCCCCTGCAGGCGCTCGATGGCGTAGGTAAGCACCATGGTCACAGCCGAAAACCCCAGCATGGCGCCCGCATACTCGCGCCAGTTCATCTCGCGCTGTGCGTTCACGCCGCAGAGTTTGTAGATGATCCTCTCGAACGGCCGGAACACCGGATCGAGCCAGGTGCGGTCGCCTTCCAGGACGTGCGTTAGATAGCTGCCGACCGGGCGCACTGTGGCCAGCAGGATTAGGGAATAGATGGCAAATTGCAGCCAACCGTTCAAGGACATTTCAGAATTTCTCCGGAAAGAGCAGTGCAACCACGAGATAGGCCATCAGGAGAACCGAAAGAGCGAGCCCGATGGCCGTAATCCAATCGATATGCATTGTCACCTCAACTTATGGCAGGCCTTCACGTAGAGAAAGGCCACGGCGAAGAAAACTACAGTGAGCAGCAGCATGAGGGCGTCTTGCATCAGAAATCTCCAAGCTCCCTTTCAACTTGACCTGCGTGACGCGAGTTTCACCTCGCCCCTCGTTGTTGCGAGCCGCGTGCAAACTCAGCCCGCCACAGGCCTGCGACAAAATCAATCCAATTAACCGAGATCAATTCTCTCGATCGACAGGTTTGAGTATCGAAAAGAATTCCTAAAGAAACCGTAAGGGTCGGTTCCAAGTGCTTGAATGTCTTGAGGAATCTGTGCTTCGGCCTGGCCTCAGAGGTTCATATCGCGAGACGCGCCCGGTTCACTCCTCGTTGCCGGTCCAGCCCTCGGGCACAAAGCGATAACCCACCCACGGCTCGGTTTGGATGTATTGGCGGCCAGTCTCCGACTCGAGTTTCTTGCGCAGCTGCCCGACAAAAACGCGCAGGTACTCCGGCTGATGAGCCGACTGCGCCCCCCACACTGCCGTGAGCAGCGTGCGGTGGGTCATTACCTTGCCGGCGTTCCGGGCTAGGTGAACCAGCAGGTCGAACTCTTTCGGCGTTAGGTGGATCGGCTTGCCCTGTACCAGGATGGCATGGGCCTGCACGTCGACCACAAAGTCGCCCGCTTCCAGCGCGGTTGCGGTGCGCTCGGGAGCGCGGCGCAAATGAGCGCGGACGCGGGCCAGCAGCTCCTGAATGCTGAATGGTTTGGTAACGTAGTCGTCGGCGCCGGCATCAAGAGCCTCAACCTTCGAACGCTCGTGCTCGCGCACCGAAAGAACCAGCACCGGCGTTACCGAGCGGCCGCGTATGATGCGGCAGACCTCTACCCCGCTCTTGCCCGGCATCATCAGGTCGGTGATCACCAGGTCGGGTGGCCAATCACGGAAAAGTCGCAAACCCTCGTCGGGATCGTTCGCCGTTCGAACGTCGTAACCTTGCGCGGAGAGCGCTGCGCGCAACACGCGCGTGATCTGGGATTCGTCATCGATAACTAGAATTCTGCCGGGCATTGTCGTTCTTCTTTCCTTGGGAAGATTACAACACTTCGCCGGCCGCGAGGACGGCGCGCACACCCGGGGTCCCCGGCGAGCGCTCCTTGCGCGCCCGGCGCGCCCGGGCCAGCCAGCCAGTCATCTTGCATGCTTGTCCCTCACGCGAATCAAGCCCGCGAACCTTGCGGCATTTGATGGAGAGGCTCAAACCCGTGCCATTCCAATTGACCCGCTTGACAGCACTGCATCCCTGCAGCGGAGCCGCGTATGATTCCCGTGGAGAGCACGATGAATTTCCGCGCCCATTCAGGGCAGGCTCTGCGCTGGCTGGCGGCCACGGCTACTGCCACGCTCACAACGTTCTTGCTCGATTGGCTGGGCGCCAATTCAACCACGGCGGGGATGGTTTACCTGGTTCTCGTCGTGTGGTGGGCGACGCAGACGGGAACAGTCTTGTCGGTTTATACCGCCGCGCTGTGCGCGTTGTTTTTCGATTTCTACTTCCTGCCTCCGGTCCACACGTTCTGGCTCATTGGCGCGCAATCCTGGGTAGCCATGTTTTCGTTTTTGGCAAGCTGCGTGGTCGTAAGCAGGCTGGCGGAGCGGGCGCGGCGCCAGACTGCGCAGGCGGAACAGCGGCAGGCAGACGTGGGTCGGCTTTACGCATTGAGCCAGGAGATGATGCTCTTTGAAGATGCCGAGCGGCTGCTTCACGATCTGCCCGGCCTGATCGACCGCATCTTCGAGCTCAAGGGTGTGGTTCTCTATGTCTGCGACCAGGAGCGCTTTTATCCCTCGGCCAGATCGGTTTCCACTACCGTCCGCGCCCATATGCAAGCCATAACCGAAGGCCTGAGCCCGACAATCGCGCCGCTTGAGGGCTATCGCACCATGGCGCTGACATTGGGGCTTCGGCCTCTGGGTGCGCTGGCCTGGCGGCCCGAAACGCTTTCCCACGAGGTGGCCGCTGCCGTGAGCGCTCAGGTTGCGATTGCCGTGGCGCGCTCGCTGGCCATGGAGACCTCGGCGCGCATGGAGGCAGCACGCGAAGGCGAGCGGCTGCGCACCGCGCTCATCGATTCCCTCACACACGAATTGCGCACGCCGCTGACGTCGATCCGCGCCGCGGCGACCACGCTCCTGGAAAGCGAGGGCTTGGATGAGGCTGCGCAGTTGGATATGGTGCGCATCATCGACGAGGAGGCCACCCGCCTGGATCTGCTGGTCGGCGAATCCGTCGAAATGGCCGAGATTGACGCCAACGTCGTGCAGGTGAAAATGTCTCCGCAGCATCCCCGGGCGCTGCTCGAGCAGGCCGTCGAGGAGTCGCGCACCATTCTCGCCCGTCACAAGGTGAGCGTTGCCGAAGGAGGCAGCGATGAAACGGCATGGTTCGATCCGCATCTGTTGGGACGGGTTCTGCAGCATTTGCTCGAAAATGTTGCCGCATACACCCAACCCGGCAGCCGCGTGACGCTCAGCAGCAGGCGTACCGAAGACCGGCTCGAGTTTTGCGTGGAAGACAACGGCCCGGGCATCGACGCGCGCGATTTGCCGCTCATCTTCGAAAAGTTTTACCGCGGCAAGCGCAGCGCGGGTGCGCGCAAAGGGTCGGGAATGGGGTTGGCCATCACGCGCGCCATCCTGATGGCGCATGGCGGAGGAATTGAAGCCACAAGCGCTCCGGGAAGCGGGGCAAAGTTCCGGTTTTGGGTGCCGCTGATCGAGAAGGAGCCGAGCCGGCAATGAAATGCCGGCTGCATTCGGCAGATTCA
>Ga0335074_10009690_pt1 | contig 13459 bp, 11 predicted proteins | sample Lox_Sample_23_FD_206715 | JGI IMG/M metagenome (GOLD analysis project Ga0335074, IMG submission 206715) | Soil microbial communities from Loxahatchee National Wildlife Refuge, Florida, United States - Lox_Sample_2.3 | ecosystem: Environmental > Terrestrial > Soil > Wetlands | place: USA...
GACCGCGAGCAGCAGGTCCGTGTACGGGATGATCAGGATCGCCACCGGCAGCAGCAGCGGCAGGATAGTACCGAACCGGTTCACCGGGTGCAGGTGCGAGTAGTTGATCAGGATGTTCTGGTCCAGGGAGGCCGTGCTCGAGATCGGCCCGTAGGCGAGCAACAGGCCGAGCAGCAGCGCCCCGGTGTCGCCCATGAAGATCCGCGCCGGGTGGAAGTTGTGCGGCAGGAACCCGATGCAGCAGCCCGCGAGCACGGCCGACGCCACGGCCGGCACCGACTGCGACGGGATGCCGACCGAGTTGGTCAGCGTGTAGGAGTAGATCAGGTAGGCCAGCGCCGAGATGCCGACGACACCAGCCGCGAGCCCGTCGAGGCCGTCAATGAAGTTCACCGCGTTGATCGTCATGACGACCAGCAGGATCGTCAGCGTGTAGCTCTGGTCCGGCGTGAGCAGCAGGATCTCGCTGCCGGGCAGCGGGATCCACGGCAGGTAGGCGCCGCTCCACACCAGGATGCCGCCAGCGGCGATCTGCCCGGCCAGCTTGCTGATCGCGCCGAGCCCCCACCGGTCGTCCACGATCCCGATGAGCACGAGCAGGCCGCCGGCCAGCAGCAGTCCCTGGATGGTGCGCGCGGAGGGGAACGCCTGCCGCAGGTAGCTGAGCCGGTCCGCGACCAGCAGCCCGGCCACCAGGCCGGCGTAGATCGCCACTCCGCCGAGCAGCGGGGTCGGCTCTTTGTGCACGTCCCTGCCGCGCGGCGCGTGCTGCGCCTTGATGGCGATCGCGCCGCGCCGCACCAGCGGGGTCAGCACGTAGGTCACCGCCGCCGCGATGATCAGGATGAAGAAATAATCACGCATGGCGGCGCCGGGTCAGGAGCCTGTTCCCGCGTCTTCGCCGGCCAGCGGATGCGGCTCGGCGGGCTTCACGGGAGCCTCGTCTGGTACCGGCAGGTCGATCACCGGGACGACCTTGCGGATGTCGTCGACGCCGACCGCTCCCGCGCGCAGCATCCGCGGCACGGTGCCGGTCAGGTCGAGGATCGTCGATGTCACGTTGCCGGCGCACGGCCCGGCGTCCAGGTAGACGGCGACGGCGGCGCCGAGCTGCGCCTCGGCGCGCGCGACGGTCATCGCGGGCGGCGCGCCTGCCAGGCTCGCGCTGCTCACCGCCAGCGGACCGGTCTGCCGCAGCACTTCGAGCGCCAGCGGGTGCAGCGGCATGCGCACCGCCACGGTGCCCAGCGTGTCGCCGAGATCCCACACCAGCGTCGGGCTGGCCCGGAACACCAGCGTCAGCGCGCCCGGCCAGAATTCGTCGATCAGGTCCTGCCCGAAGGCGCCGAGCGACTCGGTGAGCGCCGCCGCGGTCCGCACGCTGCCGACGAGCACCGTGGGCGGCGCGCTCCTGCTGCCGCCCCGCGCGGCCTGCAGAGCTGCCACCGCGACGGGAGAGAAGGCGTCGGCCGCGAGACCGTACACCGTGTCCGTGGGAATGACGGCCAGGTCGCCGTTGCGCAGCGCCTCGACCGCCTCCGCGAGCCCGGCCGACCGCTGGGCGGAGTCCCCGCAGTCAAACCGTGTGCTCATAGATACCCATCCTCCCATGAGGGACGGAGAGTGGACTCAGAAGGCTTCCATTCCCAGTCCCGGTACGGGCTCGAGTGTGTTGGTGATGCCGTTCGCGAGGTAATCCCAGGTGGCGAGGCCGATCATGGCCCCGTTGTCAGTCGACCATTTCACCGGCGGCAGGCACAGGTCTATGCCGAGGCCCGTGCACAGCTCGGTGGCCGCGGCCCGCAGCTGCGGGCTCGCGGCGACGCCGCCGACGATCACGAGTGAGGATACGGGGTATTCCTTGATCGCCGCGTGGCACTTCGAGATGAGGACGTCCATGCAGGCCTCGACGAACGAGGCGGCCACGTCCGCCGGCTGCGCGTCGGGGGTCGCCGCGAGGTACCGCTCGACCGCCGACTTGAGCCCGGAGAACGAGAAGTCGAGTCCCTGCCGCAGCATCGGCCGGGGGAACCGCACCTGCGGCGTCCCGCTGGGCGCGAGCTTGTCGATGGCCGGACCGCCGGGATAGCCCAGCCCCAGCATGCGGGCCACCTTGTCGTAGGCCTCGCCGACCGAGTCGTCGACCGTGGAGCCGATGAGGCGGATGTCGGTGGTGCTCTCGAGCCTGGCCAGCAGCGTGTGCCCGCCGGAGACGAGCAGCACGATCGCCGGGAACTTGACCCGGCTTTCCTCCAGGTCCGCGCTGCGCAGGTGCCCGCGCAGGTGGTTCACGCCGATGACGGGGACTTCCCAGCCATGCCCGAGGCCCGCGGCGGTGTTCAGCCCGACCATGAGCGAGCCGATCAGTCCTGGGCCCCTGGTCACCCCGATGGCGGCCAGGTCACGCGGATTGACACCCGAGTCAGCGAGCACGGCCTGCACCGTCGGCAGGATCTTGTCGATGTGCGCCCTGCTGGCCAGCTCGGGATAGACCCCGCCGTAGGTATTGTGCAGTGCCGTCTGGGACGCGACGCACGACGCGATCACGCTGCCGCCGCGATCCACGAGCGCGACCGCGGTGTCGTCGCAGGAGGTCTCCACTCCGAGTACGAGAGACCCAGTACCGCTCATCCGAGTATTGCCTCTATCTCTTCCGCCGGGACCGCACCCACGCGCTCCACCACCGGCGGGACCAGGCGGCAATTAACGAGAGTGGAAGGTACGGTGTCGCGATTCCCGTCATCGATGACCAAATCAGGTTCGCTCACCAAAGTGGAAAGTATATCAGGCACGGACTCCCTAACCTGCTCAGCGTGCAAGTTAGCGCTGGTCACAAGCAGTGGCCCGGTCATGTCGATGATCGCGAGCAACCGCTCGTCATCGGGCATTCGCACTGCGAATTCCTCGCGCCCGCGCAGGAACGGCGCCAGGTCGTCCGGTGACGTCCCGACCGCCATAGTGAGCGGCCCCGGCACGTATTTCGACTGCAGCAGCAGCTCAGCCGCCCGGCTTACGACTCCGCCCAGGGCCGTGATGTGGTCCACCGACGAAATCATCACCGGCAGGTTCACCGACCGCGGGCGGCCTTTCATCGCGAAGAGCCTGGTGACCGATTCGTCATGCTCCGGGTGCACCGCCAGGCCGTACACCGTGTCGGTCGGAAGGAGCACAACTCCGCCCGCTAGCAGGCACGCGGCGGCGCGCTCCGCCTCATCGCGGACTCGTCCCTCCACTTTCCGTCACCTCCGGGTCACGTCAATCGCGGTCGCGGGATCAATATAGTCGGCACTGCTGGCTAAGGCTGCCGGTCGACACAGGCCCGGACCTCTTCCGGGGTAATCACGCCTTTGCGCTTGATGTAGTAACTGCGCCCCCTGCCGAGCACCTCCACCACGGTGGAAGTGCTCGGGTAGAGCGCCGCACCTTCGACGGCGCACCAGGGCGCGCCGCGGAATGCCGCGATGCGGTCCTTGACGTTGGCGAGGGCCACCGCGAACGACCTTACGGGTGGTTTCCTTGGTGCTTTCAGGTCCCGGACCGGCACCGTGGTGATCACGCTAGAGCCCAGCCCGGCTACCTGGCACTCCGCAACCGAGCTCGAGATCCGCACGCCGAGTGTGTGGTTCACGCTCCCGCACAATTCCCTGGTGAAAGCGGTCGGGACGAGGCGTGACGCCGTGCGGACCACTGTGATAGGGCCGGGCGTGAATCGTTCGAGCAACTCGTCGGCGAGTTCGTTCTTCGCTGACCAGCGCCGGACGACTTCCAACGACGGGAACGCGAGCGAAAGCGGCTCGGTTTTTTCCCGGCCCAGCAGTTCGTTGATCTGCCTGCGGGTCCGCTCGGTCCGCAGCCAGGTGGCGACGGAGTATGCCGTATCGCTCGGCAGCATGACGAATCCGCCTGCCTGAAGCACTCTACGCAGTTCCGCCAGGTGTGCCGGGAGTAGCTTGCCTTCAGCGTCCCGTTCGTCAAGCCTGACGATGAAAGAGGGCTCGGACACCGCAATCAGCCTCCGCTCAATTCCCGAGCCGCGGGCAGGCCACGGCCACACCTGTACCGCCCACGACCAGGCTGGATGTTCCGGCCTCGAAAGCAAGCGCGAGGACAGGACCTGGCACGGGAAGCGCCTCGACAATAGGCTCCGCCGTGCTGGCGTCCCAGGCTTGGACCAGTGCCCCCTCACCGCCGGTGAACACGGCGACACGCCCGTCGGGCAGCCGGCCGGCGGCCACCGCCGCGACCGCCGCGTCGCTGGCTTTCCACGCCTTCACCGGCGCGCCGTCGAGTAGCCCGAACAGGTGCACCTTGCCGTCCTCACCACCGACGACCACGCAGCGCTCGCCGTCCGCGAGTTCGGTGACCGTCAGGCTGGCGACCTCGCTCCCGATGGGGACGGTGACCGGCTCGGAAGGCGCGAGGTTGCGCGGGTTGACGTGAGCACTCAGGTCGCGGATCTGCACCGTGCCGTCCCTACTGCCGGAAACCACGAGCGTTCGCCCGTGGAGGATCGTCACGGTGGCCAAGGCGACGACGACGTCCGCGTGCCCGCCCAGAGGTTCGCCGATCCGGGTGGCCGTCAGCGGGTCCCAGACGTGTACATCGCCGTCCCAGTCACCGGCCACGGCGACGAGCCGCCCGTCCGGCATGGCGGTCGCCAGCGACGCGGCCGCACCGATGTCTCCGATTTCGCCACGCTTGACGAGTGTGCCATCGGCGCGCCACGTGCTGATACTGCCATCCCAGTGCCCCCCGACGACGAGCACGCCGTCGGGCAGTTCGGCGGCGGCCACTGATACCACGGGGCTGTCGTATGCCGTGAGCGCGACCGGGTCGCCGCCCCGCTCCAAGTCCCAGACCTGGGCAGTATCACTACAGGTGATGACGATGGCGCTCCCGTGCTGTGGCGCGACCGCGGCCACTGACTCGACGATCCCGATCTCCCGTGACTGGCGTCGGGGCGTGAGCGCCGCGCCTGGCACATCCCACAGGCGGACGGTCGCGTCTCGGCTCACTGACACCGCGAACGCGCTATTTCCCGATACACCGCCGAGGGCGACGGCCTCCACCGATCCCTCATGGCCGGCTAGAAGCTCGCCGACCGGCTCGCCCGCGACGAGGTCCCACACCTGGACCGCCCTGTTCCCGCCGGTCACCGCCATCACCAGGTCACCCGCCGACATGATCGCAAGGGTTCTGATCGTCCCGTCGCCGCCCCCCAGCCGCCGGTTAGCCGGCGCGCGTTTCCTGAGATCCCAGAGCAGCAAGCCGTCACCGTTACCGGTGACCGCGATGTCCTCGCCGTCCAAGACCGCGGCCGCGACGGCCCGCCCGCCTTGCAGCGTGCCGGTACCCGGTTCTTCGACGGCGAGCGGGTGACCGGTGAGCCGGTCGTCCACCGGGGCGCCGGTAACCAGATCCCACACTTGCAGACCGCTGTCCTCTCCAGTGGCGAGGCCAAGCAGCTTGCCGCCAACTAGCGCGGTGCTAAGGCCGAGCGCCATGCCGGGTCCGCAGTGCAACGCGACGCCGACCGGCTGGCGGCTGTCAAGGTCCCAGGTGCGTACCGTCCCCAACGCGTCCGCGGCGCTGACCACAACACGCCCGTCCGGTAGCACGGCGGTCGCCACCGCCACGATCTTCTCGGTGCCGTCGCCTAGGTGGCTGCCGAGGGCCTGCCAGGTTGCCAGATCCCAGACGCGGATGAACCCATCGGCGCTTCCAGTGACGGCTACCGTCCGGCCGCTCCGCAGCCGCGCCGTCGCCACCGACGCTATCGCTCTGCGGTCGTCAGCTGCATCGGCCTGGCGGCTATCCGCTGTCGTCGCTATCGGCTCACGGTCGCGGTAGTGGGCGCCTGTGCTCAGGTCCCAGACATGCAGCAGGCCATCCAGGCCACCAGTCACTGCGATCGGTCCTTCGGACAGCTCAGCCGTTGCCGCCGCCTGCACCGTGTCCTTGTGCCGGCCAAGCAGGTTGCCCATGTCTGGTGGCCGGACGGCCCAGTTCACTCGCCACGGACCGCCCGCCGGTCCCGGCTCTCGTCCTGACCCCGGCAGCCCGATCTCATCCATGACGGCCCACATTTCAATCGCGGTGGCGTTGCGGGCTGGCCGGTCCCACTCCCACAGGTGCGTGACCTGTTGCACGACCGGAAGCCACGGCACGGTCTCGTCAAGCTGGCGTCGGGCTGGCGAGGCGCCAATCGCGGCGCGGAGGCGGCTGAGGTCGATATACGGCAGGAACGGGACAGGAAGGCACTCGTCTAGCACGTCGCCGGCGACTGCGTGTTCGGCCAGGTGCCGCCGGATGTAGGACGGCACCGGCTGGCCGACAGCCACGGTCGCCCGGTGCACGGCGTCACCGCGCAGCCGCCTTGCGATGGCCGCTTCGACCGCCTGTACCCCGTCCTCGCCTGCTGACGGCCGCGCCTCGTGGTCCTCCTCCGTCAGTTCCCTCCACCGGTATCGCAGGATGTCGCGCAGCTCATTGTGAATAAGCCGGTATACGGTGAGGTGGTCTGACTCGTCCGTGACAAGGTAGGCGCTGAGCCGGGATTTGAGCAGGTCCCTGACATCACCATCCCCGTAGCGATAGCCCGCGCCGTCGACGGCGTCAATGGCGGTCGCCAGCTCCGGCCAGACCAGATAACGGGGCAACCCGTTACCGCGGGCGAACGCGGCGGCCCGCAAGAGCGTCACCCCCCAGCGCAATTTGTCTGGCGTACGCAAGCTTGCTCGCAGGTCGCGGCGAAACGCACCGACCAGTCCCTTTTCGAGGTCAGCGAGCCAGGCCGGGTCATCAGGCGAGATGACCGCGCCGAACGCGGTCAGGGTCTCTGCCGCTACCTGGGCCATCAGGTACGAACGTCTGGCCAGGCCGCTGATGACCTCGGCGATAGAGGCCACCGTCTCGCGGTCGGCGTTCTTATATGGCGAGTCTTTCGTGTTCGTGAGGATGTTAGCGACGAATGTGGTCAGGTCATCCTGATTCCACCGGCGATCATCGTCGACAGCGATCCGCCGAGCTCCGAGCGCGGTCAACTGGTTAAGCAGGGAGTCTTCACCAAGCTCGGCTACTTCGCGTGCGCCGCCAGCCTCGCCAGGTGATCGTACGCCGACGAGCAGCCGCAACCGCTCCGGATGCTCCTCGCTGAGTGGCCCCAGCACACCCGTGACTAGGCCCGCTGGATCTTCCGCCTCGTCAAGCGCGTCGACGACGATCGTCACCGCGTTTTTGTTCGCCACATAGCGGCTCAGCGCCCGTCGGTTCGCTTCCACCGTATCGTCCAGGCTGCTGACTTCCCCCAGTGCGCCTAGGTCGTAGCAGATCTGCGTCAGCACGTGTCTAACAGACCTGCCCCGTGCCGAAACGGCCACGTCGACGGCGCCTCGCGGCGGCAGCAGGTCCGTGGGCACACCCCGGAGCTGCTGCCGCTGACGGCGGCGGAACTCCGGATCGGACAGCGTAACGAGACGTGATAGCTCGGTGGATTTGCCGCAGCCGGCCCGTCCGGTGACCATGGTGATCCCAGGCTCTTTCGCGGCCTCCTGCAGATCTCGCATGAGTCGTTCCCGGCCGGTAAAGAGCCACCCGGGGCTATCCGCCGACGGCCAGCGCCCTTTGACACGGTTGTGGATCTCCAGGAGCTTGACAGGCAGTGCGAGAAACTGCCGGACGGGCTCGGTCTGCACCAGCTCGTCCTGCGGCTCGTAGGCGGGATTCGGCAGGCACACATGTGGGTCATGGGCGCTGCCGGGCTCCCTCGGCTTACCTCGCCGCCTGCCCTTGTAGACCTCCTCAACCCGCTGGCCGGGCGCGATCATCTCAAGCATCTGGTTAACCGTGTCCACGAACAACCCGACAGTCAGGTACCGCGAATGCGTGTTGAATTGCGCCGCTTTCTGCAGGTACCTCGCAATCGCCTCCGTCAGAGCGCCCGGCTTCGCCGCCTGATCCTCGAGGGAGCTTGGCAGTATCAGCCAGTGCTCCTTCACCCGGCCCATGATCTCCTCGACCACCTGGCCAGCGGAACACACGTCGATGACGACTAGCAAGTACTCGATCGTGGTGTCTGCGAGCCAGTCAAGCAGTTCGGCGGTCGGCAGCGCGGTCTTGGAGAGGTTCCTGCCAGTCTCGCTGAGGACAAGGAAATGTCGTCGGCGCTCACCGTCGTCTCTTACGACACCGTGACCAGTGATATACAGGACCGCCGCATCCGCCTTGTTCCACTCATCGTCCCCGGATGTCTCCATGAGGTTAGCCTGAATCTCGCGGCGGCTTGGGTTGTCCGCGAGTTCCGCGTATTCATGGGTGAAACCTCGGGCATCCAGCCGCTTATCGGTGAGCCAGGTAGTGATATGGCTCACCTCTTTAGGGACGACGTCTTCCAGGCTCCTGTACCGGTCACTAGCGAATTTGGACGTGGCGATGATGACGAGGCGGCGACGCCGGATCCATCCGAAGTCGGTCACTGGAGGGCCCCTGGCAGGTAGTCCTTCAAAGTTTCGCCCGTCGCCTTGAAGTTCAAGTACCTCTCGGCCGAGTGAGGGTCGAACCCGCCGTCCGCACGTCGTTCACGCGTGACCGGATACCAGCGGCTGAGGGCGCCGGCTGCGGTCACTGGGTCATGGGGGTCGCGTATGTTGACCCACTTAGGCACGGCGGGTTCGCCGAATGGCAAACGGTCGCGGATCGTCCTGAGGCCGAGCGGCGATCCAAGGGTCAGCAGTAGCCGCACCGAATGGCCTGGGTGCTGTCGGAGAAACTCGTATGCGACGACCGAGCCAAGAGAGTGCCCGATCAGGACGGTCGCATCCGCCGCGGCCGTTGCCGTGATCTCGTCGACCTCTGCCTTCAAATGTGCGTCGAGCAAGTATTTGCGCACCTGCCGGATGGTCCATAGAAAGTAAACTCCCGAGCCCTTTGGGAAGTGTCGTTCCACAGCGCCAACCAGAGTTACCACTGGCGTCGGCAGCCACAGGCCCTTCTGCCTGTCGGCCTCGTCGGCCGCAATCGTCAGATCAGCTGGCGAGACGACCTCCGCCACGGCGGACTCGAGATCGGCGAGTTCCGCGTCGCCCAGATCAGCAAGCCACGCTGTCGGGTCGGTATCGGAAGCGCCCTTCGCTCGCGGCTCCAGGTCGTAGTCGGGAAAATCGGCATCACGGAACAGCCAGCCGTAGAAGGCCAAGTCCAAATCCGGCCGGATACGGCGCCCAGTAGCCCATTCCAGCCCGTCGGCTAGTGCGGGAATCCATTCGCTGAGGATTTCCTCGCGACCGAGATATTCCTGGCCGATGCCGTGCACGCCTACCCATTGGCTCATCTAGCCACCTTATGGAAGGCGGCTCTAGCGCGTGGCAGGCTTATGGAATATCAAGGATGCCTCGTTGACCGGGCTGGCGATCGGGACCAGCCGCTCCGGGTCGGACATGGCGGCGCGCGCTGTCTGGTACAGCACAGTGATGTCCGCTTCCCTGATCCCGGTGTCCGTGATGGCCACGCCGGGGAGCAGGCCCGCCACGTCGGCGCTCGGCACTCCCGCCAGGCTGACCCTCTCCAGGCCGCCGGCTATCGACGGTATGACGGAGTCGTGCGGGCCGTGGCGCAGCTCGGCCAGCCGGCCGTCGGCGAACAGCCCGGCGTACGTGTTTCCGCCCGTGCCTCTCCTGAGGCAGAGGAACGGGCCCTCGTGCTGCTCCGCGGCCGCGATGGCCATCAGCTCGAGCGAGGTGACCGGGAAGAGCCGCACGCCGAGGCTGAAGGCCAGCCCGTTCGCGTAGGCGACCGCCGCCCGCATCGAGGACAGCCCGCCGGGGCCGATGTCCACCGCGATCGTCTCGATGTCCCGGAAGGAGGCCCCGGCCGCGGTCAGCGTCTGCGCCACGAGGTCGCCGAGGCCCGCGAACGCGGGATCGTCCCGGCGGGACGCGCGCTGCGCGCGCGGGCGTTCCCCGTCGCCCGCGGCGACCGCGTACGTTCTCGACGAGGCCTCAAGGGCAAGTACGAACCCCATTAGTACGCGCTCCTCAGCTGAGTTTCTGTTCGGTGAGCAGGGCTTCCTGCAGGGCGTCGAGCACCGGCTGCCACCGCGGGGAATCGGAGGAGAAGTCGATGACTCGCAGGTCCGGCGCGCTCGGGTCGCAGTGGAACTCCACCAGCAGATGGCTGGGGAAGTCTTCCGCGACCTTCTCGCCCCATTCGATCATGGTGATCGATTCGTCGAGGTATTCATCGAGCCCGAGGTCGCGGAATTCGTGGATGCCCGTCAGCCGGTAGGTGTCGATGTGCAGGATCTTGCCCTGTGCCAGCGGGTAGAAGTGCGCGATCGTGAACGTCGGGCTCGTCACCACCGCCGTCGAGCCAGCCGCGCCCGCCAGCGCCTTGACGAACGTCGTCTTGCCGGTGGCCAGCCCGCCCTTGAGCAGGATGACGTCACCAGGGCGCAGCTGCGGCGCCAGCAGCGCGGCGACCGTGCCGGTCCCCTCGGCTCCCTTGGTTGACACCGCGATCGAGTCCACCAGTGCTGCCCTCCTAGTTTCCAGCGCTTCGCGCGGTGACGAAACGGTCGCGCCCGGCCAGGTCCTTGTGGTTGCGGGTGTCCCGCCAGCCTGACTCTTCGGGAAACACCCAGTACACCGCCGCCCCCTGCTGCGCCGCGTGCTCCACGGCGACGAACCCGTCCGGGCGCAGCAGCCGCCGGGCGACGCGCTCGACCGCGCGGATCGCGTGCAGCCCGTCCGCGCCGCTCCACAGCGCGGCAGGCGGGTCATACTCGCCCACCTCGGGCGGCACAATCGAGCCTACCGGGATGTACGGCGGGTTGCTGACCACCACGTCGACCGTCCCGGCGAGTTCCTCGAGCCCGTCAAGCGCGGCCAGGTCGCCGGTGAAGTCACCGGGGTGCAGCAGCACCCGCCCGGCGGTGTAGGAGTCCACGTGCCTGGTGATGTTCCGCTCCGCCCAGCCGCGGGCCAGCGGGTCCGCCTCCACCGCGTGCACGGTGGCGCGCGGCACCTCCTGGGCGATGGACAGCGCGATCGCGCCTGACCCGGTGCCCAGGTCGACCGCCACGGGGGACGCGACGTCCATCTCGCGCAGCCGGTCGATGACCCACCCGGTCATCACCTCGGTCTCCGGGCGCGGCACGAAGACCCCAGGGCCGACGTCCAGCTCCAGGTACCGGAAGAACGCCTGTCCGGTGATGTGCTGCAGCGGCTCGCGGTTGGCCCGGCGGGCGATGCCTTCCCAGTACCGCGCGTCGAACTCCGTGTCGGGCACCGTGTGCAGCTCGCCGCGCTTGACGTTGTGCACGTGCGCCGCGATCAGCTCCGCGTCGGCGCGCGGCGAGTCCACGCCAGCCTCCGCCAGCCGCGCGGTGGCCAGCGCGATCTCGTCAAGCAGCAACGTCATTATTGCTCGCTGAGCTTCGCTTCCAGGTCGGCGGCGGCCAGCGCGTCGATCACGCCGTCGAGGTCACCGTCAATGACCTGGTCCAGGTTGTACGCCTTGTAGCCCACGCGGTGGTCGGAGATCCGGTTCTCGGGGAAGTTGTAGGTGCGGACCCGCTCGGACCTGTCGACGGTGCGCACCTGCGCCTTGCGCTCGGCCGCGGCCTTGGCGTCGGCGTCGGCCTCAGCCTGCGCCAGCAGCCGGGCGCGCAGCACGCGCAGTGCCTGCTCCTTGTTCTGCAGCTGGCTCTTCTCGTTCTGGCAGGACACCACGATGCCGGTCGGCAGGTGGGTGATCCGGACGGCGGAGTCGGTGGTGTTCACCGACTGCCCGCCCGGGCCAGAGGAACGGAACACGTCCACCTTGATGTCGTTGTCGTTGACCTGCACGTCCACCGGGTCCGCTTCCGGCATCACGAGGACGCCCGCCGCGGAGGTGTGGATGCGGCCCTGCGACTCGGTGATGGGCACTCGCTGCACGCGGTGCACGCCGCCCTCGTACTTCAGCCGCGACCAGGCGCCGGCGCCGCCCCGGCCGGCCTTGACCGCGACGGTCGCGTCCTTGATGCCGCCCAGGCCCGTGCCGGTGGAGTCGATGATCTCGGTCTTCCAGCCGTGCCGCTCGGCGTAGCGCAGGTACATGCGCAGCAGGTCGGAGGCGAAGAGCGCGGATTCTTCGCCGCCCTCGCCCGCCTTGACTTCGAGGAGGGTGTCCTTGTCGTCGTTCGGGTCCTTCGGCACGAGCAGCAGGCGCAGCCGCTCCTCGAGCTCTTCCCGGTGCTTGGCGAGCTCCTCGGCCTCTGCCCCGAACGCCGGGTCTTCCAGCGCCAGTTCGCGCGCCGCCTGCTCGTCCTCGCCCGTCTGCTGCCAGTCACGGAAAGCGGTCACGATCGGGGTCAGCTCGGCGTACCTCTTGGCGAGGGTCCTGGCCTGGTCTGCGTCCGCGTGCACGCCGGGATCGGCCAGGGCACGCTCGAGTTCCGCGTGCTCGCTCGCCAGCTCACCAAGCCGGTCGAACACAGTCAACCTTCCTTCATTGAAACGTATGCATAACCCAAACGCCCGCGTGCCGAGTCCTGGCACGCGGGCGTCGAGAAAGGGCTACTTCTTGCCGGAGTTCCCGGCAGCCGCGGACTTGCCGAACCGCTTCTCGAAGCGCGCGACGCGTCCGCCGGTGTCGAGGATCTTCTGCTTGCCCGTGTAGAACGGGTGGCAGTTCGAGCACACGTCGGTGTGGATCGCGCCGTTCTTCGCGGTGGACCGCGTCACGAACGTGTTCCCGCAGCCGCAGGTCACCGTGGTTTCCTCGTACGCGGGGTGGATCTCAGGCTTCAATTGATCGGCTCCTTGCCTCAAGCGGTCGCCGGGTCGCCTGCCGTGAGGCGTGAACCGGTACCGCATAGTCGCGGCTTTCTAGTCTGCCAGACGCGCTAACCATCCGTGACCGGCAGTTATTTCCCCGGGGGGTGGCGCACCCCCCGGAAGCCCCCCGGCACTTCGTTACCTGTTGCTGTCCTGGCCCAGCGTCGTCTTCTGAACCTGCAGGAGGAACTCGGCGTTGCTGCGCGTCTTGCGCAGCTGCTCCATGAGGAGCTCGAGCGCCTGCTGCGGCTCGAGGGCGTGCAGCACCCGGCGCAGCTGCCAGATGATCTTGAGCTCTTCCGGCGCCAGCAGGATCTCCTCCTTGCGGGTGCTCGACGCGTCGACGTCGACCGCGGGGAACAGCCGCTTGTCGGCGAGCTCGCGGCGCAGCCGCAGCTCCATGTTGCCGGTGCCCTTGAACTCCTCGAAGATCACCTCGTCCATCCGCGAGCCGGTCTCGATCAGCGCCGTGGCGAGGATGGTCAGCGAGCCGCCGTTCTCGATGTTGCGCGCCGCGCCGAAGAACCGCTTCGGCGGGTACAGCGCCGTCGAGTCGACACCGCCGGACAGGATGCGGCCGCTGGCCGGCGCGGCCTGGTTGTAGGCCCGGCCGAGCCTGGTGATCGAGTCGAGCAGGACCACCA
>Ga0335074_10009691_pt1 | contig 13458 bp, 8 predicted proteins | sample Lox_Sample_23_FD_206715 | JGI IMG/M metagenome (GOLD analysis project Ga0335074, IMG submission 206715) | Soil microbial communities from Loxahatchee National Wildlife Refuge, Florida, United States - Lox_Sample_2.3 | ecosystem: Environmental > Terrestrial > Soil > Wetlands | place: USA: Florida...
GGGGCCACGGATGCATCGCCAACGCCCAGCGCAATCTTCTCGAGCTCATCCAAAAGCGCGACATCGTCGCTTAGAAACTTGCGCCCCAGAAACACCGGGCGGTTGAGCAGAACCGGGAGATCACGCCTCGTAAGGACCTCCGGATGATGCCTTCCCTCAATCCAAATCGCCCCCGTCAGGCTTGTTGCGATGCGATCGCGGCGTGGGCCGTTCGCCACCAGCGTCTGGTAATACATCTCATCCGGCGTATCGGTCCATTTCATAAATCGGTCATACGCCGGCCGCGCCTGACGATAGGCCCTCACGTGCTCGATGGCTTCGCTCGACAGACACCACCACTGAGAACCGGCGTGCGGCGCAAGCCCGAAGCTGCTTTGAAAATTCCGGACTGGAGCCAGATTCAGAAGCATCTCGGCGAGGCGCCGGCCCCGATCTCGCAACCCAGGAGTTTTTACTTTTACTACTCGCCGCTCGAGTCTGGACATCGGCTTGCTCGGCTGCGGCATAGGCAGGCACTTGATGTACTCATTCCCCTCAGCCAGCATGCTCTTCAGCCACGAAACGGGCCGGATTGGAAAACACTGTCCGCTGAGGAGGTAAAAATAATCAAAGCTGCCACTGCGAACAGCGGCCTCAATGAGGGCATTGGTCGCACGGATCATGCTCCAGCCGCCCCAGGCTATGGAATATCTCTCTGCCAGTAAGTGTATGGATGATTCTCTTGTAGATGCCAGGTGTCTCTCAAAATCGGCAATATCGCTTAATTTATCGACATGAATAAATACTTCGTCACCCTCACGCCCCAAAACGCGCACCAGACGTGCGACCTGTGCGGGATCTTTGTGGACAAGAGCAAGAAATGCAATTTTCATCGCCGCGCAGTGACTCTCCTTCACTTTGGAGCCGGAATGACCCAGTAGGTGAAGGCGGCCGTGATTACCGGCACTAAGTTTCGCTGTGGCGGTGGCCAGCCGAACTCGATAAGTTTCTTCGCGTCCGAAATGATCGAGTTATTCGCGCCAAAATAGTTGTGTCCAATCAGATCCGTGCTGACTGATGTGGCATCGATGGTATCGACACCGGGTGTAACTAAACCGGCAACCTGACCGGCGCGCCAGGAACTATGCAGTACATGAGATAGTATCAGTGCGTCGTCCTTTTCTGACGCATAGACGGTAAAGCGGCTGCTGAGCCCGGTTGCCCGCTTGGCAAACTCGACGAGAGTATCGCTGGAGAGGTCTGGCGCCGCAAGCACGATCTGTCCAAAGCGGATGCCGCCCGCCTCGCGCCCCCTTTCAGATGCCGCGATTTCCTTCAGGGCACTCGTGAGTACACGTGCGCCCATACTGTGTGCAACGAGGTGGATCTTTGCTCCGCCTGTATTCGCCGACAGCTCATCGAGAAAGTCACGTAGGTGATAGGCGCTCCATTCGGCGGTGTCCTCGTCCGCCAGGTAAGCGAGAGTTCGATTCTGCGAAGGCCAGCTATATGCAACCGGAATGATAGGCAGATGGAGGTCGTAAGCGATCTGGGCCGTTCTCCTGACCGCCGCTTCAAAGCCCACGTTATAGCCATGAATAAAGACGAGTAATTCGGCGCCGGGAAATTTCTGCAGGGATTGCGAGATCGCCTGATAATAGGCGAGGCGTTCGAGGGGCACCGGATTCGAGGCGATGATGTGGCGCTCCGGATCGGGATAGAAATCCAGCCGTAGCAACGAAGGCCCTTCTAAGGATCCGAGCTGATGGTCGATGGGGATCGATACGTCGCAATAGCCGCGCGAGAGAGCGGCCGGGCGGCTGCGGTCGCCGGAAAAGTATTTCGAAGCCTCTGGCTGGCCTGTGCTGGCGCGATCAGTCGCGTAATAGACGCGAATGACATTTGTGTTATTTCGGCGCTGGGAAGTGATGCCTTGCCCGCCGGAGAGGCGGCCAAAGTTCCCGCCGAATCTTTGGCGGACCGGCTGCGGTTCCCCTTTGGGTGCGTGATGCAATTGAAGCGAGAGGTTCTTCGTCAGGACATCGCCGCTGTCGGAGACCGCGACAGTTGCCGTGCCTTCCGCAAAGCCGCTAGCAAGTATCCGAAGACCAAACACATGACGGCCGAGGAAATGGAGGTCATGAGGACCCAGTACAAGATCTGCGCGTGGAAGAAAATATTTGCCGTCACTATCCGTGTAGCCAAGAACCTTCTCTTCGAGAGAAACCTCTGCGCCGGGAATCGGCTGCGATGCCTCGTCAGTAACGGCAAGCGTCAGCGCAAACAGATCCGGCGGAATCCCCACGTCCTGGCCGGCCGCGGCGCAGATCGCAAACAAAAGCAACAGGCTGCGCATGGCACGCAAATCTTAACACAGGTCTAGGGATTCGTTGACCGACCTGGGGTACACGTAACAGAATGTTCCGGAGACATCTGTCTTCGGCATGACGCGTTTTGCTATGACTTTACATTTCGATAACAACTGCCGAGTGTTTCGTGGCTAATATTAAAGGTGTACCAACTGACCACTTCATCAAGGAGACGGAGAAAATGACGGGGCAGACTCTTAGATTCCTTGCAATGTCGCTGCCGATTTTGGCGTTCGCACTAGCGCCCAGCGCCGCGATGGCGCAAGGCTACACTGGAAGCTGGCCGTTCGTCGTGACCGAGCAGCTCGGACCGTTTAGCGGCGAAACCACTACCTACTGCATCACGCTGACCGACAATGGCAGCGGTGGTGGCCGGACGCACAGCGGCGAGGCCACGGTGGCGCCCAGCCCACTGACTGGGCCAAAACAATTTGGCGGCTTCCAAGTGATCGGCCAACTCATCATGGTCACGATCGGCGTCTCAGGGGATACGGACGGCACCTCTTCGTGGGTCTTTGTCGCTCCTACCAGCAACACCAGTTCGATCGGGACAGGTGTCTTCAACTTTGTCGCCGGCGAATCGTACGACTCCGGTCTAGTGACTGTGGGCCAGAAACACGGCTGCGCTCCTTAATACCAACCTTGAGCTTCGGCCCGCGACGCGTGGTGTCTATACCCGCCCGCCGTTACGTCTTGCTGTGACTTGGCATTCAACGCGACGCCGAGCCGGATTGACAACTCCATTCCAGCCGATGTATAGGTAGTCTATGCCTCATGAGACGGCGGATATCCCACCCGGAACGCTGCACATGCTGATCCTCAAAACTCTCCGGCGCGGACCGCTTCACGGCTACGCCATAGCTCAGCGCATTCACCTGATTTCCGAAGATGTTCTGCAGGTCGAAGAAGGCTCCCTTTACCCCGCGCTCCAACGCATGCTGATCAAAGGTTGGGTGACGGCGGATTGGAGCCAGTCGGAGACGGGCCGCAGAATTCGGCTTTACAAGCTAACCACGGCGGGCAGGCAGCAACTGGGCAAAGAAATTTCGGAGTTCGACCGTGTCATAAAGGCTGTCTACAAAGTGATCGAGGCATCCTGATGCGCGAAGTGTGGCGCAAGTTGAAGTTCTTCCTGCAGCGCCGGCGCTTGGAGCGCGACCTCGCCGAGGAGATGCGCTACCACGCCGAAATGACAGGCCAGGCGCGGTTTGGGAATATGACTCTCCTTAAAGAGAAGAGTCGCAGTGAGTGGGGATTTGGCTGGCTCGACACGTGCGCGCAGGATCTGCGTTTCGCCGCGCGCTTGCTGCGCAAGTCGCCCGTGTTTGCTGCCGTTGCCATAGTCTCTCTCGCTCTGGGGATCGGCGCTAATTCGGCGATCTTCAGTGTCATCTATGCGGTCGTGCTGCGCTCGCTGCCGGTACAACATCCGGAGCAACTCGCCCTGCTCGCGTATGACGACCCGGGTGAGGGACGCATCATACGAAGCTTCCCCTATCCTTTCTACAAGGAATTACGCAGCCATACTGATCTTTTCTCAAGCCTGCTCTGTCAGGCCGGTGCTACGCCCAGCTTATTCGTGAATGGAACCGCGGAGCGTGTCACAAGCGAAATGGTTTCCGCCAATTATTTCGACGTGCTCGGGCTTCATCCTTATCTCGGGCGTCTCTTTCTTCGTTCCGATGAAACGTCCGCAGGCGCGAATCCCGTGGTGGTTTTGAGCTACGGATTTTGGCAACGCCGCTTCGGAGGCGACCCAAAAATCATCGGAGCTACTGTCGATCTGAACACGACGCCAATGACAATCATCGGCGTCTCTCCTCCCGAATTCGACAGCTTGCAGCCTGGTTACCAACCGGATATTCGAGTGCCAATCACCATGCAGTCGCAGATGGAGCTTGGGCCATCCTATTTAGAAAGCCGCCATGACTGGTGGTTGAATATTGTGGCCAGGCTGCAACCAGGAGTTTCCTTCCAGCGCACGGCTTCGGCCCTGACAGTCACGATGCAAGCTTATATCGAACAGAACTACACCGGAAGGAAGCTGCGCTTGTTCCGAGCCCGGCATATTGATGTGCTACCGGCGGGAACCGGCTTGGAAACGAACGCAAAGAAAGCCGCTAAACAACTCTACGTACTAATGGCGGTCGTTGCGCTGGTGTTGTTGAGCGGCTGTCTGAATATCGCAAACCTATTGCTCGCCCGCACCGCTGCCAGACAGCGCGAAATTGCCGTCCGGCTGGCGCTCGGTGTTGCACGCCGCCGTCTCATCCGCCAGCTCCTCACCGAGAGTCTTCTGCTCTCTGTGGCTGGAGCCGCACTGGGCTTGGTGGTGGCGTTTTTCGGATCGCGCGTTCTCGTCAGTTTCCTGCTTGCCGGTCAGCACGGCGTGGCACTCGATGCCAAACCCGACGCGCACGTTCTCGCCTTCACGCTGCTCGTTGGACTGGTAACCGGTATTTTGTTTGGTATTGCGCCCGCTCTTTGGTCTGTACGCGTCGAATTGTCATGCAATTTGAAGGGCGAAGAGTCTGCTGTCTTCGGCGGCCTCACTTGGCCCAAAGCATTTGTCAGCTTCCAGGTTGCGCTTTCGCTGTTGCTGCTGATCGGCGCCGGTCTTTTCCTGAAAAGCCTGGACAAGTTACGCACCCTGGATCTGGGCTTTGACAAACACAACGTCCTGGTGGTATCTGCGGATCCTACTTTGACCGGCTACAGCCAGGATCGCGCGCGAGCCTTCTACCAGGAGGTCCGCGAGCGCATCACCCATTTGCCAGGCGTTCTCTCGGTATCACTCAGCGGCATCGGCTTATTCACCGGTTCCTGGGGGAGTGGAATTACCGTGGAAGGTTACCAGAGCAAAGAGAACGACTTAGGACCGGATCGGGACATCGCCGCCCCTGGATATTTCACCACGATGCGCGTTCCTATCCTAAGAGGCCGTGATTTCAGCCCGCGGGATCATGCGCACTCCCCGCATGTGGCCATCGTGAATGAAGCCTTCGCGCGCTATTACTTTGGCAAATCGAATCCAATCGGTAAGCACATTGGGCCCGGTGATGCACGTCCCGGGCAGGCCGATTTCGCAATCGTGGGGGTCGTCAAAGATGGCAAGTATGCAAGCTTACGAGAGGAGACGCCGTGCTTCTGGTACATCCCATACGAGCAGTTCAACGAAACACGCGAGATTCACGGGCTGAGATTCTACATCCGCACCGTGGACGACCCGGAAAAAGAGGCCGGAGCGGTGCGCCAAGCCTTTCGCGCCGTCGATCCCAAAGTTCCGTTATTCAATTTCCAAACTCTCGCACGACAAATCGACGCTAGCCTCGCTACAGATCGCATGGTCGCAACGCTTTCCACTTTTTTCAGTTTTCTCGCGACACTCGTCTCGGCAATTGGACTTTACGGTGTGCTGACATATGCAATCACCAGGCGCACTCGCGAGATTGGAATTCGAATGGCTCTTGGCGCTCAGTACTCGACGGTCATGAGTTCTGTCATGTCCGAAGTTGTTGTGCTGGTCTTCGCCGGAATCGGATTAGGTTTGGCTTGTGCCCTCGTTTTGGGCCGATTCATTCAGTCGCTTCTGTTCGAAGTGAAGACTAGCGATCCGGAAACGCTGCTTGGAGCGGCTGCATTCGCGCTCATTGTGACGTTACTGGCCGGCTATCTACCGGCCCGTCGCGCGGCTTCCGTTGATCCCACCTGTGCCTTGCGATGTGAGTAAACGCCAGGGTTGGTGGGCGGTGACGGGATCGAACCATCGACCTCCTGCTTGTAAGGCAGGCGCTCTAACCAGCTGAGCTAACCGCCCCAACGCTTCATCTTCTCACGTAGCTGGCGCTGCCACGCGGGCTACGGCGCGAACTGCCTCACGACCACATTGTCGTCTTCGTCGAAAACGCGGACGGCTACCATTTGACCTGCCGGCGCCTCCATTGAGTAACTGAGCGCTTGCGAATCGGTCACTTTATTGACTGGGTCGAGCAGCGTCCACTCGCCGCCGTCAATCGAGTATTCAGCTTTGTCGATCCAACTAAGCGCGTCTTTGGCGGTGAACGCGATCTGGCGCTTCGAGCCGCTGGCGGAGATCTTCACCTCCAAAATCTCGGGTGGCGTGTTGTCGATTGTGAAAGGTTCGCTGTCAAGCGATGAGGTCAGCGTGTCGGCGGGGGTATTGCCTGGCGCGTCGCTCGCGGTCACGCGAATCACGTATTTTCCGTCCGGGAAGGCCGCGCTGTCGAACGCGTAGTAGCGATCCAGCAGCTTGTCTTTAAGAGTCCGCCAAATCGAATCGTTTTGGCCGCGAAGCTCCACTTTGTAGAGGAGCGGGTCGCCGTTCGCATCGCTCGCGCTCCAGCGGACGGTAACGTAGCCTTTGTTGTATTGCAGGGTTGCGGAGCCGGAGGCGGATTCCGGAGTTGCAGCCGCCGAGCCGCCTTTGTGTTGACCCAAAGCCGGAAGCGCCAAGGTGGCCGGCGAGCCCGATGGCATGATCGAGCGCTCGAGCGAAAAGGACGACGGCGCCTGCCGGTAATTGAAGGGCGCGATTTCCACCTGGTGAATGCGAGGCGCGATGTTGCGCGGCAAATACGCGATATCGACGGCGCTCACCTCCGGCGAGTCGTCTTGCGAACCGCAACTGAGCGTCAGCCGGTACTGAAGAAAACGCGCGGGAGGCGATTCGATCTGGCCGCCGAGCGGTGCCAGAGCCACCTTGGTCCACGGGCTCCAGTTATTTTCAGGATTGTTGAGATTCCCGCTGCGGGTTTCAAGACTCGCGCCGCCGCCGTGCAAAGAAGAAGTGAGGTGCGCCTTGCCCCAGCGCGCGAAATCATTGGCGTCGAGAACCTCGCTTTCGAGAGTACCCGACATCGCCAGACTTGGGCCGATGGAGTATAGATTGCCCACATTGCCGGTGGCCGCGTAGATTTCGCCATTGCGGCCCTGCAGAAAGGCGGTCACTTGCGTCGGCGGGGCGTTCAGAAGCTCGGTCGAGAGCTGGTCTGAATCAATGCGGTACACGATGCCCTTGTTGCCTGTCCCGATCAGCGGTTTCCCGCCGGCATCGAATGCAATGGCATAGATCAGATCCGTGGTCGAGTTCCAGATGCGCTCCGCGAAACCATCCTTGTGAATCCGGTACAGATCGGACCCGCCGCTGATGGAGGCGCTTAGTGAACCAACCGCGGGAGGCAGCGTGGGAGGATTTGTGCCACTATGTGGAGCGCCGGTGGAGGCAATAGGCGGCGGATTCGATGGAAGCACCGGCGCAGGGCCGGATACCGTCGCAGGCTTGCTGCCGACGGCCGCGGCGTAGATGTCGCCATTATGTTCGGCCACCGCGGTGACTTCGCGTTTGCCGGCCTGATACAGAACGAAGCTCTGGCGGTTGGGGCTGATACGGAGAATGAGGCCACTCGGTTCAGTGCCCACGATGAGATTGCCGGCATCGTCGATGATCATGCTGCGGGCATGCGTTTCGCCGGTGTTGAAAAATTCCGAGCCACTGCCGTCGGGAGTAACGCGGTAGATCAGCCCCGAGTCGCCCGTCGCGACGAAAAGATTACCCGCGTGGTCGAACACCATCGCCCAAACGTATTTGCATTTGGGATCGAAAAAGAGCTGCGGCTTGCCGGATTTGTCGATGCGATAGATCTTCGAATCGGGCAGCACGGCTGCGTAAACGCGATCTTGCGAATCCACCGCAAGGGCATGAATTTCGAGGCCCGTGACTTCGGCAAAGACCTTAGGCTTGCCGTTGCGCGGAAGCTCAAAGACTTTAGCCGTCGCGGCTGTGGGCGCGCCGCCCGCGTAATAGAGGGTGCCCTTGGAGTCACTGGCCACGGCCCACAGATAGGGCACGCTGGTGCTGTCCAGCTCTTTGAACTCGGGCGCGAGGGTCACAAGGCCGTCGCTGCGAATGGAAAGATTTTTCGGATTGCCGCGGGCGAAGTCGCTTTCCTCGCTCTGCTCCCAGATATGCGTATCGACGGCGAGACAGAGGGGAGGCGCCGCCGCAAGCAAGAACACAACGGCGGCCCGGGACCAGCCGGAATAAGTACTCATGAGGTGATGGTCGAAGTCCTTCAGTTTACGTAAATTTTGAGCGAATAATTGCCGGTGACCACCACGTCGAAGGGCACCGAAGCCTGTTCGTGCGCGCTCTCGGGCGAGCTGACGAACTCGTGATTGGTGGCGCGGCCGCTTTGCATGACGTTGAGGACGGACGCAGGCAGGCTCGGCAATACTTTTTCGTCGGAGTAGACCGTCGGCTGCGATCGAATGAGCGAGACATAGAGCCGATTGTTGCTGCGCTCTTCGTTCAACATCGCGACCGTCTGCGGAATATCTTCTATGCGGTTCAGAGAGCTGGCAATATTTTGAAAGCGGCTCAGCGTGTCGGCGTCGCTGAACAGGATCTCATGCTCGCCGCGATTAGTCCCGGCGGGAATCTTGATCTTGACTGTGCGCTCTATGCGCTCCCCCCGATAAGGCCGCAGAAATACCTTTACCGGGACTTCGGTGCCGGCCATCACTTTGTTATCCGCAATCCAGGCCGATTCAATTTGGGCGATACGGCGCTCGGGAAGCAGGTCGACCGTAACATTCACCGCGTTCAGCTTGGGCAGCTTGGCGGAATTGACGAACAGGCGATTGAACTTGTCGCCCCACCATCCCGCGAGCAGCATGGGCGTGGGAACGGGCGTCTCAGCCGGCGCCTGCATGGTGGTCAGCTCAATGCGCTGCTGCCCCTCTACCTGCAATTCGCCGTGCAGGCGATAGGTCGCTTCTTCGGAAAAATCGTTGAGGTTCGAGAGTGAGTTAAAAAGCGTCGCCATCATCAGATAAGGCGTCCACTTTTGGTCGACGAAGACGTTGAAGTGGAAGTCGCGAGTGCTGCGAACGCTGTTGTCGCGATTGTAAGAGCGCACGTGCAGCGCGACGGGAATCATCTGGGCGGTCGCCCCGAGTTCGCCTTCGATGCCGCTGTGACGATCCTGGCGCAGAGCGCCCACTACCTCTGAAGCGTTGCCCATTTTGGTAGGTTGATAGGCCGAAGCGAGCGTGAAGATAATGTCGTCTTTCGCAATGGGCATATCGACGGGGCCCAGATTGAACATGGAATGGCCGAACGCGAGAATGCGTTTGCCGTCGTTGTAAGTAACGGTGCCGCCGCCGGTCATCGTCATGTCGCCAGAAACGAGAACCGCCGCGACCCCTTCACCCGGCCTGAGGGAAGTGGCCCAATCCTTCGCGGGCGTCGCGGAATTGAGCGCACCGCCGGAGCCGCCTTGCGATACCGCAAGCCCAAGCTGGCTGAACACCGGCGCAAATTCGCGAACGGCGTCGTCCGTAAACCCGGACAGCGAGATTGGGGTGGCGATAGGCGTCATCATCGGCGTCTCAGAGAGCGAGCCGGAAGAGCTGGCGGCCATCACACGAGCAAGCAGGCCGCTGGGGAGCGGCACGGATTCGCTGGCCCGTTGAATTTTGTCCGGAGTTCGGCTCGATGCGGGGCGGGACTTATCGAACTCATTCACCTCGAGCATGAGTCGAATCGGCGTGATGCCACAGATTGCGTCGGGCGAGAACGTACTCAGACGGAGAGCAATCGCGCCAACCAGCTTGCCATCGATATAAACCGGGCTGCCGCTCATGCCGCCGGCGACGTTGGTGCGGAGGGCCTTTCCGCCCATTTTGGCGAGGATGATGTCCTGGTGAGGGCCCCACATGTTTTGCCAGACGCCGATGATTTCGATGGGCACGGGTTCGGGGCGGCTGCCTTGAAAGACGGTCCATGCGACCCCTTTCATACCAGGCTTCAGAGCGCTTTCCGGAAAAAGCGCGACCGGGCCGGTTTGAGGCGCAACAGTCATATTGGGGATGGCCTGCGTATAGTTCTCTGCGGACCTTACCCGATAGGAAAACGAGAACGAGAGAAAGAGAGAGTATAGGATCGCTCGATGGAGCATGAAAGTACCTTATTATCCCGCAAAACACACGAGGGGTGGCGACGTGGGTAGAGACCTCGGTGGAGACGGCTACAAAAGTTAGACGAACCTGGGGTGAAATGAAGTTTCGCCGGCGTTAATCTCTCTTCATACGGAGATTTCGCCGGCTCGACGCTGTAGACTGAACTTCAAGAGCCCGAAGAGGGCGGGAGACACTCAAAGAATGATTCGCCAGACAATCGCGATTGCAGGTTCGGCTGTACTATTTGCGGTGCTTGGAATAGGTGTGGCGGTGGGGCACAAAGCGCAGAAGGGTGATCCCGCCAAGGGTAAAGATGCATTCGAGCAATGTCAGGTCTGCCACAACACGGACACCGACGAAAAAAAGATGGGGCCTTCATTGAAGGGACTGTTCAAGCGCAAGACGTTGCAGAACGGCAAGCCGGTGAATGATGAAAACGTGCTAGCCCAGATCAACAACGGCGGCAATGGCATGCCGGCGTACGGGGACATGTTGTCGGCCGACGATAAGGCAAATATTTTGGCGTACCTGCATACGCTGTAGCCCGGATGTTCTCAGAGAAGCGCCGGACCGGGCGTACGGCTCTGTTACATTGAGAAAGGCTTGACCCGCCTCGAGTAGCGTCCCCATCGTCTAGCCCGGCCTAGGACACCGCCCTTTCACGGCGATAACAGGGGTTCGAATCCCCTTGGGGACGCCAGAGAAGACGTTGCTCCCACAGGTAAAAGGCATCCAGTTAGATGGAGAGACTAGGTGCGCCCACTATCGCACGCCGCTCGATATCATCGCCATCAAGCTAAAGTGCTGCGGCACGTATTATGCCTGCAAAGACTGCCATGAAGCGTTGGCCCGCCATGCGATTCAAGTTTGGCCGAAGCACGAGTGGACCCAAAAAGCGGTCCTCTGCGGCCGTTGCCGCACGGAATTAACCATCAACGAGTACATGGCGAGCGGCAACCGCTGCCCGGTGTGCGGTGCGGAATTCAATCCCGGATGCGCGAAGCATTATCGCTTCTATTTCGAATGGCCGGCAAGCTGAGAAGTGGATCATCCTTTCATCGTGCTGGCGCGAGCCTAAACGGAGGTTCGACCTGTACGACCTTGACCGGGCCTGAGGCCACGACCGCGTTGCCACTATTCCGATAGAGCACCTGCAAGTACATGGTTCGGTCGGCAATGCCTGGAACCGTAATGGTGCAAGTGCTTGCGCACGCCACGCCGGCGACCTTATCAGACAACACGTATGCAAAATCTGTCCCGCTTTGATTGCCCTCAACGCACGCTTCCTGGCGGGATGTACAGTGGAATTGGTTCGGCGCGCCGAACTCGCCGTAGCCAAACTGCACAACGGCGTTCGTGACGCCCGAAACTCCGGCGGGGACGACTGTGGGAACAGGCACCTGCAAGTAATCATTGCGCGCCAAATTGTCGGACACATAGGGCGGGATCTTGACCATGTAGATTTCGTTATTCGGCTGCCCATTCGGATACGGAATGTCGAAGGCGCTCCACACGGCCTTGGCATTGCCTGCATCCGTGTTCATAGACCATTGGTTCCAGTAGACATCCTGCAGGTGATAACGGCTAAAGCCGTGAGATATGAGCCGGCTTGTAGCGCCGGTCGCATCGGAGCGTGTGCCGCCCATTTGCACTAAGCCAAAAGTATAGGCTCCGACGTTCCCGACGCAGATATCTACCAGATCGGGCCGGCTCAATGCGATCCCGTCATAGTTACAGTAGCGCTGCTGAACGCCCGGGCAGTTTACGTAGATATCACCCACTTGCGAACCGGAAACGCACTCCCCCGATTTCTTCGAAACGCAGTACTTGTAATTGTTGGTTGTGGCCCCGTTAATTGTTGAAGACGGGCCGCTGGTGTCTTCGAGGACGTGTTTACCGCAGTAGGCCATGACCGGCGAATGTTTCGGATCGAGAAGCACGTCTTGCAGCTCGCCGCTGTGTCCGCCGTAAGCGTTTGATGTGAGTTTGTAAAGCGTGCCGCCGGCCACCGAGGCTGCGTGCGGCTTTCCGTCGCTGCTCACGGTGAAATTATTATCGGGCCGTGCGTCCGTAAACCAGGTCCCCTGGTAATCGCCTGGATGCACATCCACCGAATTCCCATCGCCGACCGCGTCCTTCACGCCATGGAATAAGGGGTTCTCACTGACCGTAAATGTAGGCTTCTGTGCCTGCCACAGGGCGGGTACGCTGCCTTGCCACAGGTCATATCCTGGCCGCAGTAACGTATTTGCGCTGGCCTGGCCTCCGTGACCCGACGGATGCGCCTCCAGGACCATGCTGACGGGATTTTGCTGCCACGGATCCGCCGCCCAGTTCCAATGGGCGTTTCCGTAACTCCATGCAAATCCGCATTGCGCGGAAAGCTGCTTACCGGTATGGCTTGACACATAGTGCAAGTCCGGGCTTTGCGTATCGCGAAACCAGCCGCGGAGCACGGTCCATGTGAGGCCATTGGTGCCGCTGCGCTGCAAAAGACGCACGTCCTCGTCATCGATGTGGAGAAAATCTCCCACTTTGAGCTGCTGCGTTTGATAGTCCGCTGAGTTGGGTGTCGCGCCGTCGTTCAGGATCGGATCGTGGTTCACCGTGAACGTCGAGCAAAACGTTTGGCCGGCATAGGACTTCAGATAACCCGGAATCGTCTTGTTGGCAGGACATCGGGACAAGGTCTTTGGTCCGCCCAGTGAGCCGGTGACAATGTCGGAAGTGTAGGGGCCCATCCCGGCGCCATTGCCCGGCATTGGGTCAAACGTGGGATCTGCCCAGCCCGGGTTATACCAGCTTGGATTGAATCCGTGCATGGTGCACCAGCGGCAAGCGCCTGCCCCGGAGAAACTATTCATTGCTGCGACCACCTGCTTTTGCGCAAAGTCATAAACGACTACCCACCCATAGCTGTTCTGATTGCCGTGATTTATCCAGACGAAGAGTTTCCCGTCACTTATGAAGCCCACCGTCAAGCCGCGGCCTTTGGCCTCGGGGAATTTGGAGGCCACTAGATCTTGAATTGTGGAGGGAATCATTTGGGTCATCTTTTCGCAGGGTGACTGGCCGGAACCGCACAGCGGCAAGTTACCGGTGAAGGGCGTGTAATTCCCTTGGTACTGGA
>Ga0335074_10009692_pt1 | contig 13458 bp, 10 predicted proteins | sample Lox_Sample_23_FD_206715 | JGI IMG/M metagenome (GOLD analysis project Ga0335074, IMG submission 206715) | Soil microbial communities from Loxahatchee National Wildlife Refuge, Florida, United States - Lox_Sample_2.3 | ecosystem: Environmental > Terrestrial > Soil > Wetlands | place: USA...
ACATCGTCATGGCGACGCGTGTGTCTTACGGGTCTGGGCCTGATCGGCCTGGCGGTCGTGCTCGGCATGGCCGCGACACTTGGGTGGCTGAGATGGCACGAGGACGCGCTGGCATTCGAGACGGCCTTGAGCCACTCGCGACCGGATGCGCGGCTGCCTCCCTACGCGCATCGATTGACGATAACGGGTCAGGGCGGCAGCTCACTGGCGGCGCTCGTCTTTGCCGCCGATCCCTGCACGACTCCGGCTACTGGGTATTGCATATGCACGGCAACGCCGAGTCGGCATTCTCCGCAGTGCAAGTGCGCCATTGCGAACAGCTGCGGGCCTGGGGCCTGAGCGTGCTCTCCTTTGATTACCGCGGCTTCGGTCATAGCCCCGGTGTCGCCTCGGAGCAGCGATGGCCTGTACGACCACATTGAGCTGCTGGCTCCACAGCTTGCCATCCTGGCGCACGTCCGCACCGACGCCGGCATCCACGCGGGCTCCTCGTTCCCAGTGGGTGGGCGGGGGAACTGAGAGCGGCGCTCGATGAGCCTGAGTGCGCGACGCACGCGCTTGCCGGATGAAATGTACACCGCTCGTCGATACTGTGCGTCTCGTTACCGGCCGGCTTTCACGAGGCTCTGCACGGTGGAGAGCACCGAGCAGGCGATCCAGCGCCCGTCAGGCGACACACGGGGGTTGAGATAGTTCTCGTTCCCCACGCTCAGCCGCCGGACAGGGCCACCGGCGCGGGGAACCGCAAATATCTGCATCTTCTCGCCGGCCAGTCCGGCGAAGATCAAGGTCTTGCCGTCCGGTGTCCAGTCGATCCCACCGTAGGTCTCGCTGCGATAAGTCGCCAGCTTCGTAAGGTGACGACCGTCGTCAGAAACGATCCACAGCACCCGCTCGGAGGGTGAGACCGCATCCTCGACGGCGATCTCCTTTCCCAGCGGAGACCATTTCGCGATCTCGGCGCTCTGTACCTGCGACGGCATCGGGAAGCGGTGCTCGCCGAGCGGCCGGCCCGTTGCCGGGTCGATGGTCGTGGTCCTGACCTGGTATATCCCGGGTTGGCCATTGCGGTCCCAGGTCGTGTAGATGAGCTGCCTGCCGTCGGGCGACCAGTACACCCAGCCCGTCTCCCACAGATCCTTGGTGATCCGCACTCCGGCCGTGGGCGGCGCGTCTGCGGGGCGTATCCAGATGTCGTCGGTCGTACCCGGCGCCCCGTAGTAGGCGGGATCCTCCTTGGAATCGCGGTGGGAGTGCCACGCGATCCACTTGCCGTTCGGCGACCAGACGGGCGGGAAGTCCTCGTCATTGCCGACGATGAAGGGTTTGGCCGCACCGACGGCCATTCCCTGACGATTCATCTTGACGATGTAGTCGTCCTGCGGCAGGCCCCAATCGACGAGCCTGAAGTCTCCGGTCACGAAAGTGAGACGGGTGCCGTCGAGGTTCCAACTGGGAAGATAGCCGTCCTGGCCCGGCAGCAACACGCGCGGCCGACCTCCGCTGATCGGGAGCAGGGCGACCCGCTTTGTCGTATGCGTGCTCACCCAATAGAGGTCTTTGCCGACGGCGGTGGGATCGGTCTGATCGAAGAACGGACGCGCCCGCAGTAACCTGAACGTGCTCGAGCGCAGATCGAAGCGATACAACTTCAGCCAGCGCCCTGGCTCGTGAGGTACCTGGCGCACGGCGTTATTGGGCGGACTCAGGCCGCCGAGCGGGAGGATGAGCGCGGACCCATCGTCGGCAACGGTCAATTCCGGCCCCGGGAAGGGCCACGCGTCGAGGTTGCGTGCCAGGACCCGGGTCTCGTACGTCTTGAGGGCGATGGCTGCCAAGAGCGACGCGCCGTCGTCCTGTCTCGCCAGAACGAAGAGAGTCGTGCCATCGGGAGAGAAGCGGACCGTCAGCGGCACTCCCTCGAGCGCGACTTGCTTCTGCGCCTTGAGAGTTCCGATGAAGACCGCCTTGGGCGGCGCGGCCTCGAGCCGTGCCGGATCCACCCAGAAATAGGCGACTTTCTTGCCGGTACGATCGCATGTGGGGCTGGCACCAGGCGGCACATTGACGGGGCTCGGCGTGCGGTCGCCTACGAACCAGTGTCGGCCGCCGTTGACCGTTCCCAATCGCAGCAAGCCAGGGCCGCACCAGGCTGCCTGCTCGAAGCTCTTGATGGGACCGTCAAGCAGCGCGTTCTCCGGCCTGCCGCCAGGGAGCTGCAGCAGCGCCTGGTTGCCGTCGATGAAGGTCCGTAGTACGTAACGGCCGTCGGGGCTGACCTCCGAGCGGGCACTGAAGTCCTCAAACATGCGGTGCCCCACCCATCGCAGCACCGTCGTCGGTTCAGCGTACACCACAGTCGCGCTCGACAGGAGGAGCGCAGCCATGGACAGGAGTGAGCCTGCTCTTCGACGTTTCGTCATGCCAGGGTCCTCTGAGGATGTGACAAATGCTGCGCGTCCGGCAATGCGCGCTAGTTGACAGCAGGATACAGATTATTGACCAAGCTCGATCCGGCGTGGACCGGCCCGGCGGCGATGGTGTGGAATGTCCAGCATGGTATCCGATAAACACACAGTAGACGCACGACTGGCACTCACGGACCTGGTCTTTGAGATGCAGCATCAAGGCCACGACTGCGTGCAGATCTTCCAGTATCAGACGGCTCACGCGGATCCGGCGATCCTCGAGGCCTACTGTTACACGAGCCGTATATCGTACGAACCGGGCGAAATCCTCGCCATCCATGCCAGCGCAACACAATCGGATGTCCAGTTGACGATAATTCGCGACGGCGCGGCTCCGAGGAAGGTCGCCGACTTCCCGGTCGTCTCCGTGCCGAGCGTACCCACGCCGTCCGACTTTTACGTTCACGGGTGCAATTGGCCCGTGGTACTGCGCTGGAAGATTCCGGACGATCTCCCGAGCGGCTTCTACATGGTGAGGATCAGCGCCCGGCGCGATGGCCGCCTCGTCGAGCACGAGCATGGTTTCTGCGTCCGCCGCAGCAAGTCCGCGCCGCCGGCTCCCGTGCTCTTCGTTCTCTCGACCTGCACGTGGACCGCGTATAACGATTGGGGCGGAATCAATAACTACGTCGGCAGGAACCCGCCCTCCGGATTCTCGTTCGCGCCGCGGCTGTCTCTGCAGAGACCCTACGCGCGCGGGTTCATCTGGAAGCCGCGAGGCGCGCCACGCATAGCGGACGACTCGACGCCGGCGCTCGGCGACACGCCGCGGTATCAATCCTTCGAATGGGCATATGCCAAGGGTTTCTCGAAATGGTGCGCAGGCGCGGGATGGGCCGCATACGAGCGTAATTTCGCCATATGGTCCGAGCGGGAGTGCTTGCCTCTTGACTATATTACTCAGCATGACCTGGACGCCGACCCGACGCTCCTCCATGGCCACCGTCTGATCGTGATTGTGGGGCACTGCGAGTACTGGTCCGCCAGGATGCGCGACGCGATCGATGCCTGGGTCGAGAAGGGCGGTAACGTTGCGCGCTTCGCCGGCAATTTCGGCTGGCAGATCCGGTTGGAGGATGGCGGCAACGTGCAGGTCTGCTACAAGGAGCGGGCTCATGACGCCGACCCCTACATGCACGGCGCAGAAAATCATCTGACGACCACCTTGTGGGAAGACCCCGTCACCCGGCGTCCGGGTAGCCTCACGTTCGGCTTGCAGTCGATTCAGGGCATTTACGCCCGAGTAGGCGCGGCCGTACCTCGCGGATCCGGTGGCTTTACGGTCTATCGGCCCGAGCATTGGGCCTTCGCCGACGCCGACCTCTATTACGGCGACACTTTCGGAAGCTCGGCGCGGATCTTCGCCTTCGAGTGCGACGGGCTGGAATATGAGCTCAAGGAGGGCCTTCCCTATCCAAAGAGTTCGCCGGCAATTCCGCCAGGGCTGGAGATTCTGGCCATGAATCTGGTCTCGCCGGTGGAGAGCGATCACATGCTGCCAATGACCAGGCTGTTCGCAGGCGATGTGTCGGTGCGAGGCGTGGCAAGACTCAGGTATGGAGACGAATCACCCGAGCATCTCGCGGCCGCGCGCCGCGGCTGCGGCATGATTGTTTCGTTCAGGAAGGGAGCGGGCGAGGTCTTTCATGCAGGCACCTCCGAGTGGGTGAACGGACTGCGGCTCAGCGAGGCTTTCACGGAAACGATCACGCGAACCGTGGTTCGCAGGCTGGGGGGACTGTCAGAGCCGACTGCCTAGAGAATGTTGCCGGTCGGACATGCCGACAAAGACAATGTCGCAGTCGAACGGGGGCTTGCTGCTCACGTCAAAAGAATGCGCTGACATGTCAAGTGGCGCGTGAACGAATCGGCGAGACTCTCATTGTCCGCTCGAAATTCCCTATACATACACAAAAATAGGAATGCTTCGGATGAGCGCATTAGCCACTGTCCGCGACAAGTTACCCGGCTCCCTGTTGTTGATCGTCCTGTGCCACGACCCCGCGGTGGCACAAACCGCCACAACGCCCGCGTCGACGTCCACGGAGCCCGCTCTGCAAGAAGTCGTCGTGACCGCCAATCGCCGCGAAGAACAGTTGGGCCGGGTACCGATTAGCGTGGTCGCGTTCACCAAAGCCCAGATGGACGCGCAAGGGGTGAGGCGCGTGGATGATATTGCGCTTCTTACGCCCGGATTGACCTTTACACACGAAGGCGGGGGCGACGGCGCCAGCGGTCAAATCACCCAGATATCCATCCGCGGCATCCAATCCTCGGTTGGAGCGGGGACCACGGGCGTTTATATCGACGATACCCCGATTCAAACTCGGGCACTCGGCACCAGCTCGGAGAATGCCTACCCTGAAGTGTTCGATCTGAGTCGAGTTGAGGTGCTGCGCGGACCGCAAGGGACGCTATTCGGCGCCGGTGCCGAAGGCGGCGTGGTGCGGTTTATCGCCACGGCACCGAGTCTCACTGACTATTCCGGCTATGCGAGGGGCGAGTTGGCGGACACGGATGCCGGCGCCCCGAGCTACGAGATCGGCGTTGCCGATGGAGGGCCAATCATCGAGAATCAGCTCGGATTCCGGGCGAGCGGCTGGTTCCGGAACGACGGGGGATGGATCGATCGAGTCAATCCCACCACATTGCAAACGGTTCAGAGCAATACCAATTCACAAAATTCCGCGAGCCTGCGACTCGCGATGACTTGGTCCCCAAGCGGTAAATTCAGCCTCAACCCGTCGGTCTTTTATCAGAATCTCCAGTACAACGACACCTCGTTGTACTGGGACTCGCTTTCCGATCCCGCGGATGAGGAATTCCGGAACGGGCGCACGCTGCGCCAGCCGTGGAAGGACGTATTCGTGCTGCCTGCGCTCGCTTCAGAGTACGATCTCGGCTTCGCGTCGCTGTTGAACAATACTTCGTTCTTCAACCGGGATTCGACGGGCATCAAGGATGGTACCAACTTTATCCGCTCGGAGCTTGGGATTTCACCTTTCCCGACCCTGCCTGGCGAGAATGCCCCGACGTATATGGAAGACACGCAGAATGTCTTCACGGAAGAGTTGCGACTACGCTCCAATGACAACCAACGGCTGAGTTGGACGGTTGGGCTGTTCTTCTCGCACGCCAAACAGTTTGTGTACGAGAATTATGTTGATCAATATTTGAATCAGACGTTGATGAACCTCACCGCCGGCGCGCCATTTTGTCCACCTGCCGGATGCAACACGCAGGAGTTCTTCGGCGTGCCCCTCGTCGGGGGCGAATCCTATTTCATCGGGGCCGAAGACACTCTGGACAAGCAGACCGCCGGCTATGGACAGGTCGACTACAACGTGTGGGGTGGCTGGAAGCTGACGGCCGGACTGCGGGTGGCCGACATGCAGTACACGAACACTACCCTTACCGAAGGCCCAATCGCTGGTGGAACGAACGCTTCCGGGGGCGCCCAGAATGAGCATCCCGTCACGCCAAAGGCGGGCGTCGAGTATCAGATGAATCCGAGCGTTCTCCTGTACGCGTCCGCCAGTAAGGGGTTTCGCCCCGGCGGCTCGAACATCATCGTCAGCTCCGAGTGCGGCGCGAATCTGGCAGAGCTCGGCTTGAAGCACGTTCCACCGTCCTATGGTTCGGATCATGTCTGGTCCTACGAGGTAGGTAACAAGAGCAATCTAGCCGATGGACGGTTCCAGATCGCCTCCAGCCTCTTTTGGATCGATTGGCAGGATATTCAGCAAAACATCCTTCTACCTGCCTGTGCGAGTGAGTTTGTCGGGAATCTGGGTGCAGCCGTCAGCAAGGGGTTCGATGTGCAGGCCCAGATTCGGCCGTTCCCGGGTCTCACTGTCGGGTTGAACGGAGGATACACGGACGCAGCGTATACCAAGACTACAGTGGGCGGTTCCGGAGCGGTCATTGCAGAGAGGGGTGATGCCATCGGTGTACCCAAGTGGAGCGGCACGCTCTCGAGTGAGTACGACTTCGCGCCTTTCGGGAGGAGTATGTATGCGCGATTCGACTTTCAGTTCATCGGCGAGGGCCCGAATCAAGACCCGAGAGTCTACGGATACGATCCGGGGATAGTACCCACGGGAGAGACCAAAATGCTCAATCTGCGCTTCGGGACTCTCATAGCCCAATGGAACCTATCGGTGTTTGCTGACAATGTGACCAACAGCGAGCCGATACTCAGCCAAGGCCGCGATGCGACGGGGTCGCCGATCCTCACGAGTTTCACATACCGGCCAAGAACGATCGGAGTCACCGCAGTTCTCAGGTTCTGAGCGCCGGCGCGAGGAAATCAAAATGATTGAGACAGTAACTGTTGGAATGAAAACGAGGTCGAGCGCTGGTATAGGGGATCGCGCCCAGCCGCACAGCATATGGACGCTCGCAACGGCCGGCTTTCTAGCGTACTACATCACTGTCATGTGGCACGAGATTTTCGGTCACGGCACGGCCCTTTATCTTGTGGGAGCGCGCCACTTCATTCTCACCTCGACATCGATGTTCTCGCCCGACATGCCGGTCAGCACGCAGCGAATCACTCTGAGCGGCCGATTCGTCGCATTCGCAGGTCCTCTTGCAAACGCGATCATGGGCATCGTGATATATCCGATATTCCGCTCCATGACCCGCAGAAACGCGAACCTCACGCTGCGCTACTTTCTGTGGCTGCTCGCCGCCCTGAATTTCTTCCTGGGCTTCATGTACATGGTCTTTTCCGGCATCTTCGGCGTCGGTGACTATTCTACGGTCATCGCGTTCCTGCCGTTCCACGCGCTTCTGCGCACGCTCGAGGTGCTCGTAGGGGCGCTGTTGAGCGCGGCGACTGTGCGCTTCTTTGCCGCCAGCTTGGCGGAGTTCTCAGAGAATCTCTGGCGGCTTTGCCTGGTTCCTTATGTGTCGGCCACCCTCGTTTTCTGCCTGACCGGACTGCGTATTCCCAATAGCACCCATTTCATGCTGATTGCGGTGATACCGGCGTCGCTGATGGGTCAAGCCATTCTCGTGTTCATTACGCCCGTCGCGCGCAGACTGCGAGTGGCGACACCGCGGCCGGAGGCCATCCGCACCAGCCCCGTGATGATCGCCGTCGCACTGGTGTTCGTGGTGGTTGTTTATCTCACTGCGCCGGGCGTTAACTTCACGTTGCCGTGATCAGGGCCGCGGCGCCGGTCTCATGTCGATCACCCGCGTCGCCTTGCCCGCAGAGCGCATGATGGCGCCTGGAGGCCTGACGTCCACCTGGACGGAGACGCCCAGGAGGTCCTTGATCCGCTGCATCAGGGCGGATGCCTCCTGGCGGCATTCCCGCTCGTCTGCGCCCGGCCTCATCTCCACGGCCACCGTCACCTCATCCAGGTGGGCGGGCCGGCTGATCTCGATCACGTAGTGCGGCCCGAGGTGTGCGCACGCGAGGATCTGGTCCTCCACCTGGCTCGGGAAGACATTGACGCCCCGAACGATCAGCATGTCGTCAGAGCGGGCGAGTATCCGGGCCAATCGCCGCATCGACCTGGCGGTCGGCGGCAGCAACCGGGTGAGGTCCCGGGTCCGATACCGAATGATCGGAATCGCCTCTTTGGTGAGTGAGGTCAGCACCAGCTCACCCAGTTCGCCCTCGGGCAGGACTTCACCTGTGTCTGGATCGATGATCTCGGGGTAGAAATGGTCCTCCCACAGGCAGAGGCCGTCCTTCGTCTCGGCGCACTCCTGCGCGACGCCCGGCCCCATGACTTCGGACAAGCCGTAGATGTCAAGCGCGCTGATCCTGAACCGCTGCTCGAGTGCCTGTCGCATCGACTCGGTCCAGGGCTCCGCCCCGAAGATACCGATCTCGAGGGACGACGCCCGCGGATCGAGTCCCTGGCGCTCGAACTCCTCGGCGAGTACGAGCATGTAAGACGGCGTGACCATGATCACACGGGGCTGTAGATCCCTGATGAGCTGTACCTGTCGTTGAGTTTGGCCCCCCGATGCGGGTATGACGGTGCAGCCTAGGCGCTCCGCGCCGGCATGCGCGCCGAGCCCGCCGGTAAAGAGGCCGTACCCGTATGCAACATGCACGGCATCGCCGGCGCGAACACCCGCTGCGCGCAGCGACCTTGCCACGAGCCTGGCCCAGTTCTCGAGGTCGCGCGCCGTGTATCCGACCACGGTTGCCCTACCCGTCGTGCCGGAGGAGGCATGAATGCGGAGGACGCTGGAGCGGGGCACTGCGAGCAGGCCGAGCGGGTAGTGCTGCCGGAAATGGGCCTTGAGCAGGAACGGGAAGCGGGAGAGATCCGCCGGCGATCTCAGGTCTTCGGGCGTTACTCCGGCCTGCTCGAATGCCCGGCGGTAATGGGCCACATTGTCGAACGCGTGTCGCAGCGACCAACGCAGCCTGGAGAGTTGCAATGCCCGCAGGCGGTCCTGGGGCGCGAATTCGATGTCATCACTATCGGGATCGTTGGCGTTCATTCAAATGGCGGCATTGACGACCTTCATGGTTGCTCGTCGACCAGGCGCTGCCCATTCTCCGCGTTTCCGATCAATGTGACAGGGAAGAAATAGCCCGGTCCGCTGCTGGCCGTGCCGCCGGAGAGGACCCGGCCGCCGTTTCGTTTCGCGTCATCGACCAGCTCCGAGACGCGCTGCAGCTGCCGTTCGGTCGTCAGAGGGCCGAGTTGCGTCGCTGAGTCCATTCCGTTGCCGACGGTCACCGACCTCGCGTAGCTCGCCAGGGCACCGCAAGTCGCCTCATACATGTCATCGTGAACGTAGAGGCGTTTGGGTGCGGCGCAGGTCTGACCCGAGTTGATGAAAGCGCCCCAGAACAGCGACTCGGCGATGCCGGCCGGAGCCCTGCCTGGGAGAATGATTCCAGGATCGTTGCCGCCAAGCTCGAGCGTCAGACGCTTGAGTGTGGCCGCTGCGTTCTGCATCACTCGGCGGCGGGTCTCGGTCGAGCCGGTGAAGACGACCTTCGCGACTGTGGGGTGCTGCGTGAGGAGGTCCCCGAGACGATCGTCCCCGCACAGAACGTTGAGGACCCCCGGTGGCGGCACCTTCGCAATCAGCTCCACCATATGCAGCGTACTGAGCGGCGTGTAGGGAGACGGTTTGATGACTACCGTGTCTCCGGCTCGAATGGCGGGAAGGATGTGCCAGACGGCAATCAGCAGAGGCCAGTTCCACGGGGTGATCGAGGCCACGACGCCGAGCGGCAGGTGCGTCAGCGTCACGCGCTTGCGTGCAGTGGCCTCGAGGGTCCGATCGGGAACATCCATCGAGGCTGTGTATCCCGCCCACCCGGTGGCTCCCGCCAGCTCGAATTCCGACCCCAGGCCCTTGAGCGGCTTGCCCTGCTCCCGGGTCACGAGGGTGGCGAGCTCGTGGAAGTGTTCCTCCAGTACTTTCGCGACCGCTAGGCAGGCTGCCTTTCTCTGCGAATGAGTGCTGTAGCGCCAGCGCTCGAACGCGCGCTCGGCCGCCTGAACCGCTTGCTCGAGGTGATCCGCGCTGGCGACCGGGCAGAGCCCGACGACGGAGCCATCCGCCGGATTTCGCGTCTCGCGGTAGTCGGCGGCGGGAATCTGGCGGCCCCCGATCGTCATCTCGTACCTGGCTGGCATGGTGGTGTCCCGCTGGGATCCTGATGGCAGCCTAGCGAAAGTAGAATCCGGATCTTTACATGTTCGAGCACAATATTTACTCGAACAAGCGGGAACGGCTCCGATTTGAAGCCAGCGGGGACTTCCTTGCTACCCGTTTGGGCAGCGTGGTAGGCTCGGATGGGGTCAGGTACGCGCACAGCACCACAAACAATCCCTCATGAATGTCACTTCCGGTGAGCTGCAGCGGCCGTTGGTAATGGCAGCGGCAGCCCACGGCGTAAGCGAGCGAATTGCTGCAGCCGGGGTCGATCCCAGCGACGTATTCACTGCGGCGGGCCTCGAGGCGCAGGAGCTGCAAGACCCCACGCGGCGGATTTCCCTGTCGCAGTATTGCCAGGTCTTCGAGATAGCCGCGCACAAAACGATGCATTCGAGCTTCGGGCTCGAGTTCGGCTCGGCCTTCCATCCGCAGCACCTCGGCATGCTCGGGTATCTGGCCATCAGCGCACCGACGCTCGGCATGGCGCTGCGGAAATTCGCCGACTATCTTCCGGCCCATCAACAGGCAACCCACCTTGCCGTTCGCACCCTGACCGACGGGCGGGCCATGATTGAATACGCAATCCTTGACGGCTCGATCCGGGGCCGGCAGCAGGACGCTGAGCTTTCCATCGCGATGCTGCTCAACGTCTTTCGTCATTGCCTGGGCTCCGGGTGGTTGCCGATGGGCGTGCATTTCATGCATGCGCGGCCCTCAGGCCGCACGCGTCACGAGGAGCTTCTCGGCACCCGGCCGGTGTTTGCCCAGACATCCAACAGAATCATCTTTCGGCAGGCCGAGCTCGATTGCATGATGCCGCGCCGGGATCATGATCTCCTGTGCCTGCTCGAGTCGCAGCTCGGCAAGCAGCTTGCCGACACGCGCGCCTACAGCGACATCGTCGAAAGAATACGGCACGAGATGGGCCTCGCGTTGGAAGCCGGCGGCTGCGACGTCGGGGTGATCTCGAGGCGATGTGGCATTTCCCCCTGGACCCTGAAACGGCGCCTGAAGCAGCGCGGGCTCACGTTTCAGGAGCTGCTCACATCGACGCGGATCGACCTGGCGAGGCGGCAACTCTCCCGCGGTGAGCCAGTCACCAATGTCGCGGCCGATCTCGGCTATTCCCAGGTCAGCGCCTTCAGTCGCGCATTCCGCCAGTGGACCGGGGTCTCGCCGCGCGAGTACCTACGCCACAGCCGCTAGTCAAGTCTTTGTCTCCGGCGGTCAATCGTCCGGGTTCCTGATTCGCCAATCTGGGTGCCGCGCCAAGCGCTGAGGCACTTTACATTGAGCGGTCGAGAATCCGAGGATACCGGCAGTTCCTGCCCGAACTCGCCGGATGCAACTCTGCCCGAGGCGCTTCGTACGGCGCTCGAGAGCCTTCTGCGTGCCTATGGCCTGGCAGACGGCCGCTTTGCGCTCATCAACAAAAGCGAAAACACGACGTTCCGTGTCGATCCTGTCGGAGGCGGGCGGCCGCTCGTATTGCGACTCTACCGGGTCGGGCAGCGGTCCGATGCCGAGATCCAATCCGAGCTCGACTGGATGGAGGCGCTGCGGACGCAAGCCCGGATCAGCACCCCGCGCGCTCTGGGCAGGCGCGACGGCGGGCGCATCTCGAGAGTGACCCTGCCTGATGGTACGGCGACGAGCTGCGTTCTCTTCGAACATCTGTCCGGCGTCGAGCCGCTGTCCGAGGGACTCGCGCTCTGGTTCGAGCGTCTCGGTACGATCAGCGCGGAGATTCATCTCCACGGCCGCTCGTGGCGCAGGCCGCAGTCCTTCCAGCGGCCGCGGCTCGATTATGTAACGTTGATCGGTCCGCGAGCCGTATGGGGATCGTGGGAGCGCGCACCGGGACTGGATGTGGCCGCGGTGGCAGTGCTGCGGCGGGTCTCCGAGGAGATTGCAAAGAGGCTCGCGGAGTATGGCCAGACGCCCGACCGATTCGGGCTCATACACGGCGATCTGCGGCTCGCAAATCTGCTGGTCGATGGACCGCGCATCCACGTCATCGATTTCGACGATTGCGGCATCGGCTGGTTTCTCTACGATCTTTCCACATCCATCAGCCTGATCGAGCACCTGCCGCAGGCCGAGTCTCTCGTACAAGCGTGGCTGCACGGCTATCAGCGCCTGGTGCCGTTGGCCGACGTACACATTGAGATGGTGCGTCACCTCATCATGATGAGGCGGCTGCAGGTCCTGAGCTGGTTCGGCCGCAACCTCGGCTCCGCACTCGTCCTCGAGTATTCACCCGTGGTGGTTCCGGCCACCGTCGCGGCGGCCGAGAGCTACCTGCGGCTCGGCACGCGGCGCACGGCCGAGTTTCTCCCCAAAAGCTAGATGTTTCCCGGGATGTCATGACCATGATGCGTAAAAATCACCTGGTGGCGTTGGCGGTGGCGGCAGCGCTCGAGGCCGCCGGCGTCGGCTCGGGGCAAGCGGCCGCCGACCAGACGAGCGTCGCTCAGCTCGCCGAGATCGTGGTAACGGCTACCAAGCGCCCCACCACGATCCAGACTACACCGGCGAGCATAACCGCCGTCACCGGCTCTGAAATCGCAAGCCGGGGGTTGGTGGACTTCAACTCGCTTGCCGAATCGGTGCCCGGCATCTCCATGCGCACCTCAGGACCGGGTGAGACCGAGTTCGAGATGCGTGGCCTCAACTCTTCGGGTGGCGACGCCTCGATGGTCGGCTTCTACCTAGGCGAGATCCCGCTGTCGGCGCCATTTTATGACCAGATCGGCAAGGTGGTCGTCGATCCGAGCCTCTACGACCTGGGCCGGGTCGAGGTTCTGCGTGGTCCGCAGGGGACGCTTTACGGCGCGAGCTCCATGGGTGGCACGGTCCGCCTGGTACTGAACGCGCCGGAGCTGAATACATTTGATGCCTCGGGAGAGGAGGTGGTCGGGGACACCACCGATGGCGGCAGCATCAACCATCGGGAAAACGGCATGGTCAACCTGCCGCTCGGCAGCAGCGTGGCGCTGCGGGTCGTGGGCTCCTTCGAGAACGACAGCGGCTGGATCGAGCGGCGCGTCATCGCCGATGGAGCGGTGCCGGTCGATTCCGGTGTGTTTCCGGATGACTCGCGGCCGGCAAACTTCTATAGCGCGCCGCTGCAAGCCCAGATCAACGGCGCCAATACGACCCAGGTGGAGTCAGTGCGAGCGTCGCTTCTGTGGAAGCCCACGGACAACCTCTCGATCACCCCCGTGGTGATGTACCAGTTCACCGAGCAGGCGGCTCCAAACGCCGTCGACGTCAACGGCACGCCCACCGATCCGACAGTGCCGGCCATCAACGCACATTGGGAGATCTACGACACGCC
>Ga0335074_10009693_pt1 | contig 13458 bp, 13 predicted proteins | sample Lox_Sample_23_FD_206715 | JGI IMG/M metagenome (GOLD analysis project Ga0335074, IMG submission 206715) | Soil microbial communities from Loxahatchee National Wildlife Refuge, Florida, United States - Lox_Sample_2.3 | ecosystem: Environmental > Terrestrial > Soil > Wetlands | place: USA...
TAACGCACATTTCACCGAAACGTGCTATTAACACCCTTAGTACCCATTCAATCGCCAATCGTAACCATCATTTGCGCGGATGGGTAGACCGGGGGCGCCGGATCAGGCGGGCGGGTAGCCGACCAGGAGCAAGCCGTGGCAGTCCTCATCCGCCGAACGGTACAGGTGGGGACCGTCTCCGCTGTACCGGGCGTAATCGCCGGGGCCGAGCGTGATCGGATCGCTGGCCGGGCCGACCGTGATCGTCCCGGTGTACACGAACACGCGCTCGACGACGCCGCTGCCGTGCGGCCCGCCGAGGTGCTCGGTCCGGGCGGGCAGGAACATGTCGAAGATCTCGACCAGGCCGCCGCGCTCGATCCGGTCGAGCAACCGCAGGTCGAGCTGGCCGTCCGGCGTCGACCCGCGTACCCGGGCGCCCTGCTGGGCCCGGACGACAACCGTGGTGGTTTCCCGCCGGTCTTCCAGCAGGTCGCTGAAGGCCACGCCGAGCCCCAGGGCCAGCGACCACAACGTCTCGATAGTCGGGTTGCCCCGGCCCTGCTCGAGGTTGGCCAGCGTGGCCTTCGCGACATCCGCGCGGGCCGCCAGGGTGGCCAGGGACATCCGGCGGGCGGTGCGGAGCCGGTGCAGGTTGGCCGCGATGACCTCCCCCACATCAGCGAACGCCCGTTCCGACGCTTCATTCGCCATGCCAACGAACTATACCAAAAGTCTAATGAGATGGTACGCTGAGCCGATGGTTCCCGACCCGGCGGCGATCGCCGCGGATGCCGTGGCGCTGGCCGAACTGGACGGCGGCACCGGCCGCGAGCGCGTGCGCATCGACTGGCTGCAACGGCGGCTGGAGCACGCACCCGGGATTCGTTCGGTCGATGAAGTCGGCAACCTGGTGTGGACGTTCGGCCCGCCGCCGTACCGCCTCGCCGTGTTCGTGCACGTCGATGACGTCTTCGGCGAGACCGCGGTCCGGCGCGTCACGCGGCGGGACGGCTGGCTGTGCGGTCCGGGGATCGGCGACAACGCGATCGCCGTGGCGACCGCGGTGGCCGTCGCCGAGCAGGCCGGCCCGGAACCATGGCCGGTGGCCGTCGTCTTCACCGTCGGCGAGGAGGGGCTCGGCGGGCTGCGCGGCGCTCGCCACGCCTGCCGCGAGCTGGCCCCCGAGGCGGTGCTGGCCCTGGAGGGTCACGGCGCCGACCGGGTGTTCACCAGCGCCGTCGGCTCGCTGCGGGTGCGGCTCGCGGTGACCGGCCCGGGCGGGCACTCGTGGTGGGACCGCGGCCGGCCCAGTGCCGTCCACGAGCTGGTGCGGCGGCTGCACGACCTGCTGGCCGCGGCCGGCCCTGAGGGGCCATCGGTCAACGTCGGCCTGGTCGAGGGCGGGACCGGGGTCAACGCGATCGCCGCCCGGGCCAGCGCGACCGTCGAGTGGCGCGCCACCGACCAGGTCGCGCTCGACCGGCAGGAAGCCGCGCTGGCCGGGCTGACCGTCTCCCCCGGCCTGCAGCTGTCAGCAGAGCTCCTCGACCGCCGCCCGGCCGGCGCCATGCCGCTGGATCATCCGCTGGTCGCCGCGGTCCTGCGGGCCCGCCGTTCGGTCGGCCTGCCGGCGGCAACCGGGGACGGCTCGACCGACGCGAACGCGGCGCTCGCGGCCGGGATACCAGCGATCGCGCTGGGTTGCTGCGAGGGCGAGGACATGCACGCCCTGACCGAACGGATCCGCGCCGGCTCCATCCGCGCCGGCGCCGAGCAATTGCGGGCCGTCCTGGCCGAGGTCCTGTAGGAGGGAACGAAAGTGCTGCGAACCGGCAAGGATTACATCTCCTCGCTCCGCGATGGGCGGGAGGTATGGATCGATGGCGAACGAGTCGAGGACGTCACTACCCATCCGGCCTTCGCGCCGGTGGTCAACGTGCGCGCGAGGATCTACGACCTCGGCCACGAGGCCGGCTCCCGGGACCTGCTGACCTACACCGACGAGGAGACCGGCGAGCCCTGCGCCACCACCTCGCGCCCGCCGCGCACCCGGGAGGACTGGCGGGCCAAGCGCGCGTCGGTCGACGCCATCCTCGACGACGCCGGCGGCGTGGTGACCCGGGTGGGCGACGAGACGGTCGGAGAGATGTGGTCGCTGTTCGACGGGCAGGACGTGCTGAACGAGATCGACCCGCAGTTCGCGGCCAACATCATCCGCCATGTCCGCCGCGCCGCGCTACTCGATCCCTTCCACGTCTCGGCCAACACCGACCCGAAGGGAAACCGCTCGCTGCGGCCGCAAGACCAGGACCCCGACGTCCTGCTGCACGTGGTCGGCGAGACCGACAACGGCATCGTGGTGCGCGGGGCCAAGTTCGAGACCGCCGCGGCCTACGCCAACCAGGCGTTCGTGAAGCCGACCATCGGCGAATGGAACAACGAGGTCCTGTCCGACTACGCGGTCGGCTTCCTGGCCGACATGGGCGCGCCCGGCATCAAGCACATCTGCCGGTCGGCGTTCGCGGCTCAGCACCACCCGGATGAATACCCGCTGACCAGCCGGTACGACGAGATCGACACGATGATCGTCTTCGACGACGTCGAGATCCCCTGGGAGAACGTGTTCTTCTACCGGCACACCAAGGCGGCCGCGTTCATCCGCGCGACCTTGCACCGGTACAGCATCTATCCGTACGTCCAGCGTTACCTGCGCTTCGCCGACTTCCTGCTCGGCGTCGCGTACGCCAGCGCCAGGTCGACCGGGGTCACGATGCACCAGGGCGTCCGGGAGAAGATCGCGCAGATCGCGTGCTACCGCGAGGGCGTCAACGCGCACCTGACCGCGGCCATCGAGCTGGCCCAGCCCAGCCCGGGCGGGCTGCTGATGCCCAACCAGCAGATGATGTACGCGGGCCGGGTCTTCGCCTCCACCCAGCTGCCGTCGGTCATGCACATCCTCCGCGACCTGTGCGGCTGCCAGGTCAGCCTGATGCCGAGCAAGGCGATGTTCGACACCCCCGGCGCCGGCGACTGGCTCCGCAAGTACTTCACCATCGGGGAGATCCCCGCGGAAGAACGCCGCAAGCTGTTCGCCCTGGCCCGTGACCTGCTCAATTCCGACTACGCCGGGCACCGGCTGACGTTCCAGCTGTTCGCGCAGTCGCCGCCGTTCTCGCACCTGCTGGCCGTCTACAACAACTACGACTTCAGCGGCCCGCTGGACCTGGTGTCTCGGTACTCCGCGGTCGCGGAGGCGGTGCGCAAATGAAGGACCCGATCACGGCCGGCGGTCACCTGCGGATCCGGCCGTTCAACACCGCCGACAGCTATCCGGAGCAGCGGCTCGACAACGACCTGTGTCAGGCGGTGGTCGCCGGGAACACCATCTACCTGCGCGGTCAGGTACCCCAGGATCTGGATACCGGCGAGAACGTGCACGTCGGGAACCCCGCCGCCCAGGCCGAGCAGGTGATGACGAATGTCGAGACGCTGCTAGCGGAGGCCGGAGCGTCGGTCGAGCACGTGGTGAGCTGCACCGTCTACCTCACCGACATCCGCCACCGCGAGCCGGTGTACCGCGTGCTCGGGCGCCGGCTCAAGGGTGTCTACCCGGTGTTCACCGGCCTGGTCGTGTCCGCGCTGGCCCGGCCGGAATGGCTGGTCGAGGTGACCGTGGTGGCGGTGAAGCCATGACGTTCTCGCTGGCGGGCCGCTGTGAGCGTTCCGGGGCGGTCGGGGTCGTCATCGCTTCGGCCAGCATGGCGGTGGCGGCGCGATGCGTGGCGGTCCGCGCGGGGACTGGCGCGGTGTGCAGCCAGAGCACGACGGACCCGCGGCTGCGCGGGGCGCTGCTGGACGCGATGGCCGGCGGGCTGAGCGCCGTTGACGCGGTGGCAGCCGTCACCGCCCGGGCCCCGGACGTCGAGTACCGGCAGCTGGTGGCGGTTGACGCGGCCGGCGGCTCGGCCGGCTACTCCGGTGAGCTGGCCCTGGGCGAGGCGGCAGAGGCCCGCGCGCCGGGTGTCGCGGCCGCCGGTAACCTGCTGGCCGACCGGGGCGTGCCCGCGGCGATGCTGGCCGCGTTCACCGATCGGGCCGGCGACAGCCTCGGCGACCGGCTCATGGCCGCGCTGGCGGCCGGGCTGGCCGCGGGCGGCGAGGTCTCCCCGGTGCGTTCGGCTGGGATGGTCATCGCCGAATCGGTGCCATGGCCGGTCACCGACCTGCGGGTCGACTGGCACGACGATCCGGTCGCAGAACTCGCCGGCCTCTGGCGACTCTGGCAGCCGCAGGCGGAGACGTACGTCGGCCGGGCCCTGCGGCCGACCGCGATGGCCAGCTCGGGCTGGTCATCGGACGGGTCAGGAACGTGATCACCGCGGCCACGGCGAAGGACAGGATCGAGGCCGACATCCAGCTGGCCGGGGCAAAGCCGATGGCGTGGCCGATCGAGTTCCACGCCGAGGCCCACCAGGACACGTACCCGGGGTTGATGAGCTGGTAGGTGACGAATCCCGCGGCCCACGGCACCAGCATCAGCCACCGGGAGCGGGCCGCGGCGGACAGGTCCCAGCGTCCCTTCGAGGTGACGAAGTAGTCCGCGATCAGGACCGCGGCCATGGGTACGAACACCGAGCCGATCAGGTCCAGGAAGTTCTCGTAGTCCGCGATGTTGAGCCACAGCGCACCCGCCGTGGCCAGGGCGGCGATCGTGCCGGCCAGGATCCGCCGGTCCCACAGCGGGCGGAGGTTCTGGATCGAGATCGCGGTGGAGTAGACGTCGGCGAAGGACTGGTCCAGCTCCCGCGTAGCCAGGATGGCGAAGCCCAGCGCACCGACCGGCAGCGCGATGAACGCGCCGTAGATGTCGTCCGGGTCGCGCGCCACGGTGACCAGCGCGAGCAGCCCGATCACGTAGCAGAGCACCTGGGTGACGCTGTAGCCGGCCAGCACGCCCGCGAACGCCGCTCGCGGGCTGCGCGAGTGCCTGGTGTAGTCGGCGGCCAGCGGCGCGAACGAGACGGCGACCGCGACCACCGTGTCGGTCGCGGCCCAGTAACCGGACCAGGTCCCGTGCGTGAACCCGGGCAGCGGATGCCTGATGAGCTGGACGAACAGGTAGCACATCACGACCAGCACGGCGCTGGTCGCGTACCGGCGCAGGACCCGGATGGCGCCCAGCGGCCGGATGGTCAGCAGGGCGGTGGCCACCCCGGCGATCAGGACGTATCCCCACTTCGGCAGGGCGGGCGCCACCGTGTGCGCGGCCGTCGCGATCGTCACCAGCTCGAACACCGCCCAGCCGAGGCACTGCAGGATGTTCAGCACGGTGGGCGCCCAGGACAGCCTGGCTCCGAACAGCCCGCGCAGCAGCACCATGGCCGGCGCGCCGGTCTGCGCGCCCGGCAACGCGGACAGCGCAAGCACCGTCGTGCCGAACACGGTGCCCGCCACGATCGCGGTCAGCGCGGCGGCCAGCGACAGCTCCGGGGTACCCGGCCCGCCGGGCTGCAGGACGAAGATCGCCCCGGTGAAGCCGAGCAGGCTCACCCCGAGGTTCCCCCACAAGCCGAACTGGTCGATCAGGCTGAGCGCCTGCGGCACCGGCTCGGCGAGCGTGTGTGCCACCTCTGAGTGACGGTCACCCGGGACGGTGACGAAGGTGTCTTTAGGGGCGGTCACGGCCACGGCAGCCTCCCTACGCCGGCATTACCCGGACAGGTTCAGACGGTCGGTGGCGCGTCGGCCGCTGGGGCCCAGCCACCCTCTCAGCCCGGTCAGCCCGAGCTCCCGTGCGTATTCAGTTCATCTCGGATGCTACCGGACAGCGCGATCAGCTGACGGTGTTCAGGGCCACGCACACCATGAGGCAGGCCACTATCACGAGGACAATCCCGACCGAGTTGAGTATCGCGGTCTTCACGGCGCCTCCCCGCTGAAATCTGCTGACACGGTACCTCCGGGGCATGCCGCGGCCTGGGCGCCACGCCGGGAGGCGGCTCGATGTGCCATCGGACCGGTGATATCCGGGTCAATGTGACATCGTCCCGGTGATAGTTGGCATCCGGGCGGATGCCGACGCCGGGTGGAGGGGAGTATTTCCGTATGTCGATCGCCATCTCCGAAGAGCACCGCGCCCTCGCGCAGAGCGTCGCCGACTTCCTGACCGATCATCAGTCCCGGGCCGCGGCCCGTGGGCTGCTCGCGGCGGCGGCGGATGCACGGCCGGCCTTCTGGGCCGAGCTGGGCGGCTTGGGCCTGCTCGGGCTGCACGTGCCGGAAGCACTGGGCGGCTCGGGTTTCGGGCTGCCCGAAACGCTGGTCGTGGCCGAGCAGATGGGCCGGTACCTGGCGCCGGGGCCGTTCGTCCCGACCGTGATCGCCAGCTTGGTGCTGGCCGCGGCCGGGCCCGATGACCTGCAGAAGCGGCTGCTGCCCGGGCTGGCCGACGGCAGCGTGATCGGCGCGGCCGCACTGGGCGGCGAGGTGCGGTACGCCGACGGCGCCGCGGCCGAAGGCCCAGGCGAATTGAGCACCGCGACCGGGCCGGCCGGGGTCGTGATCAGCGGCCACCTGGCCGACGTGCTGCTGGTCCCGGCGGGCGACGACGTGCTGGTGGTCGAGAAGGCGGCGGGCGGAGTCCGCGCCGAGGTGCCCGCCAACCTGGATCAGAGCCGGCGCGCCGCCCGGGTCAGCCTCGAGGCGGCGCCGGCCACGGTGCTGCCGGGCGCGCGCGGGCTGCTGACGGACGTGGCCCGGGCCGTGCTCGCGGCGGAGGCGGCCGGGGTCGCCGCGGAGACCACCGAGCAGGCAGCCGAGTACGCAAAGATCCGCCAGCAGTTCGGCCGGCCGATCGCGACGTTCCAGGCGGTCAAGCACCATTGCGCGAACATGCTGGTGGCGTCGGAACTGGCGGCGGCTGCCGGGTGGGATGCGGGCCGGGCCGGGCTCGGCGGCGGCGATCAGCTCAGCTACACCGCGGCCATCGCGGCGGTGCTGGCCGCCTCGGCCGCGGTCGGCAATGCCAACCTGAACATCCAGGTGCACGGCGGGATCGGGTTCACCTGGGAGCATGACGCGCACCTGTACCTGCGCCGGGCCACGGCCATCGCCGCGGTGCTGGGCGCCGAGCGGGCGGCGACCGACATCACCGACCTGGTCCGCCGGGGCGTACACCGGGCAGCCGGCCTCGACCTGCCGCCCGAGGCCGAGCCGATCCGGGCGGCGATCGGGCCCGATGTGGCCCGGCTGCGCGAGCTGAGCGGCGAGGCGAGGAAGCAGGCGCTGATCGAGGACGGCTACGCGATGCCGCACTGGCCGAAGCCGTGGGGCCGGGACGCGGCCGCGCTCGAGCAGCTGGTGATCGAGCAGGAACTCGGCGCGGCCGGGATCAAGCGTCCCAGCCTGGGCATCACCAGCTGGATCATCTTGACCCTGATCCAGCACGCCAGCCCGGACCAGGTCGCCCGCTGGGTCCGCCCGGCGCTCAGCCAGGACGTGATCTGGTGCCAGCTGTTCAGCGAGCCCGGCGCCGGGTCCGACGCGGCCGGCATCAGGACCAGGGCGACCAGCGCGGAGGGGGGCTGGCTGATCAACGGGCAGAAGGTCTGGACCAGCGACGCGCACCGGGCCGATTTCGGCCTGGCCACGGTGCGGACCAACCCGGACGCGCCCAAGCACGAGGGCATCACCATGATGGTGATCGACATGCACGCGCCCGGCGTCACGGTCCGCCCGCTGAAGATGCCGAACGGGAACTCCGAGTTCAACGAGGTCTTCTTCGACAACGTGTTCGTGCCTGATTCCGATGTGGTCCTGCCGGTGGACGGCGGCTGGACCGTGGCGCGCGCGACACTCGGCAACGAGAGCGTCAGCATCGGCGGCGGTGACGGCGGCCGGACCATGCCGGTCAAGGCGTTCATCGCCCCGCTCGACGCGCACCCCGAGCGGCTGGCCGGCGGGGCCGGGCGGGTCGGCCGGCATATCGCCCGCACGCAGGTGATGAGCGTGCTGAACCAGCGGGCCGCGTACCGGGCGGTGGCCGGAGCCGGTGATGGACACAACCCGGGACCGGAGGGCAACATCACCAAGCTGCTGCTGTCCGAGCTCGGGCATGAGACGGCCGCGATCATGGCCGAACTCGCCGGGCCGGATGCGGCGTTCCTGGACGGTGACGGGGCGATGGGGGCCGGCCTGATGCTGATGAACCGGGCCTTGTCGATCGCGGGCGGCACGTCGGAGATCAAGCGCAACCAGATCGCCGAACGGATACTCGGCCTCCCCCGCGACCCGCTGATCAATTGACTTCCTCTCCGCCTTGACGGGCGGAGATTCCCGCCTGTCACGCCGCTGTCCGGCGTGACGTCGGGTGGGTTCCTGCTTCGCCGCGCTGCGCCAGGGCCAGTCCTGGTCTTACCTGCGCTCCACAGGCTGACACCGCCAGCCCGGCGGCCTTCGCGACGTTCACCGCCGCGTTGATATCCCGGTCCAGCCATGCCCCGCATGCGCCGCACTGCCAGGCGCGGACGTGCAGTGGCTTCGGGCCGTCCTTCACGCCGCACGCTGAGCAGGTCCGGGAGGTGGGCTCGAACCGGTCGATCCGGTAGAACGCCCGGCCGTACAGCCGGGCCTTGTATTCCAGCATGCCCACGAACGCGGACCATCCGGCGTCGTGGACGGACTTGGCCAGGCGGGTTCGGCCTAGACCTCTCACGCACAGGTCCTCGACGGCGACCGCTTGGTTGTCGCGGATCAAGACCGTGGACAGTTGGTGGCAGAAGTCCCGGCAGCGGTCGGGACCACCGCACTGGCACGTCCCCGATCTTCGGTAGGCGCAGCTTGCCGTTCGGCAGCACCATGAACCGGGCGTTGGCGGTGAACCGGACCGCCTGCCGGTGATCCTTGCGGGACCGGAACCGGGGCGAGCCGATCTTCGGTCCCTTCCGCATGCCCGTCATCGAGGCAAAGTAGTTCCGGTACGCGGCGTTCAGGTCAGCGAGGGCCTGCCGGAGCACCACCGCGGAGACCTCGCCCAGCCAGGCCCTGCGGGGTGGCCTTGGCCGCGGTCAGCTGGGCTGACAGCTGCGCATCGGTGGGGTACGGCTGCCCGGCCTGGCGTGCTTCCTGCCGTGCCGTCAGCGCGTCATTGTATACAACCCGGGCGCAGCCGAACGCCTTCGCGAACGCGGCCCGGTGCCGAGGCTGCGGGTCAAGGGGTGTCGACACGGCTGGCACCTGGCGGACACACTAGTCGGCGGCAGGTGGAGCGGCGCGGTCTGCTGGCTGACCTGACGGACCCGGGACCGGTCCGGCCAGCAGCGCGGCGCGAGCATCGCCACGCCTGGGGTTCAACGCTTTCGCCAGCTGGCGTTCCTCGCTTTGGCGTATCGCTCGATGAGCTGGCCGGCGATCGCGTCGAGGTCCTTGCCGATGTAATCCGGCTGCGGGCCGACGCCGAGCGGGGAATTGCCCTCCCGCAGGATCAGCGCGGCCTGCCAGCCGGCCGCGCCGGCCCCGATGGTGTCCCAGACGTGGCTGGCGATCAGGCAGATGCCGCCCGGGTCGACCCCGAGCGCGGCGGCGACCGAATGGTAGGCCTCGGGCGCCGGCTTGTGCCGGCGCACCGTCTCATCCACGCTGAACCGCCGCTCGAACAGGTCGATGATGCCGCCGTGCTCCAGCTGCCGGCCGGAGATGGCCAGGGTGTTGTCGGTGAGGCTGAACAGCCGGAAGCCATGCTCGCGCAGCCGGCGTAGGGCCCCGGGGACCTCGGGATGCGGCGGCATGGTGGCGAACCGGTCGGTGAGCTCGGCCGCGTCGGATTCGCCGATCGTGATGTCGCGGGTGACGGCGAGCATCTGCAGCACGGCCGCGCCGATGTCGGTGAACGGGACGTACACCCCGGCCAGCGTGAGCGCCTCGGAGTAGGTGATCAGGTTGGCGAACCACAGGCGCATGGCAGCCGGATCGTTGAAGATCCGGGTAAAGACCGGGTTCAGCGAATCCAGGTCGAGCAGGGTCTCATTGACATCGAAGACGATGATCGGTCGCTCGGGCACGGGGGGAACCTTCCGCTCGCGGGTGGGCAGTTCACGCGGTGCGAGCCTGCCGGGCCCGGCCGGGTCGCACATCGTCAGACCGGCTATGCCCGACGATCCAGCGCCGCACCCTGTCTGAGCGCCGCTACCGCATCTGGATAATTGGCCAGCTGATACGGCCGGTCTCCTGGCTCAGGCGGGCCGGAATAAGACGGGATCGCCGAGGGGTTCGGCACTATCGGCACACTCAGGACCAATCTGTAACCGGCGCCTTCCCATGGGGCAAGCTGCGGCTGATCTACGCTGTCCGACAACCACTCGTGGTCGGGCAGGTAAACGCCCGCGTACTGCAGTCGGCCACCCATCAGGGCCCCCATGGCGTTGACCCAGCCGGGAGTGTTGACCTGCCCCGACGCGCCCAGGTTGGCCAGCAGCGGGCCGCTGGCGGTGGGGATAGGGCTGACGTGCTGTTGATCCCAGTAGAGCCCGATGGCGTGATGGGTTTTCAGCCACGCCATCATGTTCGTGACGAACAGCGGGTCGTCCTGACCACCGTCCGCATGGAAGTCCAGTCCCCATTCGGGGATGATGATGGGTTTACCGGTGGCCAGTGAAAAATCAGCCATCCAGTTCAGGCCGCCGGGCTGCCAGGACAGGATCTGCTGCCATTTCCACGTGTGATCGAGCGCACCAGATTTGGTGGTCGGGTACGCATTGTGGATTCCGCCGTACCAGTCGAAAATATCGCTTCCGATATAGTCAACATAGGCACTTCCCGGCCAGGATTCGGCCACCGACGAATAGGCCATGTAGATAGTCCACAAGAATTTGAAATGCTGGCCTGGCACTGATCGCATGGTGGTGACTATCTGGCGCCAGGCGAGAATGAAAGCATCCGGCTCCGACGGCGGCGCACGGTGCTGACTCCATTCGTACCATGCGCCGTTCATCTCACGGCCCAGGTCGATAATGGTGTTGCCGAACCCGTCCTGGACGAGCAGCTGGCCAAGTTTATAGAAGCTCGAGTTGAGTGCACCCGCCGCGGCGGCGACCAGAGGTGCGCTGGTGGGATCGTAGAAACCCGGCGTGGTGGGGCCGTTGCCTTCAGTCAGGAGAGTATTCATTTCGGCGGATATCTCGGCGGATATCGTAATAGCCGGGCGCTTATCGGGCGGTTTAGCCAGCAGCGCCCGCCACGTTTCCCGGTCGACAATTCCATCATAAGGCAGCTTCTTGGCCAATTGGAATGCTTCGACGGCTTCCAGGGTCGGCTGGTCGAAATCGCCTTCCACCGAAAGCTGCGGCCGGACATTCCAGGCGTTGAGCCGGGCCTTAAGGACCTCCACGAAGGTACCTGTGGCGCCCTGCTGAAGGGTCGGGTAAGCGGACAGCTTGACCGTCGGTGCGGGAAGCGCGAATGCTGCCGCAATGCCTAGTGAGCCGGCCAGGAGCAGCAGCACGATCTGGACGGCATGGAGCCTCTTTACAGCGGGCATGCGGGTTCCTTACTGGAACCGTTAAGCGTTGACTGCTTGGCTTGGTCCCCACAGGTCGATCATACGTAAGGCCCGATCAGCCCTACCCTCCCACCACCCGAGTACACGCATTGCCCGCAGCGTCACCCAGCGGGACGGCTCGTCCACGCTGTCCATCTCGAACCAGACCCGGCCGGGCGGCCGCCAGTCAAGGACCCAGGTGCCGTCGTCCCGGCGCCTGGACAGAACGTACTCGGCGGCCTCGCCGAGCCTGCGGTCGGGCGCGGCGCCGGCCGACCGGAAGTAGTCCAGAGCTCGCAGGACGTCGTAGCGCCATCGGTTCGGATACGTGAAACGCAGAAATTGCTCGTCGGCCGGCTTGCCGGTGCTGAGACGACGGAACAGGCCTCGCTCCAGCAGGAACTCCTCACCCGACTGGCGGGCGTCCCGGGATCCGGGCGTGCCCCCGGTGGACCGCTCGTACTCCAGGAGCCCTTCGAGCACGTTGATGGTGGTGGCAAAGGACGAGCGGACCGATCCGTTGGCCCGCTCGCAGTTCCAGCCGCCGTCGTCAAGACGCTCGCCGACCAGCCGGGCGACGATGGAGGAGACGTCGACCCCGAAATAGGCGCCATCGGCGACGGCCCGGCCGTTGATGCACTCCTCGACTTCCCCGTCCCAGTAGGGCTGGCCGCCCTCGTCCCAGCGCGAGCTGGCGCCGATCAGCCGGACAGTCCGCCGGGCCCGGTCGCAGGCGGGATCAAGGCCGAACTCCCGGAGCTGCGACAGCGAGAACGCTGTGGCCGTCCACGGCTGGCCGACCTCCCGCCACTCGCGGGCGTCGAAATCGCTCGGGAAGAAGGCACCTCCCGCCCATTGCCCGTCCTCGTCCTGGCAGGACAGGAGCCTGGCTCCCCAGCCCTGTGTCTCCACCTTGGCTCGCTCCGTCCGCCACGCCGGCTCCGGGGCGCCGAGCAGGTCGCGCATCGCCTGCCAGCGCACCGACGGATCGGAGTCGAGAAGCCAGCTGATCACCGGGCCGGAGACAGTCATGCAGGCGAGGCTAGCCGAGGGCCTTAGGCTGCTGTGGTATGAGCGAGGGCGAGTCGCTGGTCGCAGACGGCGTCACCCCGGGCATCGTGCGGATCGGGGACACAGTGCGGCGGCCGCTGCGGCCGTTCAGCCTGACCGTGCAGGCCTACCTGTCCCACCTGCGCGACGCCGGGTTCACCGGCGCACCGCTTCCCTTCGGCGTCGACGAGCAGGGGCGCGAGGTGCTGTCGTTCGTCCCCGGGGACGTGCACCGTTACCCGCTGCCGCCGGAGACGGCGGGTGACGACGTGCTTGTCGCCCTGGCCCGGCTGATCCGTGCGCTGCACGAGGCGTCGGCCGGGTGGGTACCGCCGCCCGGCGCGGTGTGGGGCGGGACTCCGGCCACCACGGGACGGATCGCCAAGCACGCCGAGCTGGTCAGCCACCGCGACTACGCCGCGGGCAACGTGGTCTTCCGCGGCGGGCTGCCTGCCGCGCTGATCGACTTCGACCTGGCCATGCCGACCACGCGGGTCTACGACATGGCGAACGCGCTGTGGTACTGGGCGCCGCTGCGCGATCCGCGGGACCGGTCACCCGCGTTCGCCGACGCCGACATCCCGCACCGGGTCTCGGTGTTCGCGGACGCCTACGGCATGACCGGCCAGCAGCGTGCCGAGCTGACCCCGCTGGCCGTCGACATGGTGCGCCGCTATCACGAGGATTCCCGCGCCTCGGCCGAGCTGGACCCGGTGTTCCGCAAGCTGTGGGAGGACGGCGCCAACGTCTACCTGCCTCGTGCCGAGGCGTGGGTGCGCGAGGCGGCCCCGGCGATCGCCGCTCGCCTCACCTAGGGCGACGCAGTACCGCGGCCTGTTTCTCCAGCGGGAGGATCTCGGCAACGAAGTCCGGGTATGCGTCAAGCCAGAGCC
>Ga0335074_10009694_pt1 | contig 13457 bp, 6 predicted proteins | sample Lox_Sample_23_FD_206715 | JGI IMG/M metagenome (GOLD analysis project Ga0335074, IMG submission 206715) | Soil microbial communities from Loxahatchee National Wildlife Refuge, Florida, United States - Lox_Sample_2.3 | ecosystem: Environmental > Terrestrial > Soil > Wetlands | place: USA: Florida...
GCTGTGATCGCGACGATGTCCGGGCGCTGCGCGCCGATCTCGGCCAGCGCGTCACCGAAAACATCCGACCAGCTGCGCTTGGCTGCGGCCGGGGTGAGCCGGGCCTTTCCGTTCTGTGAATGTCCTACAGGGACCTGGTGCAGGCAATCTTCCTCATTCTGCTCTGCCAGCGGGTAGCCGAATCCCTTCCTGGTGATCACGTGCACGATCACCGGTCGGCCGTAGTCCCCGGCCCGGCGCAGCGCGTACTCGAGCACTTGCTCGTCGTGACCGTCGATGGGGCCCAGGTACTTGAGGCCCAGGTCCTCGAACAGCACCTGCGGCTGCAGCACGTCCTTGATGCCCTTCTTGAGCCCATGGAGCGCGCCGTAGACTGGCGGGCCGACCAGCGGCGTGTGCGCCAGCGTCGTCTTGATGTAGTCGAGCACCTGCTCATAGCGCGGGGACACCCGGATCGTGGCGAGGTGGTCGGCAAGGCCGCCAATCGTCGGCTGGTAGGAACGGCCGTTGTCGTTAACCACGATCACGAGCCGGCTGTCGCGGGCGACGGCGATGTTATTCAGCGCCTCCCAGGCCATGCCACCGGTCAGCGCGCCGTCGCCGACCACGCAAACCACTACACGGTCGGTTTCGCCCCGCAGCTTGTACGCCTTGGCCAGGCCATCGGCGTAGGCGAGGCCGGTGGAGGCATGCGAGTTCTCGACCAGGTCGTGCTCGGACTCGGCCCGGTTCGGGTATCCGGACACCCCGCCTTGCTGCCTGAGCGTGCTGAACTGGGCGTACCTGCCAGTAAGAAGCTTATGAACGTAGGCCTGGTGGCCCACGTCGAAGACGATCTTGTCGACCGGCGAGTCGAAAACCCGGTGCAGCGCGACCGTGAGCTCTACGACGCCGAGGTTCGGCCCGAGGTGGCCACCGGTCCGGGAGACCGTCTCGATCAGTACGTCGCGGATCTCACTCGCCAGCTGCGGAAGCTGATCGGCGCTCAGTTTCTTGAGATCCCGCGGACCTGAGATGGTCTCCAGCAGCGTCACCGGTCATGCACCTCCGTTGTCGGACCGCAGCGGTTAGCCGCCCGGCGGTCCCGTGGCGCAGGCCAGGCCGACCCGGGCATAACAACGGAGTCTAGTTCCGCCCGTCATCACCGCCGCACGGCCGGTCGTGAAGACGGCATCGCGCGTGAAACACGCAACCGACGTAGGGCTGTTTGGCGAGCTGTCCGACCCGCGGGTGGTGGCTGAGCTCGCCGCCGCGGCTGAGGAGCGGGGCTGGGACGGGTTCTTCACCTGGGATCACATCGCGTACCGGGCACCGGTCCGGGCCGTGGCCGACCCGTGGGTGACGCTCGCGGCGGTGGCCTGCGCTACGTCCAGGGTGCGGATCGGGCCGCTGGTCACACCGCTGTCCAGGCGCCGGGCGCACAAGGTTGCCCGGGAGACCGTCACCCTGGACCGGCTGAGCTCGGGCCGGCTGACGTTCGGCGTCGGGCTCGGCAGTACCCGGAACAACGAACTCGAGCCTTTCGGTGAGGTCACGGACGCGCGCGAGCGCGCCCGGCTGCTCGACCAGGGTCTGGCCGACCTGAGCAGGTACTGGGCCGGGGAGTTCGAGCCGGTTCCGGTGCAGCAGCCGAGGATCCCGGTGTGGGTCGCTGGCGAGTGGCCGCACCGGCGGCCCGTGCGGCGGGCAGTGCAGTGGGATGGCCTGTTCCCGATCGGGATGCCCGGCCCCGACGAACTGGCTGAGCTAGTCAGCGAGGTCCGCGAGGCCCGCCCGGCCAGCGAGCCTTTCGATGTGATCGTAGAGATCCCGCCGGACGACGACCCGCAGCGGTGGGCCCGGGCGGGCGCCACCTGGCGAGTCACGTTCTTCGGGCTCGAGCCGACCAAGGACGGGGTGCGCGGGGTCATCGACGCTGGCCGTCCTGACTCAGGCCAACGCGGTAACGGCCCGACAGTTCGGGCCCGACCGGCCAGCAGGCCGGCCCAGAACTGGAGGCCGACGGTGCCGAGCAGGACGAGCACCGGGACCGTCCAGCCGCCAGTGGCAGTGTGCAGGAACCCGACGGCCAGCGGTCCTGTGGTCGCCAGCAGGTAGCCGACGGCCTGGGCGAACCCGGACAGCGACGCCGCCGTGACCGGGTCGGGTGCCCTGGCCATCGTGAAGAAGATCGCCAGGCCCAGCGAAGAGCCCTGGCCCAGGCCAAGCAGCAAGATCCAGCCCACTGCGGTGCCGACCGGGGCAACCAGCACTCCGGCCAGGCCGACGGCGGTCGCCGCCACAGTCACGGTCACCAGCAGCCGCTGGTTCCGGGCGCGCTGCGCGAGCACCGGGATGAGCAGGCCGGTAATCACGTTGCCGACGTTCATCAGCGCCAGCAGACTTCCGGCTCCGGCCGCGCTGACACCCCGGTCCCGCATCAGCGTGGGCAGCCAGGACAGCGTGGCGTAGTAAGTCAGGCTCTGCAGCCCCATGTACGCGGCGACCTGCCAGGCCAGCGCGTGCCGCGGCATGGAGATGCGGTCAGCCCCCGCAGGCCGGGCACTGGCCGGGCGGGTGCGGTACCTGGCCTGGGGCAGCCAGACCGCGGCCGCCGCCAGCGCCGGCAAGGCCCACAGGCCGAGGGTGATCTTCACCGGCCAGCCCGCTCCGGCGGCCGCTCCGCCTGCGGCCCGGTAGACCGGCACAGCTATCAGCGACCCGGTCACCGCTCCGGCCGACAGCATCAGCAGGTAGGCGCCGATGAGCAGCCCAGCCTTCTGGGGGCTGCGGCGCTTGACCAGGCTGGGCAGCAGCACGTTCATCAGCGCGATCGCGCCGCCGGCCAGGATCGTTCCGGGGAACAGCATCGACTCCGGCAGCGCGCCCCGCAGCACAAGGCCGCCAGCCAGCAGCAGGAGGGCCGCCAGCAGCACGCGCTCCTCGCCGAACGCGCGGCTGAGCGGGCCGCCCAGGCCAGAGAACACGCCGAAGCAGGCAACCGGGGTCGCCGCCAGGACAGCGATCGATGCCGAGGACAGGTGCAGCGCGGTGGACAGCTCGGGGAAGACCGGGGGCAGGCTGGTGATCGCGGCCCGCAGGTTGATCGCCAGCACCATGATGCCGACGGTCAGCAGGCCTAGTTCCAGCCGCCCGCGCTGGTCCGGCGGAACGGCCGTCCCGGCCGGGGGCACGGCCCGGCTCCCCTGTGCACTCACCCCCCGAGTCTAGATACGAGCTGCCGGCGTGGGCCGATACCGTTGGCTGGGTGACCGAGCAGCATGCAGACATGGCCAGCCTGCGGGAGGGCCTGGACGAGGTAGACATCGGTATCGTCCGGCTGATCGCCCGGCGGCGCGGGCTCATCGACTCCATAGCCCAGGTAAAAGAGCAGGGGACAGCGCAGATCCAGGATCCCGGCCGGGAGCAGGAGGTGCTGGACCGGGTCAGCGCGGCCGCGAGCGAGCTTGGCGTGTCCGCCAGCCTGGCCCGCTCGATCTTCCGCGAGCTGATCAGCGACTCCGTCGCCCAGCAGGCCAGGCACCTGAACGGGGACGCCGGCGGGCGGGCCCGGGTAGTTTTCCAGGGCGCTGAGCATTCTTACAGCCACGCGGCGGCCCAGAAGTACCTGGCCAGCCGCGGACTGCTCGGTGACATGACCGGCCACCGGACGTTCCGCGACGCGGCTGCGGCACTGCTGGCCGGCGACGCCGACCTGGCGGTGCTGCCGATCGAGAACACCACAGCGGGAAGCATCAACGAGGTCTACGCGCTGCTGCGGGAGCAGCCCCTCTACATCATCGGCGAGGAGACCTGGAAGGTCGATCACTGCCTGGCTGCCGCAGCCGAGGTCCCGCTGTCCTCGCTGAGCAGGATCCTCTCCCACCCGCAGGGGCTCGAGCAGTGCAGCCAGTTCCTGCAGTCGCTGCCGAACGCCACGCCGACGACGTACTTCGACACCGCCGGGGCAATGCAGGCGGTGGCCGCGTCAGGCGATCCCACCGTGGCTGCGATCGCTTCGCCGGAAGCCGCTGCCATGAACGGGCTCGTCGTGCTTCGGCGGGGCATAGCGGATATCGACGACAACTACACCCGGTTCGTGGTCCTGTCGGCCAAGCCGGCCACCGTGGACCTCCGGATCCCCTGCAAGACCAGCCTCATCCTGGTCACCGGGCACGAGGAGGGCGACCTGCTGCGATGCCTGGAGGTGCTGTCAGGCAGCGGCCACTCGATGACCAAGCTGGAATCCCGGCCCCGGCCAGGGCGGCCCTGGGAGTACATGTTCTTCGTCGACTTCGAGGGCAACACCGCCGACCCGCGGACAGCCGCTGCGCTCGACGAGATGCGGTCGGCGGCGCTGTTCGTCAAGGTCCTGGGCAGTTACCCGGCCAAGGCGCTGAAGGCGCCGGCCCGGCCCGGTGAGGTGCCTGGTGATGTGCACAGCCAGCCCGGCGCAGCCGAACAGGACCGGGCCGAGATGCTGGAGGCGGTGGCCGCGGCTCCTCGGCCAGCCGCGCCGAAGTCGCGCCAGTACAAGCTGGTCGACCGGGCAGCCAGGGAAGGCGACACCGTTATCCGCGTCGGCGACGTGCTCGTCGGCGGCGATGGCTTCGTGGTGATGGCCGGGCCCTGCTCTGTGGAGAGCCACGAGCAGATCGACGCCACCGCCAGGTTCGTCCGCGAGCACGGCGCGCACGTGCTGCGCGGCGGCGTGTTCAAGCCACGGACCTCGCCCTACTCGTTCCAGGGCCTCGGCTGGGAAGGGCTTGACCTGCTGCTGGCGGCCGGGCGCTCGGCCGGGCTCCCGGTGATCACCGAGGTGATGGCGGTCGACCAGGTGCGGCGGATGGCCGAGGCGGCTGACATCCTTCAGGTCGGAGCGCGCAACATGCAGAACTTCGACCTGCTGCGCGAAGTCGGCAAGGTGGACCGGCCGGTACTGCTCAAGCGGGGCCTATCCAGCACCGTCGAGGAGTGGCTGGCTGCCGCCGAGTACGTCGTGGCCCAGGGCAACCAGCAGGTGATCCTCTGCGAGCGCGGCATCCGGACGTTCGAGAGCGCCACCCGCAACACCCTGGACCTGTCGGCGGTTGCCGTGGTCCGCGAGCGGTCGCACCTGCCAGTCATCGTCGACCCCAGCCACGGCACCGGCCAGCGCCGCTACGTCGCGCCGATGGCCTGGGCCGCGCGGGCCGCGGGAGCGCACGGCCTGCTCATCGAGGTGCACCCGGATCCGGACAAGGCCCTCTCCGACGCCGACCAGAGCCTGACCTTCGGCCAGTTCGCCGAGCTCATGCGCGGCCTCGCCGCGATCCCCCGGGGAAATCCAGCTTTCGGCTAAACACTGGATGCCTGGTCCTCGCTGTCCGCGAGCTTGGCGTGAACCTGGCGGGCACGCGGATGGTGCAGGTCGCTGAGGATGGTCAGGGCGCGCTGCCAGGTTTCCCGGGCCTGGCCGATGTCGCCAGCCGCGTGGTGCGTGTCCCCGAGGTGCGTCAGGATCTCGGACTCGGTGAAGCGGTCACCGATGGCGCGCACCAGGCTGAGTGCCTGGGAATAGCAGTCGGCAGCCTCGGCGTAATGGCCGAGGTGGTGATGGGCATACCCCAGGCTGTCCCAGGTGAATGCCTCAAGAGTGCGGCTGCCGACGTCGTGGAGCAGCTTGAGGGACTGCTGGCAGAACGTGAGGGTTTCCTCGTAGTGGCCGAGCATCGCGTGATTCCAGCCAACGGCATTGAGGTGCTCTGCCTGCGCTAGCTGATTGCCAGATTCCTGGGACAGGGCCAGAGAACGTTCGGAGTAGGCGAGCGCGTCGGCGTACCGGTCCTGAAGAGTTCCGGCGATCCAGGAGAGGCACTGGTAGGCCCGGCACTGGCCGTCGAGGTCCCCCGTCTGCTGGCTCATCAGCAGGCAGTCAGCCAGCAGCGCCTCGGCCTGGCCGTAGTCGCCGAGGCGGGCGCAGGCGGATGCCAGCCCGCGCTGCGAGAGGGCCTGCGCGTTCGTGTCGCCAAGGCGGGTGGCAGCGGCCAGGCCGCAACGCTGGACGGCCACCCATTCGTGCCAGTGGCCCCGCAGATCCAGGAACCGGGCCATGGACCAGGGCAGCTGCCAGGCACAGGCGTCGAAGCCGGTTTCGGCGGCCAGAGCGACGGCGGCCAGCAGGACGTGATACTCGGCGTCGAACCAGGCGAGTGCCTCCTGCGGGCTGGCCAGGCGTTCGGGGGTCACGCCCGGCGCAGGTGCTGCCAGCGTGATTGGGTCACGCGGCATCAGCATCGGCAGAGCAGCGCGGGCGGTATGCAGGTAGTGGTCAAGAACGCGGCGGATCGCCGCGCTCCGGGCATCGTCGCTGTCGCGGGCGTGCGTTTGCTCGGCAGCGTAGGTGCGCAGCAGGTCGTGAAAGCCATAGCGGCCAGGGACGTCATCGGTTATCAGGTGGACGCCGGCCAGCTCGGCCAGGGCACTGGCCGCCTCGGCGGTGGAGATGCCGGCCAGGCTGGCGGCGGCAGCGGCGGAGATGTCGGGGCCGGGATGCAGGCCCAGCAGCCGGAACATTCGCGCCGCCGCGGCGCTGAGCTGCTGGCTGGACCAGGAGAACACCGCCTGGACGTTCGCGGCTGGATCGCCGGTGTCCAGGGCGTTCAGGCGGCTGCGGGCGCTGCGCAGCTCGCTGGCCAGGCCCTCAAGGGGCAGCGCCGGGCTGGCGGCCGCCCGGGCGGCGGCCACCGCCAGCGCCAGCGGCAGATGAGCGCACAAGCCCGCGACTTCGGCGACCGCCTCCGGGTCGGCCGCCGCCCGCTGCGGGCCGAGCCGGGCAACGAGCGCCTGGCGGGATTCGGACTGACTGAGCACACCGACCGTGAGCAGCCGGGCGCCCTCGGCCGCGGCCAGGCCCGCCAGCTTCCGGCGGCTGGTGACGACCACCAGGCAGCCCGCGCCGGCCGGCAGCAGCGGCCGGACCTGCCGCTCGTCGCGGGCGTTGTCGAGCAAGATCAGCATCCGGCGGCCGGCCAGCAGTCTGCGGTACAGCCCAGCCTGAGCGGCAAGGCCGGGCGGGATCCGTTCCGGCGGCACCCCTATCGCGTCAAGGAAACCCCGGATCACTTCGGCGGGCGTGACTGGCATCCCCGACGGGTCGAACCCGCGGAGGTTCACATACAGCTGGCCGTCCGGGAATCGTCCGGTCATCTGATGGGCCCAGTGAACCGCCAGAGCGGTCTTGCCCACGCCGGCCATCCCGCCGATCGCCGCGATCATCACAGTTCCCGGCGCGTGCTTGTCGGCCTGCTCCAGCGCGTCGGTCAGCGCCGCCAGCTCGTTTTCCCTGCCGACGAAGTACGGTGCCGAGCCGGGCACCTCTCGCGGCACCACACCGGCTGGCGATGCCGGCTCGCTCAGCTCTGAATCGCCTGCCAGGACCCGCTGGTGCAGTTCGCGCAGCTCACTCCCGGGCTCAACACCGACCTCGTTTACCAGCACGGTACGTGCGTGCTGATAGACAGTCAGCGCCTCGGCCTGACGCCCGCACCGGTACAGGGCCAGCATGAGCAGGGCGTGCAGGTGCTCACGCAGGGGGTTGGCGGTGGTCAGCAGCCGCAGTTCAGCGATCACATCCGCGTGCTGGCCCATGTGCAGGTCCGCTTCGATGCGCGCCTCCAGTGCCTGCAGGCGCATCTCCGCCAGGCGCGGCACCTCCTGCAGCATGAGCGTTGCCGATGGCACGCCGGACAGCGGCTGCCCACGCCACAGTGACAGCCCCGCCCGGAGCAGGTCCGCTGCTTCAGCCCACGATCCAGCGCCCGCAGCGTCCCGGGCGGCGGACAGCGATGTCTCGAAACGTTCTACGTCCAGCTCACCAGCCTGGACGTTGACCAGGTAGGCGTCGCCCAGCCCGACGATCCGTGAGCGGTCAGCGTCGGATAGTGCCCGGCGCAGCCGCATCACGTGATTGTGCAGGCTGGCCCGGGCCGAAGGCGGAGAACCGGGGCCCCAGAGCACGTCAGCCAGCTGATCCCGGGAAACCGCCTGGTTCGCGTTAAGGAGCAATGCTGCCAGCAGCGCACGCTGCTTGCCTGAGGGAAGCGGGACCGTGACACCGTCCCGGCGCACCAGTAATGGCCCGAGGAGGGCGAACTCCATCACTGCCGCCACTCTCTCCTCCCCGGCATCGCCCCCGAAGGGGTGGTGTTATCGCGATGTTAGTGGCGTGTGATCGGTCTTCGTCACTCTAATGAGAGACAGTGACGGTCAGCGCACGTGGCCCTCCTGGACACGCTGATCCACAGGCAGGTAACGCTTCGCGATGGAAGGCCCGACATCTGGACCGGTCGTGGTGTTGTCGTACGCCTTTTCCGGCGCCCCGCGGATTCAGCGGATGCTCGCCGCAGGCGCCGACCTGGCATGCACCTACGGCACCGGCATCATGGCGCAGTGCGCCAACGCCGCCCAGGAATGGCGGCAGCAGGCCGGCCGGGACGACTCAGCCTGGCCGCAGCCCGAGGTGCCGGTTTCGCCGGAGCCAATCCAGGCGCAGGTGATGCGGATCCTGGCTGGGGCAGGAAAGAGCCGCTGGTGTGAGCTTGCTACGGGGTACGCAGGCGCGGCCGAGGCCTTCGGCCGGGTCTTCCCGGACGCGGCTTTCGTGTGCGTCCACCGCAGCTGCCAGGATGTCATCCGGGCCGGAACTAGGGTCAGCCCATGGGTGCTGCAGCGTCAGGCGCTGGGTCCGTACTTGCTGAGCTACGGGGGCAACACGGTAGCGGCGCTTGCCGCCTACTGGGTGCACTCAGCCGAGCGACTGCTGGCGTTCGAGCGAGCGAACCCCCACTCAGCCCGTCGCATTCGTTACGAAGACATGACCGGTGGCGCTACGGCTGCACTGGGCGCGATCAGGGCCTGGCTGCGGCTGGACTGCGCATCATCGGGCGCAGCGTTTCCGGCGTGGCCAGAACCCGCCGAGTCAGCCCAGTCAGTGACCTGGTCAAGGGAACTCCCGGTGCCGTCTGACCTCATTCCTCAGCCGCTGCGTGACCGGATCGCCGGCCTGCACGCCGAACTGGGGTATCCCTCGTAACCTCATTCAGCGCAGACTCGAGGGCCCTGGGCCGGCGCGTGCCGATGCACAGAATCCCGTCCTGGGCCAGGCTGTCGGCCGACGTCACCGAGTAGGGGCTCAGCATGACGAATCGCGGGAAGTCTTCCCGTACCTGGCTGGCGTCGGCCGAGATCCACAGCACGTGCCGGCCTCCCATGGCGAAGCCCAGCATGTTGCCGCCGGTGTTGCGCCGCGGCACGCGATGCCCAGCACCGCGGGCCCTGAACGCGCGGCTGCTCACCACGTCCCACTCCCGGATAGCGTTCAGCGGAATCCGCGCGCGGAGCCAGATCCGGCCGGCCCGCGGCACCCCGCGCACTCCCAGCTGCAGGTAACTGTCGGTGACCACGATCCCGTACGGCAGGTACTGAGCGAGGAACAGCAGCCACAGCCCGGGCAGGACCGGAACCATGATCAGGAATCCCTGCGGGCCGGGCCGGCCGCCCGGGCCGCCGAACGCAGCTACCACCCAGATGCCGAACACCAGCGCCGCGACCGCGGCCAGGATCAGCACGGGGTTCACGTCGGAGCAGGCCTCGCGGTAGACGACCGTGCCTGGGAGCGGCATGTCATCGTCATCGTGGCCATCGTCGCCGTCGTCGGCAGATGCCCGGCGGCTGTTCTTCAGCAGCACGCGCCCGATTTGCCCAAACGCAACCGACGAGGACGCCGGGTAGACAAGGCCAACCGGGTCGGACAGGCCACTGGTCGCCCAGGTGATCACCAGCGCCACCGTTCCGGCCGCGGCCAGCGCCGAGATCGCGAAGCATCCGGACGCCATGACCAGCCGCCCGACGCGGTGGTGGTGATGCCGCGTCACCGTCGTCAGCTGTCACCCGGAGCGGTCATGGCAGCCAACCTATCCGTTATCCGGGCTGCCCCGACGACGGCTGGATGACCCCGCCCACGGCCAGCCCGACGACTGCGCCGACGACGAGCAGCACGATGACCAGGGCAATCAGGATGGCGAGGACGGCGGGATGCATCCACGCCCAGGGCACGGATCCCGGGTACTGCTGACTGAGCTGGTCGAGATCCAGCCGTCCGCCCGGCGCATCCACGGGGACCTGCAGCGCCGCCGCGAACGCCTGCATGTCCTCCCACGGGATGCTGGTCCCGTTCAGCCGCAGCAGGCAGTTCCCGCTGCCGCCGATGGCCAGGAGCAGCGGTGTAGCTTGCGCTCTTTGCTGGGCCTGGACCAGTGCCGCGCGGGCGACCAGGCGCCGGGGGACGGCGCGGCGCCGGCCATACCAGGTAGGGACGATCAGCCTGGTGGGCGTCAGGATGGCGGCGCCATGGCGGACCCGCAGCTCGTAGAGGCTCAGGATGACGAGGATGATGAACGCAACCCCGGCGGCGACCGCCAGCAGGCCGATCCAGCCCGTGGTCAGGAACGCGCGGGCGAGCAGGATCAGCGCAAACGGAAGGCCAGCCGCTGAGCCGCGGTGCCAGCCCTTGACCCGAAGCCGCTGCGGGCGCAGCACCAGGGTGCCGTCCGACTGCACCGTGAGAGACGCGGTGGACTGGTACTGCCCGGCCTGCCACTGCTGCTGCAGACTGGCGATCGCCACCGAGCTGGTGTCCTGCTTGATGCCGACCATCTGCCGCAGGCCGCCACGTGCCGCGGCTGACCTCGGGTCTGGCTGAGCTCCAGGCATCTGGGGCGCCGTCCACTGCCCGGCCATTGCCGCGCCCCGGGCGGCTCTGGCAGCAGCGATCTCCGGAGCAGCCAGCACCTTCAGACGGTGACCAGCGAACAGCCGGGCGGCCAGCAGCGCCATGGTGACACCAGCGGCGATGATCGCCGGCATCAGCGTGGCGGCTGAGGCACCGTAGGCCGGGGAAGCGAGGAACAGGACCATGGCGAGCACGGCCCCAGCAGCGACTGCGATCGACATCAGCCGGCACAGCACGCTCATCCTCCGGGCCTGCGCACCGGCAAACCGGCGGCCGGCCAGCCACCAGACAATGAGGCACCCGAGACCAGCCAGGACGGCGACCGCCGCCCCGGCGGCGTGCTGGGCGATGACCCCGTACAAGCCCAGGGGTATCGCAAAGAGAGCGATGAAGAACATCAAGCCGCGAAGCGCCAGGCGCTCTTCTCGCTGTGGAGTCGGTTCTATTACCATTCCTCCTCCTTGCCAGGAGGTCATAAGCGGGCAACCGAGTGTTCCGCGCCGCTGTAGCATGCGTGTAGCGCGAAGGTAGCAGGGCCCAGGCGGCTCCGCAGGGAGATATCTCGTGACCGCGATGGAGTTTGGCCTGCTCGGGCCGCTCGCGGTGCGGCGGGACGGGATCCTCGTGCCGATCAAGCGCGGGAACCAGCGGACGCTGCTGGCGGCACTGCTGCTAGACGCCAACCACGTGGTGTCAACGGACCAGATCGCCGAAACGTTGTGGGGGCCGAACCTCCCGCCATCGGCGCAGGTCACCATACGCAACTACGTCAGAAGGCTGCGGCAGGCACTCGGCGACGGCGGGCGGGACCGGATCCGCGCCGAGCCGAACGGGTACCTGATCAGCGCGAGATCTGATGAGCTCGACCTGACCCGGTTCGAGGACCTGCTGGGGTCCGCGCGAGCCTCGGTCCGTGACGGCTCGTGGGGCGCCGCCGCTGCCGCGGCCGGCTCAGCGCTCGCGCTGTGGCGCGGCACACCGTTTGCCGACGTGCAGTCCGACGCACTGACGTTGCGGGAGGGCACGCGGCTGGCCGAGATGCGGCTGCTGGCACTGGAGACACGAATCCAGGCCGACCTGCACCTTGGCCGGCACGCCGACGTGACGACCGAGCTCCAGCGCCTCGCCGCCGCGCATCCACTGCGTGAGCAGCTGCATATGCTGCTGATGCTCGCCCTTTACCGGTGCGGCCGGCAAGGCGAGGCCTTGGCCGCCTACCATGAGGCACGCCGTCTTCTGGCCGAGGAGCTGGGCGTCGAGCCCGGACCCGCACTCCAGGACCTCCAGCAGCGGATCCTCGCCGCCGACCCCACGCTCTCGCCTCCGGAATCCTCACCGCCTTCAGCCGAGGCTTCAGCCGAGCCTTCGGCCGAGGCGACTACCCGGATGGGCAGGCCCCCGGCGGTAGTGCCGCGCCAGCTTCCCCGCGCTGCCGTCCAGTTCGTCGGCCGGGCCGACGAACTGGCAGTGCTGACCGCCCTGCTGGACCACGCTGACGCGCGGGCGCCCGGAACTGCGGTGATCTCGGCAATCGGCGGAACGGCCGGGATAGGCAAAACCGCGCTGGCCATGCACTGGGCCCACCTGGTGGCCGGCCTCTTCCCCGGAGGGCAGCTTTATGTGAACCTGCGCGGATTCGATCCCTCGGGCACTCCGGTCACACCAGAGGAAGCGATCCGCGGGTTCCTGTACGCCCTGGGAGTTCCGGCCGACCAGGTCCCGCCTGGCCTGGACACGCAGGCTGGGCTCTACCGCAGCCTCCTGCAGGACAGGCGGGTGCTGATCCTGCTCGACAACGCCCGCGACGAGCAGCAGGTCCGCCCGCTGTTTCCGGCTTCCTCAGGCTGCATGGTCGTGATCACCAGCCGGAACCAGCTGACCGGTCTGGCCGCCACCGATGACGCCAGGCTGCTGACCCTCAGCGTCCTCAGCGTGGCGGAAGCCCGCCAGCTGCTGGTGGGCCGCGTCGGCGGGGACCGCGGTGCCGCCGACAGCAACGCGGTCAGCGAGGTCGCGGACCTGTGCGCGCGGCTCCCCCTTGCGCTGGCAGTCGCCACCGCCCGCGCTGCCGACCAGCCGCAAATGCCGGTGGCCACGCTGGCCGCCGAGCTGCGGGATGTCGTGAGCCGGCTGGATGCCCTCGACACCGGCGACCCGGCTGTAAGCATCCGCGCTGTGTTCTCGTGGTCTTACCGCCAGCTCAGCCCGGCCACCGCCCAGATGTTCCGGCTGCTCGGTCTGCACCCCGGCCCGGACATCTCGGCCGCCGCTGCCGCCAGCCTGGCCGGCATCCCGCCGGGCCAAGGCCGCCAGGTACTTGGCGAGCTCGTCCGGGCCGGGCTGATCTCCGAGAACACCCCTGGCCGGTACACCTTCCACGACCTGCTCCGCGCCTACGCCGCCGAGCAGGCCAGCGGCACCGACACCGGTGCGCAGCGGCAGGCTGCTACCGGACGGGTGCTCGATCACTATCTGCATACCGCCGACGCCGCCGCGCTGCTTCTCAGGCCGTCACATCAGCCGGTCATCACAGACCCGCCCCGGCCCGGCGTCACCGCTGAGCACCTGGCCACCCGCCAGCAGGCGCTGGCCTGGTTCGAAGCTGAGCACCGTGTCCTGCTCTCCGCCGTCGTCCTGGCTGACGAGGCAAGGTTGGACACCTGTGCGTGGCAGCTGCCCTGGACCATGGCTGAGTACCTGCTGCGGC
>Ga0335074_10009695_pt1 | contig 13457 bp, 14 predicted proteins | sample Lox_Sample_23_FD_206715 | JGI IMG/M metagenome (GOLD analysis project Ga0335074, IMG submission 206715) | Soil microbial communities from Loxahatchee National Wildlife Refuge, Florida, United States - Lox_Sample_2.3 | ecosystem: Environmental > Terrestrial > Soil > Wetlands | place: USA...
GAGCCGTGAGCGATACCGTTCGGCAAATCACCGGGCGCAAAGCGAAGACCTTCGAGGAATATGCCAACGAAACGGCGGACTTTTGGCGAATCCACGGATGAGTGGCGTATGTTGTCGAGCGGCTTACATCAGAGGCACCGCTATCTAAAGCTCGCCGCGACGCCGCCACATATCAACGCCCAGCCGTCGACCATGACGAAAAGCAGCAGCTTCACCGGCAAGCTCACCACCGGCGGCGAGAGCATCATCATCCCGAGCCCCATCAGGATCGCCGCCACGGCCAAATCGATCGCGACGAACGGGAGATAGAGAGCGAAGCCGATGGCGAACGCACCCCGCAACTCGCCGACGACGAAGGCCGGGATGAGCACCGTCAACGGGGCCGACGCGACGGGTTCGACGCGCCGATGGGCGACGCGCTCGAAGAGCGCGATGTCGGCCGCGCGCGTCTGCCGCAACATGAACCCGCGCAAGGGGCGCGCCGCACGATTCAACGCTTGCGACTGCGTCAGCTCTCCGCGCGCGTACGGCTGCACGGCCTCGCTGCCGATCCGCTGCAACGTCGGCGTCATCACGACCAGCGTGAGCACGAGCGCGAGCCCGGAGAGGACGGCATTGGGCGGAAGCGCCGATGCGCCGATCGCGGAGCGAACCAGCGAGAGTACCACCACGATGCGCACGAACGACGTACACATCATCAACAGAAACGGCACGATCGCGAGCACCGTCAGCCCCGCTAACACGTCCAGCGGAAGCGTTGCGTGGCCGCGGGCAGCGACGTCGAAGAGTCCGTCCATAGAAAAACGGTGACGCGCGCGCGTCACCGTCGTATGGACGAAAGATTGCGAAGAGGTAAACGGACCGTCTATGCGTTCGCGATCGGAGGACGCGAGATCAGCTCGGTCACACGCACGCCGAAATTCTCGTCGACCGCGACGACCTCGCCGCGCGCGATCAATTTGTTATTGACCATCAGATCGACCGGCCCGCCCGCCAGGCGATCGAGTTCGATGATCGATCCTGCCCCGAGCTTGAGTACCTCGGCAACCGACATGTGGCACGTTCCCAACTCCGCGGTAACGGTAAGCGGTACGTGGAGCAATACGTCGAGGTTGCTGCGGTCCTTGAGTTTCTTGGTGTCGACGGTCATACCGGTTCGTCCCTTCCGGTCAGAGTGCGGTCGAGCGCTAAAGCATAGTATCGGCCGTGGACACCGCATTCGCCAGCCGCGAGCGGCCTCCCGGCGGCCCGAAGTGTCCCCCGCGGCGTACCTCCGGGCAACCACAGCACGTCGCCCGGCTCGAGCGAGCCGAGCACGGCGGCCGGATGTACGCCGGCGTCGATCCGTACCGCCAACTCGACCGGCAGACCGAAGAGATCCTCGATCGTGATTTCGGGCTTCGCCTCGGGCACCGGATCGCGGCTGAGCGCAACGCCGATGCGCGCACGCGCGGGGCCGTCGATCGACAATTCGAAAAAGGTGACGAAACCGGCAACGTCGCGATCGCTTTGGATCGTCGTCTCCAACGTACCGGCGCCGCAGAGCGGCGCGAATTGCGCAGCGATTGCTCGCACGGTTCGTTCGAGCACCGTGCGTTCGAGGACCGAGAGTACGTCGCTGCGCGCGTCGCACTCGCCGAATGCCGCTGCCGCGAGCACCGCCGCATCCCTGGGGCGCACGATGATCGCGGCGTCGGCGCTCGACGAACGGACGCGATAGATCGTCGCATCCGCCGCGATCGCGCGCCACGCCTCGGGCGTGGGGATGACCGGCTCGAAGAGTCGCAGGGAGACGGCTTCACCGAAAAGCCCGGTCAGCGTTTCACGAACCGCGCTCGCGACGAGGCACGCGGCGCTCAGCGGCAGCATCGATCGTTCCTCGAAGGCGAGCGTTCGGACGCGCCGTCCTTGGACGCAATCGCTGCTACGGCTAAAGCCGGCCATTCTCACTTGAGCAAGTCCATTGCCGTCTTGCCGAGTTCGCCCTGGGCCCGATGCGCGGACTGCAATGCGTCGAAGGCAAGATAGGCCTCCTCGAGCCGCTCGAGACTGCGGTCGAAATCGATTCCGCTGCCCGTTTGCCGCATCGGCTCGAGTCCGGCAAAGTTTCCGTCGCCGGCGCTTCCGACGTGCGGCACCGTTCCCGGCGGCGGAAGGTAGTGATCGGCGTCGACGGCGACGAGTTTGGTTGCGGCGGGAAAGCGCGCGAGCGCGAGCTGCCCGACGGCAACGCGCTCGCGTTCGCGCACCCCGCTTCTGGGATCGACGACGACCCGATCGTAGGCCAGCGTTCCGTCGCGTTCGACGCGCACATCGCTCGCGCGTCCAAGGGCGTCGTCGACCGGATCGATGCGTAACGCCGTGTTCGCGCCGCTGCGCGAGACGCGTCCGAGCACCGGCGCTCCGTCCGATCCCACGAGCGTGCCGTTCGCGATCCGAAAGCAACCGTCGCGTGTGTACACCGTGCGCCCGCGCGCGTCGGTCGAGAGAAAATACGCATCCGGCGGCGGCGCGACGGAGAGCGGGTTGAGGGCGGGACGCGACGACGCGTGTTCGCTCGCAACGTCACCGAACTGCGCCAGCGCTCCCGGCGTATACGCGCGCTGCACGTCCTGCGCGCGCGCGGCTATTCGGTCGAGCGCATCTTGCATCGCGGCATTGATCGTCATCGGGCGCCCGTCTCCCGCATCTCGACGGAAAGCGCGATGCCGCGCGCGGCGAGCGCATAGCGCGCCTGATCGAGCGCCTTTACCACGCCGTCACGCGCCGGCGCCGGACAGACCGCGATCAAACGCAGTCCGGCGGTCGTTGCTTGCAACGCGACGTGCACGCGCGCCTGCGTGCCGTCGAGCGTGAACGTCGCGCGCGCGGTGCGCCGCACCGGATCCAGAAACGTGTGCTCGATACGGCGGGCGAGCCGCGAGCGCGGCGCGCGACGTTCGCCGGCGCTCGCGCCGGAACGGGACGCGTTTGCGGCACCGTTCGCGCGAACCGGCGTGTCCGGCGCTCGCCGATGCGGCCGCTCCGGCACGCTTCGAACGTCGCCGGCGCCGGCTCGAGCGGGTTGGGCGTGGAGCGCTCGCGCGGCCGGCGCGGCCTGTTGCCGCGCGACGTGAAGCGCCGAGTACCACGCCTGCGAGAGCGCGCGCCGGTCGATCGCTGCCAGCGGAGCGGTGAGAATGCTGTAGCCCAGTTGTTGCGTCATCATGCCGGGATCGTGCGCGTGCGCCGTCAACGGCGCATCGCCGATTCGTTGCCGAAATGCTACTGGGGCACGTTCCGGTCGCGCCCGTCGTCGAACCCCTGCGCTTGCTGCAACCAAAGCGCGTGGTCGGCGAGATCGAAGGTGAGCACGAAGTTGCGCAACGAGCCGTACCCGACGTTGCCGCCGTCGTCCTGGTCGGCGAAGGCACCGTGCGTACCGAGCACGACGTTCGCATAGCGGTTGTAGAGCCGATAAGGGCCGAGCTGCAACACGCCGACGATCGCGCCGACGGTTGCCACCGAACCGCCGATGCCGGAGTTGAGCGTCGGTCCGAGTTGCGCCAGCGAAACCACGCCCGGATGCTGGTCGACGAAGCGCTTGAACAACAGCAGCTCCGCAGTGTCGCCCGTATCGACGATGACACGCGTCTGCACGTCGTTCACCCTCGCGTCGATTTCGGGCAGTTCGCGGTCGGTGTCGACGTCGAGGCGCGTTCCATCGGGCGCAAGCCCTCCCGGCTGCGCAATCGTGAGTTTTTGCCGGGTCGGATCGAAACGAAGTTCGGCGGCCGCGAAAAACGGATACCCCAAGATACCCTCGACCGACATTCGCGGCAGTTCCGGAAGATGCAAAACGGTCGCGACGTGCATCGGAAACGTGACGCCGCCCAGCGCGATCGCCGGAGCTTCGACGACGCCGGGACTGGTCGTCTGCCCCGTTCCCCGAATCTCGACCGAACCTTTGGGATGCAGGCCGAGTTCGGTCGCAAGCGAGGTGTCGAACACGTCGGCCTGCGCGGCGGAGTCGACGAGAAAGGTGTACGTCTTGCCTTCGATCGTAGGCCTGACGAAGATCAAGCCTCCACGCTCTTCGAACGGAACCGTGACTGGTTCGGCGTTGGCAACGATCGCGGGAGTGAACGGCGCGAAGACGTCTTGTGCGATCGGCTGATCGACCGTGACGCTCGTTATGCGCGAGGTCATGTCGAACGCATGATCACCGTCCGAATCGACCTCGGTATACGGAATCAGCAGCCCGTCCACGACGCGATAATCGCTGTATAACGCCGTCTCGGTCGTGTCGACGTCGACGTAGGACGTCGAGTCGACCAGCCAGGTGTCGGGGTCGATGCCGATTTGATACGGCTCGCCGCCGGGGGGAGCGACGCGCAACAGATAGACCTCGCGTCCGTCGAAGAGCTTCGTGCGGCCGATGTACTGGACGTCCTCCGGATGCGACGCAAAGAGCCCGCTATCGACGAAGTCTTGGGTGATCTGGCGCCGCGCGAGCAGACCTTGCAGCTCGCGAATCTCGCCGTTTGCGTTTTGGATCCACAAGCGATCGCCGACCCGCAAGATGCGTTCGGTACGAACGCCGAACGACTCGTCGCGTCGCTCCCGATCGCCCGACTGCCACTCGTGAAACGTTCCGGAGATGCTGTCGCCTTGAAGCGTTCCCGTGTCTTCGTGCGTCTGCGGCTCGCGCACGTGCAGCGCCTCGAGTGCGGCGCGATGATTCCCAAGGATCGTGGAGAGCGAGGGCACCGGGTTGGGACTCGGAGCGCAGAAGGCCGCGATGCAGGTCAGAAGCAGCGCGCTACGGCGCAGTGCCGGAGCGATACTTCGCGTAACTCGAAAGGACGTTTTGCACGTAGTTTTGGGTCTCGGCATACGGAGGTACGCCACCGTACTTCTCCACCGCGCCGGGACCTGCATTATATGCCGCGACGGCGAGGCGGACGTCACCGTCGAACCGGTCGAGCAGGCCTTTGATGTACTTGGTACCACCTGCTACGTTCTGCGCGGGATCGTAGGGATCTGTGACACCGAGCCCCGCGGCCGTGCCGGGCATGAGCTGCATCAATCCTTGCGCACCGGCGGTCGAGGTCGCATTAGCGTTGAAGCCCGACTCGTTGGCGATGATCGCCTTGATCAGCGCCGGGTCGACCGCTTGCGCCTGCGCGTTATCGTTCACCAGCGCGTCGATCTGCGCCGGCGGAACCATGGCCGGCGCGTTGGGCGCTGCGTCACCTTCGAGCGTTCCGTTCTCGGCGTTCATCTGCGACTGCAGCATGGCAGCAAACGACGCGGCGTTGGGCTCTTGCACGGGAAGGCCAGGCAACTGCACCGGGGCCCCGGTGATCTGTTCGATCCGTTGCGCGACGGCAGAGAGTTCAGATGTGATGTCCATGGCCTTCTCCTAGCATATCGGCGGTTTGATGCAGGGCCTCCAGGACGCGCGCGGCGCCGATCGGATCGCGCCCCTGGCGCAGAAGGGCCTCCAAGCCGCCCTCGGCCGCAATCGCCGCCCGCGTCGCGGGATCCTCGGGCTCGATGCCGAGCGAGCGAGCGTCTTCGCAGCGGCTCAGGCAGGCAAGGGCAGCGCGTATCCGCGCCGCGGCGCCCGCATGCGCCGGCGTCGCGACCGCGTCCATCGTCCGGCTGGCACTGCCGAGCACGTCGACCGCCGGGAAGCGTCCGGCCTCGGCGAGCTTTGCCGAGAGCGCAAGGTGCCCGTCGAGCAGCGACCGCGCGGCGTCGCTTACCGGATCGCGCTCCTCTCCGTCGCTGAGCACCGTGGCGATCATCGTAATCGATCCGGCGGCAAACGCGCCCGCTCGTTCCACGAGCTGCGCCATACGCGCGAAGACGCTGGGCGGATAACCGCCGCGTCCGACGCTTTCGCCGCGCGCAACGCTCAGCTCGCGCAGCGCATAGCCGTAGCGCGCAAGACTATCGAGCACGACCAGCACGTGCAAACCGCCCGCCGCGAGCGTGCCGGCGTGCGCCATCAGGACCTCCGCCGCCCGCGCGCGCTCCTCGGCCGGACGATCGCTCGTTGCGCAGATGACCGTCGTTCGTTCGTCACGTGCAGCGATCCAGCGCTGCGCCTCACGCCCGCGTTCACCGATCAACCCGACGGCGACCGCGTCGGCGCCGGCGCCGCTCACGATCGTTTCGAGCAAGGTCGACTTCCCCACGCCCGGCGCGCCGAAGATCCCGACGCGCGCGCCGCGGCCTATCGTCAATAACGCGTCGATACACGTCACGCCGGTCCACAGCGGCGCATCGATTGCGCGCCGCTGCAAGGGCAGCGCGACGCCGCGATCGATAAATGCCGGCAGTCCGGGCGCGGCCGGGCCGCCGTCGAGCGGTGCGCCTTTCGCGTCGAACGCCCGGCCGAGTCCGAGCGCCGTTCGAAGGCGACGCAGTTGCGCACGCAGCTCGCCGGTCAGCTCGTCGCCGGACGAATCCTCTTGCACTCGAGGCGGCGCCTCGACGGCGACAGCCGCCGCGGGCTGCGCTTCTTCACGTAACCAGACGGCAAGCGGCGTGAAGTCATGCATGCCGGCGCAACACTTCGTCGGCACTGGGAATTACGGGGCCCACGACGCGCTGCATGCGCTTGACGATTGCTTCGCGCTCGTGTGGGGGATAGAGCTCGAGCACGGCGGCCGCGGTCGCGGCCGGTAGCGCGCTGATGATCGCCGCAGCCGCATGCGGCGGCTCGTTCGCGAGCGCGCCGCGAACGCGTGCCGGCGCATATCCCGCAACCGTACGTGAGGTTTGCGCGATAGCCTCGCGCTCGAGCGCACCTTCGAGCATCTCATGCACCCTCGGTAACAGATAGCGTCCGAAGGCGAGCAGGCCGATAACGATTGCAACGGTCGGCAAGACCGGAACGATCGCACCGTAAAGCAAGAACCATCCGTCGTGCTTTTGCTGCAAGATACGGTGAAACGCCACCGCTTCCACGGTGAGTTCGTCACCACGATGCGGGTCGTAGCCAACCGTGGCGGCTGCCAGCTCGCGCACCTTTGCAAGATCGGCTCCGCGGATCGCGTCGACGAAGACCGCGGTCGAAATGCGGGCGACGGCGCCGGGATCGGCGCGCGTCACGCTTTCATCGGTCTGGCTTCCACGCTCGTCACGCTCGTCGTTGCGCGCGTATCTCTTTCCGCCGCCGTCGTACGATTCGCTCTGCACCGTTCGTTCGATCGGATCACCGCCCAGCAACGAGTGCCGCGTCTGGTGCTCTTCGGTGGCGGCATTGGTGTATTCGGCATGCACCCGCACGATGGCGACGCCGGCGCCGAGCGCGCCGTCGAGCGCCGATTGTAACGAACTTTGCAACGAATCCGAATCGTCTTGCGCGTCTACCTCGTCGTCCAGCGCCACACCGCGATCGTCGAGGATGGTCACGTTGGCGCGGTCGAGACCCGCCACCGAAGCCGCGACGAAGCGGCGAATGCCGGTCACCGCTTCGCGTGAAAGCCGCACCCCGGGATGAAGCTGCAGGCGAACGCTCGCCGTGGCCGGTCGCGCGCTCTGATCGGCGAATTCGGCGCTTTGCGCCGGTGCCACGATAACATGCGCGTCGTCGACGCCGTCGACGCTGCGCAACGCGACCTCGATGTCGCCGGCGAGCCCGCTGCGCGCTTGCGCGTCGATCACGGCTTGCGGCGTGAGAACGCCGACGTTCGCCAGCGCCTCGTCGGTCGTCTCGACGTGCGCGTGCGGCACGCCGGCTAGGGAGAGGCGCAAGAGCAGATTGTTGCGCTGCGCCGCATCGACGATCACGTTGCCGGTATCCGGCGAGAACGGCACGTTCCACGCCGCGAGCTGCTCCTGCACCTCGCCGAGTTGTTCTGCGTGCAACGGGTTCGCGAAGAGCGGTACGCGATCCGGTCTGCCCACGATCGCGACGACAACCGCGAAGGCGGCGAACAATCCGAAGACGACGATCCCCACGATGCGTGCCGAGGCAGGCAGCCCGCGAATACGATGAAAAAGCGCGTGGACGTGCGCCATCTAGATTTGCATGTTGAGCAGCGTTTGCACGGCTTGGGCCGCGCGCTGCGCGGCAGCGGTCGCAACCGAGAGCACGACGTCGGCCTCCGCTCGCCGGTACGTCGCTTCTTGCAGCGAAGCGGCGCCGCTCGCGTACGCATCTTCGGCTTGCGTGGCAGCGCCGAGCACCGCGCCGATAGCGTCCAATGCGCGAGCAAACCCCGTTGGGTCGGTGCTCGGCGCGGTGCCCTGCGGCGCGGCGTCGGGCTGCAGCAGTTCTACTCTCACGTCAGACGGCCCATGTCGATCGTGCGTTCGTCCAGCGTCTTGCCGACGTCGAAGATCGATGCGTCCGACTCGTAAGCGCGTGATGCATTCATGACCGCGATCATCTCGGTGATCACGTCGACGTTGATACCGCGTTCCTCATGCGTACCGGTAAACTGCACGCTTGCGCCGTCGACGCGAAATTGAGGAATCAAACGCGCGTAGCTGCCGTTGGGGCCCGCCGCCTCGGCGGCCGCAACGTTGCGGGCACAGACGTCGAGCGCTGCGCGCTGCGCGTCCATCGCCTCGGCCGCGGTCGCGAGCAAGTCGCTCATTTGGTCGCCGCCTTGACTTCCTCGAGGCGCGCGTGCATCGCCTCGAGCAGCGCCTCATCGAAGAGCGCCGCTTGCGCCGCCTGCGCCATCGCCGCGTCGGCGGTACGTCCGCCCTCGCCGGCATTGGCTCTCGCGACTGCACCTTGCGCCTGCTGTAGACGCGCGGCGGCGGCGTCGAGACCGCCGCGCAGGGATCCGGTTGTATCGAACATGCACTCACGGTAGGGAGGATCGATGGCCGAAGCGCAACTGCGCTATTGCGAAGATATGAACGTCTTCTTCTATGGTTTCGGGCTAGCGATCGCGCTGGCGATGGCGCTGGCCATCGGCAACGCATGGGTTCGCGATCACCGCAACGGCGTGTGGACGATGCCGATGGTCACCGGCTTGCTCGGCGTCGCCGTGGCCGTGGGGGTCGTCATCGGCTGGGCGCTGGTGCAGTATTACGCGTTTTATTCCGCGTCAGCCGCGGGCCGGTTCTAGCTCGGGTTCGCCTTTCTCGCCGTCGAGATGCGCGGTCTCGCGGAATTTTTCGTCCGACGGCGCAACCCACATATAGATGTTCGGAATGAGCAGCAGCGTGAGCACGAGCGAGCTGACCACGCCGCCGATCACCACGATGCCAAGGCTCGAGCGTGATGCCGAGCCCGGATCGAGCGCCAGCGCGAGCGGCGTATTGCCCGCCACGACCGAGAAACTCGTCATGATGATCGGGCGAAACCGCGTGTGTGCGCTTTCCATGATCGCATCGAGTTTGTTTCGTCCGCGTTGGCGTAGCGTGTTGGCGTAGTCGACCAACAGAATGCCGTTCTTCGTCGCGATACCGATGAGCAAAATCGTCCCGATGAGCGAGAACAGATTGAGGGTTTTGTGCGTGAGCACCAGCGCCCCGATCGCTCCGATCGCGGCAACCGGGACGGAGAAGATGATGATGAAGGGCGATAGATAGCTGTTATAGAGCGCCACCATCAACAGGTAGACCAGAATGACCGAGATGATCATCGAGGTCCCCATGCCGGCCAGCGCTTGGTGCATGAAGTCCTGTTGGCCGAGCGGCGCCGGACGCACGGCGATGTTCGGCGGTAGATGTAACGCAGGAAGTTTTTTCTCGAGCGCGCGCTCGACGTTGGAGAGCGACGAGTTCGGCGCGACGTTGGAGTCGACGTGGATGACGGTGTTGCGATCGGTCCGCGTCATCAGCGGGGGCGTGGGCGTGGAGACGAACGTCGCGATGTCGCCGAGATAGACGATCCCGCCGCTCGACGAGCGGATCGGGATATTGCGCAAGACGTTCAAATTGGTTTGATCTTGCGGCGGGTAGATCACCTGGACTTGCTCCAACCCCGACGTCGTCTCGAACTGCGTCGCGACGTTCCCGCCGAACGCGGCACCGGCCGCTTCGGCTGCCTGCCCGATGTCGACCCCGAGCGCTTCGGCCTTCTCGCGGTTGAACTCGATCGAGATCTCCGGCGTCAGCGCCGTCCCGCTGCTGTTGACGCTGGTCGCGCCCTTGACGCTCTTGAGCGCGTTGAGGACTTTGATTGCGTACGGCGTGGGGTCGCCGCCGGTGAGATCGGTAACCAGAAAGTCCACCGGCTGCGCGTTACCGCCGCCGGTCGCCGTCGACGGCACGACCACGGCCGTCGCTTCGGGCGGGAACGTGGTCTTCGCCAGCTTCTGGAACTGCGTTACCCAGTACGACGTCGAGTGCTTGCGGTCGTCTTTCAGCCAGACGTGGACTTGGCCGACGTTCTGCTGCGTCACGAAACCGCCGAACGACGCTGAGTACGCGCCGGCAACAGCCGTGTTGGCTTGGATATCGGAATTGGCGAGAATCTTTTTCTCGTAGGCGAAGACGCCTTGTTCGACCCTGGTCAGCGGCGTCCCGATCGGATAGCTCACTTGGATGTAAATCTCGCCGCGGTCCGTCGCCGGGATGAACTCTTCGCCCACGATACCGAGCGGGACGAGTGATATCGCGAACACGAACGATCCCAGGCAGGCAATGGTGACCAGTTTGCCGTGCTGCAATCCCCAGGGCAGCGCGCGTTTGGTGTACCAGGCGCGCACCGCATCAAAACGCTCGCCAAACCAATCGATCGGCCTCCACGGCTTCCAATGCGATTTGAGCGCCCACAGTCCGGCGAGCGTCGGCGTGATCGTAAAGGAGACGAAGAGCGAGGTCAGCGTCGAGATCACGACGACGATGCCGAACTCCGAGAGCTGACGGCCGACCTGTCCTTGAATGAACGCGATCGGGAAGAACACGACCACGTCGACGAGCGTGATGACGACCGCGGCAGCGCCGATCTCTTCACGGCCGGCGACGGCCGCGTCTTCGGCCTTCTGTTTGAGCTCGGTAAAATGCCGCTCGATGTTCTCCAAGACGACGGTCGAGTCGTCGACCAAGATGCCGATGACGAGCGACATGGCGAGCAACGAGATCGTGTCGAGCGTCAGCCCCATCAGCTTCATCACCGTCATCGCGATCGCGAGCGAGGTCGGAATGGAGATGCAGACGACGATCGCGCTGCGCCAGCTGCGCAGAAAGAACACCATCGCCAGGCAGGTGAGCAACATCGCCGCGCTCAGCGTTCTCACGACGATTTCGATCTGTTGCTCGGTAAACGTCGATTGCTTGTGGATGACGCGGAACGAGATCTCCGGGAACTGCCGCTCGACCTTCGGCAACGCTGCGAGCACGGCGTTCGAAGCATCGATTTCGCTCGCTTGAGCCGTCTTCTGAATCTGTAGGAAGAGGCCCGGTCTTCCACTGATGTGCGCGGACTGCAAGCGCGGTTCGTAGCCCGAGGTCACGGTCGCGACGTCGCCGATGCGCACGATCGAATTGCTCGCCGTCCACGGATCCACTTGGCCGGGCAAGCTGCCGACGCCGCCGTTGTAGTTCTGAACCTGACCTGGTAACAGGTTACTCTGCGAGGCGTTTCCCGAGATGATGATCGGCAGGTTGCGAACCTGATCGAGCTGCCAGATGTCGCCGCGCACTTCAACCGTCGTTTGCCGGTTCGGTTCGTAGATAAAGCCGCCCGGCACGCGTTGATTGTCGTTGGTAATGGTGTCGATCACGTCGTTGAGCGTGACGTTGTTCGCGGCCAGTTTGGCCGGGTCGACTTGAACCTCGAAAGCCGGCGTAACCAAGCCGCCGACGTTGGCAAACGAGATGCCCGGTACTTGTTCGAGCGCCGGTGAAATCGTATTCTCGGCGTAGAGCGCGAGGTTGTTGAGCGAAAGTTTTTTCGAATAGAGCGCTAGGACGACGACGGTCGATTCCGTCGGGTCGTAAAGATTGACCGTGGGCGGCGTGATGTTGGCCGGCAGATACTTTTCCGCCGCCTGCACCGCCTTGTTGGTCAGCGCCAAATCCGTCGCCGTGTCGGACGTAAGGTAGAAGATCGCGGTGATCGAAGCCTGACCTTGCTGAACGACGGAATTGATCGTCTGCAGGTCCTGCGTGCCCGCTAGATTTTGCTCGATCGGCTGCACGACTTCGTCGCGCATCTCGGTCACCGACGCGCCGTTGTACTGTACGGTGATCGTGACCGTCGGCTGACTGACGTCGGGATAGAGCTCCTTGACGATCAACATCGTGCTCATGACGCCCGCGAACACCATGATCGAAACGATCACGAAGACCAACGTCGGCCGGTTGATGAACAGCCGCGTCAAGCTGAAACGCGGGGCGCGCCCAGTCACGGTGTTAGAGAGACTTTCTCGCCGTCGCCGATGCTGGCTTGTCCGTTGCTCACGAGGCGCGTGCCGGCGGTGATCCCGGTGACGACGCTGTGCGTGCCGTCGCTTGCAACTTCGGTGACCGTAACCGTCTTCGTCGTGTCGTCCGAGAGGACCGTCTGCACCGAATCATGATTGTCATCGGTGAATGCCGTCGTCGGCACCACGACGCCGTGCACGGCCGGCAGGGCGACGCCGCCGCTCACCGCCATGCCCGGCCGTAACAGCTCGCCGGGATTGGGGAGTACGATCTTGACTTGGAACTGCGTCGAACCGGGCTGAATCTCGTTGAGCACGCCGGCGACCGTGCCCGTGAATTTCCGGCCGCCGGTCGCTCCGTCGGTCTGAATCACCGCCGTTGCACCGGCGTGAATCCCGGCGATCTGCTCCGCCGAGCCGCGCAGAACCGCATAGATCGGATCGACCTGCTGCAACGTGAAGATTTCGCGGGATCCGGGATACTCGCCGGGATTGAGATTTCGATTGACGACGACACCGTTGATCGGCGAGATGATCGTGGCCTTTCCGATCGAGACCTTGACCTGTTGCGCCTGCGCCAGCGCAACCTGTTCCTGCGCCTTCGCCTGCGCGACCGAAGACTGCTGGAGACCCGGCGCGCCGAGACTCGAGCCGTTGGCTTCAACGGTGGCGATGTCGCTCTTCAGAATCGCTTGGTCGTCGCGAACGGTCGCCTGGTCCTGTTCGTACTGCTCTTGAGAGACGTAGCCTTGGTTGTACAACGCTTCGTCGCGGTTCATGATCCGCGTGTCGCGATAGAGGTTGGCTTGCGCCGACTTCAGACTCTGGACACCCTGCGTGATCGACTGGTTGCCGGAGTAAATCGTGTGCGACGTATTTGCCGCGTCGCTGCGTGCAGTGGCGATATCGGAATTGTATTCGGCGACGAGATCGGCGGTGTCGAGCTGTGCGAGCACCTCGCCCTTGGTGACGCGATCGCCTTCTTGAACGTTGACGCTGTCGGCGGGCTCGGTGAGGTCCGACTGGATCGCGACGTTTTCGTACGGCGCGATCAAGCCCGACATCGTCGACGACGGCACGACCGTACCGGCCTGCGCGACCGCCGTCTCGACATAAGGCGCATTCGCTTGC
>Ga0335074_10009696_pt1 | contig 13456 bp, 12 predicted proteins | sample Lox_Sample_23_FD_206715 | JGI IMG/M metagenome (GOLD analysis project Ga0335074, IMG submission 206715) | Soil microbial communities from Loxahatchee National Wildlife Refuge, Florida, United States - Lox_Sample_2.3 | ecosystem: Environmental > Terrestrial > Soil > Wetlands | place: USA...
CACGGCAGAGGTCGCGGGTTCGAGCCCCGTCGTCCCCGCCATAAACCAGAAAAAGTCAGTGGTTTGCGGCGATAGACAGTTGTCCTGATTCATCCCGAGGGGTAATAAGGGATTCCTGGTTCATCCCCTGTTCAGAACTTCCGGCAGCTCCTCCGAGAAGCAGTGTTGTGTGAACGCCGGTCGCCGCGTGCTTATCGTGCGAGACGGCGCGGGTGCCCGAGCGAGAGGCCACAACTCTGCGGTTGCGCTATGGACTGGATGATGGCGTAGAGCGAACCTGCAAAGAGGTTGGCGCGCTGCTGAACCTTTCCGAGGTGCGCGTCTCGCATCTGGAGCGGAAGGCGTCAGAAAGAATGCGGAAGGTGCACCCCAAAAAGGAATACCCGCCTCATGCAGGGGAGCCAAAGTCATGACAACGGTGTATTATTGCTGATCAAAATCTCGGAGGTCCGCGATGGCGACTACCAGGAAGTCTCGCGTCAGCGGCAGATCGAAGACATCGCCCAGGAAGCCAGGCCCCACGCTCACGGCGCGCACTTTCAGGATAACGAATGTGCGTGCCAACGCCACTGGTCTGACTACTTCGAGTACGGCTCAAGTACCTGTCAACGTCCAGGAGTCTGCCCCTGAGGCGCCTGCGAAGGACCCCACGAAGGTGACTGGTCCTACTAAGGCACGATAGATTTCCGCGCCCCCATGATTCGCGGATGAATGCAGGCGCGCAGTTTCACCTTCTTGCTCTTCAATATCACTCCGAATTCCTGCCCGCCATCGCGCTGGAGTCCACCGGGACCGGAGCAGCCCATCCGCATCATCCACACCACGTCCCGGTTCCCGGATTTTGTTTGGCCAGGACGTACACGTCGTGCCAGGCCCGCCCGGGAAACCCGGTGCAAAAGATCAGCGGGCCGATGCAGAGTACGAGCCATAAGGTCGACAGCCGGGTCCATGGACCGTGGTCTGCGGATTCCCGGGCAGCATAAGTGGCTGGGGCTATCGTCATGGTCCGCCCGTCTTTTGATATAGGTGCAATCAGCACCTCAAGCCCGACATCAAGGGTGTTTTCCATCTCCTGTTCCACCCGGATCCGGAACCATCTTCCTGACAACCTTTCTCTGCGTAACTCGCTTGATGAACGGCGCGACTCCAGGAAAAAGCCAGCCAGGCGTGGCGCCGGACCCCATCGCTCTGAAGATCCGTGCCGTCACAGAGCGGTCCTGAAAAGACAATCGACTACCTCTCATCGTTGCCTCCTACGACCGGCCGATCCGGTCGATTTCCCGCTTGATCGCCATGGCCTCCAGCGTCGCCAGAGGCAGCGAGAGAAAGAGTCCGATTCTGCGGTCAAGTACGGTGAAGGCATCACGGAACGCGCGGGCGATCTCTTCCGGAGTGCCTCTGACGGCTGCTGGATCGGCGACCCCCCAGTGTGCGGTCGTCGGTTGGCCCGGCCAGTAAGGGCACATCTCCTTCGCGGCGTTGTCGCATACCGTGAACACGAAGTCGAGCTTCGCCGCTCCCGGTCCTGCGAACTCGTCCCACGACTTGCTGCGAAGGCCGACTGTTGAGAGTCCCGCCGATTCGATCTGCCGGAGAGCCTCCGGCCGGGGATGTCCCGTGGGGCGGCTGCCTGCGCTGTATGCCGCGAACCTGCCTTTGCCCTTGTGGTTCAGGATCGCCTCGGCCATGATCGAGCGTGCAGAGTTGCCGGTGCAGAGGAACAAAACGTTGTAGTGATCGGCCATCTCTCATTCCTTTGTTCCGGCCAGAGCGGGTGCACACCCGCCTGGCTCGCGGCGGGCTGCCTGAGGCTTGTTCGCGCGGATAAACGCGCTGAAGAACTTCTCGTTGACCTGCGGAGCGAGGGCATCGACATCAACGCCTGCCTCGGTCAGGAACTGGCGCGCGTCTTCGACGTTGTAGACGCGTGTCGGCTCGACGGTAACCTGCTCGAAGCCCGCGCCGGTCAGCATCTCGATGTACTCACCCTCTTCGAGGGCGCCGGCGATGCAACCCACCCACAGCAACATGCTCCTGCGCACCTCTTCCGGCACGCTGCCGCGGACAACGACATCGGAAACCGCAAACCGTCCTCCGGGCTTCAGCACCCGGAAGGCTTCACGGAGAACACGATCTTTGTCGGCGGAGAGGTTGATGACGCAGTTGGAGATGATGACATCGACCGAGTTTTCAGACAGCGGGATATTCTCGATTTCGCCCCTCAGGAATTCCGCATTGGCGACGCCCGCCTGCTTCTGGTTCTCGCGCGCGAGGGCCAGCATGTCATCTGTCATATCGAGTCCGTAGGCTCTGCCGGTGGGCCCCACGCGCTTTGCCGAGAGCAGCACATCGATGCCGCCACCGGAGCCCAGGTCGAGTACGATCTCTCCTGGCCGCAGATCGATCAGCGCAGTCGGATTGCCGCACCCCAGAGAAGCTCTTACCGCCTTCTCCGGAATAATCCCCGTCTGATCGGCACGATAGTGGCCTGTGGTGATCGGGTCGCAGCACCGGAGACCGGGGTCGCAGCATGCCTGCACGCTGCCGGATTCAGCCACGGCCCGCGCAGCACTTCCGTACTTTTCCCTGACTTCTTCCTGAACGTTCGATTCCATGATTGCGTCTCCTCGCATACGCTAAAGCGAATGTATTATCTGCTGGATATATATGTCAAGGCGTATATACTGGAGGCGTGAACCGCTCTGCGAAGAATTACGATCTGGCGCTCCTGTTCGCCGCGCTCTCGGATCGAACTCGGCTGCGGCTATTGAACCTGCTGGATGGCAGGGAGGTGTGCGTTTGCTACTTCGTCGAGATTCTCGGCCAAAGCCAGCCGAAAATTTCGCGTCACCTGGCGTATCTCAGACGCGCCGGCGTGGTTGCCGCGCGGCGCGAAGGGAAGTGGGTGCATTACAGAATCGTTGTACCCGCCCACTCTGGCGCTGCCAAAATCCTGCGCGAAACCCTCGCCGCACTCAGAGAAGACAAAGGCATGCGGGTGGACCTCAGCCGCCTGAACAAAACTTGTTGCGTCCCACAAAAGGTTTCCGCGTTGGACGGAGCGCCGGTGCCGACCGTCGTTCAGGCGCTCGCTTGTTCGTCCTGGTAGCAACCAGGGCCACAAGCGACCTGCTCGATGCATGCCGGCTCTTCGGGGCGGCACGCTGCGCTGAACGCGCCCCCCTCTCCCGCTTCCTTCCCCGTCTCACCCCATCATGCAGTCGACGCGGCCGACAGCTCTTCCGCTGCGGCCGCAGACTCTGCCGTCTCCGGTGCGGCGCGCCGCCGCCTCCCGCTCAGCAGATAAATCGCCGCTCGCAGCTCGAGCAGCGGATCGCCCGAAGCTTCGATCCCGTCCACTCGCGGAATCGGGTCGAAGATGATCTGTTTCTGCTGCGCCGCCGAGTCCGGCATCACGCTGGTCAGCTCGATCGTCCCGAACTCCACTGTCTCGCGATCCTCCGGCCAGTGCACCGTGCTGTTGTCCACGGTGTCTCCGGGCGCGGCGATCTGTACGATGACCCGGAACCGAATCGGGCCTCGCGCCACCCGCTCGGCAAGCTCCTCATAGTGATAGTTGTGGGAGAGCCCACTCACCTGCGTCTCGGTCAGAAATTCGTTGCCCTGTTCGGGCACAATGCGGTACCGCCCAAACCGCGTCTGTCCGGCAGCGTTCGTAAACGCAAAAGCAGTTACAGCAAAGTAAGTCTCACGCGCCAGGCTCGAGGGAAACGGCTTGGGCGCCTGTACGAACGCCAGCGCCGCCGGGTGGCTGCCGAGGAATCGCTCCACCGGCTTCGGCGAAGGGACGTCGGGCCCGCTGGCCGCGACGGCGCGCAGCAACTCGAGGAACTCCGCTCCATCGCGCGCGGGGAACCCATCGGTCGAATGGCTCACGATATCCGTGTGCACGTGTTCCGCAAGGTTGAAGCGAATCGCCAGGCCGCGTGGATTGGCATCCGGAACATTGTCCGGCATCTGCGGAATCCCGGTCGAATTGGAGAAACGCGCGGTCACCGGAGTCGACGCACGCTGTGCGTGAGGAGCCCTGGTGAGCGATTGTGCCTGGGCATTCGGCCGGAATGTCCCGGTGAGCATCAGCCCCTTGGCATGGGCTGCGCGAAAACCAGGATGCATGCCGAACAGCTGGTCGAATTGCTCCAGCAAATCCCTGGCGAGTGCAACGATGCGTTCATCTGTGGGGAGCGGCATTTCGGATTCTCCTCTCTTGCGGTGAGGGCGGCAGACGACGTGGCGCCCGTGGCCGGATTGTCGTGTTGAGGGCCGGCGCCAGCAACGGGGAGAAGCGCCGGAGTGAGGATGCTTCATTGTAGGCGCGAGCGGCCGCACGCGCATGGTGAGCGGTGGATATCTCTGAGGGCTCGACTGCTGCGGGGCCCGGTTGCGCGCCGCCGTAAAGCCTGACTGTTTCCCGCCGATAGAAGAATCTGGGGTGGTGCGGCAACCTGCCAGCTGAGGAGCCGCAGTGGTTCCCAGCTCGGCATGCCTCTGCCTGCGCAGCCGGGATGGGGGCCGAAGAGGGCCCGGTATGGAGAAGACCGCTGTGGGCTCCACAGAGGAAGACCTTCTGCACCCGGCATTCGAGGGACGGGAGGCTCTTCCGGCGCCGGATAGGCCGGGCGAAGCGCTCCCCGCCGCGGACGCGTCCCCGAGCCGGGCAGCGGATCTGTCCCTGCTGGCCAGCGAGGCGCTCTATCGGGCTTCGTTCGAGCAGGCCGCCGTCGGCATCCTGCATACTTCGCTCGACGGTCGCATTCTCGAGTGCAACCAGTGCTTCGCCCGGATCGTGGGCTACACTCCCGGCGAACTGGTGGGTTCCAGCTTTCAGGCCATCACCCCGCCTGAGGACCGGGGAGCGGGGAACTCGGCGCAGCTGAGGCTGCTGAGCGGCGAACTGCAGACGATCCGCTTCGAAAAGCGCTATCTGCGCAGGGATGGCTCGCTGACGTGGGTCATGCTGACCATCTCCATCCAGCGCGACCCGCAGGGGCAGCCGCTCTGCTTCCTGGCGCTGGTGCAGGATATCAACGACCGCAAGCAGGCCGAGGAGCGGCTGGCCGCGGCGCAGCAGGCCCTGCGCATCAGCGAGGAGCGCTACCGGACTGCGTTCCAGACCTCGCTTGACGGCATCAGCCTCACCCGTCTCGACGACGGCACTTATGTCGACTGCAACAACGCCTTCCTGGACTGGAGCGGCTACTCCCGCAGGGAAGTGATCGGCCATACCTCGTCCGAGCTGAATCTCTGGACCGAACCGAAGGACCGCCAGCGCCTGCTGGAGAGCCTGCGCCGCGAGGGCCAGTGCCGTAACCTGGAGGCGCAGTTCAGAAACCGGCACGAGGCAACGATCTGGGGACTGCTGTCGGCTTCGCTCGTCGAGCTGGAGGGAACGGCGTGCGTCCTCACCATTACGCGGGATATATCGGATTCCAAAACCGCGGAGGAGGAGATCCGCCAGCTGGCGTTCTACGATCCGCTCACCGAACTGGCGAACCGGAGATTGCTGCTGGAACGCCTGCGCCAGACCATGGCGTCGAGCCGGCGCAGCGGACGGCAGCGCGCGCTGCTGTTTATCGATCTGGACAATTTCAAACAGCTGAACGACACCCTGGGCCACAATATCGGCGATCTTCTCCTTCGCGAGGCAGGACGGCGCCTGCGCGACTGTATTCGCGCCGCGGACACGGCGGCTCGGGTCGGCGGCGACGAGTTTGTGGTGATCGTGGAAGATCTGAGCGGACATGCCGAGGAGGCCGCGTCGCAGGCGAAGACGGTTGCAGAAAAGATTCTGGCGCGGCTTGACGAACCCTACACGCTCGCCGGGCGCACGTGCACCAGCACCGCGAGCGTGGGCATCACCGTCTTCGGACAGCGCAGCGAGAGCACGACCGAGGTGCTGCAGCAGGCGGATATCGCCATGTATCAGGCCAAGGCTGCGGGCCGCGGCGCCATTCGGTTTTTTGCCCCGGAGCTGCAGGCGGCCGTCAACGCGCGGGCCGCGCTCGAAGAGGAACTGCGTCAGGGAATCGGCAGGCGGGAGTTCGTGCTGTGGTATCAGCCGCAGGTGGAACACGGCCAGGTCGTTGGCGCGGAGGCCCTGCTGCGCTGGAAGCATCCCCGGCGGGGAATTCTGGCGCCGGCGGCCTTCATCCCGCTGGCCGAGGAGACCGGTCTCATCCTCCCGCTGGGGCGTCAGGTGCTCGAGCAGGCGTGCGCGCAGATTGCGGCCTGGTCGCGGCACCCGGCGACTGCGGATCTGACGGTGGCCGTGAATGTGAGCGCGCGGCAGTTCCGGCAGATGGACTTTGTGGAAGAAGTGCTCGCCGCAGTGGAACGGGCCGGCGCCGACTCGACGAAGCTGAAGCTGGAAATCACGGAAAGCCTGCTGGTCGACGATCTGGAGGAAACCATCGAGATCATGACGCGCCTGAAGCAGCGCGGCGTCCAGTTTTCGCTCGACGATTTCGGGACCGGCTACTCCTCCCTCGCGTATCTGAAGCGGCTCCCGCTCGACCAGCTGAAGATCGACCGGGCGTTTGTGCGCGACATGCTGGCCGACGGTGCGAGCAACGCGATCGCGCAGGCGATCGTCTCGCTGAGCCGCGCCATGCATCTGTCTCTGGTGGCCGAGGGAGTAGAAACCGAAGAGCAGCGCGCCAGCCTGGACGATCTTGGCTGTCACGCCTACCAGGGATTCCTCTTCAGTCCTCCGGTTCCGGCGGAGCAATTTCCATCGTTGCTCGCAGGCGCTCAGTAAGCGCAGGTCCCGCAGCTCCTCTCAGCTCATGGTGGCCACGACTTCGAAGCGGCGCTGCCCGCGAACCGCGAACACCGCCGCATCCTTATGCCGCCCGCCTGGCTGGATCGCCGCGCCGTTGACGGTCAGGCCCGACAAAGTTTTTCCCTCGGGCAATCGGAAGCTGACCTGCAGCTCTCGAGGCAGGCGCACCGCATCCGCCAGCGCGATGGTCGCCGCCAGTTCGTTTTCCCCTCGTTGTTCCATTCGGTAATCCACGCGGCCCCAGCGCGTAGGCGCCTGTTCGATGCCGATCGGCTTGCCCTCCGCCACCCACGATCGCGGCAGAGCGCGCCCGAAGCTGAGCCGCTCTTCATCGGGGTCTTCAAACACCAGCATCCATCGCACCAGCAATGGAATCGTCTGCTGCGCCGGGATACAGAAGAGCGCCCCGCCGCCGGTGATGCCGGATACCTCGCCTGCGGTCCAGCTGCCCCGCGAGTGATCGTGCCAGCGGTGCGCGTAGAGAAAGAGCAGGTACTCTTCGATCCGGTCCAGCCGCAGCAGCGCCTGCGCGTATCCGTAGGAGATGAAGCCGAGGATGTCGCGCCCGTTCGGATGCGCCGGCTCCACGTTTGCCACCACCCCCAGCGTCGTCGCGCCATACGCGCGCATGCAGTCGATGACCGTCGTCGACTGTTCTTCCGGAATCACTCCGGCCTGCAGCAGTTCCGCATAGCAGCGATGCGGCCACTGCTGCTCGCTGGGATGCTCCTGCGCCAGCGAATCCCTGAACTTCAGGGTCGTGCCGGGCAGCGGGCCGATGTACGGAGGCTGCCGATCCTTTTGTATGTTGGCGTCGATGCTCTTCACCAGCGCATCGCGCAGCTGCTCGCTGCGGCGGCTCCACTCTGCCGCCAGCGCGGCGCTGCCGCCCGCACCCAGCTCTCGCCATACCGGAGCCAGATCGCGCCAGCCCCGCACAGCAAAGGCGCTGTTCGCGAAATACGGCTTCCACCACACCGAGGGCGTCGGCATCAGGCATGAATCGGATTCGCACCATCCGGAGATCAGCCCATATCCGCGATCGTTCGGCGGCAGTTGCAGCGAGGCATCGTGCAGCGCGGTGAGCAGCGCCGCAATGGCCTCGATCTTTTCCTGATGCTTCACCATCAGCGCCCGATCGTGCGTATAGCGGAAGTAGCGGGCTGCCAGCGACAACATCAGCCCGTACTGCGCGGTCTCCGGCCCGCGCATGTTCACCATCCCCTTCGGGCCCACAAACGAGGTGAAGTAGTTGTCGAAGACGTCGTGCGCCAGGCCGAACCGCCCGCACTCCAGGTTCGCGTAAAGCGACATGGTGAAAATGTCCTGGAATCCGTCGTACTCCGGTCCGTAATAGTCGCGGTCCACCGCGCCGTACTTGGGATAGACGCCGCCCGGGCGAACGATCTGTTCCTTCACAAAGGCATAGGTCGCCATGTTGCTCCACTCCGGATCGGGCAGCGCAATCGGCGTCATGTCCTCCATCAGGCGCTCCCAGTAGTCCGCGAAGTCCAGCATGGCGCGATAGAATTCCTCCGGCTGCGGCGCCTCATGTCCGCCATCGTAGGCCGGATAACTGTAGCCGTAGACTACCTTCGTCATCCGCCCGTCCTGTATGTGCGCGGTGCGGTGCCACGTCTGCACGATGAAGCGGTCTTTGGCCAGCACGTCTCCGAAGACGATCGTCTCGTAATACGATCCATCGTCGGCCGGCATCACTTTGCGCACCGCCGGCATCCACCCGCCCACCAGTCCCTCGAAGCGCTTCGTCGACCGCTCCGGCGTCATCTCGGGAAAATACTGCACGGGGTGGTATGTGCGCGTGTTCCCGGCGGGATAAACCGGCATGGTGTCGCTGCACTCGCGCGTGCCCACGATCGTGTTCCATCCCATCCGATATCCAAAACGGCCGAAATGCGCCGAGTCCATGGGCGGCGCGGCGCGCCGTACTTCGTCGGAGTCCGGATCGCCGTGAGCGAGGAGCTTGTCCGCCAGCAGATCCGGCCCGGACATACCGATGTCCTTCAGGTCGAGGCCGAGATATTGCGGGCCCGGCTCGGCGAAGGTCGCCTCCGCGTTCTTTCCGAGCAGTCGCGCGTCGCCCGCGGCAGAAATAAAGGTCAGGGCGCCGTCGCGTGTTCGCAGGTCCTCGTAGACTTTCCAGTCTTCGCCCGATCGGCGAAAAGCGCAAAGCAGCGTGTGTCCCTCCACCGGCACCGCGCTCGCCGGCAGCATGTCTCGCGGCGTCGTTCCGGTCGAGACAGGGTCGGCGGTGGATTCAGGAAGGGAAGCGAGGCTCTTTGCGGCGAGACTGCTCGCCGCCATGGCCTGGAGGAAACGTCTTCTGTCCATGGCTGCTCCTGACGCAGGCGATCGGGCCACATTCGTGGAAAGGCCAGGGCGCCATTCAGAGATCAATGCCTCCCGGCGCGCACGGCTGCCCCAGTCTATTACAGCAGCGTGCGAACCGGACATCGCGCCGGCCACATCAGGAAAACGTTCTCTGCACAGCGCGGCAATCGAGCCCATCCCCGCGGACAGGCTCGACCGGATTCAAATGCCGCGCAGGTGAGGACCGCGTCACACCGGCATCCCGGCAGCGCGCGCGACGAGCAGAATTCCTGCTGCGACGGCGACAGCTCCGATGGCCCGCGCGAACCGCTCGCCTCTCGGCGCAAGACGTTCCAGGGAAATGGCCGCCGTCACCATCGCCATGGCGCCGATGTTCATCACGCCCGCAACGAGCAGGATCGCCGTCATGCCCGCGCAGCCGTAAACGCAGTGCAGGCCGAGACGCAGGCCAATGCGCCCCGCCGTGCGGGCGTCCGCCGCCATGGTTCCTTCCGTTCCCGGCGCCTCGCGGCAGCAGGCCAGGTGATGCGCCTTCCACGCCGTGAACTGAAGCGCTCCTGCGAACAGCACAACCACGCCGGCTGCTGTGGGAACGCAGCGCGCCAGCAAAGAGGACCGCATTTCGAGTGCGGCCAGCGCAACGCCCACAGGAAAGATCGCGACGCCGAGCAGGGTCCAGACGAAGAAGTACGCCGCGGCGACGAGCCCGGTCAGGCGATGCGAGGCTGCCCGGCTCCCTTCCGCCGTGGCGATGGCCCGGCGGTAACGGTGCAGCGCCGGAACCAGGGAAGGCAGCATCATCGCCACCATCATCGCCACCCACATGCCCAGGAACGACGCCGCGGCCTCGACCCACGTCTGTCCGGGCATGCGCATCCAGGTCATCGACATCGTCCAGCCGCCCGGCATCGCCATCGTTCCCATCGACGACATCGATCCGCACCACGCGACCGTCAGCGCTGCGCTCAGCACGAACAGCAGCGCTGAGACGCCCAGGAGTGCCTGCAGCTCGAGCCGCGGTGCAGGCCACTCCTTGCGAGTTCCAGGGTTGTGCAGGATCTGTGTCGTCATGGCGTCTTCTCTCCTGGTGAGGCTTGGGCCCTTTGCTGATGTCCTCGGTTTAACCCGCGCTCCGGGGAGCGTGGCTCAGCGTCCTTTCGCCTCGGCTTCGTTCCTGCGAATCGCCGCTCCTGCGGGATCGGTGATGATATCGGCCCACCGCGGATCGGTCGCGGCCTCGGCTTCGTAGTTGTCGTGCCAGTTCCACCATTTGTAGGGCTGCGTCTGCGGATAGCCCTCCGGCGAATCTTCCCAGGTTTCCTGGCGTCCGAGCGGCGTGACGTCGAGATAGCTCCAGGTGGACCCCATCGCCTCGTCGCCGCGGTTGTTGATGAAATAGGTGCGGTACACCTTGTCGCCGTCGCGGAAAAACACGTTGTGGCCGTGCCACTGATCCACGCCGAAGTCCGCGTCGAAGCTGTCGGTGATGGTGTACCAGGGCATCTGCCAGCCCATCCGTGCCTTCAGCCGCGCGATGTCTGCCTGCGGCGCGCGCGAGGCCCAGGCCAGGGTGGTGTCGCGAGCATTCAGATGCGACAGGTGGCTGACCTGATCGGCGCCCAGCGAGCAGCCGCGGCAGGCATGGTCGGGCCAGCCAAACACTCCGGGCTCAAAAAACGCGCGATACATAATCAGCTGCCTGCGCCCTTCGAACAGGTCGAGCAGGCTCGCCTTGCCGTTCGGGCCCTCGAACTCATAGTTCTTCTCCACCGGCGTCCACGGCATCCTGCGGCGTTCGGCGGCCAGTGCGTCGCGCGAGCGCGTGAAGGCCTTCTCCTTCACCAGCAGCTGCTGGCGCGCCGCCTCCCACTCCTGCTGCGACACGATCGGCGGTGTCTTCATGGCGGGATGCTCTTTCCCGCTGCTTCCCGTTTTCTGGCTGGTCTCGTTCGTCATCGTCGTTGTCTCCCTTCGTCGGATTCTGATCTCGTTTGCTGCCTGATCTGGCCCCGTGTTCCGCGGCCATGTACAAATACTGAATCATGTGCGGAACAATGTGGGAGTGACAAGTGTGGCGGGATTCCCATGGATTCGCTGATCACAGCCGCAGCCCGCGCCCTCGCCGCGGGTGATCCTCTCGGCGCGCTCAAGCGGGTCGCGCTCCGCGACGATGCGCCGGCGCTGGCTCTGCGCGGGATCGCAATGGCGCAGCTCGGAGAGTTCACACGCGCGAAGGATCTCCTGCGCCGGGCAATTCGCGGCTTCAGCCGGAAAGAGTCCGTGGCGCGCGCCAGGTGCATCGTCGCCGAAGCCGAGATCGCTCTCGCCTCGCGTGATCTCACCTGGCCGGCGAAGGCCCTCGATGCCGCGCGAACGACCCTCGAAACGCACGGCGACCCGCTGAACGCAGCGCATGCGCGCTTTCTTGAGGCCCGCCGCCTGGTTCTCATCGGGCGCCTCGATGACGCGGAGCGGATCTTCGCCGATTTTGACTCCGCGCCCTTCCCCCCGGCGTTGAGAGCCGCATACCAACTCGTCGTGGCCGGCATCGCCATGCGCCGCATCCGCACAAAGGCCGCGCGTGCGGCGCTTGCTCGAGCCGAACGCGCAGCGCGCGAGGCAGCCATCCCCGCACTCACCGCGGAAGTGGACCATGCATCTCGTGTTCTGGAGACGCCCGCCGCCCGCCTCATCGCGCGAGGCGAGGAACGGCCGCTCCGCCTGGAAGAAGTAGAAGTCTTGCTGGCTTCCTCCGCCCTCGTGGTCGACGCCTGCCGTAACGGCGTTCGCGATTCCCGGACCGTGGTTCCACTGACGACGCGGCCTGTGCTCTTTGCCCTCGCCCGCGCTCTCGGAGAAGCGTGGCCGGACGATGTTCCGAGAGACGTGCTGCTGGCCCGTGCCTTCGGAGCAAGATTCGTCGACGAATCGCATCGCATGCGCCTGCGCGTCGAGATCGGGCGGCTGCGCCGCATGCTTCGCTCGCTGGCCGATATCAGCGCGACAAAGAAAGGGTTCAAATTGGTACCTCGGCGCGCGGACGAAGTGGCCGTACTGGCGCAGCCCGTCGAGGATGAGAATGGCAACGTGCTGGCTTTTCTCGCCGACGGTGAATCGTGGTCGAGCTCGGCGCTGGCGGTTGCGCTTGGCACCAGCCAGCGCACCGTGCAGCGAGCGCTCGATGCGCTGGCGGCAGCGGGGAAGGTGCAGTCTTTCGGCCGCGCGCGAGCTCGCCGCTGGATCACTCCGCCGGTGGCGGGATTCACGACAACTTTGTTACTCCCCGCTCCCCTGTCAATGGACTAAGGTGGTCCCATGAAACAAGCCAACGCCGAAGTTATCCGTGAGTATGGTCCGTTTCCGGGCGCCGACCGCGTGCATGGCGTCACCTGGGATGGTGAGCACGTCTGGTTTGCCTCCGGGGACAAGCTGAACGCCGTCGATCCGGAAAATGGGCAGGCCGTGCGCGCCATTGATGTCGCCGCGCACGCCGGCACCGCCTTTGACGGCCGCCACCTCTTTCAGATCGCCGAGGATCGCATCCGGAAAATCGACCCGAAGACCGGGAAGGTGCTGGCCACCATTCCGGCGCCCGGCGCTGGCCGCGACTCCGGCCTCGCCTGGGCCGAAGGGACGCTCTGGGTCGGGCAATACCGCGATCGGAAGATCCACCAGGTCGACCCCGAAACCGGAGCCATTCTCCGCACCATCGAGAGCAACCGCTTTGTCACCGGCGTCACCTGGGTCGAGGGCGAACTGTGGCACGCCACCTCCGAGGCCGATGAGAGCGAGTTGCGCCGCATCGATCCCGGCACCGGCGAAGTTCTCGAGCAGCTCGACATGCCGCGCGGCATGAATATCTCCGGACTGGAGTCCGACGGCCGCGACCGGTTTTTCTGCGGCGGACAAAAGAGCGGCAAGATCAGGGTGGTGCGCAGGCCCCGGCGCCAAACCGTCTCATAGATTGTCCTGAGCGCGGCGATTACGGCTGCTCGAAGCGGCGGTTCTGCTGCGGATGAAAAGCCGTCGGAATATTCCCGGTCACGTGCACCGTGAAGTCTTTCTCCGTGCGGCTTCCGCCCAGTCCAGTCGCCGCGAGATGCACAGCGTAGTCGCCCGGCTCCGTCCAGGCGTGACTCACTCGCTCGCCATCCAGCTCCACCCCGTCGCCGAAGTTCCAGTGAAACGTCAGTACCGGATTGCCGTCGCTTTGCGCTTTCGCGCTGAAGACCAGGCTCACGCCGGATCTTCCCGCGCTCGGGAGATCCGCGGCGATCTGCGGCGCCTGTTCCGGCACAGCCT
>Ga0335074_10009697_pt1 | contig 13456 bp, 13 predicted proteins | sample Lox_Sample_23_FD_206715 | JGI IMG/M metagenome (GOLD analysis project Ga0335074, IMG submission 206715) | Soil microbial communities from Loxahatchee National Wildlife Refuge, Florida, United States - Lox_Sample_2.3 | ecosystem: Environmental > Terrestrial > Soil > Wetlands | place: USA...
TGTAGCCGGTTGTGCCAGTCAGGGTGCGGTCATCCACGTGGGCGAGGGCTGGCCGGAGCACGACCGCCGCGAATACGTCGGTGCCGTAGATGACGGCGGTGGCCACCAGGGCCGCGGCGATGAGCAGCTGGGCCAGGGGGGTCATGACGTGGCCTCCGGAGCACCCAGGTCGAGTGGGGGGATGACGCCAAGCTGCTGGAACAGCTCGAGCAGGTTGAGTTCGTCCCAGTGCTCGGCGAACTCACCGTTGTGAACCCGCCAGATGTCGATCGACCGCATCTCGATCGGGCGGCCGGTCGGGGGAATCCCGTAGAACGGCCCGCGGTGGGTGGCTCGGTAGGTGAAGCGCCCGGCCACCCGGTCGTCGGCCTGGATGAGGTCGTCCATGGTGGCGGTGAGGTCCGGGAAGGCGGCGAAGAAGGCGGCCCAGAAGGCGCGGTTGCCTTCGCGGCCATCTTCGACGAAGGGATTGTGGTTGATGTAGCCGACGGCCACGAAGCCCTCGACGGCGTCGGGGTCGTGCTGGTTGAGCATGGCCAGGTAGCGCTCAGCGAGCTGCTGGTGGTTGGTGGCCATGGTGAGCTCCCTTCCCTTTTCTAGCAACGCTAGCACTTCTAGCGGCGACATGTCTAGCGCCGCTAGCTGGCCTAGCGGTGCTAAAATGACTGCCATGACTGTCACCGAGCGCCGTGAGCGCGACCGGGCCCACCGACGCCAGGCCATCGTCACGGCCGCCCGCCAGATGGCTGAAGCCGAGGGCTGGGACGCTGTCACCACCCGCCGGCTGGCCGATCAGATCGAATACAGCCAGCCGGTCCTCTACTCCCACTTCCCCGGCAAGGGGGGCATTATCGACGCGGTCGCCGTCGAGGGATTCGCTGAACTGCGCGTCATCCTGCGGAACGCGCGGGAAGCCGCCGGTTCCCCCGAAGCCGCGCTACGAGAACTCGCTGGGGCCTATGTTGGCTTCGCCCTGGAGCATCCGGCCCTCTACGACGCCATGTTCACCCTCAGCACCGAACTGCCCTTCGGCCGGCCCGAGGCGCCTCCCGAGTTGCAAGCCGCCTTCGCCGAGGTGCGGGAAGCTGTCACGCTAGTGGCCGGCGGGCGCGACCCTGACACCCTGACCGAGGTTGTCTGGAGCGCGCTGCACGGCGTCGCCACCCTCACCCGTGCCCAACGGCTCCGCCCGGATTACCACCAAGCGCGCCTGGCAATGCTGGTCGATCAACTCGCTGGCGTGCCCGGCTGATATCTGCGGCAACCTGAGCCTCGCCTTGTGATCAGCTCACTTCAAAAGAGCCGCGCCCATTGTCCTTTGCGCTTTACGTGGCCGCATTCCTAACGTTCGGCGCGGCATCCGGGCGAAGATAGGGCAAACACCGGCGCGGCGACTGCCAGGCCCGTGAGTGCGGTGCGTAATCACCGCTGGTGGGCACGGGGCTCAATGGGGTCACCCCCGTCATCACGGTCTGCTAAGTTCGGCGCCAGACGATAAGCCAGGCCTCTGAAAGGCTGTACTCAAACCAGGCATCACGGCAGCAGACGTGCTAACGCAGGAGACTAGATAAAAGTCCAGTCCTGGGTAACAAAAAGTTTGTTCAGTACGCGCTTCAGAGAAAACGTCATTGCACACTGAGGACATTTAAGCTAAGGAGACCCGGAGATGCGTAAACCAACGCGGCGCGATCTGCTCAAGGGGACCGCGGCCCTCGGCGCGGTCGCCATTGCCGAAGGAGCGCCGGGCACCGCGCAGGCGCGTGCGCTCGTCCGTTCGCGGCCGGAGCAGGCCAGCCATCTGGCAGGCCCGGACGACGTGATCGACGTTGCGGTCATTGGTGCCGGGGTTTCCGGGGCGTACACCGCGTGGCGGCTGCTCGGCCCGGAAGCCGAGCACAGCAGCATGCTGGACGGGCTCCGGCAGCGTCGCGGTGGTTCCCTCGTAGTGGGCTTATTCGAGGGCAGCGAGCGCGTCGGCGGCCGTCTCTTGTCGGTGACGCCGCCCGGTATGCCGCACCTGCACGCCGAACTCGGCGGCATGCGCTACGTGACCAGCCAGCCGATCGTGCCCGACCTCGTGGACCATCTCGGGTTACAGTCAGGGCCCTTCCCGGTCGACGAGCCGCAGAACCTCGTCTACCTGCGCCAGCATCGCTTTACCCTGTCCCAGTTCGCCGACCCGGCGGTCGTGCCCTATGACCTGCCGGCCGCGATCCGGGGCATGACGCCGGACAACGCGCTGTCATCGGTCATCGAGCGCTTCGTTCCCAACGCCGCCACCATGGACCACCAGGCCTGGGACCAGATCAAACCGACTGCCTCGGCCGATGGCCGGCTCCTGTATAAAACTGGGTTCTGGAACTTGCTGCTCGACGCGATCGGGCAAGAGGGGTGGAGATTCCTGCACGACGGCCTCGGCTACGGCTCGGTGGTGGACAACGTCAACACCGTCGAGGCGATGGAGTCAAACGAGGCCGACTTTGTCGGCACGCCGACCCCGCAGTATCTGCTCCTGCGGGACGGCTACCAGAGGCTGCCGGAGGAGCTCGTTCAGCGGTTCGCCGCGGAAGGCGGCACCGTCTGTCTCCACCACCAGGTGCGCCGGATCGACCGCGATGTCATCGACGGCGAGGATGTGCTGTCACTCGCCCTCACCGTGTGGCCTGAGGGCCAGCCGCTGACGATCCGGGCGCGCCACGTCGTCCTGGCCATGCCCCAGCGCTCGATCGAACTGCTGGACCCGGCCTCCTTCCTCTTCGCCAGCGACCAGTTCCTGTCCGACCTCGGCTCGGTCATCCCCAGGCCGGCCTCCAAGCTCTTCCTCGGCTACGACCGGCCGTGGTGGGAGGACATCGGCCTGAGCGCCGGTCGCTCAGTCACCGATATGCCGCTGCGCCAGGTCTACTACTGGGGCGTCGAAGGGCGCCAGCCCGGAGCCAGCCCATCCAACCAGAACGCCCTGCTGCTGGCTTCCTACAGCGATCTCGACGAGGTGGAGTTCTGGAACGAGCTCCTGACGGAACCGAACCGGCTAGCCCCGGTGACGGTGACCAGGCCGCCGCGGCCGATGAACACGACAGCGTCGCAGGCGATGGTCGACGAGGCCCAGCGCCAGCTGCGCGAGCTGCATGGGGACGCCAGCATCCCCGACCCGACCGTGGCCTACTTCACGGACTGGGTGCAGGACCCGTACGGGGCGGCGTACCACTTCTGGCAGGTCGGCGCCAAGAGCTGGGAGGTCATGCCGCGGATGCGCAACCCATTCCCCGATGCCAACCTGTACGTCTGCGGGTCGGCGTGGTCAACGGGGCAGGGCTGGGTCTACGGCGCGCTCACCCAAGCCGAGCTGATGCTCGAGGAGCACTTCGGCCTGTCCCGCCCCAAGTGGCTCCCGCCGGACGTCTACCTTGGCCAGTAAGCCCGCCAAGGCAGCACATCAGCCGGGGCAGGTGGTTAGTCCACATGCGATCGGCGCGTCGGGCAGCGGCTGCTCGGCATACGTGGCCAAGCCGTCCTGGCAACATGACCCGCACTGCCCCGGCCGGACCGTGGCCGACGTGTCGGCGCTGGCCTGGAACATCCCGGTCTACGACCAGTGGCGGCGCTGTGTGGCCGAGGGCCCAGGCGCGGCGGCGGGCTCGGGGAAGACCCGCCTCACACGGTGACGCACACGCTGGCTGCCGAGGCTGTTGACTGGAACTAAGGCCCGCGCAGGCCGGGCACAGGCCAGGGAGGAACCCGTGACCACCAGCGATAGCGACGCGGCCGAGGCCCCGCAGTTCCTGCGCGGCGCCGGCGTGAGCGAGCCAGCCAGGGCCATCTTCGACAACGACATCAGCGAGATGGGCTTCGTGATGAACGTCTCGCGGCTGTGGGCCCACCGGCCGGAGGCGATGACCGCCCTGTTCGAGCTGATGCACCTGGTCACCTCGGCCCGCCCGTTCACCGACCGGGAGCGCGGCATTCTCATCACCGCGTGCGCGTCCAGCTTCGGTGATTCCTACTGCTCGCTTGCCTGGGGAACGAAGCTGGCCGGTCTGGCTGGCGCGCAGCTCGCCGGGGGGATCCTGCGCGGCGAGGACAACGGCCTGACCGCGCCCGAGCGGGCCATGGCGGCGTGGGCCCGTCGCGTCGCGCACGACCCCAACGACACCAGCGCGGCCGACGTGGCGGAACTCCGGCAGGCCGGGTTCTCCGACCCCGACATCTTCGCCATGACTGTCTTCGTCGCGCTGCGGGTGGCGTTCTCCACCGTCAACGATGCGCTGGGGGCCCGCCCGGATGCCGAGTTCCGGTCGGCGGCGCCGGCCGCCGTCCTGAACGCCATCACCTACGGCCGCCCGATCGACACCGGCCCGCCATCTTGATCGTGACCGCGGTCGCAACCCCGGGAGCCGGCCCGGGCCGGTCTTAGCCGGTCAGCCGCCGAGGGCCGCAGCCCGGGCCCGCAGCGCCGGGTTGGTGACCTGCTCGGCGATCACCCGGGCCAGCGGCAGCCCGGTCGGCTCTCCCGCCTCGGCCTGATAGATCAGTGCCCACGCGATGAACTCGGGCAGGTCGGTGCGCAGCGCGTTCTGGTACAAGGCGCGGGCCAGCGGCATCACCAGGTCCTGCTGCTGCCGGGCGGCGATTTCCAGCTGGGCGAGCCCGACGAAACCGGACACCCAGACATAGCGATCGGTGACCCGGTCACAGCGCCGCCGGGCATCGACGATCCACCGCTGCGCCGCGTCCGTGTCGCCCGCATGCAGGGCCAGCAGCGCCAGGGCCCGCCCGGTCATCCCCTCCCAGCACGGATCGCCGAGCTGGCAGGCCAGCGCGAATGCCTGCTCCGCGTCGTCACTCGCCTGGCCCTGCTGCCCAGCTTCGATAAGGCAGTGCGCTCGTACCGCCTGCGACCAGGGCAGGAAGGCATTCCAACGTTCCCGCTCGCAGAGTTCGATGCTGCGCTCCGCCGTCTCGCGGGCCCGGTCCAGGTGCCCCGCGAGCAACAGCGAGCGCGCCATCACGCCCGTCGACCAGGCCTCCTGCCGTGCACTGCCCGCCGATCCGGCCGCCTGCGCGGACGCGGCGAGCAGCGTTGCCGCGGTGTCGTGGTGACCCAGGTCCGCCTCGTTCATGCCGCGGATCGCCAGGTTTCTGGCGCTCAGCATCGGATCGCCGCTGGCGTCGGCCAGCACCGTCGCCTCGGCCAGCGCACGGGCCGCGGACGCGTGCCGACCGGCCTGTACATCCACGAACGCCAGTTCCCGCAGGATGTCAGCGGCCAGGCGCTGGCTCTCCGCGGCCCGGGCGGCGGTGAGCGCGCGGTGCAGCACCACGGCTCCCTCGCCGTCGAACCCGCGGACCGAATGCACCAGCGCGGCGCCCAAGGCCCGCAGCACGTCCGCGTGCAGCAGCGGATCCTTGGCCCGTTCGGCTTCCTCTGCGGCCCGCCGCAGCACCTCGATGCCGGCGTCCGCGGATCCCGCGTCCAGGGCCGCGGTCCCGGCGCGCAGCAGCGACCGGGCGACGGCACCGGCCCGCAGCAGGCCGGCCGCCGGCCCTGACGGCGGCTTCAGCGCGGCCGCCCGCAGCGCCGGGGACGCGGTAATGCCCTCCTTGGCCAACGCTGCCTCGCACGCCGCGAGATGGACCGCCGCCCGGGCCGGATGGCCGGCCGCGACCAGCGCACGCAGGAACAGTTCCTGGGCGCTCTCGTCCAGCGGATCCAGGGCCGCCGCTCGGCCGGCCAGCCCGGCGGCCACCTCGGCGTCGCCGGCAGTAAGCAGGCGCAGCGCCGCCTGGCGAAGCTCCTCCATCGACCGGGCCGCGCACCGGCCGCGGGCCAGCATCAGCCACATGTCGAAGGCGGGGCAGTTCCGCGGCTCCACACCGGCCAGGAACTCCCCGCCGATGTCGGCTGCGGGCAGAGTGCCGTCCCACAGGGCCAGCACGTCGAGCCACAGCGAGCCGGCCGTCAGCGTCACCGGATCGCCGCGCAGCAACTGCGGGTCCTGGCAACTGCGGCGCAGATCGGCCAGGCACCAGCGCAGCGCCCCGAGCGGGTCGTCCGCCTCGCAGAACAACTCCGCCGCCAGCTCGTTCCTGGTCATCGGCCGGTCGGCCAGCGCGACCCGGCCGAGCAGCGCCCAGGACTTCTGCCCGCGTGGCGTCTGGCGCGGCTGCCCGGCCACGTCGTCGAAACGCGGATAGCCGAGCAGCCGCACCCGCACGCTCACTGGCGGCGGACCTCAGCCCGTGGCGGCAGCCGCCGGCTGCCCCTGCAGGGCGCGCACGTCGGCCGTGGACAGGCCGTTGCCGGCGATCCCCCAGTCACCACTGCGGACCTCCTCGACGAGGACCCAGGTGACCGGCCGGAGGTTCTCGCCCTCGATCTCGACCATCGTGTCGGTGATCTTGCTGATCATCTCGCGCTTCTGCTCCGGGGTAAATACGCCCTCGATCACCTTCACCGTAACCATCGGCATTTCGGGACTCTCCTTCCGTGTTGGTGTGCCCGACAAGCCGACGGTCCCCCGGCACCATGTGAAACGTCGTGTGACCGGAAATCTTTTCAGCCAGATGCGCCCCAGTGCCGCCGGCCGAGGCCACCGGTAGCCTGCGGCTCCTGGTCACGGCTCAGGCGCGGGCTCGGGTGGGTGACCGGTCGACCTTCGGCTGGGCTCAAGGTGAGGATGGTGTGCCGGGCGGCGTCTGGTTCGTCGCGCCGGATACGCCCTCAGCCGTGTGCGCTTCGGCGTACTGCTTGACGGCAGCCATTGTCCGCAGGTTTTCCTTGTCGAAGGCGGACGTGATCAACGGCCGGAGCGGGCGGAGGGCAACGGGCATTCTAAGGTCGAGGACCAGCCACCGGTTCACGACGGTGCCCTGGTCGTCCTGCTCGAATGAGTAGTGGATGTGGACATCCACAGTGGCCCGCAACTGCCGGACCCGGATGATGTGGTGGAAGTCGATCGATCCGGGAGGCCGAAAGCCAGTGACGGAACCCCACCACTCCTTGCCCGGCTCAGCGGGCTTGCCATCGTGGTACCGGCTACCGAGTTGGACGGGGTAGGGCTCGACGTCCGTGGTGCTGGCGAACTGGCCGGATGGGGGCAGCCAGCGGCCGTAGTTCGGCATGTCCGATAGCAGGCCGAACAGCAGCTCCGGGCTTGCCGCCACCTTCGAGGTGTAGAACCGGTGCCATTGCGAACGCGACATCGGCCGCCTCCAGGGACGTCGTCAGCTGCTGAAGATGATCGTCGAGATACCGATCTACCGGCGATCCGGCCCAAAATACCGGAGATCGGTCGTTCCGGCGCGCCATGCAGCCGTGGTGGCGGTCGCCGCGACCAGGCGGTCGTGCCGTCTCTCACGCTTTGGGGTGAGCAGGCCATTACCTGCTGCGATACCCGCCAGGTATCGGGACTGCTTGACAGGTATTGGACTCGCCGGTCAGCGCGAAGGTGGACTAGCAGGCAAGAAGATCGAGCCCGGTTCGCGCAGGAGGCTCGCAAGATGAAGGAGGTGATGCGATGAAGACGCTGTCCATGCCGCCTGCTTGGCCGGGGCCCCTCCCGGTGGCCACGCCGCCGCCGGACATGGCCATCTACCAGCTGCCGACCGGTAGCTATGTAACGAGGGCCAGCTTCGCGTTTACGGGCGGCGCGTTCCGCGACCGGCGCTCCTTCGCCGCGACGGCGATCCTGGCCACCCACCCTCGGGGCGATTTCCTGATCGACGCGGGCTTCGGGGCCGGCATTGCGGCCCACGTCCACGCGCAGCCCTGGTACGCGCGCTCTCCCTACCAGGTGGCCGGCACCGCCAGCGAGCAACTCGACGCCAGCGGCTACGACCGCGGAAGGCTGCACGGCGTTCTGATCACGCACTCCCACTGGGACCACGTGAGCGGCCTCGACCAGCTCCAGGTGCCCATCTGGACCAACGCCGGTGAGCTGCAGTACGCGGCCGAGGCGCGCGACGGGAAGGTGTTCCGGACCGTGTCAGAGGGTCACGAGATTCACCGATACGAATTCGATAACGCGCCCTATCTGGGGTTCCCGTCGAGTTACGACGTGCACGGCGACGGCTCGGTTGTCATCGCCCTGGCCGGGGGCCACACAACGGGTTCCGTGATCGTCTTCGTCGCGTTGCCGACCGGCAAGCGCTATGCCTTCATCGGCGACGTGGCCTGGCAGATCGAGGGTGTCCGCCGGCCGGCTGAACGGCCGCTCCTGATGCGCAAGCTGGCCGACGTCGACCCTGGCCAGGTACGCGAGGACCTGCTCCGGGTCGCTTCGCTGGCTGGCCTGATGCAGGTCGTGCCCGCCCACGACCTCACCGCCTACGAGGGGATTCCGCGGCTGGCCGCCCGGGCGACGTCGTCGGTCTGACCGGCCGGGCGAGATCGGTAGACCGTCGCGGCGACCTGGACGAGCGAGCGGATCAGCGGGTTGGCGTCGGTCTTGTTCCAGGCCACGACGAGCCGGCTCGGCGTCATGTCGGCGAGACGGACCACGGTTAGTCCGGGCGGCCACGCGTGGCCAAGCGGGGTCAGCGGCGCCAGCCCGATCGTGCCATTCCAGAGAACGGCCTGCACGCATTCACCGACCGTGCGGACCACGGGCCCGTCGCGCAGCGTGCCGCCGGGCCCGGCGGCGTTCCAGTAGGCGCGCCATACCGGATCGGTTCCCTCGGGGAACTGGAACCACCGGCGGTCATCAAGGTCGCCCAGCCGGAGGGTGTCGCGCCGGGCGAGCGGGTCGTCGGCGCGCAGGACGACTCCGACGGGATCCGAGCGCAGCACCCGGGTACTGATCCCGGTGCGGTCGAACGGCATCCGGGTGAGCGCCACGTCGACCAGCCCGGCTCGCAGCCCGGTGGTCGGGTCGGTGAGGTCCGCTTCCCGGACGAGGACGTGAACGCCCGGGCTGTGCCGGCGGAACGCATCGGCGAGGCCGGCGCCGGCCTCCTCGCCACCGTCGGCGAGGGTGCCGATGGTGAAGGTGGCCGTTCCGGCGGCTGCGGTGACCCGGGCGCGGGCGCGCTCGGCGTGCTCGAGCAGGGCCCGCGCCTCCTCGTAGAGCGCGGTTCCCGCGGCCGTGAGCGAGACCCCGGCTGGGGACCTGTGCAGCAGCAGGGCGCCGACGTCGGTTTCGAGCTGCCTGATGGCCCGGCTCAGCGGCGGCTGGGTCATGTGCAGGCGGGCGGCGGCGCGGCCGAAGTGGCGCTCCTCGGCGACTGCGGCGAAGTAGCGCAGCGAGCGCAGGTCCATCACGTTCGGGCCATGAGGATGGCGATGTCGTCGGCGGGGTTGGGGGCCAGGGTGGCCAGCAGGGTGTCGCAGGCGTCGGTGACGGCCAGCGTGGTGAGGGTTGTGAGGGTCTGGGCCAGGTGTGCCATCCCGGTGCTGATATCGGTAGCGCGGCGTTCGATGAGGCCGTCGGTGTACAGGACCAGGATGCTGCCGCGGGGCGCGCGCAGGCGGGCGGCTTGATACTGGCCGTCGGCGAGGCCGGTGCCGAGGGGCAGGCCCGGAGGCAGGTCGGGAAAGGTGGCGGGGCGGCCGGGACAGGCGATGGCGGGGAGGGGGTGGCCGGCGCAGGCGATGTCCCAGGCCGCGGTGCCGGGGTCGTAGATGGCGTAGATACAGGTAGCGCTGGTTTCGGGATCGGTGAGGTCGGCGGTGATCTGGTCGAGGCGGGTGAGGATTTCTGCCGGTGCCAGGTTGATGGTGGCCAGGGTGTGGGTAGCGGTGCGGAGCTGGCCCATGAGCGAGGCGGCGCGCATGTCGTGCCCGGTCACGTCGCCGACGATGAGAGCGCAGCGGCCGTGCGGGAGAGGGATGACGTCGAACCAGTCGCCGCCGATTTCGGCGCTGGTTTCGGCGGGGACGTAGCGGTGGGCGAGCTGGAGGCCGGGAATCTCGGGGATCTGGTGGGGTAGCAGGCCGCGCTGCAGGGCGAGGGCGGTGGCCCGTTCGCGGGCGTAGAGCCGGGCGTTGTCGATGGGGACCGCAGCGCGGGAGAGCAGGTCAGTCGCCAGCGACAGGTCGGCCGGGGTGAACGGTTGTGAACCGCCGAGGCGATACAGAGTGACCGTGCCCATGATGACGCCACGAGCGATCAGCGGGATGATCATCATCGAGTGGGCTCCTGCTGCGCGCGCCGCCAGCATCCGGCTGAGGCCCTCACCGGCCTGCGTATTCCTGATCTGTTCGGGGGCCAGGGCGCCGAACGCGGGCTGGTAGACCGGCGACCCGGCCACCAGGCGCTGGTGGTACAGCTCCGCCGGGTCGGTTTCGGCCCACGTATACCGGGTGTATTCCGGGGGAGCCGGCAGGTCAGCTGGCCACCGCACCGCGGTCCGCCGCAGGCGCATCTTCTCGTCTTGCGGGTGCCGGGATAGGTGGTCGCCCTCGATGACAGTGGCGAGCAGGTCCACCGCGCCTACGTCGGCCAGGCGCGGGACGGCCACGTCGAGCAGTTCTTCGGCGGTCCTGGTGGTATCCAGCGTGGTGCCGATCCGTGCGCTCGCCTCGTCCGCCAGCGCGAGCCGGCGCTGGTTATGGGCGCGCTCGGTGATCTCCCACATCATGTGGGCTACCCCGGCGGCCTTGCCGTCTGGCTCGTTGATCCGGAACTGGACGCAGCTCCAGATACGCTCACTGGCCGGGTCGCCGCTCACGTGGCTGCTGAATTCGAGGTCGGCGACGAGGTTCCCAGTTGCCAGCACCTGGCGCAGCGACTGCTCGATCAGGTCGATGTCCAGGTCGGGCAGCACTTCGCCCAGATGGCGTCCGGGCCACCTGGTGGCCGGTATGCCGTCGCCAAGACGCTTGGCTGCCTGATTGGCCCAGACGATCCGCATCTCAGTGTCAAGGATGATGACGCCCCGTGACGACAGCATCAGCCCCATCGACTGGGTCAGTGCATGCAGCGTGACAGAGTCCAAGGCCTAAATCCGGTTATCGTCGGCAATGTCGCCTCCCGTGCGGTCGCGGAGGGGGCGTTGGTGTCCGCCGCCAGAAGGCAACCCGTCACAGACGCGTCACCACGCGCAACCGGTGCAACCAAAGTACCCGCAGCTGCAAACCGGTCACCAGGGTGAAGATCCCACCGCGCAGTCGGCGTTCCGCCTGCTTAGCGGCCTCGGCGACGGCGGATGCCGAGGTGCCGAGCTAACCAGCGGGGGGCGCGCGCAGAGTCTAATCCCAAGCCTTCTGGGCCAGGCCGGCGTAACCGGGCACCTCGTCGCCCATGTCTGGAGCTGGCGAACCTGGATGCCACCGGTGAACCTGCACCAGGCCCGGCTCCAAGAACTCCAGGCCGTCGAAGAAGTGCATGACTTCTGCTTTGGTGCGCAGCGTCGTCGGGGTGGCCGCCCGGGCGCTGACCTGACGCGCTACCTCGCTCATCTGATCGGCCAGTATGTCGCTGGCCGGGTGGAAGATCGCCAGCCAGCTGCCCGGTGGCACCGCCTCCATCAGGCGGGCGACGATCGCGCGAGGGTCATCCTCGTCCGGGATCAACTGCAGGATGCCGATCAGCAAAACGCCGATCGGCTTGCGGAAGTCCAGCAGCGCTGCCGCCTCGGTGAGGATCTTCGCGGTGTCGTGCAGGTCGGCGTCGAGATAGCTGGTCGTGTTCGGCCTGCTGGCGCTCAGCAGGGCACGAGCGTGGGCCAGCACCAGAGGATCGTTATCCACGTAGACGATGCGGGCGTCCGGGTCGGCTGCGTGGGCAACCTCGTGCGTGTTGTTGGCCGTCGGGATGCCGGTGCCGATGTCAAGGAACTGCCGGACGCCAGCGGTGCGGGTCAGGTATTCGACTGCGTTGGCGAGAAACGCCCGCTGAGCCCGGACCCCGCGACGCAGTCCCGGGTAGGCAGCCAGCGCCCGCTCGGCCGCCTCGCGGTCGACGGGGAAGTTGTCCTTGCCGCCGAGCCAGTAGTCATAGACCCGCGCCTGATGCGGCCTGGTCGTATCGATCACAACCCGAAGCCCGGGCTGCTCAGCCGGACCTGCCGTCGGCTCGTTCCTCACAACGGAGATCCCCTCAGGTCAGCATGCCTGCGAATAGCTTAAAAACGCGGTGCCCGGATAGCGACCGTCTGCGGCAACGTGGCCCGCACCTTTCCACGGGGTGGGACAACCGCGTCCGGGCATCGGTGCTTTCCGCGCCAGAGCGTGCCGGTCGCCAGCGGTCAGATAGAGAAACGTTTGTCTTCTGGCCCGGATAGTGGGCCCGCTGACCGGGGCGCTCAAGACGTACGATCTTCGGCGTGGGAGCATTGGGCCGGGTTGCGCAGAATCCTGGGCTCGCCGGCCGAGACGACGGCGGGCGGTGACTCTCGGCGGCCCCGGGCATCAAGGACACGACGGCACTGCTGGCAGGAGACCGATGATGCAGCTGTACATACTGCCCCTGGGCGGCTGCTGTTGTAACTACGAGGTCGTCGCTCCCGGAGTGGCTGACGGCAAGCGAATCCACATTCCGGTGCCCGCGTACTTGATACGCCTTGATGACGACTCGCTCGCGCTGGTCGACACCGGCATGAACCGTATCCACATCAAAGATCCCGATTACACCTGGCGGGGGCAGCCGACCGCCGATCTGCTGGTGCCGGACATGCGCCGCGAGGACAGCCTGCTGTGGCGCCTCGCCGAACTGGACATCGCGCCGGCCGATATCAAATATGTAATCAATACACACCTTCACTTCGACCATGCGGGCAACAACGATCTGCTGAAGGATGCGACCTTCTTCGTCCAGCGTGAGCACTACGAGTTCGCCAAGGGCAACCCGGCTTTCCCCAACCAGTACTGGAATCTGCCGGCGCTGAGCTACGAACTCCTGGACGGAGAGACCAATCTGTTCCCTGGTGTCGAGGTGATTCCGACCCCAGGTCATGCCCCGGCGCACCAGTCGGTGCTGCTGCGGCTGCCGGAGACCGGCAACATGATCATCTGCGGCGATGCGGTGTACTGCCAGGATAATTACGACCACGATTCCTGGGGTAGCCAGGCCGACCCCGACACTGCCCGGATCAGCGCCATGGCTCTCCGGGAGCGGGCGGAGCGCGAGACCGCCTCGATGATCTACGGTCACGACCGCAACCAGGTTCCGAGCCTGCGGTACTCGACCGACTCTTACCGGTAGGCACCGCCTGCCGTCAACCACGACCGGGCAGGACGGCAGATGACCGCCGACCGGCTCACCCCGCTGTCGAAGATCACCGTGCCCGCGCTCGTCCTGCACGGCACCGAAGACCCCCTCCGCCCCCTGCCGCACGGCCAGGCCCTGGCCGCGCAGATCCCGCATGCCCGGCTGGAAGCAGTCCCCGGCACGGGACACGGATTCTTTTCTCCCGGCCTGCCCGGCCACGTTGGCCAGCTCATCCTCGGCCACACCCAATCTTCCCTATCAGCAGCCCTCTGATCAGCCCTGATTGGCGCGCTGGGCTTGGCTAAGCC
>Ga0335074_10009698_pt1 | contig 13456 bp, 7 predicted proteins | sample Lox_Sample_23_FD_206715 | JGI IMG/M metagenome (GOLD analysis project Ga0335074, IMG submission 206715) | Soil microbial communities from Loxahatchee National Wildlife Refuge, Florida, United States - Lox_Sample_2.3 | ecosystem: Environmental > Terrestrial > Soil > Wetlands | place: USA: Florida...
CCGATCTCGACCACATCCGGCGGCTGGCAGACATGGTCGGCTACGTCTTCTACATCAACCCGGGGCCGACCGTGGGCAGGAGCGTCGCCTACTGGGGGCCGCAGATCCAGTGGGGTCCGGTGCAGCCGGCGCTGGCGGTGGACGCGGACGCCGCCAGCAACGTCGAGTCGCTGTCGTTCACATTTAGCAATGAGGACGCGTCACTCCCGATCCTCATTATTCAAGAACCGATTACCAAGGCACCGATCCCGATCCCGATTCCCGACATCAACCCGCTGACACCGCCGCTGGGCCTGATACCGCCGATTCCGAAGCATTTCCCCATCATCAACGGCACGGCCAAGTTGCCGCCGGTGCGAGCGCTTCTGATCGGGCTGGCCAAGAACGCCCAGGCGAAAGGCGCCGTCGGTGCCAGCGGCAGCCTGGATGTCCTGCGCTATGGCCAGGTGCTCACCGCCCGGAGCCTTGTTGGCGTACGCGGCGCAGGCACCGCCTTCGACGGACTGTGGTACGTGAGCGGCGTCACCCACGAGCTAAAGCGCGGCGAGTACAAAGAGCAGTTCGAGCTACAGCGCAACGGCCTAGTATCCACGCTGCCGTCGGTGTCGGTGTAGCTCAGGACAAGTGAAACAACGAGAAAAGAGGGGCGAATGAGCGTCAGCACCGGGACCGACGCGGAGACCGCGAAAGCCGCGGGCGGGAAGGGTCAGAAGTTCTACGGCAAATACCGGGGCGTCGTACTGGACAATGCCGATCCCATGCAGATGGGCCGGATCCTAGCCATGGTGCCTGACGTCTCCTCGCTGCTTCCGACGTCATGGTGCATGCCGTGTGTGCCAGGGGCGGGTCTGCAGGCCGGGATGCTCGTCGTTCCCTCCATAGGCGCAGGAGTCTGGATCGAATTCGAGCAAGGCGATCCTGACTACCCGATCTGGAGCGGGTGCTTCTGGGGCAGTGCCGCGGAGCTGCCCGCTCTCGCTCACCTGTCCCCGCCGGGCTTGTCATCCCTGACCTTCCAGACCACGCTCCAGAACGGAATCGTGATCAACGACGTGCCCGGGCCGGCCGGCGGCATCATACTCAAGAGCACCACCGGCGCGGCCATCATCGTCAACGACACCGGCATTTACATCAGCAATGGCCAGGGCGCGGTGATCACCCTCATCGGGCCGACAGTATCGGTCAACGTGTCTGCGCTGGTGGTCACGTGACGACACCGCGGCTGATCCGGCTCACCCCGAGGCCCTGACGTGCCCGGCCCGCTCTTTCATGTCGGCGCCGTTGCGATGTGCCCGCACGGCGGGCAGATCACGACCATCAGCGCTGACGTCCGCGTGCTCGTCAGCGGTATGCCGGTGGCAATGGTGACGGATCAGTTCATCGTGGCCGGGTGCGTATTCAACATCAGCGGAGTGCCGCAGCCGTGCATCAAGGTGCTGTGGTCTGCGCCGACGGCCGAAACCCTCGTGAACGGCCTGCCGGCGGTCACCGCCCTCAGCGTTGGCATGTGCATCGCCGCCAACGGCGCGCCCAACGGCCCGGCAATCGTGGCCTACACCCAGCCGCTGGTGGTCGGATCATGACGTACCCGACGCAGATAGCGCAGCTGGCACCGATCGCCGTACCGCTCAACTTTGACGGCCGGGGCCGGACCGCAGAAACCTCAACCAGCCAGCACCTGCAGGACCTGATCGAGAACGTCCTGTTCACCGTGCCAGGGGAGCGGGTCATGCGGCCCACGTTCGGGAGCGGGCTGCTTCAACTCGCCTTCGCCCCGAACAGCGATCAGCTGGCCGCCACGGTGCAGGTGCTTGTTCAGGGGGCGCTCCAGTCCGCGCTCGGCAACCTCATCGAGATCGCCAGCGTATCGATCGAGCAAGACGACGGATCCCTGACCGTCACCGTCGAATACACGGTGCTCGGCACGGGAGAACTCACCACCTCTACCTTCGCGCAGATCTCATAAAGAAGGGTGGCGTGGACTCGTGACGACTGCCGACCGGCGCGCCGCCCTGGTAGCAGCCAGAACTGTCAACGGCGTGGACTTCGTCGAGGTGAGCCCGGACAACCCGACCAACCTCACCGTCTACTTCATCCTGAACCTCCCCACCGCGACGACTGATCCTGTCCCCCCGGATGCGCCTGGGGACGCGCTCGGGCCAGGCAACTTCTCCATCACCGGCGGCGAGCGCATCACCTCGATCACAGTCGTCAGCGCGGAGCAGACCGCTGACAACCAGATGCAGATAGTGGTCGACCAGGTGGGCGACTTCTCTACTTACTGCCTGTCGCTGCAGGACAGCTCGACACCGACCGGCATTCCGCCAGGGTTCGACCCGGTTTCCTCGTCTGCGGAGTTCATCTTCCACGTCCAGTGCGCTGACGACTTCGACTGCGCTGTCGCTCCGGCGTGCCCGCCGGCGCTGCTGACGCCACCGCCGATTAACTATCTGGCGAAGGACTATCCCGGATTCGTGCAGGTGATGCTCGACCGGATGTCGCTACTGGCACCTGACTGGCAGGAACGGAATCCGGCCGACCTCGGGGTCCTGCTCGTCGAAGTGCTCGCCTACGTCGCGGATCAGCTGAGCTACCGGCAGGACGTGATCGCCACCGAGGCCTATATCGGCACAGCGCGCCTGCGCACCTCGGTCCGCCGTCATGCCCGGCTCGTCGACTACTTCATCAACGAGGGATCCAACGCCAGGGTGTGGCTTCGCGTCGGCCTGGGCCCGTCGGCCCCGGACCCGACAGTGCTGCCGGCCGGCACACGCTGCGCGACGTGGTACCCCGGAGCAACCGCGCCCGTCCTGCCGCACGAAAGCCTGGCCTACCAGCAGGCCATCAACGCCGGTGCGGTGTTCTTCGAGACGGCGGGCGACTCCGTCGCGCTCTCTCCGTCGTTAGCCGAGATGCCGCTCTATGCCTGGAGCAACACGCAGTTCTGCTTGCCCCCGGGAGCGACCTGTGCCACGCTGACCGGCGCGTTCGAGGCGCTGACGGCAGGTATGGTCATCGTCCTGGCCGAAGTCCTGGGGCCGCTGACCGGCGATCTCGCCGACGCCAACCCGCAGAACCGGCAGGCCGTAACGCTAACGAACGTTCTCGTCACCGAGGACCCGCTGAACGGTCAGCCGGTGACCGACATCGAGTGGTCCACCGAGGACGCGCTCATTTTCCCCGTCTGCGTGTCGTCAATCGCGACTACTGCGAGCGGCCCGCAGCCAATCTCGGGCGTGTCGGCTGCCTGGGGCAACGTCGTCCTCGCGGACAACGGCAGAAGCATCGGCGGCTCCACTGACCCGACCACGACCGGGCCGGAGTTGCTTGGCGTGGTGCCGGCAACCGGGCGTTTCCGCCCTAGCCTCGCCAATCTGCAACTCACTTTCGCCTGCCCGCTGCCCGCGGCCGGCCAGCCGGCCGCAGCCGCCGCCGCGCCGTCCGGAACCGCGGTACCGGTGGTCGCCCTCACCAGCGTGGATGCGGACGGGAACGTGACCACCTGGTCTCCCGCGCCAGGCCAGGACCTGCTCGCCGAGACCATCGGTCCGCAAAGCGAGAACTTCATCGTCGAGGTCGAGACGGACGGCACCGCCTACCTGCTCTTCGGCGACGGCACCAACGGACTGCTCCCCGTCGCCGGCGACACCTTTTCCGCTGTCTATCGTGTCGGCAACGGCACGGCCGGCAACGTAGCGCGGGACACAGTCTCGCTCATCGACGGCCACCCGGAGGTGTCAAGCCTCACCAACCCGTTGCCTGCCTGGGGAGGCGTCGACCCCGAGACGATCGAGCACGTCCGCCAGAGCGCACCGGTCGCCTTCCAGACCCAGCAACGGGCGGTCACCGCCGCGGATTATGCCGATCGGGCGATGAGCTATCCGGGTGTGCAGCGTGCGGCGGCCACGCTGCGATGGACGGGCAGCTGGCATACGGTCTTCGTTACCGTCGAACGGGACCAGCAGGCCGCGCTGGATCCCAGCTTCATCGACAATCTGGAGGCCTATCTCGGCGGGTACCGGATGTCCGGAATGGATCTCCAGATCGAAGACGGGATCCAGGTACCGCTCCTGCTCCAGATGCAGGTCTGCGTCCAACCGGGCTACGTCGCCGCCGACGTCGAGCAGGCCCTGCTCGCTATCTTCACCTCCGGAATCCAGCCGGACGGGACACCGGGTCTGTTCAATCCGGGGCTGCTTGACCTCGGCCAGCCGTTCTATCTGAGCCCGCTGATCGCGGCTGCCCAAGCGGTCGATGGCGTCGCCTCGGTTCAGATCCTGGCATTCGAGCGCCAGGATCAGCCGAGCGATGCGGGCCTGCTCGCGGGTGTGCTGGTCGCGCAACCGCTCGAGTTTTTCGTCCTCGACAACGACCCGAACAACCCTGAACTCGGGCTGTTCGAGCTGACGATGGAAGGAGGCCTATGAGTCTCACCGCGCCGTGCGGTTGCAACTCAACTGGGGGCACCCCGTGCGGATGCTGCCAGGGGATTGCCACCCAGACACCGGTCCCGACCGATAACCGCCCCGGCTTGAGCGCCATCTCCTATCGTCCGGGTACCTGGGCGCAGTTCAAGGCCAGCATGCTGGCCGGCCTCTCAACCACGCCGGCGCTGGCCGGGCTGAGCACTCGCGACGACGATGACTTCACCATCGCCTTGCTAGACGCGTGGGCCGTCGTCTGCGACATCCTGACCTTCTACCAGGAGCGCATCGCCAACGAGGCCTACCTGCAGACCGCAACCGAGCTCGTCTCCGTGGGCGAGCTCGCCAAGCTGATCGGGTACAAGCTGAGGCCGGGCCTCGCGGCTGCCGCGGCCCTGTCGTTCACGATAGACACTCCGCCGCCGGTGCCGCCCGCCATTAACCCGCTGACTGGCCTGCCCGCGCTTGCCGCAGCCACCGCCAGCCCGCCGGGCGGGTCGCCCGCCTCGGTTGTCCTGGCTTCGGGGACTCAGGTGCAGACCGTGCCGGATCCAGGCGGGCAGCCGGCAACGTTCGAGACAGTGGCGCCGATCACCGCCAGGGCCGAGTGGAACGCCATCGGCGTACGCATGACCATCAGCCCTGCCGCGGTCGCCGCGAACCTCACCGCGAACGTGCGCCTCGCCGGTGTCGCCCCGACGGTCAAGGTGGGCGATCTGCTGCTGATCGACGTCCCGGCTTCCGGGCAGCCGCCCCAGCTTAGCCGGGTTGCGGCGGTTACCGTCAGCGCCGACTCTCAGACCACCGTCGTGCAATTCGAGGCAAACCAAAGTCAGACGCCAGCCGGCCTGCCCACCAGCGCAGCGGTCGCGCCAGCAGAGGCATCGTTGAACGACGACTTCCTCTGGGCGTACGTCAAGGGCATCACCTGGCCGGACCAGACGCAGCTGGTCGCCTTCGCCACGACCCAAGGCTGGTCGCTGGACGAGCTGGAAGCCGACATCAACTCGCTGCAGCAGTCGCTTGCGCCCGACGCCAGCCCGCCGGTCTCGGTCTACGCGATGGGAACGGATGCGGCATTGTTCGGCCACAACGCGCAGAACTATGCCTCGGTCCCGGCGACGGTGCCTTCCATTCCCGACTGGGAAGGCTACTCGCTCGCCACCACTGCCACCTCGCCCTACACGACGCCGCCCGGCTTGCCGTGGGTGGATCTCGACAACGCCTATCCGGTGGTCGTCGGGACCTGGGTGGTGTTCCAGGTCTATACAACGCTGATGATTTACTCTGGTGAGCGGCTGGATGAGCTGAGGGAGGGCGGCTTCGGTGATACCGGAGCGACCCTCGAAGGTTCCGGCCTCGACACCGGTCCGGTGTGGATCAGCTTCCCGACCACCGTAGCGGATGTGCAGGTAGTGAGCCGGGCGGCGTACTTGCTGTCGGCCAAAGTGACGAGCATCCAGCTGGTCTCGAACCCGCCGAACCCGGCAGAGTACGGCCTCCGCAACACGCGCGTGCTCGTGCAGACCGCCGAATTGCCGGTGGCTGACATCGTCATGGACGACATTGTCACCGGCGCCCAGGTGACGCTCGACGGTGCGTACCTGTCGCTGGCCGTGGGCCAGCTCATCGCAGTCACCGGGCTCAGTGCCGACGAGCAGGGCCAGACAGCCAGCGAGGTCGCCAGCATTACCGGCCTGGCTCTCGTGGACGGCTACACGGTGCTGACCGTAAGCCCTCAGCTCGCCGGCAGCTATGTGCGCGCAAGCGTCACCATCAACGCTAACGTCGCTGCTGCCACCGACGGAGCGACGACCACGGAAATCCTCGGCAGTGGCGACTCGTCGCAGACATTCCAGAGCTTCGCCCTGAGCCAGCCGCCGCTCACGTACGTCAGCGCGGCCACCGCCACCGGGTCCGCCTCGACCTTGTCGGTAACCGTGAACAACGTGCAGTGGACCGAGGTCCCATGGCTGTACGGTTCCGGGGCGGCCGACCAGGTCTATACCGTGCTAGCCGGCGCGGACGGCAAAACCTATGTCCAGTTTGGCGATGGCACCACCGGTGCCCGGCCGGGCACTGGCACTAACAACATCGCGGCCACGTACCGGCACGGGATCGGAAGTGAAGGCGTCGCACGAGCGGGCCAGATCTCCACCCTCGTCAGCCGCCCGCTCGGACTGAAGGCAGCGACGAACCCGCTCCCTTCCTCGGGTGCCGCCGATCCCGAGACCGCCGGCCAGGCGCAGCAGAACGCTCCGCTCTCGGTCCTCACGCTCGGACGCGTTGTCTCCCTCGAAGACGTCGGCGACTTCGCGGCAGCCAGCGCAGGCATCGCCAAGGCGGTCGCAAACTGGGCCTGGGACGGCTCTCGCTTCGTCGCTTGCGTCACCGTTTCGGGCATTGGCGGTGCCCCGGTCGCGCCGGCCACCGACCAGTACGCCAGCCTTCAGCAGTCCCTGCTTGACGCCAGCGACGGAACGCTAGCCCTGGCCCTGTGCAGCTATATGCCAGTCACCTTCACGGTTTCGGCCGTGATTACGCCCAATCCGACGGCCCAGGCGAGCGGTGTGCTGACGGCCGTGAAGGCAGCATTGGCCGCCGCTTTCTCCTTCTCCAGCCGGTCGTTTTCGCAGCCGGTCTTCGCCAGCGAGGTCATCGCCACCATGCAGGACGTGACAGGAGTGGCTGCGGTGACGCTGACCGGGTTCGGCTACTCCGGAGCCGCTTCCGGCCCGCCGCCAAATGGCCTTCAGGCTTCTGGCCCGACGCTCGGGAGCCAGGGCCTGATCGGGGCGCAGTTGCTCACTCTCGAGGCTGGCCCGCTGCCAGGGGTGGTGCTGGCGTCATGAGTTACGTCGACGCTGACGCGATCTACGCCTTGCTGCCGGCGTTCGTGCGGCAGAAGGACCAGACCCAGGGCGGCGGAGTCCTCCGGGCACTCGTAGGCGTCATCGCCGAGCAGGCTCAGGTTGTCGACGCCGCACTCGACCAGCAATACGATGACCAGTTCATCGAGACGTGCCAGCTCTGGCTCGCTCCGTACCTCGGCGCCCTCATCGGGTTCACGCCGCTCCAGCCGCTCGGCCCCGGCCAGCCGGCGGCCACGCGCTCCGAGGTGGCCGACACCATCGGCTACCGCCGCCGTAAGGGCACCCTGGCGATGCTGGAGCAGCTCAGCTATGACGTCACCGGCTGGCTTGGCATCGCGGTCGAGTACTTCTCCCGCATCTCGACGACGCAGTACGTGCGCAATCACGTGCGGCTGGACAACGCCATCATGGACGTCCATTCGCCCATGACGGCGGTCGACATCGGGACAGCTTTCGACCTCGCGCCCCGCACTGTCGATGTCCGGCGGATCGACACTGGACGCGGGCGCTACAACGTGCCCAACATCGGCATCTTCGTCTGGCGCTTGCAGTATTACAGCGTGACCAACCACCCGGCTTGCGCGGTCGGGACCAACGAGTACACCTTTGACCCCTTCGGAGGCGACATCCCGCTGGTCAACCCGCCGGCGGAGACGCCCGGTGAGTTCGACCTGCTCGACCGGCCGAACCTGCCGTTCTTCCTGCAGTACTACCCGATGTACTCCGGAGTACAGGATTACTCCAGCCCTGCGCCCGCGGGCGTTAGCGTCAACGGAGAGGCATACGCCCCGGCCGCGATCGGCTGGTGCAACCTATCGAACTGGACGCCGCCCACCACTCCGGGCATTGCGGTTGCGGTCGATCCGGTGCTCGGCCGGCTGGTCTTCGCGACTCCGCCCGCGGACGGAGATGCCGTCACAGTGAGCTTCACCTACGCGTTCAGCGGCGACTACGGCGGCGGCGCCTATCCCTACCCGGTGTCGGCAGCGGATCAGGCAGCCGCCGCCGGGCTCACGACCACGTACGTCGACGCGTTTGCCACCGGCGGCGGTCAGCTCGCCGCGGCCAGCGACGAGGTCGTCGAAATTCTGGACAGCGGGATCCTTGACGGTGACCTTGCTCTGACGCCAGCCGGCAACCTGCTGGTAGTTACCGCCGCCGATCAGCAGCGCCCGGTGCTCACGGGCAGCCTTTCCATCACGGCGGTGGCCGGTGCACAGGTCACGCTCAGAGGATTGGGGATTGGCGGGTCCATCACCGTCACCGGCACGGGACCGCTCACTCTCCAGCTGGAGCACTGCACAGTGCGCGGCGGCGTCGACTGGTCGGACACGGCCGTGACTGGCGCGCTGTCCCTCGACCACACACTGTGCGGGCCTGTCCAGGCCAACTCGGCAGTCGACGTGAACATCGGCGGCAGCGCGGTTGACGCCGGGTCTGATAGCGCGGCGGCAGTATCGGGCGGAGCGGGCACGGCTGCGGGGAGCATCACGATCACGAGCAGCACGGTCCTTGGGACCGTCAGCGCCCGCACCATCCCGTTGCTCTCGGACAGCATCGTGACGGGACCGGTCGTGAGCATCGAACAGCAAGCTGGATGCCTCAGGTACAGCTTCGTGCCGCTCACCGGAAGCCAGACGCCGAGGCGGTTCCGGTGCCAGCCCGATCTTGAGATCAGCACGGAGGTGGCGGCAGCGCTCGCTGTCAACCCAGCCCTTACCGCTGTCCAGCAAGAACTGATCCAGACCTCGGTGCAGACATGGCTGGCCCCAGTGTTCACCAGCCGCACCCCCGGGGCGCCGGCGTACCTCCAGCTCGCCGACGCCACGCCCGACCAGATCCTCAGCGGTGCAGAAGAGGGCGACGAGATGGGCGTGTTCTACGGGCTGTTCTCAGGCCGGCGCGCCAGCAATTTGAGCTACCGGGTTAACGAGTACCTCCGCATCGGGCTTCAGGCCGGGATCATCCATGCGTCGTGAGCCAGAGAAAGGGCGGTTGTCGTGAAAGGCGATTTCAGCCGCGTCACGTTCAACGAACTGAATCATTACCGGGGAGTGCTGCAGCAGCAGGGTCGCGTCGAGATCGACGCCGACGGTAATGAGCAGATAGCCATAGACCAGCACGTGGACGCCACCACGACGACCGATGTCATCGGGCAATCCGGTTACCCGCAAGGCAATCTGCCCAGCGGCCAGCCGGCGGGCGGGTTCTCCCTGGGGATCAGCGCCACAGGGTCCGACCTCACGATCTCACCGGGCCGGATGTATGTAGACGGGCTGCTGGTTGAAAACGACACGCCTGATGCGTCGTTGCTTAATCAGCCGGACATGCCGGGGGTAGTGCTGGCCGACTTCGGTGCCACCGAGTCTGGCATCTACGGCGTCTACCTCGACGTGTGGGAGAGGCTGATCACGGCGCTGGACAACCCGCTGATCCAGGAGACGGCGCTTGGCGGGCCGGACACCTCCGTCCGGACCAAGCTCGTCTGGCAGGTGAAGCTTGGCTTCCTGGAGGCGACGCCCGCTTCGGGAGCAACGCTGCCAACCTGCGCCAGCGCGGGCGATCCGTGGGTGGCGGCCGCTGCCAGCACCGGCATGCTCGCTGCCAGTTCCGCTGTGCCCACCGCGGACCTGCCGTGCATCCTCACGCCGGACACGGGTTACCAGCTGCTTGAGAACCAGCTCTACCGGGTCGAGATCCACGACCCTGGTCCCGACGAGACCGCCACCTTCAAGTGGTCGCGGGAAAACGGCTCGGTGGTATGCCTGATCTCGGCGCCACCCTCGACGAGCGGCGGGGCACCTCCAGCCACCGTTACCGGACCGACCTTCTGGGTTACCAGCCTTAGCGACGATCCCACACTCGGTCTCCAGCAAGGCGACTGGGTGGAGCTGACCGACGACAGTGTCGAGCTAATCCAGGGAGCCGGCACTTTGTACCAGGTGGCGGCCACGCCGACAGACGGCCACACGGTCACCCTGAGCACTGCCTCAACGCCGACGGTGACGCTGGCTCTGCACCCCAAGCTCAGGCGGTGGGATCAGAGCGGGACCGGGCTGACCTCCGATGGCTGCGTCCTAGTCACTACGGCAGCCCCAATCCCGCTGGAGGGCGGACTCCAGGTGCAGTTCTCGCCCGGGACTTACCAGGTCGGCGACTACTGGCTGATCCCGGCGCGCGCTTCCACGAGCGTCACCCAGGGGTTCGTTCAGTGGCCGGTGGACGCCTCGTCGAACCCGATACCCGCGCCGCCCATGGGCATAGTGCACCACTACTCAACTCTCGGCCTCGTCGAGCTCACCGCGCCGGACACGTTTACCGGTCTCGGGACTGCGACCACTCCGACCGACTGCCGTTTGCCGTTCCTCCCGCTCACTGCGCTGAACCAGTCGGGCTGCCCCTGCACGATCACGGTCCAGCCCGGCCCTGACTGGGAGCAGCCGATCCTCGCCTATCTGCAGAGCACGACCGCACAGCCGGTCACCGTCTGCCTCGATCCGGGTACGTACACGCTCTCGGCGCCACTCGTACTCGGGCCCGAGCTTTCTGGCGTTACGTTTCAGGCGTGCAGTAGCGGAGTCGTGCTGCAAGCTCCGAGCGAGCCTGGCGCCGAGTTCACCCTCGGGCTGATCGTCGCCCAAGGCGCAACGTCGGTCACAATCCGGGGCATCGAGCTGTCTGTCCCGCTCGTCGGGTTCTCGCCACCGGCTGGCTCGTTCTCGGGCCTGCCGGAGGCGAACCAGACACTTCTCCAGGCTTTCTCCGCCGGGCTCCAGGTCGCGATCGGCATCTCGGTCACCGACATGACCGACCTGGTCATCGAGGACTGCACGTTCGACCTCCCCGATCCTGGCCAGGCGAATCTATTCGGTGCCGCGATCTACGCGACCGGCGCGATGGACGGGGTAGCCGTCACGGGGTGCACTTTCCAGTCCGCTAGCGCACCAGAGACGACGCCGTTCTACGACTTGACCGCTGGCAACCAGACCCAGCCTCCGTACCAGCTGACCTTTGGCTACCTGCAGGTTTCCACCTTCCCGCAGGAGGGTGACTCGACGGACTCGACCAGCCAGCTACTGCGCGACGCGGCTATCGGGCGTTGCGTGTTCCAGGGCATCACAGTGCCGGTGCTCGCCATCACCGAGCTCGGGACGCTGCGCGCCGATCAGAACACGGTCCGCAACTCCTACGGTGGCTTCTGGCTGTACTCCGTCACAGACCCGTCACAGCTCACTACTGTGAACCAGATCGCGGTTGGCAACCCTAAAATCTTCCTGCTGCTGAGCAACATCGGCGCCGCCGCGCTCTCTGAGCGCACCGTCGCGGTCGCGGTCGCGATCCTGGGAGTCCTCCCTTCGACGCCGCCGGGCAATGGCACCGCCATAGCGGGCACGATCCCCGCGCCAAGCGCCGTCCAGCTCGCCCGCGCCGGCCAGACGCTCAGCACCCTTTTCACCCAAGCGAGCGTTTCCAGCGTCGCAACGGGAACGCCCTCTTCGGGCGCGGCCGGCGTAACCTCGGCCGCAGCGGCACGGGCAGGAACCGACTCCGGCGACGCGCTCAGCTCCCTCCCGCCTGACATCGGCATCGTCTTCAATCCCGTCGGCACCGTGTCACCGGAGCCGACCATCCCGGTCGCGGACCCGGGGACAAGCGTGTCCCTGCGGTTCGATCTCAGCGACTGCCAGGTCGACGCCGTCATCGCCGATTCCTATTCCGGCGCTGCGCTTGTACTTGCCGATCTCGCGCAGTCCGCGGTGGCGTCAGCGCTCGTACACGGCAGCCGGCTCCGCACCCGTTTTCCTGGTGGCGAGACATTCCAGGGTGCCTGGCTCGCGGAGGCCAGCATCACCGGGAACATCATTGCCAACGAAGTACCGGTGCCGGCCGAGCCAACCGACTCGAGCCCGAACAGCTACAGCCTTGCGCTGCTTGCCATGGCTACGCCGCTGGGTACGCCGGCCCTTGCAATCACTGGCAACGTTCTCATCGACCCCCCGATCCCGGCGACCGGTGAGGGCCGGGAGTTGCTCAACACGATCATCGTCTACAGCGTGGTGCCCAGCGTGACCGGCATATCGCCTACCAGCGGACCGGAGGCGGGCGGGACCAGCGTGACGATCTCCGGCACCGGTTTCACCGCCGCAACCGGCGTGAATTTCGGCTCGACTAGCGCTGCCGCGCTGACCGTCAACTCCGATATCCAGATCACCGCCACCAGCCCGGCCGGAAGCGACACCGTGGACATCACAGTGACGACCCCGGCCGGGATGTCGGCCACTAGTTCAGCCGACCAGTTCACCTACCTCGCGCCGGGCGTGGCCGCTCCCGTGCCTGAGCCGGTCGCTCCGGTCGATCCGGTCGAGGCCCCGATTGCCTCCGCTCAACCCGACGCTGCGTCCGCTGAGGCCGAGGCTGTGTCCGCTCAGCCCGAGGCTGCCTCCGCTCGGACCGTCATTGCGTCAAGCGATACATCGATGACCCAGCGCATCCCGTCCCCGTCGAGAGGAACGCCGCTGCGGCTGGTGGTCACCAATAGTGCCGACGCGGGGCGCTCGTTCGACCTCCGGTCTGGTGCCCAGGTCATCGGGCGTGATGAAGGCTCCGACATCAAGCTCGAGGACAACCGGGTCTCCCATAATCACGCCGTGCTCCGGGTTCGCGGCGGCAATGCAACCATCGAGGACCTGAACTCCACCAACGGAACTCAGGTCAACGGCACGGCCGTCGAGGGCCGCGCCGCTCTCGAACCGGGTGATGAAATCAGCGTTGGCGGCGTGCGGCTCCTGGTTGAGCGACGCCAGCCAGCCACCCCGGACGAGTCATGAAAGCGCTGTGCGGATGCTGCGGCCGCGCACGCCGATTCCAGTCGTGGCGGGCGGCCCGATCATAGGCTGGGTCACGGAATCGGAGTCGCGAGAGGAGACCGTGTGCCGTACGTCAACTGTGGCGAGGCGAAAATCTGGTTCACCAGCCAGGGGGCAGGGTTTCCGGTGCTGGCGCTGGCGCCGGGCGGGATGCGCTCGAGCGTGCCGCTGTGGGAGATGGCGGCGATCAACCCGCTGACCGCGTACGCCGGGCAGTACCAGATGATCGCGATGGACCAGCGCAACGCCGGCCAGTCCACCGGCCCGCTTGAGACCGGCGACCCGTGGGGCG
>Ga0335074_10009699_pt1 | contig 13454 bp, 10 predicted proteins | sample Lox_Sample_23_FD_206715 | JGI IMG/M metagenome (GOLD analysis project Ga0335074, IMG submission 206715) | Soil microbial communities from Loxahatchee National Wildlife Refuge, Florida, United States - Lox_Sample_2.3 | ecosystem: Environmental > Terrestrial > Soil > Wetlands | place: USA...
ATCGGGCATACATGGCGGGTCAGGTTACACCATCGAGGGCGAATCCGCTGCAACATGGAAGCTGCAATTCGCCATGTTCTCCCTTACGCAGGGCGACTACTTTCCAGCCATGCAAATTCCACTGCTGGACGGGCGATTCTTCACGGCAGATGACCGCGCGAACACTCTGCCGGTCGTCATCGTAAACGAGTCGATGGCGAGGCACCGCTGGCCCGCTCAGAGCGCAATCGGAAAAAGAATGCACGCCGGTGGGCCGACGAATCCGCTGCCGTGGGCCACGGTGGTCGGAGTGGTTGGGAATACCAAGCTTGGATCTCGCGACGAATCTGACCGCGACCAGTGGTATGTACCGGCGGAACAGGCTGCCACGCTCAACGACAGCTTAGATGGCGGATACATCGTGCTGCGAAGCAATGCCGCGCCCGCAAACATGATTCGGACGATGAGGGAAGCAGTGGCAGAAGTCGATCCGCTATTAGCATTACAGCCCGTCGAAACCATGAAAGACGTTATGTCCGAATCGGAGGCACCGCGAAGGTTTAACACCGACCTGATCACAGCGTTCGCCATCGCAGCTCTAGGGTTGGCTCTTACCGGAATCTACGCTGTGGTCGCGCTCTCAGTGTCGCAGCGGCGGCACGAGATCTCGATCCGGATGGTACTTGGCTCGCAACGCAGCGGCATTGCGCGGCTCGTTTTGTTTTCCTCGGCCAGGCTGGCGATTGTCGGATGTCTGCTGGGGATTCTGGGCTCGCTGGCAGTGTCACGCCTTGTCGGTTCGTTCCTCTTTGATGTGAGTGCAACAGATCCGCTCATCTACCTCGCAGCGGTCGCGCTCATGATCTTGATGGCGATATTCGCCTCCGCTGTGCCCGCATTTCGCGCCGCGTCTGCCGATCCGATTGATGCGTTGAAGACGATCTAGGAATCGGAGTTTCACGCCTCCATACTTTCTCCAGCCTGCGAGATTGATTCCCGGCTCCGGTGCGAGTAGATTGGTCTATCCCATGGAAGCTAGCTCCAAAAATCCAGGAGAATCCCAATGCTGAAACGTTTTACTGTAATCATTTTTGTGCTTGTTGGGCTCGCCAGTTTCTCGCTCGCTGCGGATGAAAATCAGAATGTGTGTAAGGGCGATCCGGGAAAGTGGCAGCAGCTTTTTAATGGCAAAGACCTCACCGGATGGAAGCATGTAGGCCCGGGCGGCGATACCGTGGAAGATGGATTGATCCATACGCACGGCGGAATGGGTTTGCTCTACTGGACCGGCGGCCCAATCGGCAACTGCGAAATTCATGTTGTCTACAAGATGCGCGACACGAACGACAATTCCGGCGTATTCATTCGCATTCCCGTCGAGCCACGCGAAGAGTGGATGCCCGTTCACTACGGCTTTGAAGTGCAGATCGACAATCATCCGGAAACATCCGGCGAAGACGAATATCACCAGACCGGAATGCTTTATTCGCTGACCAAACCGCTGGTGAACAACGCGTGGAAACCAGGGCCGGAGTGGAACACCATGGATATCACTCTCGACGGTTCGCGGACGATCGTTGTGCTGAATGGTCAGAAAGTCACGGACTACAAAGATGGCGATCCTGTACCAGCGCGAAAGTTCGATTTCGAGCCGCAACGCGGACCGCGTCCGAACTTCGGCTGGTTTGGGCTGCAGAATCACAGCGACAACGACATTGTGTTTTTCAAGGAAGTGGCGATTCGGCCGTTAAAGAAGTAAGGCATTGAGAAAGAAGTAAGGGATCGAGCAAGAGCAGGTCGCAGTTAATTCAATCTGGAGGCATTTTGCATGAAAAGCTATTTTTCGCGACGCGCATTCTTGCAAGGCGGCGCAGTAGCCGCAGGTGGGCTGCTGGTTTCAAAAACAATCATGCTGGAAGGTAAACCCATGCCGAAAGCAGTCGCGCCGAGCGACCGCGTCCGGTTCGGAATGATCGGCATCGGAATGCAGGGATCGGGGTTGCTTGGCATGGCGATCACGATTCCGGGAATCGAGTGCGTCGCGGCCGCCGATCTGTATGACGGACGCCACACGCTGGCACGGGAGATTACGGCAAATCCGAACCTGCCCGTTACGCGCAACTACCAGGAGTTGCTCGATCGCAAGGATATCGACTGCATCGTGGCGGCGGTGCCAGATCACTGGCATCGTCGCGTTGTCGTCGATGCCTGCAACGCGGGAAAAGACATCTACTGCGAAAAGCCGATGTCCCACACCGTGGCTGACGGTTGGGCAATGGTCGAGGCCGCGCAAAGAAACAAGCGCATCGTCCAGATCGGCTCCCAACGCGTGAGTTCAACGCTGGTCGAAACCGCGCGCGATCTGTATTCGAAGGGCGCGATCGGCGATGTTGAAATGGTCGAGCTCACACTCGGCCGCAACGATCCCACGGGAGCTTGGGTCTATCCGCCTCCCACCGATCTTTCTCCGCAGACGCTCGATTGGGATACGTGGCTCAACGACGCGCCCAAGATTCCGTTCAACAAGTATCACTTCGCGCGTTGGCGCTGCTGGAAGGCCTACGGCACAGGCGTTGCCGGAGACCTGATGGTGCATCTGCTCAGCGGCATGATGGCTACTCTGGGATGGAACGAGATTCCGCGCTCTGCAACCGCGCTCGGAGGTATCTTCCGTTTCGACGACGGCCGTGACATGCCGGACTTCCACACGGTGTTGTTCGATTATCACGGCATCCCGGTATACGTTCGTCTGGACCTTGGGTGCGAAACGCCCGAACTGGCGCGCTTCATGGGGCCGAAGGGCATGCTCGATGCGGGCGAGTTCGAACTGCACCATGCGACGCAAACCGGCGTGGACAACGACCCGAGCTATTACAGCTTCAGTTTTCCGGCGAAAATGCGCGAGCAGTACGTGAAAGAGTGGCACGCCACACATGATCCGCAACTCGGCCACGAGCCCGTGCACGAAGACACCGTCTACCGAGGACACGATTGGGACGACATGCGTCCGCACCTGAATGTCTTCTTTGAGTCGGTGAAATCGCGCAAGCCGGTCACGGAAGATGCAGTCTTCGGCAACCATGCCGCGATCGCCTGCCACATGGCCAACGAGTCGTATTTCCGGAAGAAAACCGTCACGTATGACGAGGCTTCGAAGAGCATCAAGTCATAAGCGCTGACGGATCAAGCATTTGATTCGGGCAGAATCGGAGCGGGTTCCGGTTCTGCCCGCTTCTTGCGACGGTTGCAGATGCAACGGTTTTTTGTCAGGGCGCAATGTTGATTGTTGAATAGAATTTCGGCATGAGGATTTTATTCAGCGATCATCACTCAACAATTCCGAGGTATATGATTCTCGTAAGGCAGCATTCTCGACCACTGTAGTTCCCTCGGTTCTGGAGTTCGGAATGGCCACGACTCGGCTCGCAATCAACGGAAAATCCTATTCAGTCGATACCGATCCCCAAACCAGCCTGCTGACCGTCTTGCGCGAATCACTTGACCTGACCGGAAGCAAGTACGGCTGTGGTGAAGGTCAGTGCGGCGCTTGCACCGTGATCGTCGACGGAAAGTCGCAACGGTCCTGCATCACCCGCGTGGGCTCAGTCGTGGGGAAAAAGATTACGACCATCGAGGGGATCGCGACTGGTGATCAGCTTCACCCGGTGCAAGAAGCCTTCCTCGAAGTAGGCGCAATGCAATGCGCCTACTGCACCTCGGGAATGATTATGTCTGCCGTCGCGCTGTTACGAAAGAATCCAAATCCGGACCGCGCCACGATTATCGACTACATGGACGGCAATGTTTGCCGCTGCGGCACATACCCGCGAATCATAACTGCGATTCAGAAGGCAGCTACGGCGATGAATGAGCACGCCAGCGTGAAAGGGGCAGGCCAATGAGCGAAAAGACACAGATCGTCATTGAGCCTGAACGCTACGAACTCCGCGCGGCCGCTCCGTACCGCTTCGATCTCGACCGCCGGAATTTCTTCAAGTTCCTAGGAGCGGGAGTCCTCGTAGTCTCGATCCTCAAGCCCGTTGCGATCGCGCAGGAGTCCGGCGGTAGACGCCGCGAGCGCGGAGAATCCCTGCCCAAAGAAATCGACGCCTGGTTACACATCGGCCAAGACGGCAAGGTCACGGTATACACCGGAAAAGTCGAAATCGGACAGAACATTCGCACGTCATTGACTCAGGCGGTAGCCGAAGAACTGCGCGTCCCAATGGAAAAAATCGACCTGGTCATGGGCGATACGCAACTCACGCCGTTCGACATGGGAACGTTTGGAAGCCGCACGACGCCGACCATGAATCTGCAATTGCGGAAAGTCGCAGCGGCCGCGCGCGAAACGCTGATTGGACTTGCAGCCGCGCAGTGGAAAACGGACCGGCAAAATTTGACAGCGGCCGACGGTAAGATCACCGACTCTGCCAATAATCGCTCCATCGAATACGCCGCGTTGACGAAAGGCCAGCAGATCACGCAGGAGGTCTCATCCAATCCGACGCTGATTCCTGCAGCCGACTGGAAGGTCGCAGGACGCTCCGCGCCCAAAGTAGATGTCCGTGACTTCGTCACGGGCGGCCACCGTTACCCGTCGGACCAAACTCTCCCTGGCATGCTCTACGGCAAAGTTCTGCGTCCGGCGGCGTTCAACGCAACCCTGACCTCGTTGGACACGCAGAAGGCGGAACAGATGGGAGTGACTGTCGTTCATGATGGCAATTTTATTGGTATCGCCGCGCCGAGTTCGGAGCTTGCGGCCGCCGCCGTCGAATCGATGAAAGCTGAGTGGAAATCGGATCCTCAGCCGTCCAACAAAGATCTCTTCGACTATCTCAGAAAAAATACCGAAGAAGGCACTGATCCTACCGGCGATGGTGATCGATTCGATCAGGGTTCTGTGGACCAAGCCTTGGCATCGGCCGATCACAAACTGCAGCAGACCTACACGGTGCAATACATTGCGCACGTTCCCCTCGAACCGCGCGCCGCTTTGGCAAAATGGGATGGCGATCACCTCACCGTCTGGACTGGAACGCAGCGCCCCTTTGGTGTTCGCGGCCAACTTGCCGAGGCGTTTCATATACCCGAAGACCAGGTCCGCGTCTTCATGCCCGACATGGGTTCAGGATACGGCGGCAAGCATACGGGCGAAACAGCCATTGAAGCAGCGCGCTTGGCGCGGGCAGCGAAGCGTCCGGTGAAAGTTGTTTGGACACGCGAAGAGGAATTCACCTGGGCGTATTTTCGCCCAGCAGGCGTTATTGATGTCACCAGCGGAGTTCGCGGCGACGGCACAATCACGGCTTGGGAATTTCACAACTACAATTCCGGCTCGGCAGGAATTCGCACCTACTACGAAGTTCCGAATCAGAAGATTGTGTTTCATCCCGTGCGCACGCCCTTGCGGCAAGGCTCGTACCGCGCGCTCGCCGCTACCGCAAACCACTTCGCGCGCGAATCGCACATGGACGAACTCGCGCACGCGGTAAAAATGGATTCGCTCGAATTCCGTCTGAAAAATCTCAAGAACGACCGTCTCCGCGCAGTGTTCGAAGCCGCAGCAAAGCGATTCGGCTGGGGAAAGAGCAAGTCCGCCGGACAAGGCTTTGGCATGGGCGGCGGCTACGAGAAGTTGGGCAACGTCGCTACATTCGCCGAAGTGAAAGTCGATCGCAGCGCCGGCGATGTTCAGGTCGTTCGGCTGGTCACAGCCTTCGAGTGCGGCGCGATTGTCAATCCCGACGGCCTGCGGAATCAGCTCGCGGGATCGAACGTGCAAGGCCTCGGGGGAGCGCTCTTCGAGGCCATTCAATTCGACAACGGCAAGATTCTGAACCCCAGGCTCTCTCAGTATCGAGTGCCGAGGTTCACCGATCTGCCGGAGATTGAGATCGTGTTGCTCGACCGCAAAGATATCCCTTCTGTTGGCGCCGGCGAATGTCCGCTGATCGGAGTTGCGCCTGCCATCGCTAACGCGATCTTCGACGCCACAGGAGTTCGGCTGCGCGCTTTACCGCTCGTGCCCGATGGATTGAAAGTCACCTAGTTCGCTTGAACGTTTTGCTGTACGTAGTCCAGTACGTAAATTTCATTTCTTGACTGGGAGCAATTCATGGGGGATTCCTCTTCGATGGACCGCCGTACCTTTCTCGAAAAATCAGCTGCAGCAATCGCCGGAACCGTAGTACTGCCTCGAACTGCATTCTCATACAGCAGAATTCTCGGCGCGAACGATCGCATTTCGCTCGGGCACATTGGCAATGGCAGCCGCGGCGGAGATCTGGATCAAATCGCCTCAAGGTTGAAGACCAGCCACAACGTTGAGATGGTCGCGGTCTGTGACCTATGGACGGTGAACCGCGAGAAGGCCGCGGCCACGAACGGCAAAAACTACGGACGCACGCCGCACGCAGTGCAGCATCCAGAAGAACTGTTGGCAATGAAAGAAGTCGACGGCGTTCTGATTTCCACGCCCGAGCACTCGCATTCGCCAATCCTGAAGCTAGCGGCTGAGGCGGGCAAGGACGCCTACGTTGAAAAGCCGATGGGCAACGTTCTCAGCGAAGCGAAAGCCGCACGCGACGCTGTCATTCAGGCGAAGACGATCGTGCAGGTCGGCACGCAACATCGCAGCGAACCGTATCAGGTCGCCGCCCAGAAGGTCGCCCGAAGCGGCGCCCTGGGCGATGTCAGCAAGGTCGAAATCGTTTGGAATTATCACGGGCCGCGCTGGCGCGGACGTCCTCAGGTAAAGGAGATCCGCGAGCAGGACACGGATTGGAAGGCGTGGCTCATGACGAAGCCAATGCGCCCCTTCGATCCGCAGCGGTATTTTGAATTCCGGTTGTACCGCGAGTTTTCCAGCGGCATCCCCGACCAGTGGATGAGCCACGCCATCGACCTCACCCACTGGTTCATGGACGACGATTATCCGAAGTCCGTCGTCTCGCACGGAGGCGTCTTCGCCTGGCACGATGGCCGCGAGAACGCCGACACGTTCCAAACATTGCTGGAATATCCGAAAGGATTTCTTGTCAGCTATTCGACGAGCTTCGGAAACGATTCGCCGAGCTTCACACGTTACATGGGTAAGAAAGCGACGCTGATCAACATCGGCGGCGAGGGCAGCCCGCGGTATCAGTTGGTCGAGGAGAAAGGCACGCACGAAGACAACGCCAACATCGACGCGCAGAGACATTCAGAATACATTCTGCTGCCCGGAGAAAAAGGCCTGCCGCCGATGGGCATCGACGACCTCACTCTGGAGCACATGGGGAACTGGTTCGACTGTATCCGTTCGCGTCAGCAGCCGCACGCAACCGTTCACAATGGATTCGCCCATTCGGTCGCGTGCATGATGTCTGCGGAAGCGTACTGGGCAGGCAGAAAAATCTACTGGGACGCGAAGACGGAGACATTCTCCGATACGGCTCCGAGTTCAGTCTAGCCCGCAGGCGCGGCGGTTTCCCGAGCACTGTCCCACGACGCGGGCGTAGTCTGCGATCGCGATCTCCGGATCTTCAAGATCGGGGTGCCAGACTTTTTCCCATTCGAAGCAGTAATAGCCTTCGTAGCCGGTGGACTGCAGCGCCTTGATCTGTCGCTCGATCGGTACATTGCCGCGACCGGTCAGGACGTAGTGGCGATTCTCCCCGGTTCCGACGGAATCCTTTAAATGCGTGTGCCGAATCCATTGACCTAACTGAGCTACCGTGAATTCTGGTTCTTCGTTCGATGTCGCGAATGTGTGATGCGCATCCCAGAGCAGTCCGACATGAGGAGAGTCCGCTGCTTTCAGGATATCCTTCAACGTCGCCGACAAAGTAAAGTGATCGTGAGATTCAATAATCACGGTGACTCGGCGCGGGCCTGCATAGTCGCCAAGTTCATGCAGACCTGAAGCGACGCGAGCCTTCGTCTTGTCGTCCGGCACCGGATTGTTGTCACTCGCTGCCTTGCCTCCAAAGACGCGCACATAAGGCGCGCCGAGCGCCGAAGCCAGATCGATAAACCGCCGCGCATCGGAAAGTTCTTTGGCGCGCTTCTCCGGATCTTCCATATACAAATTTGCCGAACTGCTGACGCACGCAATGTGGAGCTTATGTGCGCTGACCTCGCTTTTCGTCTGCGCGATGCGATCGGCAACAAAGAGAGGATTTGACGGCAAATCCATGTTTCCTTGCAACCCCCGAAGCTCAATGGCAGCGAATCCATGCTGCTGCGCGAAGTCCAGAATCTTCGGCCATTGCCATGCGGGACAGCCGAGCGTCGAAAATGCGAGAGGTAGATGGCTCGCACTCTTCTTCGCCGCCAGCAAATGTGGAAACGCGGACGCCGCCACCGATACCGAGAGCAGCTTCACAAACTCGCGCCGGTTAGCCACTAGATTTCGCCCCTCTTCATCTGCCGTACCGCGTAATCGCACGCGCGGGCCGTCAGAGCCATGTACGTCAACGATGGATTGACGCACGACGAAGAAACCATCGCGCCACCGTCGGTCACAAAAAGATTCTTCACGTCGTGCGCCTGGTTGAACGAATTGAGCACCGACGTTTTCGGATCGCGACCCATCCGCGCTGTCCCCATCTCGTGAATCGAGAATCCAGGTGGCTCATCGAGTGCGAACGGTCGGATGTCGGTCGCTCCGACCGCAGCCAGCATTTCCGAGGCCGTGATCGCCATGTCGTGGCGCAACGCAAGTTCGTTCTTGCTCCACGCGGAGTGAATCTTAAGAGCCGGAATTCCCCAAGCGTCGACTTTCTCTTTGTCGAGTTCCACATAGTTGCCGTGGCTAGGCAGGCACTCGCCGAATCCGTAGAAACTGAAGCGCCATGGTCCGGGCCCGCGCAGAGACTTCTTGAACTCCACGCCGAAGCCAGTTTGCGAGATGCCTCGCTCCCAACCTTCGCGGTAGCCTCCGCCTTGAAATCCGTATCCGCGCAGGAAATCGGGGTGCTTCGATTTCACATTGCGGAACCGCGGCATATACACGCCATTCGGGCGGCGTCCGAATTCGACCCGATCTTCATTCCCCGGAATCACGCCATCGGCGCCTCCGGCTTTAATGTGATCCATCACGTTGTGACCCAGTTCGCCGCTCGAGTTTGCGAGTCCATTGGGGAATTCGGGAGTTGAGGAATTCAAAAGCAGCCGCGTCGATTCCAAAGTTGAGGCGCAGAGAAAAACAACCTTCGCGTGAAATTCCAGCGTTGTGCGCGAATTGGCATCAATCACGCGGACGCCCTTGGCTCGGCGCGTTTTGGAATCAAAAATGACGCTGTGCGCAACGCTGAACGGCCGAAGCGTCAGACGGCCAGTTTTCTCGGCCGCCGGTAAGGTCGCATTGATGCTGCTGAAATAAGAGCGCGTGATGCATCCGCGCTCGCACGGCCCGCAGTAGTGGCACGCCGCGCGCTCGTTCAGATCTTTGGTAAGAATCGCGGCGCGGCCAATCGTCAGCACGCGCTCCCCGCCGAAATGCTTCGCGACCCTTTCCCGCACTAGTTTCTCGGTGCAGTTCAATTCCATCGGAGGAAGGAACTTGCTGTCAGGCAATTGTGGAAGCCCGAGCGCTTCGCCAGAAATGCCGGCGAACTGCTCGACGTAGTCGTACCACGGAGCGATGTCGGCGTAGCGGATCGGCCAGTCAATCGCAATTCCATCGCGCAGATTGGCTTCGAAATCAAGATCGCTCCAGCGGTAACTCTGGCGTCCCCACGTGATCGAGCGCCCGCCGACCTGCCGTCCGCGAATCCAGCGGAACGGCTTGCCCTCCGCGGTCGTGTAAGGATTTTCTTTGTCGCTGACGAAAAATTTCGACGACCATTCATCGCACGCGTAGCAGGTGCTTTGAATCGGCTGGTCCGCGAGTTGTTTCTTGCGGTCGCCGAGTCCTCGAAATTTCACCTCCCATGTCGGAACGTGTTCGACATAATCCTGCTCGGGAACGATTGGCCGCCCGGCTTCCAGCACAAGCGTTTTCAGTCCCTTCTCGGTAAGTTCTTTGGCTGCCCAGCCGCCGGTGATGCCGGAGCCAACCACAATCGCGTCGTAAGAGGTCTGTTCGCTCACTTTTGCTGCGGAACCTCCTTAATTGGAGACGCAGGCTGGCATCCGACGAACCGCCCCGGAATAATTTCGAAATGCAGTTCATCCGTGGCGCCCGCTTCGGATGTGTAATAAGCGGTCAGCGTCAGGCGCCGCAGCATGGGATAGAAACTCGCATCGGCAGGAAACTCGTGCTCCACGCGCGATTGCTCTGCCGCTTCTTCGATCATTTTCTCGCCGAGTGCTCTGAGCATGTCTGCTTGCTGAGCCGCCGCGCACTCGACAAAATCTTTTCCAAACAAACCCCTTGTCTGTGAATCGACATCTGCCAAGCCCTTCAGAAAGCGCTGGCGATCATCGCCGTCGTACCACTCGGTCAGCATGAGATCGATAAACGCGCTGGCCCCGACGTCGGTTGCGCCGGGAGTATCAGTGCGCGGAATGATCATTTCCGCCATAGCTATCACAGTGGCATCCTGATGCGCGTTTAAAGTGCGCAGAGAGGAGTGGGTCTCAATCAGGGCGCGCGCTTCCCGCAGAAAGATCAGCAGCTTCGGAGGAGCGAGTTGCAGCCCAGCCCCTGTAGCAAGAATTTGAAGGACTTCACGTCGTCGCATAGGAATGGTTTGAGGCTTGTTGCTTATGTTACCTAATTTGTCGACGATTCGTGGATTTCTTTCGAAGTAACTCGAATTAGCCGACTACTTGGCCGCGGTCGATTGAAGAGGGAAATTGCCTTTCCAGTGGATAATCTCGGTGTTCGGATAGTAGTGATTCAGAATCTCTAGAAAGCCAGCCCCAGACTCGGCCATTGCCTTGGCCCCCGCTTGGCAGAGCCCAATTCCGTGTCCGTAGCCGCTTCCTTGCAGAACGATTTGGTCCCCAATCTTCTTCTCGACGAAGTCGTTGCTTGGAACCGCACTCCATCCTAGACGGCGAGCGATGTGCAAACGCGCAGACTCGTCCGAACTCCGCAACCCCGCGGCATCAGCCGAAGACAATCGAGTTGTCCATCTGGCAAGGTGAGCGATACAGTGCTTGCACTCCACGGAGTAATAAGGATAGGTGCCCCCACGCAACCCCACCTGCGCCGGAGTTCGTGTATGCCCGCTGCAACTGCGCGTGTACATCGCAGCGAATGGCTTCGTGTTGTAAGCCAGCACGAGCCCTTCAGTAGCAGCCGCCGCTCGCGCTGAGGGACTGTCATCTGAAGGAGGTTCGCGAAGAAATTGGCAATGCGTCGTGTCGCAGAAGTCGAACTCGCTGTGGCGTCCCTGGCTTGAGACGAGATACGAGCGAGCGGCGACAGCTTGCGCCTTGAGCGCTTCCAGAGGAGCGTCTACTGCGCTTTCCGCAGCCACGATAGAAGCGACAGCTGTTTCACGATCCATGGTAATGACCGCGATCAACTGGTCGCCAGACGGCATGATTTCCAACGTTCCGCGATAATGGCGCGAAATTTTGCCGCGCACACCAAGAATGAAATCGACCGGTTCGCCGCTCCTGTCCGTCACTATAACTTTAGAGGCAAGAATGGCGCGAGTGCCGGCTTTCAATGAAATTATCGAGTCAGTAATTGTCACGTTCGCCACATTCAGTCCCGAACTCGCCTCAAGCGTCACGCTCTGGTCGTCGGCATGCAGAACAAGCGCTTGGCCGTCCATCGCTCGCACGATGAATTCGCGCGGATGAAAAAGCCCGAGAACGCCAATGCGAACGTCATAGCGAGTCGCTGTGTCCCGGACATTCTGGGCAAGGGGAGGTCCGGGTGTAATCGCGATGCAGATCGCCAGGAACATAGGCAGTCGGCGGATCCATCGCCAGTCTCTCCGCATTCGGCTAATCCTCAATCCTGTGCAGCATCTGCCCGGCAGTTTTGGCGGCCTGCGCTCCAGGAACTCCGTGAACACGCACCAGCAGCAGAACCTGCGGATCATCGCCAGGGTACAAAGCTACAGTGAACCCATCGCCCGGAGCGTGTCGCGAATGAGTACAAGAAGCCGTTCCGGTCTTAGCCAGCGCATTAGGAAAAGAAAGAGCGCGATCCACTTCGGCCGCTGTTCCTCTTCGAGCCGACTCGGCCATTCCATCCATGATCTGTGCGACTCCAATTCGCTCACGGTTACGAGAAAGTTCAATATACGCACGCGCCAGCCGCAGCGGAGAAATCTTCCAGGAAGATCCCAGTCCGGCGAATTCAACTCCGGAACTTTCTGGACCAGGCGTTTCCATTCCAAACCGCGCCGCAGTCGCCGCAACCTCGCTTCGACTCAGATCAGCCGTCAATGCCCGAAAGTAAGAGTTGCACGAGTAAGCAATCGCCGAACTGAGACCGATGCTTCCGTGACCTTCAGACCGCCAGCAGCCCGAGGCCGTTCCGCGACACGTATGAATCGGATATTGAAAATTGTGCTTCTGCCCGTAAGCCAGCGCAGCGAAGGGTTTGACCAATGATCCCAACGGAATTGGAATCTCCGGATGATCCCACCGCGAAGCGAGAATCTCACCTGTGTGCGCGTCGAGCAAAACGAACGAAACATCACGGCTGGGAAATTCCCGATCAAGCGAACGTGCCGCCGATTGCGCAAAAAGCGAAGACCCTTCAGCAATTCCGGCCTTCGGCCCACCGCGCGAGGGTTCCCCAAGCAAACAGATCAACGCCAACGGCAATGCGATTTGCTTTATTGAGACCATTCGTAGGTGACGGTCTGCCGCACCATGCTCCCGTCGCTGCGAATCTCGACATGCTCCGAAGAAACATCGGCCAGCGTCGCGCTCAGGCTCGCCATATTTCCTGAGAAAAATTGAGGCTCGCGTTCACCGCCGACCATTGCAGCGCCCGGGCGATCGACCTGACTTGTGAACTGCGCAAAATTGACACGCTCCCGCTGATGATTGAATCCGGCAAAATACTCCAACGACCTTCGTTGCGACGCACGTTCGAAATTCAGCAGCACAGATTCCATCAGCGTCCCCTCATCACTCAGGATCAAATATTTCCCCCGCACTGAAACCGCAACCGGCCACAATCCGTCGAGTTGCCGGTACCCGGATTGCTGACTCCAAGCAACGCCGAGATTTCCGGCTGTGACAGTCGGGCCGACGAACTCCGTGACCGCGGACTCAACCGCAGGTTCCTTCCAATCGGCGGAGGACTCCAGGACAACCGCGGAATGAGTCCTCACGAACACTCCTGCAGGGTCTCTGGACGTGGACTGCACCTGCAATGCCGCAAGCACCGAACTCTTCTCCAGCAACGCTTTCAATTCAGCGCCTGGCTGCGCAACGGCCGGATTCTCCGCAGTCTTCTGATCGATGCGCGTTTCAAGATCGGTGCTCGAGCCCTGCTCGCCCGACGTCAGCTGCACCTGGGGCGCAAACTCCGAGGCAGGAGCTGGCCCTGAATGGGGAGCCAGTAT
>Ga0335074_10009700_pt1 | contig 13454 bp, 12 predicted proteins | sample Lox_Sample_23_FD_206715 | JGI IMG/M metagenome (GOLD analysis project Ga0335074, IMG submission 206715) | Soil microbial communities from Loxahatchee National Wildlife Refuge, Florida, United States - Lox_Sample_2.3 | ecosystem: Environmental > Terrestrial > Soil > Wetlands | place: USA...
GCGGCTACTGGCGTTGACCGGATCGCCGACACCCTACAGTTGACCTTCATCATCGCGGCCCAAGCCGCCGCCGAAGCCGGATACCTGCGCGACATCGTCAAGGGCACGGTAGTTCTAACGCCCATCGATCTCGAACAATATCTGTCGAGCGAAGCCCTGGAGATCCGGGAGCTCGAAGCTACCGAACTGGCCCTCTACCTTGAGTTGGCGTTGATTGTGGACGACGGCGAGGCCGCTACGATCGCGCTAGCACTCGAGCGCGGAATCGACCTCGCGACCGACGACCGCCGCGCACGTCGACTTTGCGAAGAGCGAGGCCTAGCGGAGCCGACGCGTACCGTTGCCTTGCTGCGTTCGTATGCGGAAAGCGCGCAGCTCACGGACGATGAGGTGCGCAAAATGCTTGTACGGGTGCGTGAACGGGCCAGTTTCCTACCCGCTCGCTCAGATCCGGACCTGAAGTGGTGGAACGAGCACATCCGCGATGCCTAGACCCCTGAGAACCGACCCATCCGCAGATCAGCGCGGTCGTCCCGCCGGTCTAGCGCTGGCTAATCTCAGTCATCGTGATCAGCCTTGAATCGGTTCTGGGAAATCCGGCAGGCCTCACCAGCAGACGCCGAGCTGCTTGACGCCAGACTGGTGCGGGGACGCGACAACACCATTCAAACTGGAGCGCCGCTCGCCAGGGCCTTGCCGTCTACGCCTCGATGGCCAGGCGGTCGTCGGCCGGATGCTTTTGTGTGGCCGAACGGAACGCGCCGGTTCCGTCTGGCCCCTTCGTGCTTCCGCGACGCTCATGCCCGGCCGCTCATGCGGACCGGTGCGACGGGAAGGGTGAGTGGCCTGTGCCTAGTCTCAGTTTTAGTCTCATTCACCTCCGTCCGCCACTGTCCGCGACCGTCCCGCGAGCTGGGCTGATGAGCACGTGGCGGACGGTATCAACCGTTGGTGGACGGTGCCGCGCAGTACTCGAAAGCGTGTGATGGGGCAACTCATCCGTGGATTCAAATCCCACCTCCACCGCCACCTCCACCGCCACCGACCTGCGGTGATGAGGAGCGCCTCGGCGCGGCTCGTTGGTCCGATGAGTCCTAGTCTCATTTGAGGTGCCGGGCGCGCCTAGGGCGGCCAGTCCCGCGTAGCTCGGCGCTCGCGGCTAGCAGCTCTGCCGTGGGACCACCGTCGGGGTGGTGACCCGCGACGCAGTTGGCCGCCGCCGTGAGCACCGTTGTCAATGTGCCGCGGGAGACTAGTACCGGAGCCAGGTCGCCAGGTTCTTTGGCTGGGTTCCAGATCAGGTCACCGACCTGGCTGGCAACCTGACCGCGCAGGAAGTCGGCCACGTGTTGGTGGCGAGCCATACCCCGGGACTCAGCCGCCGCGGTCGGTCAGGTCCGCGGGGTAGGTGATCTCGACCTCTGTGATCTGCTTGCGGAAATCCCGCTGGTTGTTCGTGACGAATCGGTCGGCGCCTACGCGGACAGCCGTGGCCAGATGGACGGCGTCGGCGGCCCTGAGCCCGTTTCTGACCGACAGCAAAGTGGCGAGCTCGGCCGTTGCCACATCGAGCGGGCGCAGGTCCTGGCTGCCCGGTGGGCCGACGAGGGCTGCTATTCGCCGGCCGAGGGGATGGCCGGGCACGGCAGCCTCATTCACCTCCGTCCGGCACGGTCCGCCACAGACCTGCAAGCACGTCTCCTGGTAGGGCGAACTTCTAGCCAGCCCGGATCAGCCGGCCGACAACGTGGCCTTCTGCATTGACCAGCGTCAGACCGGAGCCGGCCACCGAGGCACGCGCTGCGTGCGGCAACCAGTAGATGGTCGGCGCTCCGGCCCAGCCACAGGCAATCAGGCCGATCGCTCCCGACGTGCTGACGAGAGCGCCGGCCGGACCGACCGCCCAGCGTCCCGAGGTGCTGTTGCAGCCATCGCTGCCGCGCCAGGTGCCATCGGCGAGGAAGTCGAGGTACGGCTGACGGCTGCTCGCGCTATGCCGGAAGCCGGGCGGGACCCACCGGCCGACCAGCGACTCCGCGGTCGCCGGAATCAGGCCGGCCGGGAGCGGGCGTCCGGCCAGCAGCCGCGACCGGCCCTGCGCACCGAGCGGGATCGGCAGTCCGCCGAAGCTGACCGGCCGGGTGACCGGCACGAGGCGCGCGACGACGTCCCCGGCCGAGTTGAGTAGCAGCCGGTCAGCATGTATGTCCCGGAACCTGGCGACGTGACTGAGCCACGGTGGCATCAGCTCATGCAGGCATGCGCGCGCACCACCGAAGAGACTGGCGGTGAACAAGCCGTACGGGTCGGCGTCCCACGCCCCGAAGGTGACGCCGCATGGCTCGCGCACAGTCAGCTGGCCGTCGAAGCGGACCAGCACATTCCGCACACCTGGTGCGATGACCCGCCAGCTGCCGACAAGTGTCAGCGGGTTGGCAAAAGTGCTGTGCTGGCGGGCCGACCCGCTGGCTGGTGCGACCGGTCTAGCCCACACCCCGGCGCCGGCCGCGACTCCGATGGCCACCGCGGCTGCCGCCGCGGTTACAGCCAGCCCTGCCCCCGTCTGCCGCCATCGCCACCGCGCGGCGCGACGCAGCACGTCGCCGATATCACCTGCCGGGACCTCGGCCTCCGCGCCCTGCCTCCAGGTCTGGAAGCGTTCATTCAGCTCAGCCATCGGAAGTCACCTCCGCAGCCGGCCACTCCGCCTCGCCGAGAAGCTCCATGAGCTGCGCGCGAGCGCGGTGCAGCCAGGACTTCACCGTGCCCGCTGGCACCTGCAGTTCAGCGGCGATCTGGTCCACCGAGAGGTCGGCCAGGTAGTACAGCACAATGACCTGCCGCTGTTGCGCCGGCAATCGCCGCAATCCGGCATACAGATCCAGCCGGCCATCCAGGTCGGGTGAGAACTCCGGCCCGGTCGAGGCGAGCGGCGCGCTGCCTGCACGCCGGCGGAACCACCGCCACCGGGACCGGGCGAGGTTGAAAGCCACGTGACGGACCCACGCTTCCGGGTCGGCGTACCGGCGAACCGACGGCCAGCGGACCGCAGCGCGGGCGAACGCCTCCTGCACTATGTCTTCGGCCACCGTCACATCTCCCGTGAACGCGGTCAGCTGAACCACGAGCCGAGCGCGGCACGCCGCGTACAACTCGGCCAGCTGGTCCCCGTGCCGCATGACTCCTCCCGCGCATATCACGCCTGGCACACCGACCCGGTTGCGGTCGGTCCTATCCGAGCGCATCGGCGCCGCGTCGGGTAGTGCCTGGCTCAAATGGGGCCCTACGGCTATTTGGGATAGCCGGACGCTGGCGGCTCGATCTCCGGCGCGATCGCACGCATAGTCGCGGGTCAGCAGGGGCATAACCCCGAGCCGAGGGAGCTTGAGGTTGATCCGCAGACATGTAGCCAGAGCCCAGGACCGTCGGCCATGAGAGCCGTCGGCTGGCTAGTTGTCATCATGCTCGTGCTCCTGCTAGGCACGCATCCCGACCAGTTCGCTGGTCTGATGCATCATGCGCTTGCGATTCTGCAGGGTGCCGGGAATGAGATGTCATCCTTCGTGAGCAAGCTCTGACACGCCGCTGGCGGAGCCGCAGCTAGGCTGCTGGGATGCGAGCTAGCCAAGGCACAGCGACTGGTGAGCACGCGGCCCAGTGCCGGGACCTCCTGCACGAGCAGGCAGCTGCGTACGCCCGGGTTGCGCTGGCCAACATCGGCCGGGAGTTTCCCGCGCTGATCTTTCACCTGATGACCGGCCCGGACGACCTGCCCGGCCAGCCAGCAGAGCGCACCCCCGTGTTCTACGGCAGCCTGGACTGGCACTCCTGCGTCGAGATGCACTGGCTGCTTGTCAGGCTGCTCCGCCTGGCCGGTGATGCGGTGCCGGACAAGGAGATCCGGGCCGTTCTCGATGCCCAGTTCACACCGGAGAAGCTAGCGGCCGAGGCCGCGTTCATTGCCAGCGACGATGGCCGTCACGAACGGCCCTACGGCTGGGCCTGGGCGCTCGCGCTGGTGCATGAGATCGCCAGTCTAGAGGACGCCGACGGCCGCCGCTGGCTGGCCGCGTTCGCGCCGCTCAGCGAGGCAGTCACCCGGGGCTTCCGGGACTGGCTGCCGAAGGCCAGCTATCCGGTGCGCCACGGCCTGCACGCCAACACCGCGTTCAGCTTCTCGACCGCCTTTGCCTTCGCGGCCCGGCTGGCGCAGGCGGGTCACTCCGAGCTCGCCGCGGAGATCGAGGCCAAGGCACTTGCGTGGTTCGCGGACGATACGGACTACCCGGGCGACTACGAGCCGTCCGGAACGGACTTCCTGTCACCCGCGCTGACCGAGGCGGAGCTGATGAGCAGGCTGCTGGCGCAGCGGGAGTTCGCTGACTGGCTGGCCGGGTACCTGCCCGGCATCGCCGACGGCGATCCGGCCACGCTGTTCACTCCGGTGGAGGTCTCCGATGCGAGCGACGGGCAGATCGCGCATTTGCACGGCCTGAACGCCAGCAGGGCCTATTGCTGGCGGCGCATCGCGGAAAGCCTCCCCGACGGCGATCTGCGGATCGAGCCGGCCCTGACGGCGGCCCGTGCCCACCTGGCGGCTGCGCTACCGCATGTGACCGGCGACGACTACATGGTTGAGCACTGGCTGGCCGCATACGCGGTGCTCGCCCTCAGCTGAGCAGCAGGCGAGACTGTCCGCATGGCGAGTGTGCAGCCCGATAGCGGTGCGGTCCGGCAGGCCCTGGAGCATGCGACCAGGCGAATGATCGACCTGGCGGCGGCAGCTGCACCGCTGGACGGGCCGGTACCCGGGCTGGAGTGGACGAGAGCCCAGCTAGTCGGCCATCTCTGCGCGATCGGTGAGGCGTTTGCCGCAACGCTGCGGGGCGAGGACTTCGCCGCACGCTTCGGGACGGAGTTCGTCGGCAGCTACGGATCCGGCGCCACGCTGCGCGACTCGGTGGCCGCGACCAACGCGGCGGTCGTGAGCCTCGCGTCGTTCTCGACTCCCGCGGCGGCTTCCGACGCGCTGACCGCCAGCGCGGCCGCGCTGCTTGCCGCAGCCAGCGGGCATGGCGACCTCAGGGTGCTGCTGCCAGCTCCCTGGTACGGACCCGAGGTGACGCTCCCGGCGGGCAGTCTCCTGGCCCTGGCCGTCTCGGAGTTCCTGGTGCACGGATATGACCTCGCCCGCGCTGCTGGTGCGCCGCTGCGGCCGTCCGCAGCGACCGAAGCCTCGGCGACGGCGGTGGCGGCCACCGTGATGAGCGAGATGCTTCCGCGCGTACTCGATGAGCGCATGGCTGGCGAGTTCGCTGGCAGCTTCCAGATTCGAGTTCGCGGCGGGCAGCCGTTCGTGCTGCGAATCGCCGACCGCACGGCCTGGAGCGAGGTCGGCGTGAGCCGGGACGTCGACTGTGTCCTGAGCCTGTCCGCGTACCCCGCCTTGCTCCTGGGCTTCGGCAGAGTGCCGGTCTGGCGGGTCATTGCGTCGGGCAAGGCCCTGTCGTCCGGTCGCCGGCCCTGGCTGGGCCCGCGATTCAGCCGGCTGTTCCTGACGCCCTAGGTGCCGTCCGGGCAGGGATAGAAGGTCGCGCCGTCGAGGTCGACGTCGAACTTGACTGCCGCGAAGCCATCGGACGGCGACCAGACAGCACGGCAGAAGGTCGCGAAGCGCCGCCGGTAGGCGCAGCTCTGACCTGGGTTGCAGACGTAGTGGTCGGCTGAGTACTCCGCCTCACCGACCCACTTGCCGGTGGGCTGACGAGCCGTCTTGTCGGTGCTGAAGTCGTCCCAGCCGCATGGCGTCCGGCCAGTCAGAGCCGTGCACCTGATGCCGTACTGCGTGCTGCCGCGCAACTGAGACGCGAAGCACTGCCGGTAGAGGTAGCACTCCTCGACGATCGCGCCATCCGCATAACGCCGGCCCCACCAGCTGAGGTAGGGCGAGTTCTTCCACAGCGCGGTCATGCCGTAGCGGTGAATCTCGTTGAAGGCAACGGCGAGGAAGTTCTGCGCGTCACCGGGCGTGAGGTGGAAGCCGGTAGTGGACGGCGGATCGAAGCTGTCGATGTCGTCGAGCTCGACAGCGTCGAATCCCTTCCTCGCGCACATCGCGATCCGCTCCGTCAGCATCGGCTTGAGCGCGTCGAGCTGACGGAAGTCCACCCACCGTTCCTGCGGGTAGCCGTAGTACACCTTGCCGAGAGTGTCGGCCGGGAAGACCTGGCCGGGGCTGGCGTCTGGGCGGTAGTCCTCCCACGCCATGTCGAGGTAGCAGATCGCCTTGGGGTGCGGCAGCGTTGCCGCCTGCCAGGTGGTGTGGATGGCCCGGACCTGCGCGGCCGTCGTCAGGAAACCGTCGATGTCGTAGATGTCGACGGCGCGCTGGCCGGTCCGCTGCAGCGGCGTGACCCGGCCGATCTGCCAGTCCCAGCGCATCGGCTTGCCGCCCGCGGCCAGGTGCTGCGGATACCAGCAGGGCTTGCCATGCCACGGACGGCACGCGACGGGCCGCGGCATCGGCGTCACTCGCCAGGCGAACCTGAGCGTCGTGGCCCCGGCGGAGTTCGCCGTCCGGACCTGGACCTCATGCCTCCCGACATGCAGCTTCCCGGTGTAGAAGAGGCGGCTGGCAGCGAGAACATGCCAGCGCCCGCCGTCGACGCGATAGCGCTGGACCGGCACGCCGCTGGCCGCGCTGTAATGCGGCGGGTCCACCTGGAAGTACTCGGCATCGGACGCGGTGTGCCGCTCCGGCGTGCCGTTGACGAACTCGGTAACCGGTGCGCGGCCAGACCGGTAGGCCGCCACGACACCCGCGGCAGTGACGCTCGCCGACGCGCTGATTCTGGTGAAGGCAAATGTGGCCGGGTCCGTCTCCACGACCTCGCTGGCGGTCTCGGTGAGCCTGAGTCGGCGGCCGGTGTCAGGGTGGCCAACGATGTACCCGTTCGCGGCGAACGGAGTCGCCGTGGAATCGGCTGCGGCGACGCACGTGGACGAGCAGGACTGCCAGGTGTAACTGACCGCGAAGGTCAGGATCCTGTCCTTCGCCGGCAGCCGGCTTCTCCGCCAGGAGAGCCCGGCTGCCCGCACGGTGCCGCCGTCACGCAGGTCTCCGGCGATGCGGAGATGGCCGTGCGCAGTCGGCCGCGGAATCGCCGCGGTCGTTCGCAAGGCGGTCGCAGCGGTCTTCGCTGTGGCCGCGGGCTGGCTGCCCGACGCGGAGAAGCCGGTCAGGGCGAGTAAGGCGGCCGCAGCCGCAGGGATGACGACGAGTCGCTTGCTCGGCACGGCGGGGCTCCTTCGGCGCACGTTACTGAAGTCCGGTTGGCAGCAGGGGTGCGTGCGCAGCCAGCAGCTCGTCGCACATGGCCACGGTCTGCTCGGTCGTGAGCGTGGCGGAGGTGTTCGGGTCCAGCAGGGCCGCCTGGTAAACGTGATCACGGTTGCCGTCAAGCGCCGCGCGGACCGTCAGTTCGACGACGTTGAGGAAGGTCCTGTTCAGCGCGGCAAGCTGCGGCGGCAATGCTCCGACCGGGCGGGGCACCGCCTGCCCGGCCGACAGGTCGCACGGCACCTCGACACAGCACTGCGGTGGCAGGCTGGTGATGAGGTCATCGTTGCGGACGTTCACGTAGATCTCGCGCGGGAAGCCGGTTTCGAGCGAGTGGATGAACTGCGAGGCAAGCTCATCGGTCGGCTTCAGGTCCAGCGCTGTTCCTGCTGCTAGCTGGGCCTGAAGCGCATCAAGCTCGGCCAGATTCTCCTCGGACCGGGCCAGGTAGTCGCCCACGAAGATGCGGTATCGCTCGATCTGGTCGTCGTGCCGCATGAACCACGGCACGTACTCAGCCGAATGCTCGCTGGACTCGGTGGGGAAGTACCCGAGCCGGCGGAACAGCTCGACGCGGACCCTGCGCCGCAGCTCCGGGGAGCGCTCGAGGATCTCGGCAAGCCGCGGATAGAGCGACTCGCCATTCCGCTCGAACCGCAGCACGAACGCCTGGTGGTTGAAGCCGGCCGTGACGAAGTCGACCTCGCTAACGTCAGCGCCGACGAGGTCGGCCAGGAACGCGTGCGTGTCCCGGACGGAGTGACACAGCCCGAACACGTTGCGGAAGCCGGTGCCCGCATACACGGCCCAGGGCAGCATCGCCATCGGGTTGGAGTAGTTGAGCAGGTATGCCTGCGGGCAGTAGCGCAGCATGTCGGTCGCAAGCGCGGTCACGACCGGGATCGTCCGCAGCCCGCGGAAGATGCCGCCGATGCCGATCGTGTCGGCGATCGTCTGCCGGACCCCGTAACGAGCCGGGATATCGAAATCGGCCCGGGTCGCGGCGTACCCGCCCACCTGGACCTCATTAATGACGTAACGCGCGCCGTCGAGGGCCGGTCCGCGCTCGGCGGACGCCGACACCTCGACGGCGGAACCGGACTGCGCGGCAATCCGGCGCGCGAGCGCCTCGGCGAACGCGAGCCGTTCCTCGCTGATGTCGTGCAGCGCCAGATGCAGCTGGCCGGACAGCTCCGGGTAGCTGCAGAGGTCGGTCACGACGTTACGGGTGAACTCGATACTTCCGGCACCAATGAACGCAACCCTCATCACAGCTCGACAGTGTTCCATTGGGGCTCGATCCGAGCAAGACCGAGCAGGCAATCTTCCTGACAGAACTGGGCATGAAATATGGACTTAACAAGACTTAGATGACCTTAGGGGTTGACAGCGCTGCGCCAAGACGCGCAATGATGTGTGAAATCTTCGTGATCTGCGCAACTGTTGTCGCAAAGAGGTCAGCATGAGACACCCATGGCTGAGCGTGGCGCTAGCAGCCGTCGTGGCTGCTTTCGGACTTGCTGCGTGCGGATCCGGCAACGCCGGAACGAGCAGCGGACTGCAGATCTGGGAGGGCTACACCGGTGCGGAGGCCAACGCCTTCAAGCACCTGGTGAGTGAATGGAACAAGGCCCACCCGACCGAGAAGTTCACCTCCCTGTATGTGAACAACGACGACTCACTGCCCAAGCTGCTGACCGCCGTCAAGGGTGGCAGCCAGCCCGACGTCGCCTACGTCTACGGGTCCTGGGCGCCGAACGTCGCTCAGATCCCGCAGGTCGTCAACCTCACCAAGGTGGTGCAGCGGCCAGGGGTGAACTGGGACGACTTCTGGGTCGGCGAGCGCGACGTCGCCACCGTGAACGGCAAGGTCATCGGTATCCCGGCACTGGTCGACAACCTGGCCGTGGTGTACAACAAGACGCTGTTCGCGCAGGCGGGGCTGCAGCCGCCCAGTGCTAACTGGACCTGGAACCAGTTCATGGCGGACGCGAAGGCGCTGACCAACCCGGCCAAGAAGCAGTTCGGCACCGCCTACGTGACGCCCGGCACCGAAGATACGGTCTGGCACTGGGAGGCGCTGCTGTGGGAGGCCGGCGGCGAGATCCTGAACTCGACGAACACGAAGGCAGCATTCGACTCGCCGGCCGGCCTGAAGTCGCTGCAGACGCTGCAGACCATGGCCGTCACGGACAAGTCCATGTACCTCGACCCGACCGACTCGGAGTACGCCAACCTGTTCAACTCCGGCAGGATCGGGATGCTGGTGACCGGGCCCTGGGATCTGTCCGGGTTCCCGAACGTGAAGTACGGCGTGCAGATCATGCCATCGTTCCCCGGCACCGACGGCGGGCATCAGACGATCTCCGGTCCGGACAACTGGGTGATCTTCAACAACGGCTCGGCCAGGGTCGCGGCCGCGGAGAAGTTCCTGCTCTGGCTGACGGCTACGCCGCAGGCGACGTACTTCTCGCTGCACACCGGTGATCTGCCCATCCGCAGGTCGGTCGAGGACTCGCCGGGTTTCCTGCAGCAGATGGATAAGGCACTGCCCGGCGTGGACACGTTCGTCTCGAACCTGAACAACGTCAAGCAGGCCAGACCACAGCTGCCGACGTATCCGAAGATCTCGACGATCCTTGGCACGATGATCGTGTCGGTGCTGCTCGGCAAGACCACACCGCAGGCGGCGCTGGCCAGTGCGGCTCAGCAGGTGAACGCGGCGATAGCCGCCGGGTCGAGCGGCTGACGTGCTCGAACGAGTTGCAGTCGGCGCGCGGGTCAGGCGGCCGCAGGAACTGAGACGCCAGCCCGCAGCGCGCCGCAAACTCCGATCGCGCGCCGGGGAGCAGGTGGCGGCCTGGGCATTCCTGACGCCGGGCGTGGCAGTCATCCTGCTCTTCGGCGTGGCTCCAATCGTCTGGTCGGCGATCTTGTCGCTGCAGCGAAGTAACCTCTCCTCGAGCTCACCGTTCGTGGGCCTGGCGAACTACCGGCAGATGCTGCATGACCCGGTCGTGGCGCAAGCGATCGAGCACACGGTCGTTTACACGGCGCTATTCGTGCCCGGCACGATGCTGGTGGGCCTGTTCCTGGCCGTCGCCATGAACCGGAAGATCCGCTTTATCAATGTCTACCGGACGGCTGCCTACGCGACGATGGCAATCTCCACCATCAGTGAGGCGCTGGTCTTCATCTGGCTGTTCGACCCGTCCTACGGCATCGTGAACTATCTGTTCAACCGGGTCGGCATCCCGCAGCAGCAATTCCTGAACTCGCCATCGGAGGCGCTCTACGTCATCGTGATCATGACGATCTGGGGCTGGACGGGCTTTGCGGTGGTCGTCTATCTAGCCGCTCTGCAGGGCGTCCCGGCAGTACTGACGGAGGCAGCCGCCATCGACGGGGCCGGACGCTGGGCCACGTTCCGCCGGGTCACGCTCCCGCTGCTCAGCCCCGCGTCTCTCTTCCTGCTGGTATGGCTGACTATCAACGCGCTGCAACTCTTCGACGAGGTGTACCTCAGCACGGCTGGCGGGCCGCTGAACTCGACGACCGTGCTTGTTTATTACCTCTACCAGCAGTCCTTCGGCGGGGGCTTCAACTTCGGCTACGCCTCCGCGATCGCCTACTTCCTGTTCGTCATCATCCTGATCTTCACCGCCATCCAGTTCCGGGTTGGGCGGCGATACGTCCACTACAGGTCCTGAGATGGCTGCACCTACCGTTGCTCTCGCTGGGGCCCGCAGGCGCCGGCTGCCGTTCAGCCCATGGCATCTGGTTCTCGTTCCGGCGACGATCATCCTGATCTTCCCGTTCGCCTGGCTGATCATCACCTCGATCGAGACGCCGGCCGAGGCGCTGCACTTTCCGCCGGTCCTCGTGCCGCACCGGCTGGACTTCGGCAATTACTCGCAGGCGCTGCAGGCCGAGCCGTTCACCCGATTCTTTATCAATAGTGCTGTCGTCGCGGTTGTGACGGTCCTCAGCAATCTGGTGCTGTGCTCGCTGGCCGGATACGCGTTCGCGCGGTACCGGTTCCTCGGCCGGGGCCTGCTCTTCGTACTCCTCCTGGCCACGCTGATGGTGCCGTTCCAGGTGACGATGATCCCGCAATTCATCATCACGAAATGGCTGGGCATCAACCTGCTGGCCGGAGTCGGCATCAATCACATCGGCGCGCTGATCCTGCCTAATGCCGCCACCGCGTTCGGCGTGTTCTTCCTGCGCCAGTTCTTCCGCACGCTGCCGATCGAGTACGAGGAAGCGGCGCGCGTGGACGGGGCGAGCCGTCTCACCGTGCTGTGGCGTGTCGTGCTGCCGCTGTCCACGCCAGCGCTGGCAACGCTTGCAGCTCTGACATTCCTCGACTCCTGGAACAACTTTTTCTGGCCGCTGATCGTGATCACGTCGACGAACCAGATGACGCTGCCGCTCGGGCTGGCCTTTTTCCAGAACCAGCACTCCACGGAGTGGACGCTGCTGATGGCGGGCAATGTCATGAGCCTCATCCCGATGATGATCATCTTCTTCGCGGCGCAGCGGTACTTCGTCAGATCGGTAGCCGCCACTGGGCTGGCTGGCACGTGATGTCCGGTACAACCAAGCGGGGAGAGCAAACGTGACTGACGGGATGCTCCGGTCGGAGCAGGCTGTCGATGGCGGGTCCGTCCGGCCGCCAAAGCCGCGCGATGGCGTCCGGTCCGGCAGCACCGAGGCCGAGGTCGCTTCGCAGCCGGACTGCTGGCGGCAGGCGGCCGCGCTGGCTGCCAGCGTGAGCGAACTCCTGCCAGCGCACGGTGAGCGGGTAGCGGTGACGGGCTGCGGCACGTCCTGGTTCATCGCCCAGTCTTACGCAGTCGCGCGCGAGGCAGCCGGTCATGGCGAGACCGACGCGTTTGCCGCCTCGGAGATGCCCGCCGGCCGCCGCTATGACCGGGTCCTGGTCCTGTCCCGGTCAGGCACCACGACCGAGATCCTGCAGCTTCTCGAGCGGCTGCGGGGGTCGGTGCCGACGACCGCCGTCACGGCGGACGCAACGACGCCGGTCGCCACCGCGGCGGACGCGGTCATCGTCCTGGACTTTGCCGACGAGCGCTCGGTCGTCCAGACCAGGTTCGCCAGCAGCGAGCTGGCGCTGCTACTCAGCCACCTTGGTCAGGACATCGAGCCGATGGCAGTCGCAGCGGAGCGCGTGCTGGCAAGCGAACTGCCAGCGGATCTCCTCAGCGCGCGGCAGTTCACCTTTCTCGGCACTGGGTGGACCTGCGGGCTGGCCAACGAGGCGGCGCTCAAGCTGCGCGAGGCCGCCAGCATGTGGACTGAGTCGTATCCGGCGATGGAGTACCGGCACGGTCCGATCGCGGTGACTGGACCAGACAGCGTGGTCTGGCTGTTTGGCCCGGCCCCGGACGGCCTGACCGACCAGATCGAGTCGGTCGGCGGCCACGTCTGGCACACCGATGAGCATCCGCTAGCTGAACTGGTGCGCGTGCACCGCCTTGCGGCATCGCTGGCTCGCGCCCGCGGCCTGGATCCGGACCGACCGCGGAACCTCACTCGCTCGGTCATCCTCGTCTAGCCAGTGATCGTTGAGACCAGTGATCGCTGTTATTTCGCTCAATCCGGCGCTGGATGTCACCCACCACGTGGACGGGGTCGACTGGTCTGGCGTCAACCGGCCCGCGCGGGTCACGACGGCGCCGGGCGGCAAGGGCGTCAATGTCGCGAGGACACTGCGCGCCCTCGGGACGGATGCGCTGCTGCTCGGCCTGGCCGGCGGCGCTGCGGGTGAGGCGCTCAGAGCCGGCTTGCGCGCAGCCGCCGTTCCGGCCCTGCTGACCGAGATAGCCGGCGAGACACGGCGCACGTTCGCGGTCGTCGACACCAGGCGAGCTGAGGTGGCGATCTTCAACGAACCCGGGCCCCCGATCACCCCGGGCGAGTACGCGAGCTTCCTGGACGGCTACCGCAAGGCGATCGCTGATCGCTGCGCGGTCGTGCTGTCCGGCAGCCTGCCGCCGCAGCTGCCGCCGGACGCCTATGCCGAGCTGATCACGATAGCGATCCAGGCCGGCGTGCCGGCACTGCTGGACACGTCAGGGGCGGCGTTGCT
>Ga0335074_10009702_pt1 | contig 13453 bp, 11 predicted proteins | sample Lox_Sample_23_FD_206715 | JGI IMG/M metagenome (GOLD analysis project Ga0335074, IMG submission 206715) | Soil microbial communities from Loxahatchee National Wildlife Refuge, Florida, United States - Lox_Sample_2.3 | ecosystem: Environmental > Terrestrial > Soil > Wetlands | place: USA...
TTCACATGCCGGGATTTCAATCGCGCGAAACCGGGGCGTTCAGGCGTCTAAAGGAGCGGTGCTCCTGTTTGTCGACGCTGATTGCAGATTTCAAACAAATTGTCTTGCGGCCCTCGCTTCAAAGATCTCGAATTCTCCACAACACAATTACTTTCAGCTGCATCTCGTGGGCGATTGCTTGGGAACGGTTGGCAAAGCCGAGGAACTGCGATTGACGATGCTTCAAGAGCACATGTTGCAGCCGGACGGTCGCATCCGATACTTGAATACTGCGGGATTTGCGATTCGCCGGTCGGCGGTCGACGTCGGAAAGGGCGTTTTCAATCCCATTGCTCTCCGCGCCGAAGACACTTTCTTGATGGCCAGCCTGATGCAACGCGGTGAGCTTCCATTGTTTGTCTCCGATGCCACGATCCAACATGCGATTCCTCTATCCTTGATGCAGTGCCTCTGCAAGGACATTCGATCCATATATCAGGAAGTCAAGACGTACGAACTCATCGCCTCAAAGAGAGTGAAGTTTCGATCGAGTCATCGTCAACGCTTGACCATGCTCCGGTCCATGTGGAAAACCTCCAGTCGACAGTCGATCGGAAGGTGGGCGTGGTTCGTCGTAACGGGCAGGCAGGGACTGCGCCTGATCGCCTCTTATGCTTATCGCTGCCTTCGAATTGTCCGTCCAAGTTCAACTAACGCGTGAGGATTTCTGTTCCTGCCGGGTTCTTAGCGTCGCTGGAGTGGAATAGCGCCTTGGTTATCGCTATCATCGAAATGATACTACGTTCGCAGGCGGTAGTCGGTTTCTTGCTGCCAGGACGAATCGGCTCGCTCGGCGAAGACATATTCGGGCCAATCGCGCTGCCGAGGGCCAGAAAGAGGATTGGTGGTTTTTCTGCAAGCTTGCCTTGGTTGTACAGTTGTACGTTGCACCGGCACATGAGGAACCAAAGGCAAATACTCAATCTTCGAGCAGATATTAGGAGAATCCATTGAGACACGAGGAGCGTTTCCGCCCAGTCCGCAGTAGCCGTGACGCTTCAGCTTTGCTAATCGGCGTGACTCGTGCCTATTTCATCAGGGGATCGTTCGCGTTTTTCAGGCTTGGACGCTGCCGGTCGAAATAAGTGCGCGTCGGGGACGCTTGATCTCCGGGTACATGATGAAATCAAATTGACAACGCAGGTTCACCCCGGCGTCAAGTTGGATCGGCCTCGGAGCAACATACCGCAGTCGCAGGCGCTTGGCGATTGTCAAAAGATGAAGCTGCATTTCCATCCGTGCAAAATGCTCACCAATGCAGTTCCTTGGTCCCGCGGAAAAAGGGATCGTCGCTAGTCGATGTCGGTGTTTTGATTTGTCAGGTCCGAAACGATCTGGATTGAAGCGGTCAGCCTCCTCCCAGATGTTGGGATTGCGCTGGATGAAGTAGGGCGCCACATAGATTTCAGTTCCGGCCGGAACGAAATATGTCCCAAGGTGATCGTCCCTCAGTGCTTTACGGGTTAGCAACCAGCCAGCCGGATACAGACGCATGGTCTCGTCAATCACTTGCCTTGTATACGGGAACCTAGGTAGATCATCGAAGTCAGAAAAGGCGGTCACGTCGAGCTCATCAGAGAGCCTCTGTTCGATTTCCGAATGTTGGGAGATAAGATACCAACACCAATTTAGAGTGCTAGCCGTGGTCTCGTGACCCGCGACGATCAGCGTGAGAATTTCGTCGACAAGTTGACGATCTTGGGCCAATTGAGGGCCCTGTGGATCGTGCGCTTGCATGAGCACGCTCAGAACATCAGCCGACGTTGCATGATCCTTTCGTCTCCGTTCGATAACCTGAAGAATGACTTTACCTAAAGCTCGGAACAGGCGCGCAAATGCCACATTGCGCTCAGTTTGTTCAGTAAGAAGGTCAAAATGGAAGCCAATCTGCTCGTAATCGTCACCTAGAATAAAGCGAAGTACGACCTCGAGCGCCATGCCGCTTACGTCGCGCGTAACGTTCACACTTTCGTTTCGCAGTGCCGCCAGTTCCCATTTCGTTAGGAGTTCGGAATTGACCGTTGTAATCACCTTAGTAGCGGCCCTGATTGATTCACGATTGAAGGCTGGCTGTGTCATTCGCCGCTGGCGCTTCCAGACCTCGCCTTCGCTCACCATCAGGCCATCGCCTAGAAGTAGTGCAACGCGTCCAATCATCAAACCCTTTACATAGTTCTGCCAGTTTTCTACGAGGACGTGGTATGCAGACTCGACGTCACGGATGGCATACACGCTTATTTCGTCTATGGAAGCTCTAAATATGTCACCGAAGACGCCAAACTGATGATTCATCCAGTCCAGGAGGTCGTCAGAGCCCTTGTAAGCCTCAGCAGGACCGGGTGGTATGTGTCCTCTTTCCATGTTTGGATACCTAAATCCAAGTGATTTTGGATTTCACGGGCTCCTAGTGCCAGATACAGTAACCCCCGTATTTGGGGGTGTCAACGAGCTTTGGCTCACTTGTGGTTTAATTGGGCGGTTTGCCCAGTCCGGTTGCCACGAGGGAGTTTTTTGAGCTCCCCGGTTCCGCAGATTGGAAGCTCTCCTTGGCAACGAGATTGAGGGAGGGTGGGAAAAAATTTTCCACATTCGTCTGCAAGTGCACAGAAACAGCCTATGGCAGTGACAGTAACGATCGTATTGTCAATAGGTTCACAAGCTTCTAGAGTGGTTCGTCGATTGCAGAATCTGATGCAAGGGACGTGGGCCTGTCCAACCCCTATTGCGCGATGGCGAGCTTAATGGCCGGGCTTGGGAAGTCATACCAGGAGTAAAAGCAGCAAAGGTAGGAGGTCCATGCTTCTTGGGAGCGGCGCAGGTGCCTGATACATCGATAGGCCAAGTCAAAGTCAGTGACGAGACCACCAGACAGCTCACGTGCATTTGGCAAGAGATCCTGGGTCTCGACTCCATCGGTCTCGACCAGAACTATTTTGATCTGGGCGGGGACTCGTCTTTGGCTGCACATTTATTCGCCAAAATCGAAACGGCATTCGGGATCAAATTGCCCCTGGCGACGCTTTTCGATGCTCCCACGATAGAGGAGCTTGCCCGGGTCCTGGATTCTGAGGCCTCATCCGCAAGTTGGTCCCCTCTGGTCGCAATTCAGTCATCGGGATCACGCCCGCCCTTCTTCTGTGTCCACGGGGCTGGAGGAACTGTTCTCATCTACCGCGAGCTCGCGCGGCGCTTAGGTCCTGACCAGCCGTTTTATGGACTTCAGTCTCTCGGCTTGGATGGAGCTTGCCCGCCGCTAGCGCGCATCGAAGACATGGCGGCGCTGTACGTGAAGGAGATACGGAGGATGCAATCACATGGGCCGTATTTCCTTGGCGGCTACTGCATGGGCGGGACCGTGGCATTCGAGGTCGCTCAACAGATTCAAGCACAGGGAGAGCGAGTAGCCTTGCTCGCGCTTTTTGACACGATCCATTGGTCTAAGATCCCAGTGCCTTCCGCCTGGGCCAAGGCTTATCACGCCGTCGAACGATTCGCCTTCCACATGGCCAATTTCCTGCAATTAGATCGGAACGGTAAGACTGAGTTTATTAGGGGAAAAGCGAAAATATTTCGAAGCCGAATTCCCGTCTGGAGGGGCATGCTGATCGCAAAGTTCGACAAGCAACCACCGAAGGACATGTCAGAATTCTTGGCGCTGGCAAAGGTCTGGCAAACGAATGACCGCGCTTCTGTAAACTACACTCCAAGACCTTACGCCGGATCCGTCATCGATTTTCGTCCCTTCAAGCAATACCGCCTGTTCGACAAGCCAGGAGCGAAGTGGGATCAGCTGGCGAAAGGGGGCCAGCAAGTCGTCGTGCTGCCGTCCTATCCTGCCGGGATGCTTGTCGAGCCCTTTGTCAAGCACCTAGCGGCCGCCTTGGAGAAATCCATCGACGATGCGGTTCGCGAATGCGGAACGAGGTAGTGTCCTTGCAAGTTAGCTCCAACCAGAAGTCTACGGGCGAGTTGATGACCCTCGGCAAAAATTGGTCCAAGACCTGGACGTATTTTGACGGCGCTTGGCATGAGGGGAACGTGCCGATCATGGGGCCACGCACCCACGCCGCCTGGCTCTGCTCACTCGTGTTCGACGGCGCCCGCTATTTCGAGGGTGTCGCACCCGATCTCGATCTGCACTGTGCGCGCGTCAATGACTCGGCTGCAAAACTATTCCTGAAGCCTGTCGTCCCGACCGAAACTTGGGTCAAGCTCGCCTGGGAGGGAATCGCTCGTTTCGATAAGGATGCCGCACTTTACATTCGACCGATGTATTGGGCGGAAAAAGAGGGCCCCTGGGTTCAGGCACACGATCCGGAATCGACGCAGTGGTGTCTTTCGATTTACGAAGCAGCGATGCGCCCCCCCAAGGGTTTCTCGGTGACGTTGTCTCGCTACCGCAGACCGACCATCGATACGATGCCGGTCGACGCCAAGGCCGGCTGTCTTTATCCCTCCAACGCTCGCGCGCTTTTCGAGGTGCAATCTCGAGGCTTTGACAATGCGATCGTGTGCGACATGCTGGGTAATGTCGCCGAACTCGCCACATCCAACATTTTCATGGCGAAGGATGGCGTGGTCCATACGCCGATTGCAAACGGAACCTTCTTGGCGGGCATCACTCGCCAGCGGGTGATCGGATTGCTGCGCGAAGCCGGCGTGGCCGTGATCGAGGGGACTTTCACTTATCAGGACTTCGAAGAAGCCGACGAGATATTCTCTACCGGAAACTACTCTAAAGTCGTTCCCGTGACGCGCATCGATGATCGTACACTTCCATTTGGCCCCTTCTATGCCAAAGCACGAGAACTCTATTGGGCATTCGCGCATTCATGATTGCCGCACTTTTCGAGCAATGGCTGCCAGCGCGTCCGGAGCGATGGTGAAATGGCCGCGACCGAAAGCAAACTTCTTCGATTTCGTGGCGACCAGTACGGCATGACGCACAAGCCCACCGCAACCATGACTGAAATGCTGACTCCGATTTGGGAGCGCGTGCTGCAACGGTCACCCATCGGCATCGAAGACAATTTTTTCGATCTCGGTGGTGACTCGTTGCTGGCCGTCCAGCTATTCTCCGAGATCGGGCAAATCTGCGGCCGAGAACTGGCACCGGTGACGATTTACTGCGCCCCGACGATCTCTTCATTAGCCGCCGTTCTCGACGAACCCACCGCGCCGCGGTTCCCTCCGCTTTTGCAGTTGAGAGATGGCGCGGAGAGGCCTCCGGTTTTCCTCATGCATGGCCTGGGCGGCACAGCCATGGATTTCTTCCAGCTCGTGAAATATGTCGACACCGAGCGCTCCATATATGGCATGCAGGCAAAGGGTACAGACGGAGTCGATGAGCCATTCGATCGCATTGAGGACTTGGCTCAATTCCATCTCGACGCGATCAGGGAGTTGCAGCCGCACGGTCCGTACTTTCTAATCGGCTATTCTTTGGGTGGCCTTGTCACTCTTGAAATGGCCCAGCGCCTCACCGAACAAGGAGAAAAAATCGCGTTGCTGGCCATGCTGGAGAGTTACCCGCATCCCCGATTTCTTTCGCTAAGACAGCGCGCGCGCCTCGGAATTCGGCTGGCCACTCATCGTGCATCGACCGTCCGGCGCTTGCCGATACGCGATGCGCTCTCCTACATCATTCATCCCTCTGAACCGGGACTGAATGTTTCTAGAAAAGGAAACGGGAACGCGCCAAGTCAGCCCACGGCTGGCGTCGCCCTTACTCCAACAATGCAACGCGCTCGTGATAGCGCCTACAGATCCTTGACGCGTTATCGGCCCCGCTTCTACAGAGGCGCAATAAAATTCGTGAGGGCCGAGACTGTCTCTGACTTCCCCGATGATCCCGCCGCAGTTTGGTCCGGCTTAGCCGGCAAGTTTCACGTTGAGACTGTGCCAGGCGATCATCTGGGAATTCTTGGCGCGCACTTCGAGAGTCTCGCCTGTGTAGTCTCCCGTTATCTTCGAGAAGCCTCGCCCTAGGGCGCAATCGGCATTCCGAACGAATCTGTTAGTGTTGTCTTACATAAAAACTAGCATAAGTTTTGCCTTGGGTATTTCGGTGGGGGCACCATCAGTTTTATGATTGCTGTCGCTTCTTCGCTGACCGCGGATCGCGGCCTTTTGCCGCGCTTTATCCATCCTCGGTGGCAGTCGAGGATCACCGGTTGGCTATGACAGAATACAGCATGGCAGAGTCGGCTCGGGAAGTGCTGTGTGCCGATTTGAACCGTTCTGAGTGCGGTATTCGCTTGTTGTTCAGCCGACCGCCCCGCCTGTGGACAGACCAAACGGCGACCGTCAGCCTTGTCACGAACGCGACCCCTTGGAAGTCATGCTACCGATCGTCCGCAATGTGCAATTGGTGCGCCCCAGTTCACAGGCTGTCGATTTCCGATGGGTTGGCAGCGAGCATCCGATGAACCTATTAGACGCATTAGAACTTCTGAAGCAACCCATTTCCGAACCGGCATCCGGCCGGGAGCTTTTCCTTGCGTGTGGGTTTACTCCTCTTCATCTCAAGACATTTCTAGCGGCTCACCTGCGCTTGTGTTTTCCTAAGGACCGCATCGTGATCGGAACAGGTTTATATGGTGACCTGGTTGGCAATCTCGAACGGCTACGGCCCTCAGGCGGATTAATGGTGTGTGTTGTGGTCGAGTGGACGGATCTGGACCCACGGTTGGGCATTCGGTCGCTGGGGGGATGGCGTTCAGTGGACATTCCCGATATTGTGGAGTCAGTGCGCCGTCAAAGTGGGCGGCTGTCTGATCTCATTAAACAGTTGGCAGGCAACGTGTCGATTTACGTGAGCGTACCGACGCTTCCATTGCCTCCCGTTTTCACCACGCGAGGTGGGCAAGCCCATCACTACGAGTGCCAACTGAGAGATATCGCTGCGTCACTTGCGACCTCACTTTCAGCATATAGCCGAGTGAGACTGCTGAGTTCCTGGCACATTGACGAGCTCTCGCCTCTTGCACAGCGCTTCGATGTGAAAGCGGAAATCACCGGTGGATTTCCATACAGTCTCGAACACGCATCAAGACTAGCCGAATCTCTGGCAGCACTCATTCAGGGTTCGCAGCCGAAAAAGGGGCTCATCACAGATCTTGACGACACCTTGTGGGCCGGAATTCTGGGTGAAATCGGTGTGGATAGGATCAGCTGGGATATGTTCGGTCACGCTCACATGCACGGCGTATATCAGCAATTCCTCAGCTCGTTAGCCAGCGCCGGCGTGCTTCTCGCAGCTGCGAGCAAGAATGATCGTGCTTTGGTGGAACAAGCGCTGGCCCGCACTGATATCCTTCTTGGGAAGGAGAATCTGTTTCCTCTGGAGGTACATTGGAAACCAAAGTCTGAGTCGGTGGGGCGGATCCTAGAGACGTGGAACATAGGAGCGGCAGATGTTATGTTCATCGACGACAGCCCCATGGAGGTGGCCGAGGTACATGCCGTTTTTCCACAAATGGAATGCATTGTATTTCCGAAGGACAACTATCAGGCCATTTGGGAGCTGCTCAAGAGACTGCGGGACTGCTTCGGGAAAGAGATCGTTTCTTCCGAGGACATGATCCGGCTACGCAGCATCCGCGCCACGTCGACGTTGAGAAGCTTCACGCCAGAGGGTAGGCTCGGCACTGACGATTTTCTTCTCAAGGCCGAGGCGATTATCACCTTCTACTTGGGGACGGACGCGCGCGACAATAGGATTCTCGAGTTGATCAATAAGACGAACCAATTTAATCTTAATGGAAAGCGATTCAGCGAGTCGGATTGGCTTAGCTTTTTTAAAGACCCCGATGCCTTTGTCCTTACCGCCTCATATGAGGACAAATATGGCCCGCTGGGCAAGATCGGGGTGGTCAGCGGGAAGATAGCTGGGCGCAAGCTCTATGTGAATACCTGGGTCATGAGCTGCCGGGCATTCTCCCGCCGCATTGAGCATCAGTGCCTGAAGTACTTGTTCGAAAAGCTCGACGCCGACGAGATTGTCTTCGACTATGAAGCGACTCCTCGTAATGGGCCGATTCAAGACTTCTTTGCAGATTTGCTGGAAGGGGCTACTGGGCCGAATCTGTCGGTTCAGAAGGATTGTTTCAACGCTAAGGCTCCATCCTTGTTTCATCGCATCGTGGAGGTTGCTAATGTCTGAGCAGGATGATCGGTTGGCGGGGTGCTTTGCGTCCGTACCCCTAAAACTTTCCGGCTGCTCAAAGATGAACCAAAGCACCCGCTTGCATCACGTTGGATTTGTTGTGCTGAGTATTTCTGCTGGCGTCGAAGGTTTCAGGAAGTGTATGGGCGCCGACTGGGACGGAGAGATATTTCATGACGTTCTGCAAGAAGCTAAGGTGACATTCCTGCGAACTCCTTGCCTGAGTGATGCCCTTATCGAGCTTGTTGAGCCTGCGGGTGAGGGGTCACCAGTTCTTCGCTTTCTCCAAAAGGGTGGTGGATTACATCATTTATGCTACGAAATCGAGGATCTCGACGCTCACCTGGTCACGATGCGGCTAAATGGTGCCGTTGTTGTGAGGCGACCCCTTCCCGCGATCGCGTTTCAGAATAGACGCATTGCCTGGGCATTAACAGGACAGAAGCTTCTCCTTGAGTTCTTGGAACGGGAAAAGCTGTCGGGTCTTTAATGAGATTGGCCATTTTTTGCGATGTTAGGAGATAGCCAGTGACTGAATTGCAGGATCGTTTGGTCCGTTGTTTCTCATCCGTATTCCCAACCTTGAGCGAAGCAGAAATTCGCGCGTCTGATGTCGTCTCATTGTTCGACCTTGATTCGTTGGCGGGGGTAACGCTCGTTGCGCTGATCGATCAAGAGTTTGGTGTGAATGTAGATCTTCCGGACTTGTTGGAATTGAGATCCTTTGAAGCGATTTTGCAATTCCTGCGAAACCGGAAACCTTCTGAGGTGCCGCACGAATGAGAGAATGGCGCGAAGAAACCTTTTTGCGGGGGTCGATAAACCGTCTGTTTCAATTACTTGCGAGGATCCTCCCAGGTGGTGAAACAATACGAATCACGTTACACCGCGCGCGCGGAGTACACATCGGGACAAATGTTTTTATCAGTGAGGATGTGATTCTTGAAACGGCATGCCCCGATCTAATTACAATTGAGGACCGCGCGTGGATAGGCATCCGAACGATAATCATCGCCCACTTCCGAGAATTGAATGAGGGCGTCAGGATCGAAAGTGACGCCTTTGTTGGACCAGGTGTCATCATATTGCCGAATGTTGTCATTGGGCGTGGGGCGGTCGTCGCGGCGGGAAGTGTAGTGACACGGTCAGTGCCACCCATGACGGTCGTCCAGGGGAACCCGGCCGTCCCGGTGGCCCGATGCGGGGTCCCTCTTAGACCCGATGTCACGCAGAAAGAGTTTTCCCGGCAACTCAAGCCAATTGCCGTTAGTGCGGCAGGATTAAAGCGACACGACTGAAGCTCACGCAAGAGCAGAAACCACAGACCAAGAGATTCAATATGAAGCTGTTCGTCCCCCATACCGGTGAGGTACAGGCAGCAGACGCTCGCCTGATCCGCTTGGCCGAGTTTCTTGGCGTGCGTTGCGAACCACTTCGTCTGGCCAGAGAGGTTCAACAATGTGCGGAATACATTGACAGGGCGGTTCCGGACAAGAATTCCTGCTTGGTCATAAACCCGCAAGTTATGCGGGAATGGGTAGGGGATGTTCTTCCGCCTGAGCTGGTTACCTCCCTGTTGCGCTTTCCCTACCTGATCATGCACGCCCTCACGCTAGATCGCTTCGTCGCAGGCATGGTTGCCACCGTGTCCTGTGGCAAATTGCAATCGGTCGAGCCGATCGCGGATACAGGGCAGCCCTATGAGATTCGTTCGAACTCGAAAGACATCTGTGGTTCTTTTTCTGGACTCTCGTTCGGCCCTATCAATGCTGCCAACGACCGGGTTCTTAGCGTCAGCGCTGACGACACGACCGTACGGAAACTGATCTACATCGGCGGACGCCCTAATATGGCAGCTGTGAAGCGGGAAAAGACGGAAATCCTATTCCTCGCAAGCGAAGACACTGCGGACGTCAATGCTGAAATCGATCGCGAGCCTCTGTCCAACTATTTCTCCCGATTAATGCCCCACGCAATGGCGCTGCGGCACATCTTCGGTGAAGAATGCTGGCGCCCTTGTGAACCTCACGCCTCAATCATCATAGATGATCCTCTACTGCGGCGGGACTATGGTTATCTGAATTTCGAATCCTTGCTCTACCGTATGGAAGAACACAACTTTCATACCACTATCTCGTTCATCCCTCACAACTACAGGAGGAACTCGGCGCCAATCATTCGGATGTTCCGGGAAAACGCCCATCGCCTCTCGATCTGCTTTCATGGAAATGATCACACTCAGGCGGAACTTGCGTCGACTGACACTACCGTTCTCAACAGAGTGCTTGGCGTTGCCGAAGAGCGTATGAAAGTACTTGAACAACTGACGGGACTGCATTGCGACAGAGTTATGGTATTTCCGCAAGACGCTTATTCCGTGGAAGCCATGGAGGTTCTCCAATCGCGGAACTTCCATGCTGCGATTTCTAGCCCTTATCCCGTGGCCAAGCCGGTCCCCCTCAGAATCGCTGATCTTGCCCAGCCTGCGGTGCTTCGGTATGGCGGGATCCCCTTGTTCACACGAAACTTCATCAGGGATACCCAAAGCCAAGACATCGCGTTCAATCTTTTCTTCGGAAGGCCCATACTGATTGGCGAACACCATGACATCTTCAAGCACCCTGGGTCTCTGCTGGAGGTCGTCCAGAAGATCAACTCAATTGCTCCTGGAATTTCTTGGTCCAATCTTGAGAGCGTTGTGGACAACTCAATTCTCAAGCGTCGAAGCCCAGATGGAACGGTGCAGGTTCGGCCTTACTCAAGGAACGTGCTCATTGCGAACGATTCCGCTTCCGTGGAGTGGTTTTCCATTGAATGGGGCCAAGTTGGTCAATGCTCCGCCATTGAACAGGTGCTTCGGAACGGGATTCGGTTCCCGGGCACTGAATTTGATGAAACTGGAATTCGCGTCTTGACGGAATTGCCTCCCGGCACTTCCCAGATATTTTCAGTGGTGTATAGGAATGACCACGCCGCTCTTGGAAACTCCGGCTTTAAGTGGGATCCCAAGGTGTTTCTGCGTAGGAGACTTTCCGAAGTGCGCGACAATTACCTAAGCAAGAATCAGCATGTCTTGACGGTTGCCAAAACCTTGCAGCGCCGCTTTCTAAAATGAGTCACCAGGCCATCCGACGCTGCACCTTCCCCAGCGTGAAGGATCTGGTGGTCGTTCAACACTATACTGCTCAAGCGCGCCTGTTCTCGTGGGCCGCCACGGCGGATTCAATCCTTCAAAAGGTACAGCCACTTTGTGAACATATTTCTCGGATCGGACACAACACTAGAAGTGCATCCCAAATAGCATGAACGGCGCAGAGAGTCTGATTCGCACGCTGGTCGCTGGCGGGGTCGAGACCTGCTTCACGAATCCGGGCACATCCGAAATGCACCTCGTTGCCGCGCTCGATCGAGTGACGGAGATGCGTTGCGTGCTCGGTCTTTTTGAAGGTGTCGTAACGGGCGCCGCGGACGGCTACGCTCGCATGGCCGAAAAACCGGCATGCACGCTGCTGCATCTCGGGCCCGGTTTGGCCAACGGCATGGCAAATTTGCACAACGCCAGCCGAGCGCAGGTGCCGGTCATCAACGTTGTCGGGCAACACGCGACCTATCATGTGCCCTACGATGCTCCGCTCACTTCCGATATCGAAGCGATCGCACGGCCCTATTCGAAGTGGCTCCGCACATCGTCCGCCGCGCCCGAGATCGGTTGCGATGCCGCCCAAGCCATTCAGGCCGCCCGCACCGCTCCAGGGCAGGTTGCCACGCTGATTGTCCCGGCCGATGTGGCTTGGACCGAAGGAGGCGCTGTCGCAGCCCCCCCCGCCATACCCAAGGCGGCCCTGCCAAACACCGAATTTTTGGATCGCGCCGCGGCCATGCTTCGGACAGGCTTACCCACCGCACTATTGCTTGCTGGAAATGCACTCTACGGTGAAGGACTCAAAGCGGCTGGACGAGTCGCCGCAGCTACCGGCGCGAGGCTGCTGTCTCCCTATCCGATCACGCGTGTCGAGCGCGGGGGTCGCGCGCCAGTGGTGCAACGGATTCCCTACGTGCCGCAGCAAGCGATGGAATTCTTGAAGGAGTTTCGTCAGCTGATCCTGATCGGAGCACGTGCCCCGATCTCCTACTTCGCCTATCCGAATAAAAGCAGCGTGCTCACACCTCCTGGATGCGAGATCCACACCCTGGCGAGTCCGGGCGAAGACTATGCCGGAGCCCTAGATGCCCTGGCCACAGCCTTACCAACGCAGGGGCGAAGTCTGCCGGTCGAGAAGGTCGACCGACCGGCGATGCCAACCGGCGAAATCACGCTGCCTGGTCTGGCGATGGCCATAGGTGCGGTACTACCCGAGGGCGCAATTGTGGTCGACGAGGCGATGACCTCCGGCCGAGGCATCATGGCAGCAACTATCGGAGCTTTGCCCCACGATTGGTTGGGGAATACGGGCGGCTCGATCGGGATCGCCCTCCCGCTGGCCGTGGGCGCCGCAATCGCATGCCCCGACCGGCGTCTGCTGTGCCTCACGGCGGATGGTAGCGGGATGTACACCGCGCAAGCGTTGTGGACGATGGCGCGAGAAGGCCTGAACATCACGACTGTTGTTTTTTCCAATCGGGCATACGCCGTGCTTCAGTGGGAATTCTTAGGGCTTGGAATCGGCGCCCCAGGGCGTCGCGCCGCCGATTTGTTTGACATTGGCCGCCCGACTCTTGACTGGGTGCACCTGGCAAAGGGGATGGGAGTACCCGCCAGCCGTGTGACGTCACTCGATCAATTTGCAAAGGCAATGAAGGAAGGATTTGAGAGCGATGGACCGACCCTCATCGAGATTCCTCTGTGAAAGCCATGAGCCGAGGATCGGCTAACTTGACTGCGCGGCGTTAGGCGCCATCTTTGCAAGCTGGTCCTTCATCACTTTCCCGGTCGGAGTCAATGGCATTTCCTGAACCAGAAAAATCTGCGAAGGTCGTTTGTAGGGGGCAAGGTTCCGAGCGGCATGATCCGCCAGTTCAGCCACTGTAACCGGCGCACCCGGCGACGGTTGAACGAAGGCGACCACCTCCTCGCCCCCTTCCACTCCTTGAACGTTCCGGCCAATCACGGCGGACCGGATCACCCCCGGATGAGTGTTGAGGGCCGCCTCAACTTCCGCCGGGTAGACATTCATCCCGAAACGCACGATTAGCTCCTTGGTGCGGCCTACGATGAAAAGATTCCCATCCTCCAATCGAGCGAGGTCC
>Ga0335074_10009703_pt1 | contig 13450 bp, 9 predicted proteins | sample Lox_Sample_23_FD_206715 | JGI IMG/M metagenome (GOLD analysis project Ga0335074, IMG submission 206715) | Soil microbial communities from Loxahatchee National Wildlife Refuge, Florida, United States - Lox_Sample_2.3 | ecosystem: Environmental > Terrestrial > Soil > Wetlands | place: USA: Florida...
TGGCCGGGGTGGTCCTGCTGGCCGCGTTCGTGCTGGTCGAGCGCCGCGTCGCGCATCCGCTGCTGCCGCTGCGGATCGTCCTTAGCCGCTTCCGGGGCGGTTCCTACCTTGCCATCGGGCTGTCCGCTATCGGCCTGTTCGGGGTCTTCCTGTTCCTCACCTACTACCTGCAGCTGATCCTGCGCTACTCGCCAGTGATCACGGGGGTGGCGTTCCTGCCGATGATCGCGGCGCTGATCGCGACCTCGACGACGGTCAGCGCGGTGCTGCTGCCGCGGATCGGGCCCCGGATCCTGGTCCCCGCCGGGCTGCTGGTGGCGGCGGCCGGGCTGGTCATACTGGCGGCGCAACTGGGCGTGCACACCAGCTATCCCAGCACGATCCTGCCCGCGCTGGTGGTGATCGGGCTCGGGCTCGGCCTGGTGTTCGCCTGCGCGATCAACACGGCGACCTACGGCGCCGCCCGCGAGGACGCCGGAGTCGCATCGGCCCTGGTCAACACCAACCAGCAGGTCGGGGGCTCGATCGGCACCGCGCTGCTGAACACGATCGCCGCCAGCGCGTTCAGTAGCTACCTGCTGACGCACGGGCTAAGCCCGGCCGCTCAGGCCGGCGCGGCGGTGCACAGTTACATCGTCGCGTTCTGGGTTTCGGCCGGCATTTTCACCGGGGCCGCGATCGTGTGCGCGCTCGTGCTGCCCACCGGCCTCCTGGCGCCGGCCGCCGCGGAGACCGCCCCCGCGATGGCATGACCATGAGAGAAGAGATGAGTGTCCGTGACCTCCGATCCCGCTGACGGCCAGCCCGTCCCGGCAGTGCGCCTGATCACCGTGTCGGCCGCTTACGGCGCCGGCGGCAGCGTCGTCGCGCCGGCCCTCGCGCAGCGACTCGGCCTGCCCTTCCTGCAGCGCGTCACGACCACGGAGGGCGAGGTCGCCGGAGTCGTCCCCTGTCATGAGCGGTTGGTGGAGGAGGAGGCGAAGACCACGCCGGTCCACCGGCTGCTCGCGTCATTCACGCACTCGATGCCGGTCGGCCCCACCCAGTCGCCGCTGTCCGCCCGCCACCAGGACGACGACCTGCGGTGCGGCGCCGAGGCCGACATTCAGGGCCTGCTGGCCGACGGCGGTGGCGTGATTCTCGGCCGGGCCGCGGCGGTGGTCCTCGGAAAGGACCGCGGTTTCCACGTTCGGCTGGACGGGCCGCCGGCCCGCCGGGTCGTCCAGGGCGCCGCAATCGAGGGCATCAGCGAGGAGCAGGCCAGCACCCACCTGCAGGCGGCCGACAAGGCCCGCACCGCCTACGTCCGCCGCCTGTACCGCGTGGACCCAGCCGACACATCGCTGTACCACATGGTGATCGACTCCACCACGATCCCCCTCGACACGGTCATCGAGCTCATCCTCACCGCCGCCCGGAGCCATCGCGACGAACCGATATCAGAATCGCGCGTACGTACGTGAGTCACTGAGCCGGACCGGGCAGGTTTCCCTGGCGTGGACGCCGTCCTGGCAAGATGGCGGCATGGAACGTGTGCTTGGAATCGGCGGGTACTTCCTGCGGGCCGCCGACCCGGCGGCCCTGGGCGCGTGGTATCGCGATTGCCTGGGCCTGGACGCCGATGAGAACGGCCTGTGGCGTCAGGGAGCCGGGCCGACGGTGTTCGCGACGTTCGAGTCCGAGACCGGCTACTTCGGGTCCCGCGCTCAGCAGACCATGCTCAACTTCCGGGTCCGCGACCTGGATGCGATGCTCGCGCAACTGCGAGCTCAGGGAGCGGACGTGGCCGGGGAAACGCAGGACATGGAGGGTATCGGCCGGTTCGGCTGGGTCACCGATCCTGAGGGCAACCGGGTCGAGCTGTGGCAGCCCGCCTGAGCGTCGTGCTCACCAGTGGTGGGGCGTACACGCGAGGGCGCAACGCGTCCCGCTATTGCTGGGCGAGCCACTCCTCGAACGTCGGGCCGGCCAGCAGCGCCCCCGGGCCGGGCAGCAGGCCGCCCGATGCCGTCATCTCGGCGTCGGGGTCGGCCGGGTCGCGGACGGCCTGGACCTTGACCGGCGTCCCGCGGCGTGCGACCAGCAGGACGGCCAGCTGTGCCAGGTCCTCCTCGCGCGGTCCGGCAACCTCGACGATCTGGGCCGGATCGCCCTCCGAGGTGGCGACGTCGGCGACGACTTCAGCCACCGTCCGGGCCGAGACGATCTGGGTGCGCATCTCCGGGACGTAAGCCACATCGCCCTGGGTGCCCCACTCGAGCAGCTGGGCCACGAACTCGTGGAACTGCGCGGCGCGGACGACGCGCACCGGGATCGGGCCTGACCGCCACGCGTCCTCGTGCGCGATCTTGGCCAGGCCGTAGCCGCCGGCGGACTTGTCGATGTTGATGATTGAAACGACAACGGCGCGCCGCACCCCGGCGCGAACGCCTGCCTGTTGCAAGTTGTGCGCGGCGGTGACGAAGAACTCCGTGGCCTGCTGCTGCTCGGGCGATGGGCCCGTTGCCGCGTCGACGATTACCTCCGCTCCGTTCAGGGCCGCATCAAGCCCCGCGCCCGTGATGATGTCCACGCCGGTCGCGCGCGACATGGCCACGACCTCGTGGCCACGTTCGATGAGAACCTCGCTGACGTGCCGCCCGAGTCGGCCGGTCGCCCCGGCAACCGCGATCTTCATCGTGTGCTCCTCCGCTGGTGGTGTGTGGTAACCGCTCTGACGGAGCACAGGGGGGCAAATGTGACAGGGCTGACCTGCGCTGGCATCCGTCCCCTATCACCCGTCTCGGATGATTCCACCGCGGCCATCGCCAGCTCATGATCGAGTGTGGCTACCGAGCACAGATCGGCGAGTGAGCCCGCGGTTGAGCTGGCTCCCGTTGCCGAGCGCGGCGAGCACTGGTGGCCAGTCGCGACCGCCATCATCATCGTGGCCCTCCTGCACGTGGCGCTGCCAGCCCGCTACCGGGTCCAGCCCGCCTGGCTGTTGCCGACCGTGTTGCTCGGGCTGCTGATTGTGCTGATCGTCGGTGATCCTGGCCGCATCGACCGGCAGAAGGCCTGGCTGCGGATCGTCACCGGCGCCGTGATCGCGGTCATCACCGTGGCCAACCTGCTGGCCGCCGTCCGCCTGGTGGTCGAGATCCTGACCAACAACAAGCTGTTCGCCGACCACCCGGGCGGGCTGCTGGCCGCCGGGGCCGTGATATGGGTGACGAACGTGATCGCCTTCGCGCTGTGGTACTGGGACCTCGACCGCGGCGGGGCCGCCGCCCGGGCACACCACCCGTTCGACAATCCGGCGTTTGTCTTCCCGGAGATGCAGCACACGGACTATGTGCCCGCCGGCTGGGTGCCGAAGTTCACCGACTACCTGTCGCTGGCCTTCTGGACCGCGACCGCGATCAGCCCCACCGACATCTCAGCGATCCGGCCCTGGGCCAAACTGCTCATGATGCTGGAAGCAGGCTGCTCGATAACCCTGGCGGCACTCGTCATCGCCCGCGCGATCAACGTCCTCTAGCACCAGACGGCCTGGGGCCCGGCCGCCAAGAGTTAACCACGGCCATACTGCGCGCCGCGGCGGCGATGGCGACGGCCCTCGTTTTGTCGGTGGCATGCGGCACCATGTACACGTGGCTGAGCCCTTCACCCATCTCGGCGTACCGCACGCCGGACAATACCGGAGCCTGCTCCGGATCTTCGCGCGGGCGAGGGAACGCTTCATCGTCCACCTGCGCCCGGAGGATGTCGCCGCGGAACTGCGGGCCGAAGCCGATGACCAGCTGACGGAGGCGCTGGACCAGCTAGTCCGATGGGGCAACCTGCGGGCCGACGTCGACACCAGCCGGGTCACCACGGTGGAGGACTTTCACCGCAAGAGGTCGCTTTACCAGCTCACCGCCGAAGGGCAGGCGGCCGAGCAGGCGATCGCGTTCTACGAGGAGGCGATCGGGCGGCGCGGTCAGCTCCAGTCGGTCGCCCTGGCTGACATCGCCGACCAGCTCCGGGCGCTGCGAGCGCTGGCGGCCGAAAGCGAGCCCGATCCGGCCAAGGTCCACTTGCTGTTGCTATCGGTGGCGGAGCGGTTCACTTCCCTCGCCGACAACGCGCAAGCGTTCATGTCCGCGCTGCGGCGCGCGATCGACTTCTCCGACGGCGACGTCGACGGCTTCATCGCGTACAAGGAACGGCTGATCGACTACATCAACCGGTTCATCGCCGACCTCGCCAACTCCGGTGCCCAGATCACGGTCCTGCTGACCGATCTGGAGAACGCTGGTCACGAGCGCCTCCTGGCGGTGGCCGCAAGGCGCGAGGCCGCCGACGAGGTTCCCGAGGGAGCGGACGCGGCCGCGTCGCTGGCCCGTGCGGAAGAGCGAGCGCTCGACGGGTGGCGGAACCGGTGGCGCGGCCTGGACGACTGGTTCACCTCGCGGAATGCCGGGCACCCGTCCCAAGCCAGACTGCTGCGGCAGGCCGCGGTGACCGCGATCAAGCAGCTCATCGACGCGGTCGGCCTGCTCAACGAGCGGCGTTCCGGCCGGTCGGACAGATCGGCGGACTTCGCCGCGCTTGCCCGGTGGTTCGCTGAGGCGCCGGATGACGCGGCAGCTCACCGGCTGTGGCGGGCAGCTTTCGGCCTGTCCGCCGCCCGCCACCTGTCCGTCACCGGCGACACCGCGGATGAGTGGGAGAATGTGCCAGCCGGGACGCCGTGGGGCGAGGCGCCGCCAATCCGGATTTCGCCGCAGCTCAGGAAGACCGGTACCTACGAGCGGCGCGGCAAGCCCAGCCAGGTGAAGGACCGCTCCGCCGCGAGGGAACTCCTGCGCCGTCAGGCGGAGCAGGAGGCCGCGCAGACCGCCGAGGCACGGCAACGGCTGCGCACCAGCGGGCCGACGCTGCTTTCTGACTTGGACGTGCTGGACCCGGGAGCGTTCCGCCTCTTCCTCGGCCTGCTCGGCGACGCGCTCGCGGCGCGCGCGCCCGGCGACACCGAGGTGAAGACCGTCACCAACGACGGCAGCCTCGAGGTGCGGCTGCGGCTGGTCGCCGACGGCGGCACGGCCACCATCAAGACCGAGGACGGGGTGCTCACCGGTCCCGAGCACGTCATCGAGATCACGGATCTGGTGCCGTGATCCCCGCCGAGGAACAGGCGCAGCGACAGGCCGCCCTCCGCGCCCTGCTCGCCAAGCCGCTCCTTGTCGCTTCCGACGACGCGGAGTCGCTCATGCTTGTCCGGCGGCACCTGCCGGCGCTCAGCGGCTGGTTGCGCAAGGAGACCGGCTGGCGGCTGACCGCGGACGCGGAGACGGCCCGGCTGTTCAAGACCGCCCCGCTGGCTTCCGACGCCACCCACCCCGCTCGCGGACACAACAAAGAGCCGTTCAGCCGCCGCCGGTACGTCACCCTCTGCCTCGCCCTGTCCGCGCTCGCCCGCGCCGACGCGCAGACCACGCTCGGCAGTCTCGCCGACGACGTGCTCACCGCCGCCGCCGAACCAGGCCTGGCAGCCACGGGGTTCATGCTGACCCTGGACTCCAGGAGGGACCGCGCTGACCTCGTGGCCGTGGTCCGGCTGCTGCTTGCCTGGGGCGTGCTCACCCGGGTCGCCGGAGACGAGGACGCGTACCTGTCGGCAGGCGCCGACGTGCTGTACGACGTGCGCCGGCCGGTCCTCGGCGTGCTGCTGGCCGGCAGCAGGGGCCCGTCGACGATCACCGCCCGCGTCTTCGAGGCAAGGCTCGCGGAGCTGACCGCCGAGCCGGTCGCCGAGACCGACGAGCTGCGCAACCAGGCGCTGCGCAGAACCCTCACCCGGCGGTTGCTCGACGAACCAGTCGTCTACTACGACGAGCTGACCGAAGAGGAGCGTGCCTACCTGGTTGCCCAGCGGCACAACATCACCGGGCGGATCAGCGAGGCTACCGGGCTGCTGCCTGAGCTGCGCGCCGAGGGCATCGCCATGGTGGACCCGGACGACGAGCTCACCGACGTGCGGATGCCCGAGCAGCGCACCGACGGGCATGTCACGCTGCTGGTCGCCGAGTACCTGGCGGGCCGGGCGCGGGCGCCGCGGAGCGAGCTGCTCGCGTTCGTCCGGCAGTCAGCGCAGGCACACGCGAGCTACTGGCGCAAGGGCGTCACCGATCCCGGCGCGGAGATAGAACTGCTCGACGTCGCGCTGGAGAAGCTCACCGCCCTGCGCCTAGCCGAGGTGGACACCGAAGTCACACGCGCCGGCACCGGCACTCTGATCCGCGGTCGCCCGGCCATTGCCCGCTTCGCCCTCGCCGATCCCACCATCAGGGAGCCCGGCGGTCTTCCCGCGAGCCAGACCAGAAAGGCAACGGCCGATGCTGCCAGCACCATCTTCTGAGCGGTGGAAGCCCTTGCGGGCCGGCCTCGTCGACATGTTCTACTACGACCAGGAGGAGTTCTGGTTCCACGACGGCCGTCTGCTGCTGCGCGGCAACAACGGAACCGGAAAGTCGAAAGTGCTCGCCCTCACGCTGCCATTCCTGCTTGACGGGGACCTCGCGCCGCACCGGGTGGAGCCGGACGGCGACCGGCAGAAGCGGATGGAGTGGAACCTGCTGCTGGGCGGCAAGCATCCCAGTCCCGAGCGTCTCGGCTACACGTGGCTGGAGTTCGGCCGTAAGGGGGCCGACGGCACCGAGGAGTTCCGCACGATCGGCTGCGGGCTGAAAGCCGTCGCCGGGCGCGGGATCGCCCGGCACTGGTTCTTCATCACCAGCCAGCGCCCCGGCTGCGAACTGCGGCTGCTGCCGGACAGCCGTGTCCCCCTGACCAGGGAGAAGCTGCGGGAGGAGATCGGCTCGCGCGGTCTCGTCTATGACCGGGCGGCCGACTACCGGCGGGCAGTGGACGAGCACCTGTTCGGCCTCGGCGCCCACCGCTACGAGGCCCTGGTGAACCTGCTGATCCAGCTGCGCCAGCCGCAACTGTCGAAGAGGCCCGACGAGAAGCTGCTGTCCAGGGCGCTCACCGAGGCGCTTCCGCCCCTCAGTCCCGGCCTCGTGACGACCGTTGCCGAGGCGTTCCGCGGTCTCGACGAGGAGCGCGACGCGCTGCGCTCCCTCGCCGAGACCCAGCAGGCGGCGACCGACTTCCTTGGCCACTACCGCCGGTACGCGAAGGTGGCGGCCAAGCGCAAGGCCGCCGGCCCTCGGCTGACGCAGAGCCGTTACGAACAGTTCGGCCGGGACCTCACCGCCGCCGAAGAGGCCTTTACGGCCGCCCAACTGGAACTGGACGAGGCGCAGCGCGATCTCGCCCGACTGGAAGAGCAACGCACCGAACTGGAGGCGCGCCGCGACGCGCTGCGGGCCGATCCCGCGATGCGCGACGCCGAGCGGCTCGAGCAGCTCCGTGAGGACGCCGGCCGCAAGGACAAGGCCGCCCGGGACCGGGAGGCCGACCGGGACCGGCAGGCCAGCCAGGTACAGAAGTACGCCGGCAAGACCGCCCAGACTGCGCACCAGGCCGGCACCGCACGCGGAAAGCTCGCCGGGGCGCTGCGCGAGGCCGCGGATGCTTCGGCCGGCGCGCGCTGCGCCCAGCAGCACCGGTCGGCCGTCGCCGCGCTCGATGACCCCGACTGGGATATAGCACCGGCCGACGGCGCGCACCCGCCGGGAGCCGCCTACCTCGATGCCCCGGAGGAAACGGCGGCCGGCCTGCTAACCCGTGCCAGGCACGACGCCCAGGCCGTTGCCGGCCGGCAGGAACAAGCGGCCATACGGCTGGGCAAGCTACTGGAAGAGTCCGCGGAGTGCGAGCGGAGACTCCGCGCGGCGCAGGCTGAAGAAGGCAGGCTGTCGGCTGAGGTCCAGGGCGCGGCGGACCGGGTCACGGCCGCCGATCGAGCAGTAGCGGAACGGGAGCGGCTGCTTCTTGACGCCTACCGCTCCTACCTGAGCGGTTTGACCGAACTGCGGGTGGCCGATCCGGATGAGCTGATCGCCGCGCTGGAGGACTGGGGAGTGACCGGGGAAGGCGCGAATCCGGCGGTCGCGATCATCGACGCCGCCGCCCGCGCCGCCGGCACGGAACTCGGCCGACGGGCCGGGGAGCTGACCACCCAGCGGACCCGGCATGTCACGCGAGCGGGCGAGCTCACCGACGAGATCGGCCGGCTGCGCCGAGGCGGCCACGACGCTCCGCCGGTCCCCCACACGCGGGCCGCCGGCGTCCGCGATGGCCGTCGGGGAGCGCCGCTGTGGAAGGTGACCGACTTCGCGCCGGGCCTGTCCGATGACGAGCGCGCGGGGCTGGAGGCGGCGCTAGAAGCGGCGGGGATCCTCGATGCGTGGGTAACCCCGGAAGGGAACCTTGTCGACGGGGACGTGATCGTGGTTTCCGGGCTCGCCCCGGTGGCGGGGGCATCGTGCGCCAGCCTGCTGGTGCCCGCGATCGATCCCGACGACCCTCAGGCTGGAGTGCTGCGGGAAGAGTCGGTGGCTTCCGTTCTGAGTGCTATTGGACGCGAGCCCCGGACCGGCGGGACCTCCGCGACCACCGATGGGCGGTGGTCCAACGGGGTGCTGAGCGGCGCCTGGCGCAAGAACCGGGCCGAGCACATCGGCGAGGGGGCGCGCGAGGCCGCGCGGCGGGCGCGGATCGAGTCGCTTGCGCGGGAGCTCGGCGAGGAGCGCGCCGTGATCGAGGGAATCGATGTCGACCTGGCGGGCATCGAAGCGCGGCAGGGGCTGCTCGCTGAGGAGCACCGGACGGTGCCCCCGGACGGCCAGGTTCGCGAAGCCCACGCCACCGCCGCCGTCGAGCGCAGGGGGCTTGTCCGTGCGCGCGAGGACCACGCGGCGGCCGTCGCCGTGTGCGAGCGCCGGCAAGAGGAGCTGGCGACCGCGCAGTCCCACGTCGCTGAGTTCGCCCAGGATGTCGGCTTGCCCGCGGACCCGGACGAGCTGGCCACCGTGCGGGCTTGTGTGGGAGCGTACCGGGTGGCGCTCGCCGCGGTGTGGCCGGCCGCCGAGGCAGCGCACGCCGCGATCCGCACCGCGGCCGACGCGGCGGCGGAGCTCGCCGATAGCCGGCAGTTGCTGATCGAGGCGGGCGAGCGTGCCGTCGAGGCGCGAGAGGCGGCCAGCGCGGCGGCCGCGACGTACGGCGAGCTGCGCGCCACCGTCGGCACGGCGGTCGAGGAACTACAGCGGCGGCTCGCCGAGGCGATCGCTGCCCTCGGCCGGAACAAGTCAGCGTACGGGACCGCCCGCGACCGGGAACGGGACGCGATCGGAGCGAGCGGCAAGGCGGACGGGGAACGAGGGCGGCTGCGGACGGACGTCGAGGATGCCATGCGGCAGCGCGACGACGCGGTGCGCGAGTTCCGGGCGTTCGCGGCCACCGGGCTGCTCCGGGTCGCGGCGCCAGCGCTGGAGATCCCCGGCACCGATCAGCCGTGGGCGGCGACGCCGACGGTAATCCTTGCCCGCGCCGTCAACGCCGATCTCGACTCCGTCGACGACGGCGACATGCCGTGGGACCGGATCCAGAAACGGGTGACCGAGGAGCACAAGCTGCTCGCGGACGCGATGGCCGCCCGTGGGCACTCCGCGGGGCTGACGCTGAGCGAGGGCGTCATCGTGATCGACGTGGTCTTCCAGGGCCGTAGCCACGACCTGCCGGGGCTGGCCGAGGCGCTGGCAGCGGAGGTCGAGCAGCGAACCAGCCTGCTGTCGGCGCGAGAGCGGGAGATTCTGGAGAATCACCTGCTCAACGAGGTGGCGGGGACGCTGCACGAGCTGATCTCAGCGGCCGAGGCCGAGGTCAGGCAGATGAACGACGAACTGCAGGCACGGCCGACGTCGACCGGTATGAAGCTGCGGCTGACCTGGCAGCAGGCCAGGAACGCGCCTGAGGGACTCGACCGGGTCAGGCTCAAGCTCCGGCAGACGATCGACGCGTGGTCCGCTGCCGACCGGGCTCTCGTGGGCGGGTTCCTGCAGCAACGGATCGCCGCCGAGCACGCGGACAATCCGGCGGCCGGGTGGGCCGAGGCGCTGACTTCGGCGCTTGACTACCGGGGCTGGCACGAGTTCGTGATCCAGCGCTACGCCGACGGGCAGTGGCGGCCCGCCACCGGCCCCGCCTCGGGCGGAGAGCGCGCTCTGGTGGTGTCGGTTCCGCTGTTCGCGGCGGCCTCGTCGCACTACAAGTCGGCCGGCAATCCGCACGCGCCGAGGCTTATCGCGCTGGACGAGGCATTCGCCGGGGTCGATGACGACTCTCGCGCCAAATGCCTGGGCCTGCTCGCCACCTTCGACATGGACGTGGTCATGACCAGCGAGCGGGAGTGGGGCTGCTACCCGCAGGTGCCCGGGCTTGGCATCTGCCAACTCGCGCGCCACGATGGCGTCGACGCCGTCCTGGTCACGCCGTGGCAGTGGGACGGGCGGGAGCGCCGCCGGGCAGAACGGTGAAGGGGCAGCCCCCGTTCGGAAACGAGGCGGGCGGGATGACGGACACCCCGGACCAGGGCATCAGGCTGCACCGCCTGCTCGGCGGCGACCATACCGCGTGGCTGGTCCGGCGGGCGCGGGACCGGCTGGAGGCCGGGCGCCCGCTGACCGGGACCGTGACCCTGACCGACGCGACCGTGGAGCAGCGGCGCGCGGTCGAACGGCTGACCGGCAGGCCGCCCCGTTCCGGTACGTCGCTGTCGGTGTCGCTGCTCGAGGTGGACCGGCTCTTGCGCGAGAGCGGGGCCGCGCCGGGCGGGCTGGCCGAGGCCGTGGTGTTGCTGGCCGGTCCGCTCCGGGACCGCAACCGCGACCGTCTGGATGCGGCATCGGCCTGGGCGGCCGCGTTCGCGCCGCTGGACGACGCCGTAGCGGGCCGGCCCGAACTGGCCGCGTGGCGGGGCTGGCTTGACACGACCGGTGTCGTGCGGCGCCTCGCCCCCTCGCCCGATGGAGCACTGGGGCTGCTTGAACGGGTGGCGGCGGTGCTGCGGCGACTGCCGTCGCGGGGCGTCCCGATCGGGCGGCTCTCCGTCGAATGCTGCGGCGACGCGCACGCCCTGGATGACGGGCGCCCGGCAGGGACGCTCGCGCTGTCCGCGGTCCGCGCGCTGGCCGGCCTTCCGTTCGCCGGCGGCGGGGGCGCGGACCTCCGCCGCGCGGCGTGGGCCTCCGTGGGGGTTCACCTTGACGAACTCTCCTCGCTGGTGCTCTGTCTTGGTTTGCCCGGCGACACTCGCACCGTTCTGGGCAAGGTCCTGTCGCTGCAGCGGGAAGCAGGGCAGCCGGTGATGCTCACCCTGAGGCAGCTGCACTGCGACGATGAAGCGCTGCCCGCTGGGCTCGTGCGGATCTGCGAGAATCCCGTGGTTATCGCGGCCGCCGCGGACGAACTCGGCAGTCGCTGCCCGCCGCTGGTCTGCGTCGGCGGCCAGCCGTCCGCCGCCGTATGGCGGCTGCTCGACCTGCTGGCGGCGGGCGGCGCTCAGTTCCGCTACCACGGCGATTTCGACTGGGGCGGGATCCGGATCGCCAGCGCGGTTCGACGGCGAGTGCGCCTAGCACAGTCCAACTGGGACCCGTGGCGGTACGACCGGGACGCTTATGAGGCGGCGGCAGCGGTGTCGGCCGTGGGTACCGCGGCGCGGCTGCCCCGGCTCGCCGGCGAGCCGGTCGCGACCCCGTGGGACCCGAGCCTGGCGGACGCCATGGCGCGCCGCGATGTCCGCATCGAAGAGGAACTGTCCCTCGGTACCTTGCTGGCAGACCTGACCTAAAGAACATGAACGGCCGAGGTCTTCGACGCAGACGGCCGGGGTATGCCGAGATATATGCCCTGGTTTGCCATATATTCCGCTGCCGAGTGGCGGCGGACGCGACTTGCGGTTTCATGATCGTGGGTACTTTTCAGCGATATCCGCTGAGAACTCCCCACGATCATGACCTTCGCCCCTTCCGGATACCCCATCGGGTATGAGGAGGGCGGAGGCGAGGAGACCCTGGCTTTTCAGACTCCCATAAGGCCTGCTGCGACCCCTCGCCTGGCGCTGGGATCGCGGGGCCCAAACTCTCCTGTTTCTCTCGTTTCTTGCGCCAGAGCTTGAACAGGCCGTAAGCGATCGGCCCAGCGAGAAGTGGCACCCAGTAAGAGGCGATCCGGTACGTGAGCGTGGCCAGCACTGCCTGGCTGGAGTTCACTTCGGCAAGCACCAGCAGCCCGGTCAGGCTCGCCTCGACGATCCCGAGACCGCCGGGGGTGATGGGGATCAGCGCGATGATGCCCGCTACCGCGTACGCCACCAGGATCAGCGAGGGGCGCGGGCGGCTGCCCGTCGCCCGCAGTGCCAGCAGCAGGCACAGGTAGTCGAACGCCAGGCGGCCGGCGGAGAGCAGCAGGGCCTGCCACCACTGCTTGCCAAGCGCCGCCCTGATCTCGTCGCGCTGCGAGAGCAAGGTCTGGTCCAGCCCCTCCAGCGGTGGCCGTTTCCGCCGGACCCAGTTCACCACGGGCTGCCCGGCCCGGCCCGTCCAGCGCAGCGGCGCGTCGTAGGCCAGGATGACCGCCCCGAACGCGGCGAACACCACGAATCCCGCCGCCCCCAGGAACGCCGCGTGCTCCAGCCCGCGGTCTATGGGCGCGCCCAGCAGGATGATCGGCAGGGCAAAGAACGGGAGCGCGAGGAGACCGCCCACCCCGAGCAGGGAGAACCCCGCCAGGCCGCTCACGGTGTCGCCAGTGTCCATCCCGCTGGCCGCCAGCATCCGGAACTGGACCGCGGCTCCGACCGCCGCCCCGCCGGGCATGATCAGGGTGACCGCGTTGCCAGCCAGCGTCGAAGTGACGACCGGGAACCATGCCTTGGTCCGCAGTGCCAGCCGCTGCAGCGCGAACGTGCAGACGAAGTGGGCGGCCTCGGCGCCGATCGCCGCGAAGAGCCACCAGGGGTTCAGGGTCGACAGGCGGGGCCAGGATGCGAACACTTCGGTGATCGCCGGGAACACCAGGTAGATGGCGATACCGGCCACGAGGACCACCGCGGCGCGCTTGGCCACGGTCTTCCAGGCCAGCGGTTGCGACTTCTCTTCGTCGATCCTCGTGGCCAGAGAAGGCTTGCCCTGGACCGCCGGCTGATCACTCATGACCGCGCGCCGCGACGGTACCCACGGCGTTCGCCGCTGTCACAGGTACTCCCGTTTTCGCAGCCAGACAAGGGTGAACCAGCCCCAGATAGGAGGCAGGTAGGACGTGAACAGCCGCTGGATGAAGACCGCGGCGGTCGCGTCGGCCTCGGGGACGCCGGCGGCGGTAAGGCCGAGAATCAGGCCCGCTTCGACCACGCCCATGCCGCCGGGCGACGGCGAGGCGCCGCCGATCACCGCGGCCAGCCTGATGACCACGATCAGCACCGGAAGCCGGAGATGGTCACCGAAGGCCCGCAGCGAGA
>Ga0335074_10009704_pt1 | contig 13450 bp, 11 predicted proteins | sample Lox_Sample_23_FD_206715 | JGI IMG/M metagenome (GOLD analysis project Ga0335074, IMG submission 206715) | Soil microbial communities from Loxahatchee National Wildlife Refuge, Florida, United States - Lox_Sample_2.3 | ecosystem: Environmental > Terrestrial > Soil > Wetlands | place: USA...
AAGTGACATGAAAGAATTATGAACATACTGGGCATGCTCAGATCATCTAGCAGTCTTTCACTGCTTAATGGTGAACCCCAAGGGGGGCTCATCTCGAGGATGCCATAATTTTCAGAGAACCCGGAGGCCATGGTGTCGGGACTAGATGACGGGAAGCTGTTAAGACTTCCATATGACCCGGGTTGGCTATCTGAAGGAGGATTATCATCGGGTTGGGAGCCCATGTAGCTGCTTGTTGGGGTGAAGACTTCCCCGGACTGCCAAGTGGCAGACTCTGGAGACGAATGCGACATGAGTCCATCACTTGCTTCCACGTACTGGAGTGCTAGATTAAAAGAAGAGGTATCCCTTGAGACAAGAGATGATGGAGGTACTGTAATTCCTATTTGGCCGGGATGCTCGTTAATTGTGGATTGAGACCACAATGTCATCGGCGTCGAGCCCCCAAGATCGAAGTAATTGAGATGGTCAAGAGGATCTCGTTGCGGTAACTGTTGTTGGTCTGTACCGCGCTGCCATGACGCGTTGGACGACGAGTCGGTCCCTGCAGATCCTGCTCTGTCCCGATAGTATGGTAAAGAGGAATTGCCATGGGTATTTCCGGAGGTCCTTCTTCTCCTTTCTGGCATTCGAGACCTGAAAGACCTATTACTGTGGAAAGTCATGTCGATCAAGATATGTCGTGCGCCATGGAGTGGCGATCTTACTGCTCATGTTTCGCCACTTCTGGGTTCTTATCAACTTTTCATCCGTGTTCTGATTTACTGTCTAGTACAGCTGCGGTTGCAAGGCGGGAAGAGCCTCCTTGCGGGGTCAATTGTACTCGGCGACTAGGGTGTTGCTGAATGTACTTATAGATGCATAAGCGTCGTTTAAAACCTTACTGCAAATCGATGCCGACCAACCACCTGGCAAATCGTGGTTTGCTGATAAGCCTTTTCTCGCTACCTGCATTATCGCATTATCACGCGATTTGTTCTCGCTTGGATATTCCTGTCCAATGTTGCTGAGCGGGAATAGTATCCAGACAATATGCGCTAATAAAGATGGCTGCTTGAGGGCCAGTTCAGCTGGAAGAGGGCAGTCTTAAAGATGAGATTAGGATGTACACCAAGCGGTACAAAATACGATGTCTTCAGTGAATCATTTATGCTTCGCCAGAGAAGTGTTTTAGGTCCATGTCGAGTCTTTGCTGTTCAGCATCGTTCTTTGAGAAACCCTTTCTCTAGAACCTCTCTGGGAGTACCGGGTGGGCAATTGTTGCCAATAGGCGACAGAGATATCGCATGCAGAAGGATTGCAAGGCAACAGCCAAGTTTGCTGACGATCAAGCGAGATATCTTGAAGGGAATCAGGATTGCGGCGCCGCCATAAGCAAGCCCCATGAATCTATTGGAAACATTGTTTGACTTGCAGGAAGGTGGAATGCATCCAGCGAAAGTGTTTGATTTGTCCGAAGTTTTCCGCGGGCATACCAATAAATTTCGGTTGTGTCTCTTGGTCCTGCAAGAGGCACGTTGTATACTGTTACCTATCAATTTGAGTCCCTTAGAGGTAAATGGTATTTGTTAATTATGACTTATGAGATTATCCTAAGTTCTAGAGATCCTATTGCCTAATCTTCTCCCCAGCACGTTCGATAAAAGCGCACGAACCAGTCAATTGCACGTTTCTCTCGCAATAAAATTAATATGGGCTTAATGAGACCTAGACGAGAAGCCCAGATACACACCAAAAGGGCGAAGATCAGCACTCGAGATATTTGCGGAGGGCCTTCAGGCGGGATATTTATTGTGTATATATATTACTGAAAATTCTTTTTGGTGATACTATTACTAGCAAACCTGTATCTTGAAGTAAATTGAAAGCTAAATATGTTAATTGAATCATTGCCATACCAATATAAGAGCCGCCTCATAACTATGTCTCCTTGTCTGCGAATACCATGTACTTCCTGAACAGAGCCTACTAGGATTCCTTACTACCATACATTAGCTCGTCAAGGCGTTCTGTATTCGACATCGACCTCATCCTTCCTTTTTACTTACCCTTGCACCCACCTCTCTGTGACATGTCAGCAGCATGCACCCGCTGCTTCCATGATCACCTCGTGCAATGTAAGAGCAGCTACAGCCGGGCAAACCGGGGATGGATGGCCGAGTACTATCCCTTGCTGCGGCCTGGCCCGCATCTAAAATCGTCTAGAAGCCCTCTAGAGCCGCGGGTATGGCGGTGAGATATGCATAGGAAAAAAAAAAAAAATTGCGATTCACCATGTGAAAAGGCCTCCGCCCCACTTCGTAAAGCAGATGCGGGAACGCCATAGTTTGTTGGCGGCCTGGCTATGACAGCCGGAATAGGAAGGATTACACATTGGGCACTAATGGGATTGCTCCTTGCCTCAATTGACTTTCGTCCGAGCGGAATGTTAAAGTTAAAAAAAACAAAAATTACGGAATATAACCTTACAGCCAATCAAAATCAGCCTAGTAGTACCAGCCAATCAAACCCGCCTAAATCCCTATCGTTGGTTCTTCCTCGGTTCCGCGACCGGTGATGTGAATAAAAACAATTGAAGATCGATTTCAAACCAGCATAACAGAACCAAAATATCTTCTTTGTCAACTAAATGCATCATTTTTGATTGCAAATCCCTCCCTATGTGAGTCTATAACTTTTTGAAATACCTCAGTCCGTAAATGCCGAATCTATCTAGTAAGAACATAAATTATAATTGTACAAGTCGTGAATGAGAACTTTTAGTAACACAATGAGCCATGCCAAATGCCAAAAAGGGGGTATATGCAACGCCAAATGTACCCCTTGTCCCATAACATGGCATCCCTATCATCAAATTGCCCGAAAACATTCGGACTCCACGTCCGCTGCCCTGCAGTAGCTCGGTGCCGGAGAGTGAAGTAACGCCCCAGAAAATCGTCTTGAAAAGCGCCAACGTCGTTCCCTATTAATTTGATACTAATAGTAGACGTAATAGCACGGTTCGGATAAAAGGTCTATTGTTAGGAAAAGATCTACGTGGGCCGGCCCCGCTCCTGCAAGGATGTTGGTTGTGTAACGGCCCCTGCGTGCTCCAAGTGTGAGATGACGTTTATAAAGTCGTGATGGCGAATACTGTCATTAGCTAGCACCGCCCTATCCCGCGCCGCAATTGTTGCTTGAAGAACGCTTGATCCCTTGGGATCATTGTCTGGCGAAAGTCAGTCAGCCCCAACCTAACTGGTGACACATGTACGAGGTGAGTCTTACTTAAGCGAGCATTCACGTTTGCACCAGCTTCAATGAGGCTTCGGACAGTATCCGACTGAGCTTGAATGGCTGCTTCATGGAGGGCGGTAGCCCCATTTCGACTCATCATGTTGACGTTGATATCGTTACGATCGCCATGTTTGCCACCTTTCCACAGCAGAATGTCAATATATTTGGCCATGGTGGCTCCTGTTTCGCTTCCTCGGAAATCTCGATTGCAGATAAAAGCTGCCAACGGATGGTGTCCATCACGATTGTGCCAGTTGAGGTTCACACCCTTCGTAACGAACTGCCGCAAGTCCTGGATGATGTCATTCTTCGGCATGGCTCCCTTTGATTGCACATTCACTCTCGACAGCGCGTGCATAACAGTATCTTTGGTTATGCTGTCAACATAATGCGGGTTTTTGTGAGCTTCTAAAAAGGTATTATAGGCGTTCATCTGCTTGAGGAGATTCCGCTGCCATTCAGACATCTCCGGCGAATCAAGCTCAGGAGGTGAAGTATTTATAGTGTTAAATGTATCCGCGGCAAACATTGTCTGGCCAGCCTTGTAGTTTGGAGGAGAGATGTCTTTTGCAGACTTCCCGAAACGATTAAGAACAGTAGGAGGGAAGCCGGAGTTGGTAAAACACCTATGTTAGAGGTCAGCACTAATCCAGCCATGTTTGTACCATAAGGCGCAATAAATATCCTCATGCTCTATTCTTTTCAGAATTGGCTAGATTTTGTTGGTTGGAAGGACGAGCAGGTTTGGCTGTAGGCATCTCGGCGAAGAAAGATATGCAATATAACTACCAGCATTTCTAATGTTCCACAGGCAATCTCATGACTGTTTATGACATCATGTTGGCTGGACTTGATGCTAAAGGCACGGAGACTCTTCGCGGGCCTGTGATAGTCACTTGACAAAGGGAGCAAATACAGAAACGTCCAAATTTTGGTAAAGGATGCCAACCATCTCCTCAATTCCAATAATCCCACAACTCGCCTACCTTTCAAGGTATTTATATATCCTCGTGACTAATAAAAAAAGGAGCAGGACCAAGGTCGACAAGAAGGTCAAAAATATATGAGATTGCACTGAATAACATACTTGAATGTTCTGTCCCTCAATTCTGGCTCTGTGATATAGGAAGCTAATACGTGAAGAACCGTTTGGCCGTCGTTATCTTGTTGACCGAAGGCGATTCTCGGCTCAATGAGATCCAATAACTTGATCAGGCCGAATTTGAAGCAGTTGACACTACAGCTTTTAGCTTCGGCATCACATGGCCGCAAGCAGTGAAGAAAATTCTGATTTACTGTGTTTCGGGCATAAAGGGGGGCACCTGCATCAATGAGAGCTCTTAAATGAGCATAGCTTGCTCCAGATATAGCCGCATAATGTAAAGCCGAATTCCCAGTCGCGTCGAGAGCCTGTATATCATCGGGTTCCTTTGACTTGAGTTCAATCTCGAATTCTTGGAGCTTAATATGATTTGCCGACCAAGCAAGGATGTGAATGCTAGAACAACCGCAAAAGTGACAAGGCTGTGTCTCCCTATGCTGATCGGGACGATCAGGCTCGTGGAGTGTATGGCAAGCAACTCTGTGCAATCCCTGAAACTCTGCCAATGACTCTGGACGCGACATAAGAGAATCTCTCAAGTGAAGCGTGGAAGGTGTTCTGCGACCACTTTGGTATCCTGAATCATTATCTGCAAACGGAGAGTTTTGCCTTGCTCGAGCCTTAGAAGCATTGCTCTTCATGTCGAACAAAGAGCGTATCTTCCTCATCGGATGAGCATGAGAAGCAGGGGTGGTGTCCTTGCCTGGCTGGCCACCTTGTGAGTTGACTTGGTTTGACAATTTTAGAAATGTTTGGAAGTCCGTCGCGGGGTCAGGTGCCTCTTTACTCCGTCGAGGCTTTGTACGTCCTCCACTGTGCTGTGGATCGCTTAGGAAGCCAGCCTTTCGCAGGTTCTGTATAAAAACTTCCTGTTCCGGCGTGTTTGAAGTATTTCGTCGTTTGCGTTGATGGGACGGGCCCATTTTTGACAGTGCTGGGGGCAGTTCCTTTGGTCGATGAGGTCCATTCGCAGAGGCCACCGAACCTAGCGATGTGCCAAATGTACGATTGTTCATAATTTCTCTTGTTGGACGTCTTAAGGAATTTAAGGCAATACGGGACGCCAAGTACTCATCAGCAACTTGGCCCGGGAGTGTTAATGACTCATTATAGCCATCTTTGCCTTCGTTCTCAAATCTCTGGGATGCCAGCGAAATTGCTTGCGTGCTCGACCCCGTAGTTGCTGTTATGTGTGTTTCATCCTCAAGCGGAACACATATTGCAGCTCTTGGCACATTGCTCTCCGCGCTTGACATGGGATGCGGCTGGCGGTATGTGGGCATGTCACTAGCCTCTGTAACACTAGGGGATTCTGCATGATGTGGTCTTGGAGCCCTATCATGATCTGTAGGACAGCCCATAGCCTTGAATTTGTCGTACACAGCACGTTGACTTGAAGATGTTAGCTTCTTCCTTTGCCTAAGATCAAGAGCTTACCATGGCCTGAAACCATTGCATTGTATTGCCTTGTGTATTTGGGTTATGGTCAGCCCACTATCGTAGAGCTCGTGCATCCGTTGGAGGTGAGGATCCCAATTCCATTTCGAATGTCGCGGGGTTGACATGACGGAAGAGATGATAATGATAATGATATTGCTGAAAGAAGATGGTGTTCAAGTCGGTGATGGAGAATAAATTCGATACACTGTACGAGCTTTCAAAAATTCCGCACAGAACTAACAAGGTCCGCCAACGATTAGATGGTTGAGGGATAAAAGCGTAGCATCGATATTGTGCCATTGGTTTGACCGCTGACGAATGACGCTCTTGGGAGCAGGGCTTGAGAAGAAGGTAGTTTGGAGAGGTGGTGATTTCTTCACGAGACAAAAAGATAGGCCTCGAACTGATTAGTGGCCGGAGAGGCACCTTAATTGCTGTTGCTGAAAGGTAGAGACAGAAGGAGGCAGAAGCCAAAAGTCCAACAAGATAAAGATAATGGGCGTAAAGAGGTACTTCCAAGCTGTCCAGAAGTAGAAAAACTCTACCAAACAGAAACGCTCTCTGCTGCGGACGTGGACAGTAGGCAATAATTAGGATGCACAGCACCTAGAAAGACATATTGACAGCCTTCGACCTGCATCTTACTTCTCGTAAGTATGAATGAAAGGCATGCTGATGAGAGTCTAGCAAGGAGACAGGTATAGTCACAACATCAAAGATGAGGATAAGAACATTTAAGAAACATCAGCTCTCGAGTTCGAAATTGCGACGGCAGCCTTGCTGATATTAGATAGAGCAAAGCAAAGTAGGCGCAGCGCAGGACAAGGGAAAGCATGTAGGGAATTACCAGACAAGGGTGGGCCTCCTGGGTTGTGACAACCGTGGGGGCCTTTGCATGATACAGGGATTCGTCGATTCGATGCGGAGCATGGGAGAAGGTTAGGCAGAAAAATGAAGAATATTACGAAGTAGTTAATGCCTCGTTATGATAGAAACGAGGTACGAGGTGTGGAGGAAAGTAGTGTCAGAAGGCGCTGCGTATCTCGTGCCACCTCCGGAAATGAGCCACCCATCTCGAGCACCCACTCGAAGCCACATCTATTTTGTCCTTCACATGCACAAATGCTAGGACCTCTCTGGCCTTTCTGGTGTGCAAATTCAAAAACCCAGAAAGAACTCATCTGTTGAGCTATGCGGACGCTGTCTTTTCATGAGCCTCGCTCCTCACCGCCTTCCGCTTGTGCTCCTCACCGTATCTGCTTTCCATGGGGCTAGGTCCCAGAAAGTGAATCCATGCCGAAAGGTTCCTGTCATTTTATGCATGCAATTCTAGTTGCGGACATGGTTGGGATAGCCTAGCCACTACGACGTTGACAACGCACATAAGGGGGCTTTAACCCTGGCTCGATTTGCAAAGAGGGGCTCCCCAGACTTCCTAGTACCGTGCGCTGCCTTCGAGAACATCACACAGCATTTTTGCTTGGCCACTTCATGGGGCAAGAAGCGCCAAGAGTGGTAAGGGGAAAGATTTTGTACCTGTTCAAGCCGAAGGAGGCGAGACTTGTCCGATCCGCCGTCCCTGCAGCAGAATGAGGTACCTTTCGGATGCCGGAACGTCAAACAATCTGTTGATCTGGCAGTTGACGGTACCAGGTATTTACAGTAGTTCCCGCAGTCCCGCAAGGGAAAAAGGAGATAAAATGGAGAACTAGAGACGCACTGGCCTGGGTGATGTGTGATTCCCCTGTAGGAGAAAAAAGAAAGTCGAGTATACGACGCTGTGAATAATGCCGAACGTGTTCATCTTTTCACTTGCCCGAAGGGGTCCGCACATAATCTTGCTGTAGTGTTCAATTTAGCGTTGCGGACTGCCAGGGCCACTGGGCAACAAGAATCCTTAGCGAAGGATTATCGCCTAGATTGCCCAATTTCATTGTCGATCACAACAACACGGTTTCGCGTCCTTTTCCGGCAATAATCAAGGCCGTTTTGAAACGACCTCCGAAACATCAACTGGTGTGGTCGGAAATGCGTATCGCTGTTCCTGTTGAGCTGGGCGCTAGAAAGTCTGCTGAGTCTGGTGTGTTTCACTATGGCGGCCTTCTGGTCAGTAGCTTTGTTCCTGAACGGAAGTAAGTCCGACATGCGAACCAGACGGCAACATTGTTATTTACAGCCCATCATAACTTCAGCTTGCACATCTCGACCCCCACATCATCCTTCAACGGTCATCTGCACCTTAGATAACCCAGTCACTGTGCCCCTTTAAACACACATCTGTCCTTGGGTGGGAGGCCACCTCAGGAGCCTCATTCGTTAGCTTATCGCAATTTCATAATGGCTTTCCCTTCCGGCACCAGACACAGTTCGTAAAACAACCATTCAACAGCATCTAATCTCATCTGGGATGATTCTTAGTGCTTCCCCTCCTGGTCCCTCGCCCGTAAACCTGGTGGTTAATATGTGACTCTGCACCATGTCACAGAACCCAGGGATGAGCGTCGATCCGATCACCACCTGGCATAATGCTTATATTTCGCCATTATGCATTATCGTGGCTGCCTTCTGCCGAAGATGGTCCAATGACAACGGATCTTGGACTCTGTAAGGCGACTAACGCAGCCTCGATTCCGGTTGGTCAATTTCTCGCAGGTTGTTAGTTTTGCAGTTTGCAAAGCTGGGGAGAGAGGCCTCCTAGCACATCAATGTTCACCTTTCTTTGCAGTTTGATAGATAACTAGGCTCTACGCCTACTTAAGATGCAATGGCTTCCCCCAAAAGTTGCTTCAATTGTGTAATTCAAGGAAGTCTAATATTGGCACCTCTTAGTCACGTGCCCGACCACTCAATTTTAGATTTCTTATATTACCTGTTTTGTTCAGATGTCTTCCAGTTTCTCATCGACTAAAGCATACCGCAGCTCAATCAAGAGGTATAATATTCTTTAATTCAACTTCTTATTATGGATTCATGATTGTCGGAGTCGACTTGTTTTATTATCCCAAGTATGACGAAGCTGAATAGAATCTTTACAGTTCATCCCAATCTTTAACGGAAAGCGGGTCTGGAGCTTCTAGTTCAGCAAGAAAGCATTCTGAAACCTCCCAACATTCGTCTAAGTCATCCTTGAAGGACTCGTCCAAGCCGTCTTCCAAAATCTCGGCAAAATCATCATCAAAGACCCCTTCCATAACGTCCTCAAAGCATTCTGCGAAGTCCCCGCCAAAGCATAAATCTATTTTCACACTCCATGGGATCAGCACCAATGGTCAGAGCCATGGAAAATCAACGCAACGGACGTCTCCAGCGATCAAACACTACGCCGCTTCCCCAATTCATTCAAACCCTCACTATACCTCTTCTACCTGCACAATGACCGAAGCCGAGTTTCAAGCGCGTATGCAGGCTCTTTTAGACGACATTGATATCCAAATGGACCTCAATGATGCCTCGGTGGACATCTATGGCACGCAGTGGGATCGCTATGATACCCAGCTAGATCTCGATGAGGACGATTTTGGAGAGAGCTAGAATCGAAAGTACATTATTGGGAGGAGATACTGGGAGCTTATCGGGAGAATGGTGGTTTTTCTTCTACAAATTGTACTTTTGACGAACATTTGGTTCTGGTTTGGAAGGAATCGGGTTTACTGAATCGGGGACGGGTTCTGGATTGGATGGGATGGTGCCGGCTTGGCTATAGAGGACGACAGAGATACCCTGTTCTCCAATGTTGTGGTTGTCAAAGTGCATAAAGTGCTTCTCCCCCAAATTCTTTATCCGGGTTTTTACTTCGTGGGCTATCCCAGCTGTACTTGATCGCAACACCTGGAGTCCGTCCCAGCAGCAGTTTTTTTACGTCACGGTGACCTCTTTCCGTCAAGAGATGCATGGCTATCCAATCTAGCAAAGTTTCTGCCATCCTAGGAGAGCTTCTGTCAGTTCAGGAACCCTCCGCAATCCCAGTAACCCTCTGCCGCCGTCTGCCACCCTGACTCGTCTAGAATTATGCAACATCCCAGTAAACGTCCGAGCCTTTTCTCTGGGCCCAATCCAAAATCGGAATCATGTGGGAAGGGAGACAGCCAAAAACTCCCCAAAACCAAGCTCACTAGGTAGGTACTGGGAGCAAGCATATGAAGTATGTCATATCAAAAAATTCCAAGAAATATCAAACATCGCGGCAATTCCCATGGACATCATGGCTAAAAAGAGGGAAGCTGTGAAACAAAGCAAGCTGACTTTACTACAAATGTAACCATTGGTGTAACATGCCAAAAAGGTATTGAATGCCAAGGCCTACTCCATACGATGCGAACAGCTAGCCCTCGGCGCAACATAGGTATCGAGGTCAAGGCGCAAGCTGCATCAAAAAGACCGAGAGATAGGGGGCCACAGGTGAGGGCGTAAGTACGCGCTTTTTGTGAAGCCCTTCCTTCCTTCACGGTTTGCAGCCGGTCAGTTTCATTGATTTGCTTTTTGCGATGACATGCGTGCTCAGTGCTTTGTGATCGCCGGAAGCTATATTAGGACTCACACTACAGTACGTATGTTACCAGGATAGTACCCGATTGCCGATCCCATCAATGGCAGCCTGCAGCCTCGCAGGGAAAGAGTGCCTTGCAGGAAAACAGTGCCTTGCAGTGAGTGGGCAGGTTCGTTTCGCTAGACTAAAAGGATCGGGGGTTCGACACACAGGGATTATCTGTTCGCAGCACGTGGGGGTCTGTGGGGAAGCGTGCGAGGCTGGCACTTCCTTTTTCCGGAAAAAGTAATTAGCAGGAGTTCTGTGGGGAAGCACAAGGGGTTTAGTAAAGGTGTTTGTGCTTTTTCCGGCGGAAGGCTTGTCCAGCCCCTGGGACGTGACAACGGCAGAGCATTTACGTGGGCTGTCAGCGACTGTTCAATTTAGGCGGTCTTTCTAGCTTTGTGCTATGATAGAAGTATCCCTTGTCATTCCATCTGTGACCACTATTTTACGTGGAAAAAATGGAGAGGAATAAGTTGTGGTAAACACTCGATCCATAACCTTGTATCAGGTGCTGTTGCTCGCAACATCACCTTCGCACAGGATGGAAATGTTATGCCTTTGCTAAATATGGTTTACGCGGTCCTTAGTCCATGTCTAGTCTATATAAATACACCGTCCAATGTGTAGAATAGCCTTATGAATGAGATTAGGCCTTCAGCCTTTCCCCTGCCATGTCATCCTGAGCGTCCTTGAGAAGAAAACTGTCATGTGCGCATTAGTATAGCTTGAGAGCAGAGGTCTGTAGCGCTTACTTATACCACAACACCGTAGGAGCCACAGTTCCCAGGTGCCACAAACTATGTGCATCCAAGCATCCCCATATTGGCGGAAAATCCAACAGCTCGAGACTCATTGCGACCAGAACCCATGCGACAACAAACCCGGGCCACGCTGCCCAAGTTCTCCTCAGTCGCCGGTATTTCTCCACACTGAACCAACTCCACAGAATGTTCTGGACGATACCAGCCGCGACATTTGCAGCCATATTGTAGGTGTAATCCCAGGAATAGCACTTTAGATAGGTGACGTGTGCGGCATAGGCTGCTATACACAGTACAGTCCAAAGTCGCAGGAGAGACTTAGTCTTCCGCCCTCCTTTATCCAGCCGAAATATTCTGATCGGAGTATAGTAGAGACCATAAAGCACGCTTGCACCTGCCGCAAAATAATCCAATTGCTCCGTAAACGTGAAATCTCTAGTGTGAAAGATCATGCTAAACACCCAACTCGTCATGCCGATATATGCCAACCAGATATAATACTTTCGTAAAGTGTAGGTCGGCGGAATGTTCTTCAGGATCTTCGAAAGCCCGTCCTGGTGGGCTAAAAAGTTGAAAAGGGAGAAGAGAACCGAGAAAGGCTCTTGCATGCCAAGAAAGCGGTAGAAAGGCCATTTGCCGTGGAACTGGACAATTGGTTCTGAGAAAGCTACACGCTGGTCGGTGATGATGTGTTGGCAGGTATAGTCACATTCGGAAGCGCAGTTCCATAGGAGAAGCTTGTGCAAGGTAGCTTGGGCATGTCAGACGTGTTCAACAAACTTATCACAGCGCATGGGAGCGAAACACATACGTAATGCAGGCTCGCCACTCGCACAGTTCTCATGCTTGCATACCTACAAATCGCGTTTTAGAGAGCCTTCATAAATAGGTCCTGGGAGCTTCAGAACTCACCTCCACGCATTCTCGAAACTCGGGCAATCGATCCCCATAAGATGCCTGTACGCCGGTTGCCAGGAGGCATACAAACAATATAAGCACGCATAGCCACAGCCTCATACATCTTCGAGGTTGCCTCAAGATCATCGCTGCAAGCCGATTCCTGCAAAAAGTGTTAACGCCCTAAGAGGTAAATAGACACGCGCCTTGTCCTAACAAATCAGGTCGTCAAACACTACGGCGTGCGACACCACCCAGACACGAAGTCGGGGTTCCTGGAAATTTAGCGCCCAACAGTGCGGCTCTACTCGCGAAAAGTTACTCGTTCCGAAAATTATTGAGAGTCCTTAGGTGTAGATTTCACGCTCATAGTCCATCTCTTCTACGTGGGACTTCAGCGTCAACTTCCTTACAGAATCTCCTAGTTCTTCACCTACCTTAAGACAGAACTGCCGCAAGGATCTGCACTGCCAAAGCCGCATCTCTAAGCCGCCAATATGGCGGAAGATAAGCTCAAGGGAATGGACCATTCGGAGGTTCATTACTTCAACAGGTACGCATATATCCATAATGTAATTATACCATAGGCTGTACTAACTCCATTCAGCTATAACCATCATGGTATGAGCAAACATCTATCCCTCCTCCTCACTTTGAGCAGCAGACTGATAAGATCTTATCAGGTATTCACGAGGAAATGTTGGTGTGTACCTGCATGAGTGCGTTCCAAACTTTGGATAGACTGAGCTAATATCATAATCTATAGAAAGATGAAGTTCGGACGAGATCATATATGAACGCTATTGTGCAAAATAAGCACCTGTTCAAAGACAAAATCGTACTGGACGTTGGTTGTGGGACAGCGATTCTGAGCATGTAAGCTGCGATGGAATCGGCTGTTCTACTCTCAATCCTAATCGAGTCTCACACAGGTTTGCCGTAAGGGCTGGAGCAAAGCACGTTGTCGGCGTCGATATGTCTACGATCATCGAGAAGGCAAGGGAAATTGTCGAAGTTAACGGCATGGCGGACAAGATAACCCTATTACAAGGGAAGATGGAAGAGGTTGAGATGCCCTTCCCAAAGGTCGATATTATTGTCTCGGAGTGGATGGGTTACTTCCTGCTTTATGAGAGCATGTTAGACACCGTCTTATATGCCAGAGACAAATATCTCGCACCAAATGGCCTGATATTCCCGGACAAGGCAACTATATTCATGGCTGGAATTGAAGATGGAGAATATAAGGATGAGAAGATTGGATGTACGTGCGCTACTCCAGTGAGGCTGATATGTGCTAATTGAGCTTACAGTTTGGGACAATGTTTATGGATTCGACTATTCTCCATTAAAGAACACCGCTCTGACTGAGCCACTCGTTGACACCGTCGAAATCAAAGCCGTAGTCACTGATCCAACCCCTGTTCTTACCCTCGACCTCTA
>Ga0335074_10009706_pt1 | contig 13449 bp, 13 predicted proteins | sample Lox_Sample_23_FD_206715 | JGI IMG/M metagenome (GOLD analysis project Ga0335074, IMG submission 206715) | Soil microbial communities from Loxahatchee National Wildlife Refuge, Florida, United States - Lox_Sample_2.3 | ecosystem: Environmental > Terrestrial > Soil > Wetlands | place: USA...
CTGGCCTCCCGGCGGGGCTGAAACCCGTACCGCCACGCCAAAGTCGTAGAAATCGGCGGTCTGGGTGATACGGGCACCGGCGGGGGCGGCCATGCGGCTGGGCAGGTGCGGCGACCACCGCACTTGCCGCACCCTGTTCTGCTGGTCGACCCATACGTCAACGGGGATCGTGGCTGCTCCCAGGCTGGTGGCAAAGGCCCGGAAGCCCGCACGCTGCGCGCGGGGCACCCGGGAGACGGCTTTCGCCGGATCGACATCCAGCCGCAGGTGAGTAACCGGGACGCCGCTGACGGTCGCGGCGCCCAGTTCGCTGACGTTGCTGGAGACCGCCGTGAGCGAAGCCAGCAGGTTCCCTGGGTCCGTGCCACCAAATGGGCCCAGCAATGCGTTCCCCAGCCCGCCGGCCGCCGCGGAGCCAAGGGCGACCCACGACTTGCCCCGGGGCAGCGGCCCGTGTACCCCGCTGGGAAGCTTCACATAAGTGTGCGGCGGGACGAACAGTTCCTCGCCCGCCAGCCCCCCGGGGCCGTTCATGCGCAGCACGCCGCGAGAGTGGGCGAAGTCAAATACACCGGTCTCGGTAAACGAGACTGACATGCCCGCCGTCCGCGTCGTCGTCATCACGGTGACCCGGGCACGCTGGCTCGCGGTGCTAGCGGCAGCCGTGGCGACGCTGACGGCCTGTGCCCGCTGCGTGCCACAGCCCGCGGCCAGGACGGCCACACCGGCCAGAACCACCAGATACCCGCCACCACGCATGGTGTCCGCCCTTCCGCCCGGGCCCTGATCATATGGACACCACCAGCCTCCGGCCCGGCAATTCCGCGGACTGGCCGATGAACCGGGCATGCCGCACCGAATCGTCTCAGTGAGTCCGGAGCCTCCAGACGCTCCGGAGCGATTCACGTAGGTTGGGACATGTGCCACAAGCCTGTATCCGCCCGTACCGGGACAGCGATCTGGATGATCTGTACCGGATTTGTTTGCGAACAGGTGACAAGGGCGAGGATGCCACGCCGATGTTCGATGACCCGCAGGTCCTGGGCCACGTCTTCGCCGCCCCCTACGCCTTGTTCGAGCCATCGCTGGCCTTCGTCGCTGAGGATGAGGCCGGCGTCGGCGGCTACATAGTCGCAGCGCTGGACAGCAGGGCCTTTGAGGACCGACTAGAGGCCGAGTGGTGGCCGGCGCTGCGCAACCGGTACCCGGCGCCGCCATCCGGGCTTCCGCCGGATCAATGGACGCCGGATCAGCGCGCAGCCGGCTTCATTCATGATCCGCCCACGGTCCCGGACGAGCTGGCCGGGGATTACCCCTCTCATCTGCACATCAACCTGGTGCCAAGGCTGCAGTCCCAAGGACTGGGACGGCAGCTGATGGACACGCAGATGCGTGCGCTGCGAGAGCAGGGATCGGTGGGGGTGCACTTCTTCGTCTGGCCTGAAAACCACCGGGCGGTCGGCTTCTACCGGCATCTAGGCTTCACCGTGATCTCAGCCGAGGGCGTTGTCATCTTCGCCAGGGATCTGCGCTCGGCCGCCTGAGAGTATCCATCTGGCCTTCGGGTTCGGCCGGGGCGACCCGGCCCCGCCTTCTGGCCGAGTTCCACGCACTGCTCAGGCGGCAGCTTCGGTGCGGCGTGTGCGGGCAGCTACGTCAACCATCATTGACCGATCCGCTGTGTGCAGCCTGGCCGGTGGTGGCGGCTGGCTCGCTACGCTTCGCTCGTGAGTTTGGTGAGCATCCGTGGCATGCCGCGAGCATGGACTCGCGGGCTGCTGCGCTGTGGTGTGGCCGCGGGCCCTGTCTTCGTCACGGTGTTCCTGCTTGAGGGTGCTGTGCGGGACGGTTACCGGCCGCTCCGGCACCCAGTCAGTTCTCTCGCGCTCGGACCGCGCGGCTACATCCAGACGGCAAACTTCGCGGTGGCTGGGACGTTGTTCCTGGCCGCAGCCGCAGGCCTGGCGCGTACGGGTGATGCCTCAGCCAGCAGCCGGGCCGCACCGGCCCTGATCGGCGCGGCCGGCGCGGGGCTGATCGGCTCGGCCGTCTTCACCACCGACCCAGTCAGCGGCTACCCGCCAGGAACGCCTGATGCGCTTACCCAGCCCAGCGCTACCGGCATCGCACACAATCTGACGGCTATCCCGGTGTTCTTGGGCCTGCCCGCTGCTGCGCTGGTCTGTGGCTGGCGGTCCTGGCGGGCCGGCCAGCGCGGGTTCGCGCTCTACAGCGCCGGTAGCGCCGTGACCATGCTGGCCACCACGGCCCTGGCCAGTGCGGGCTTCGGCCAGTCGCCCCGGCTCGTCAACCTCGGCGGGCTGTTTCAGCGCGCCAGTATCATCACCGGCTTCACGTGGCTCGCAACCACGTCGGCCCAAGCTCTCCGCCGAATGCCTACCAGGGCAGCGCCACGCGGCCAGGACTGCCCCGGGATCGGTTGACTCCGTGCCTGCGATGTCGTGCGGCAGATTCGTGCGACTTTCTCAGTCACCATTACGCCGCTGGTGTTCGCCGATACTCCATCCAACGGCTACTGAGCTGATCCCAGATCTGCTGGTATTCATCAAACATGCTCCGAAGCTTCGATTCATCCAGCTGATCTGGCTGCATGGCTGCAATATAGTACGTAAGCTCGTCACGCAATTTATAGAACTTATACTGGGCCTCTTCCATCAGTACCCATCGCGATCTCCATGCAAAGAAGGGCTCCAGGGTATTAACCGCTGTTACAATTGCCACCAGCGAAAATGCAATACCCGTCCAGACATTAAGCTCCTGCAGGCCAAGGATGATTGTAGATGTCACTGTCAGAGCCAGTGACATCATCCTCACGACAGAAGAACTCGACCGAAACCGGTTCTTCCGCGACCGAGCGTAAGCATTGCCCTGCTCGATCCTGGCCACAAGATCCTGTGCAAGCTCAAGCGGTGTAAGTCCAGGCTTCGGCATCGCCGACTGGATCGGCTGATCTGAGTCCGTCACGCCTCGAAGGTAACCTCAATGACCACTTCGCGCCGGTCCTCCGGGATGTCCGCACGTACCGCTCGGTATACGAAACTGGCCAAGTTACCGGCCGGGCGTAGCTCGCGCCGACTGCACCGGCCAGCGGCAGTGGGGGCTAGCGGTGACCGGATGCCACACCCGTGCCATCGGCTCACCATCAAGGCGGTCACTGCCCGACCACACGCTCGCAGCGGCAGATGAGGGCGTCTTGGTGTCGCGTTGGGTGCCCTGAATCGGGCCGGGTTCGAGGAGGCAATCGCCTAATTGCGTGGTTGCCGGAGGTCTTTCCAGCCGTCCATGATGGGGAGCCAATCGGGAGCTGTTGTGGCGCCAGGTCGCCGGGACCAGGCTGCCGCGTTCTCCGCGGCATGACCGGACCTTCATCCGAGGGCGGTGCGCTGCATAGACATGCAGTTGGGCGATCGTGCGTTCGGCTATGACCTGGCCGCCAACAAGGCGAGGTCCGCTCGATAACCGCGCGCCTGCCCGCCGATCTGCGTGGCAAGTGGCTGCTTGCTGGTGGGCAGCCGAGCCGCACAGAACCCGCGGTTCTGGGTGCGTGTTCACCAGTTGACGAGCAGGCGCAAATCACCTGCCTGGCCGGTAACATCACGCTGCCGGTGCCGGTCATGCTCGACTGGCCCGGCAGCATGGACAGACGCGACAGCCACCCCGGCCTAATGTCGTAGGCATGGCGGACCGGGACGTAGATGACGCGCTGGCGCGCAGCTTCCTGGCGGACCTGCCGCCGGAGCTGGCGGGCAAGCTGCGGGCGGAAGGCGAGCGGGCCGACTACCCGGCGGGAACGACGGTCTACCGGGCCGGGTCGGACCCGCGGGCGGCGCTGGTCGTCGGTGGCTTGCTGCGGGTGTACCTGATGTCGGTGGAGGGCCGGCAGGTCACGGTCCGCTATGCCCGGCCCGGTGATGTGCTCGGCATCGCGGTGCTGGTGGGCGGGCCGGCCAGCACCAGCGTCCAGGCGGTGGAGTCATCAAGCCTGTTCCGGATCAGCGCGCGGACGCTGACCGCGGCGGCCCAGCGCGACCCGCGGGTCGCCTGGGCGATCGCCGAAGAGCTGAACCGCAGGCTCTACGACACGCTGGAGCAGACCGCGGTCAACGCCTTCGGCTCGGTGCGCCAGCGGGTCGCCGCCCATCTGCTTGACCTGGCCTCCGCCCAGCAGCACCCGCGCGGACGGCTGGTGGCCGGCGTGTCACAGCAGGAACTGGCGGACGCGGCCGGATCAGTCCGCGAGGTGGTGGCCCGGGTGCTGCGCGATTTGCGGGTCGCCGGGATCGTGGCCACCGCAGCAGATTCGGTCGTGATCCTCGACGCGGCCCGGCTGTATGCCGAATCGGGAGGCACTGCGGGCCTGTGACTTTAGTCGCCCCGCGCGCGATTGAGATCACTGACCCAGCCGTAAGACGGCGGCAGTCTGGTCGTGTCAGGCCCGGAAACTGGGCGGCCAGCAAGGAATGAGATTCCAGCTATGAACACTTCAATCGCGATATCACGGACCGAACCCGGATCGGCGGGCGCGGTCAAGGCGGTCTCGGTGGTCAGCACCGGCACCGTGCGGATCCATCCCGAGCACCCCAACGGCACCCGCAAGCCGCTGTACTGGTGGCTGCTGACCTCCCAGCAGTGGACGCCGCCGCGGCCGGTGAACGTCTATGTCATCGAGCACGCCAAGGGGCTGATCCTGTTCGACACCGGCCAGGACCGCGCCTCGGTCACCAACAGCACCTACTTCCCAAGCGGTCTCACCGGCTACCTGTATGACCGGCTCGCCCGCTTCGACATCGGCGAGAACGACACCCTCACCGCCCAGCTCGCCACTCTCGGCTATTCCCCTGCCGATGTCAGCACAGCGATCCTGTCGCACCTGCACCAAGACCACATCGGCGGCCTGGCCGAGCTGACCGGCTCCGACCTGCTGGTCTCGGCCGCCGAATGGGCCGAACTGGCCAAGCCCGCCCCGGAGCTGCGCGGTTTCCTGCGCGACCACATTCAGCTGCCCGGACTCACCTGGCACCAGGTCAGCCCGGAGCCCACCAAGGATCCGGCCCTGGCGCCCTTCACCGAGTCGCTGGATGTGATGGGCGACGGGTCACTGGTGCTGCTGCCCACTCCCGGCCACACCGCAGGCTCGATGTCACTGCTCGTCCGCCGCGCCGGCAGGCCCCCGCTGCTGCTGGCCGGCGACCTCACCTACGGCGCCGAGATCCTCCAGCGCGGCCAGCTGCCCGGCGTCGGCAACCGGCGGCGGCTCGCCGGCAGCTCGCACAAGGTCCTCGCCCTGGCACAGCAGCAGCCGGGGCTGATCGTGCTGCCCGCCCACGACCCCACCGCCGCCCAGCGGCTGCTGGACAGCTGACACCGGAGGCCGCGATGGCAACATTCCACAACACCCTCACGATCGCCCGGCCCCCCGACGAGGTCTTCGCGTTCCTCGCCGACTTCGGCAACATCCCGGCGTGGAACTACGCGATCACGCGAACCGTCCAGACCTCGCCCGGGCCAGCCGGGGTGGGTGCCACCTACCGGCAGACCCGCACCATCCCCCGCCGCAGCGAGGAAGCCTTCGAGGTCACCGACTTCGCCCCGCCGAGCCGGCTCGCCATCAAAGGACAGGCCGGCCCCTTCGACGCCACCAGCAGCTACCTGCTGCAGCCGGCGGCGGGCGGGACCCGGCTGACCAATGATGTCGAACTAGAGCCCTCATCAGCGCTGCTGCGGCCGTTCGGGCCACTCGTGATCCCCCGGGTCAAAGCAGCCGTCGCGCGCAACCTCGGCACGCTCAAACAGCTCCTGGAAGGCACCCGCCCAGCAGCCGAAGGAAACCAGCAATAAATACCCCAGCGGTGGTGCCGGTGCGCTGACACCACCGCTCGCGGGCTGTCAGGGAACGTACCCGACCGCACCACCACGAAGATCATCGAGAGCTCTGCGGCAACCACCGGCGAGCTCACAGGACACATAAGCAGGCTGCCGGCGTCAGGCGGTGTGGGGCGCGAGTTCGACGATGAGGTCAGCGTCGAGGGCTGCGCTGATTCGCTCCAGCAGGGGAATCGTGGGAACTACCCCGCCGGCTTCCAGGCGTGAGAGTGCGGGCTGGGTCATGTCAGCGCGGGCTGCGAGTTCGACCTGGGACAGCCCCAGGGCTAGGCGGCGTTCTCGGACAGCCTGGCCGATCAGGAACGCCCGGCGGGCTTCGGCGCAGCCTTCGCGGTACTCGTCGCTGTCACGGCGCCCGGCGGCGAGTTCCTCGTAGGAGGAGTGGCGTGCGGTCATGTCAGTTCACCTCCCGGTCGAACACCTGGTGGGCGGCACCATGTTCGGCTTCGCAGATCTTCTGGGCGTGCAGGGCGCGGGCTACCTCAGCAGTCTCGGTGCTGCGGGTCTCGGGGAACGCGGTCAGTAAGATCACCCGCCGGCCTGGTGCCAGCCAGTAGGTGACCCTGGTCTGCTGGCGTAACAGGTGAACCTCAGCTCCCTGACTTTGCCGCCCAGGTGGCGGGTGTAGGGCTCGCCGAGGTCCTCGGCGTGATCGGCGAGCAGGCCGACGAGGAAGTCGACGCGGCCGAAGTCGCGGTCGCCCAGTCCGGCCAGCCAAGACCGCACTTCCGGTTCGATCTCAACCTGGCACAACCCAGCTATGCATTTAATGCTATATGCATCTTATGCTATAGCCAAGCCGTGCAGTCAGGTGCCGGAGGCATGTAGGCGGCCAGGATGCAGTTCGGGTGGCGGTCGCACTTCTTGCGGGCCCGTGGCATACCGCAGTCTCGGCGGGCCGTCCGCATGACGTGGCCCAGGCGGGCTGCCCGCTGGGAAGGAGCCGGACATGGGTGAGATCGCGTTGGTGGTGGATGAGGTCGACGATGGTCTGCGCGAGCGCCTGGACGCCGAAATCAACGCGTTCAACGTCGCGACAACGGGCAATGACGACGCCGCGCTGCTTTCCATCGCCGCCCGCGACGATGGCGGTGACCTGTACGGCGGACTGTCCGGGTGGACGTGGGGCGGATGCGGCTACATCGAATTCCTCTGGGTACGCGGCGACCACCGTGGGTCTGGCCTGGGCACCAGGCTGCTCGCCGCGGCGGAGCAAGAGGCCACCCGGCGCGGCTGCGATCAGCTCGCCTTGAGCACCCACTCCTTCCAGGCACCCGGCTTCTACGCCCGCTTCGGCTACCAGGAATGCGGACGCACCCCTGGCTACCCGCGCGGCTACGAACAGATCCACCTGGTCAAGCAGCTCCGATGACTAACAGCCCCGGGGCCGCATTGATCACCAGCTCGTGGTCACCGTTCTTCCTTCCGCCGCCGTTCCAGTCGCGGCATGACCGGATATCGGCCTTGGCTGGGTAACGATGCTGCCTCGGCGGCTACTTCCCGCCCGGCGGAACGCGGCAGATGAGGCGTCCTGGTTGTCGCGTGGAGCCTCCAGGCCGTTAGCGGAGGTTGATGATGTTGGCGGTGATCAGGGCGGCGGCGTCGGATGCCAGGTAGCTGATGACCTCGGCGACCTCGGCGGGCGTGGCCACGTGGACCAGGGTGGGGCTGGCAGCGACCGCCTCGCGGACGGCCTGGGTGACCCAGCCGGTGTCGGTGACCGGTGGGTGGACCATGTTGGCGGTGATGCCGTAGTGGGCCAGTTCGAGCGCGGCGGACATGGTGTAGTTCTCCTGGGCTGCCTTGGCGGCACCGTAGGAGACCTCCTGGGGGAAGCCCAGGCCGCCGCCGGAAGTGAGCCCGACGATCCGGCCCCAGTCCGCCCCGCGGGCGATGTGCCGGCGGGCGAACTCGGCGATCAGCAAGGAAGGTGCCATGGCATCGACGGTGAACTGCTGCTGCCAGCCCGCCGCACTGACCAGCTGCAGGGACCGGCCGAGCCGGTCAGTTGGGCTGGGCGCGAAGGTGTCGGCCAGCCAGCCCGTGGCGTTGTTCACCAGGATGTCCACCGGTCCCAGCTGAGCCTCGGCGGTGTCGAACAGCACCGCCGGGCTGGCCGGGTCGGACAGATCAGCTTCCACGGCAACCGCCCGGCCGCCCGCGGCGCGGATCTGGCCGGCCACCGGCCCGGCATCGTGCCGACGGTGATCACGGTAGGCCTGTGGCGTGCCCGGGTCAGGAGAATCGTCAATCCGCAGGAAGGCACAGAGCACGGCACATCCACGCTGCCCGAGCGCCAGTGCCGTGGCGGCCCCGATGCCATGATTGGCGCCAGTCACGATCGCCGTATGCCCGGTCAGCGTCTCGTCTGCCACCATCCCGCCTCCCGGCACGCCACCCGACTGTAACGACGCAACCTGACGACGGCCAGCTAATATCTCTCCGCGGCATCAGCGTGAGTTAGGAAGGCACCCGGGGCACAGCCTCAGGGCTCGTGCGTTCTCGGATCCGGCACACTGAGTCACACCGGCTGGGGGACGGCTGCTGTACCCACCATTGCCCAGCGTGCGTCTCGCGGCCGGCTGGAGACGGCCGGCTGGAGACGAAGGAGGCCCGATGATAGTCGCCCGGTTCCGGGTGCAGTGCCGGCCGGAGCGCACCGAAGAGATGGCCGCGGCGATCGCAGCCGTGGAAGCACCAAGCCGTGCGCTTCCCGGTGTCGTTCACTTCGACGTCGCCCGCAGCCTGACCGACCCGGACACCTTCGTCGTCATCGAGGTGTTCGAGGACCGTCAGGCGCTGGACCGCCAGAACGCGCAACGCGAGGTTGCTCAGGTGCTGAGCCTCATCGAGGCGGGAGCCCTCACCGGCGATTATGAGTGGACGGTCTGGGAGACCTCAGCAGCGCAGTAGATCCCGGCACCAGGCCACGGCTGCCCCTGCCTCCCTGCGGCGAGAACCGCCCCGGCAGAGCACCGCAGGACCGACACCGCAGGTCGTACGAATCTGGCCGCGTCAATCGTTGCTGGCCATCCGTATCGGCCACCCGCTGACGCCGCGGCACCACCGGGCGAGCGTAGCCGCTCTGCCGGCGGCCGCATGGCTGAACTGACCTTCATCGATGCCTTCTGCGCTCGCATGATCGTCGATGCCTCCGGCGGCACCACCCTCGCCGCCCGTTTCCCTCGGCCCACCCGGGCAGGGCACCAGTCGGTGATCCCGCGGCGTGCTGTCCCGAATCCACTCGTTGCGGCGAGTGGACAAGGCGTCCCTCCTCCGCGAGTCTTGGACGCCAGAGGTATGTCGCTGTGGAGGGGGATCGGCTGCAGTGGCAGATCGCCGTATACCTGGTGACGCTGCTCAACTCCGCGGGTCGGAAGGCGGCGACGAGGGGCAAGCGCTCTTGGATCTTGGCGTGCGCTCGCTTGAGAAAGGCGATCTTGGGGCTGCGGAGACGACGTTCAAGCTGGCGGACGCACACGGGAGTGCGGCAGCAGCCGTACGGCTCGGCAGGCTTCTGGAGGACCGTGGTGACCTGGAAGCCGCCAAGGCCGCTTACCGGCGGGCTGACGAGCGCGGCAGCGCCGAAGGGGCTTTCTTCCTGGGAGGAATCCTTAAGGACGGCGACGACCTGAGCGGCGCGGAGGCCGCTTTCCGGCGGGCCGACGAGCGCGGCAACGCGGATGGTGCCAACGACCTGGGAGTGGTCCTGGAGTGGCGCGGCGACCCCGAGGCCGCGGAGGCGGCCTACCGGCGCGCCGACGAACGCGGCAGCGCCGAGGGAGCCCGTAACGTGGGCGTGTTCCGGCAACTGTGCGGTGATCTGCCCGGCGCGGAGGACGCCTACCGCCGGGCCGACCGGCGGGGTCTCGCCGACGGCGCGCTCAGGCTGGGCCTCATTCTCCATCAGCGGGGTGACTTGCCGGCCGCCGAGGCTGCTTTCCGGCGGGCCGGCGAGCGGGGCAGCGCGGACGGCGCCGGTAACCTCGGCATCGCCCTGGAGCAGCGCGGCGACCTGGAAGCCGCCGAGGCTGCTTTCCGGCAGGCCGACGAGCGCGGCAACGTAGTGGGAACTCGCGGGCTTGTCCGTGTCCTTGTCAAATATGCCGGCCTCGAGCCGGCCGGCAGAGCCTTTCAGGAGGCGGCCGAAGGTCCCGACGCCGAGAGAGCCTTCAACGCGGCGGTGGGGCTCGGCCAGGTTCTCAGAGATCTGAATATGCCGGTTGACGCAGAGGAGCCCGCTCGCCGGGCCGCAGCGATCAAGCCGGACTCAGCTGAGGCTCTGTGGCTGCTCGCGACCATCCTCACGATTCAGGGAAGGGCCGGGGACGCGGAAAGCGTTCTTCGCGCGGCCATTGCGCTCAGCGCTGCGGACAGGGCATCGTCAGGCGAGGCAGCTCCCCCGCAGAAAGACAAGCACCCGCCACCGGCGCGCGGTTCCGTTGCCCGGCGCCTGCCTAAGCCTTTCCAGAGGCTCGCCGGTTGGTTAAAGAGTGTGTTCTCCCGATCGCCTGCCGCCCCGGATGATCACGCCGTTGCCCTTAAGACGCTCAGGGAACTTGCCGATAATCTGACTATTGGCTTCGCCCGCATGATAGCCGGTCATCAGGTTCCCGACTTCGCTGCGACTCAGGAGCTGCTCCAAAGACTCAGCATCGGGCTTTCTCCACTCCTGACAGCTGGTTACGCGTATCGGCCGAACTTCGGTAACTACGGGCAGATGAGCATCCTGGGCAACATAGGCGGGCCGGTTACAATTGAGGTCCGCTACACGGACAGTTCGGTGCGGGAGAATCGAACAGAACAACGGATGGCCCAGCGCCCTCGCCAGGCAAGAATGGTAGCCCGCACCGAGCCCCCATATACTCGCGCATCTTCTGCGGACTTCATCATCGTCCACGGCAGGCCTGCGCCAGCCGTGGTGCGCACCGGATACACTGGCGAAGAAGAAACCATTCACGGGCCCCCCTGGCCCGCCACGATGAAGCTATCTGCCGCCACACAAGAACCAAACGCGGGCCGCCTTTGCGCGACCGCCCAGTGCCAGCGAACGCGGATTGGCCGTAGCGATCATTGCCTGGCCCATGTCGGCCAGGCAGGCCTATCACAAGCCGTCCGCGAGCATACCGGGGCTATCGATGCCCAGAGGATGTCTATTTCCGCCGAAATCCTCGACGCCATCAAAGCCGGTCCGCTTGTCAAGCCCATCTGGTTCGACGAAGCAACTTTCGAATCTCCTGTGGATTTCAGTGGATGCCGCTTTATGGCGCCCATATCCTTCGAGTACGCATCCTTCAAGGACACCGTCAGCTTCGATGAAGCGGCCTTTACGCAACTGACCTCTTTCGCCGGCTCTTGCTTCCATTCACAGGCCACCTTCAATCGCACGCGGTTCCATGCCGCTGCCTTGTTTGATGCCGTCAGGTTTATCTCTGGGGTGAGCTTCGCCACAGGCACGTTTCACGGTGGCGCGAGCTTTGCGGGCACCCATTTCCTGGCTTCTTGCAACTTTAACTCGTGCAGCTTCCGGACGGATGTCCACAGTATTTTCACGACATACCTCTGTGGCGCGGTTACCTTTTCAGGCGCTCTCTTCGCGTGCCCACCGGACTTCGGGCCAGTCCTCGTTAACGGCGTCTGCGACCTTGCCGCCGCGAAGTTCGCCTCCGAGAGCCTGGTGACCCTGCAGATTACCTGCGATGCCGCCTCGCTGGAGGACACGGAGTTCGTGGGCGGGGTAGATCTGCTGGTGTCGCCGCCGTGCGATGTGATCCTGGATGGCGCAGTCTTCGCTAAGGAGTCGGTCCTGACGACGTGGCGTGACGCGCAGTTTCCCGAGGCGTTCGAGGCACAACGGCGTAACCCAGAAGCCCGGGCGCGATTGGTGTCGGTACGGAACGCGCGCATGGCCCTGCTTCGCCTCGACGACGTGGATCTGCGCGCCTGTCACTTCGACGGGGCCCAAGGCCTAGACACGGCCCGGATCGAGGGAACGGACGTATTCGCGACGCCACCCGGGTGGTGGCGTGTCCAGCGGCCCGTCCTGGCCGAGGAGTGGGCGTGGCGCTCCTACAGCCGCCGTGGTGGCCCGAAGCTCATCCGGACTGGCCCGGTCACCAGGATCGTTCCGCCGTCAAGTCAGCGTGGGTGGGCGGTCATACCGGACGAGTGCACCGCGCCGTCCAGCCTCGCCGATTCGCCCGGCCCTATCCCGCGGCGAAGGATCGTCTCGATCTACCGCGAACTGAGGAAGGGCCGGGAAGACAATCGTGATCAGCTGAATGCGGCGGATTTTTATTACAGCGAGATGGAGATGCGGTGCCAGCATGACCACAGTAGTGTGCTGGGCCCGGAGAAAGGCCGCCCGTGGGCCGAGCACGCTCTCTTGCGCGGTTTCTGGGCCATCTCCGGGTATGACGTGCGGCCGGTCCGGAGCTTGGCCGCGCTGGCGGTAGTCGTCGCAGGCTCGGCGGCCGTACTGGCGGAGTGGGGCTATAAGCAGGGCACGAGCTTCGGCCACGCGGTCATTACCGCGCTCACTGCCATCACGGCGCTCCTCACTACCCTGGATTGGAGCCTCCTGACGCCTGTTGGCCAGGTCACTGAGATCTTCTTGAAAGTGGCGGGTCCGATCTTGCTCGCGCTAACCGCGCTTGGTATCCGCGCGAGGGCACGCCGCTGACAAACCACGCCGGCCAAGGCCCCATAGGCACTGTGCAGCTGCACTGCCTACTGCAAGGCCCAGCCCGCGCCGAGGCCGAAGTGCTCCGTCGGCCATCGTCGGCCACGGCAAGCCTGTTGCAGATTCTGGACTTCGCCAGCTGGGTCTCCCAGTGCTCCTGCTGTACGCCCAGACTCTGGCCGGCGAGCTGCCGACCGGGTGACCTTGGTGATGAGCTGGTTGCTGCCGAGTTCGAGGGCGGTGATGCCCGCGAGGTGGCCGTGGCCGGCCCGGCGGTCCACCCGACCCCCGCCGACGGGTGCCGCCGCCGACGTTGCGTAGTGAGCTTGACTGACCGTAGGGCACGTCCGTGAGGACGCGGCGGAGATACCGGCGGTCTCGATACAGCCGATGAGCTGGGCCCGCAGCGACATGTCAGCTAGGGCGACGTCGGTATGGGAACAGGGCCGCCGCGACGAGCTGCTCAGGATCACCAGGCTCAGCGTGATCGCCGATCCGGGCCGGCTATGGCGGGTGCGGTTCGCGTTGCTGCCGGATCAGCCGTTGCCGGGCACGAGCTGGAAGTGCCAGAAGATCAGGATCGGGTCGCCGTTCCTGGTGGCTTGCGCGGCGGCTGGGCACCAACCCTGGAGCGTCCAGATATCTGACGGATGTCCGGGCAGAATCCGGACCGGTGGTGGCGCCTCGTTCGGATCGCTCCACCCGGCCCGCAGTTCCTCGCAATGGCGGACCTGGAAGCCGAGCGGCAACGCCGCTGCCAGGTACTCGCTGGTGAACCGGTTGTAGTGCGGCAAGTACCCGTAGCCGCCGCCGGGCAGCGCCTGGACGATGCGGTACTTCATGCGCGAGTCGGAGATCACCAG
>Ga0335074_10009707_pt1 | contig 13449 bp, 8 predicted proteins | sample Lox_Sample_23_FD_206715 | JGI IMG/M metagenome (GOLD analysis project Ga0335074, IMG submission 206715) | Soil microbial communities from Loxahatchee National Wildlife Refuge, Florida, United States - Lox_Sample_2.3 | ecosystem: Environmental > Terrestrial > Soil > Wetlands | place: USA: Florida...
AACGCAACGCCGGGGATGATCTATCCGACATCGTTCCGGGCGTTCGGTGCCGGATGGGCCTTTGGCGTGAGCCGCCTCGGCGCGGTCGCCGGCCCCATCATCGGCGGTTACCTCCTTGCAATGTATCAGGCGGAGAAGCTCGACAAGGCGCATGTCGCGCAGCAGATGTTCATCTTCCCCGTCTATCCGCTCGTCGCGGGGATCGTGCTGGCGGCGATCGCGTCGATCCTCACCTATAAATACTTCCACACGCACCAGTTCGAGGAGGTCGCGGCGACCTGATCACTGCAGGCCGTAAAGCCGCTTGGCGTTGTCGCGGAACACCATCCGCCACCGCTCCGGCGTGAGACGCTGACGTGCGAAGGCGAATTTGGGGTCGTCGAAATCCCAGTGGGGATAATCGGTCGAGAACAGGATCTTGTCCCATCCGACCCAATCCATGGCATCGAGAAGGTGCTGCGGATTGTCCGGTTCCTCGACCGGCTGGGTGGTGAACCAGAAATGCTCGCGCAGATACTCGGACGGCGCGCGTTTCAGATGGGGGACTTCGGCCTTGAGGTGCTTCCAATGCTTATCGAGGCGCCAGGCGAGTGACGGTGCCCAGACGAAGCCGCCTTCGACCAGTACGATGCGCAGCCTCGGGAACCGCTCGAACACGCCTTCGAGCACCATGCTGGTGGCGAGCGCCTGGAACGATTCGCAATGCGAGTGGTGCTCTTCGACATAATAAGAGGGCCACCCGGTGCTGGTCGGCGCGAAGCCGCTGTTGGTGGTGACATGGATGCCGATGGGCTTGCCCAACGCCTCCGCCGCCTCGAAGATCGGCCAATAACGCTGCCGCCCCAACGGCTCGGCCCCGCGCGGCATCACCGATAGCTGAACGAAATGCGGATCGCCGCCGTGGCGGTCGATCTCGCGCAAGGCGGCGGCCGGATCGTCGCGGGTCACCATCAACGAGCCTTTGAGGCGCGTTTCGGGCCCGCACCACGTGCCAAGCTGCCAATCATTGACCGCAGCGGTCAGGGATTCGCCAAACGGCTGATTGCGCAGCCCGACACCGTTCGGCCGTAACGGCTGCAGGACGCCGTAATGCACCACGTTGGGATCAAGATGTTGCTCCCGCATGAAAGGGAGATCGGATCCGGCGGGCGCGCCGCTCGGCGGGCCGGCGTCGAGACGGCAGCCGCCGTCGCGATTATAGCGCGGATAGGACATGATCGACGCGAAGGCCTGACGCAGGTTGGCGCCGAACTCGGCCATGTGCCGCTTCCAATGGTCGGTCAGATAGGGATGGATATCGGCCATCGCGGTAACGGTCGGATGGATATCGCAATCGACCAGGCCGGTCTTTGCATCGGCGCTCGTGTCACTCATGACATGGTCCTTTCGCGCGCGACCGGATCGCGCAGCCGTGCATAAGTATTCAGGGGATTGTCCGCCACGATCTTGCGCAGGTGCGTCTCCGACAACCCGTCAGGCAACATATCCGCGTCCTCGAACTGCCAATGCGGATAGTCGGTCGAGAACAGGAGCATCTCCTCGGAGCCCAGATGTTCGATGAAACGCTCGAACTGACTCGGTTCGGGCGGACCGTCGATCGGCTGCAAGGTGAGGCGGACATGCTCGCGGATGATCTCGGTGGGTGGCCTTTTGACCCAGGGCGTCTCGCTTCGGGTTCCGCGCCAGGTCTTGTCGAAGCGCCACAGGAACGCCGGCAGCCATGTGAATCCGGATTCGATCAACACCACTTTGAGGCGCGGGAATTTCTCGAACACGCCCTCCGCGACCAGACTTAGCAGTTGCGCCTGAAACGATTGGGCGTGCGCGACATAATCCTCGAGATAGAACGAGCCCCAGCCGAGCGAGGTCGGCGGATGCCGGAACGAGCTGCCGGCGTGGATGCCGATCGGCAGGCCATGCCGCTCCGCCGCCTGATAGATCGGCCAATAGCTGCGTTTGCCCAAGGGGCGCTCGCCGGCCGACAGCACCATGATCTGAACGAACCGCCGGTCGGCCGCGCATCGGTCGATCTCCTCGACCGCAAGCTCGGCATTCTCCGGCGCGATCACGATCGAGGCCCTGAGCCGCGGATCGCGGTCGAGCCATTCCCGCGCGATCCATCGATTGATGCCGCGCGCCATGGCCGCCGCGAAATCATCGCTGGGCAGGTAGGGCCCGCCATAGATGACGTTGCAGATCGCGAAGCGAAGGGAGAAGGCGTCGAGCGCCTGCGACTTCAGCAGCGCGAAATCGCTCCCCGGCTTGCCGCGCGCGGGGCGCCAGTCGGGCCGTCCAGCAAGCGGCACGTTCGGCGGATAGGAACTGAGATCGAGCTGCTCGACCGTGCGCATCGGCACCATCTCGCGCCAGAAATCGTCGAGAAAGGGCAATAGCACGTCGGTGTTGGCCAACGCCGGGTGGATATCGCAATCAATGGCGCCGACTTGCTTCAGGTGCAATTGCCGCTCCGAATGGCGTGCCGCGATTTTATGCCGTTCCTGTCGCCGGCGCGAGCGCCAGGACGCGCCGGCGCCGTTGCACCAGGAGCAGGACCACAAGCCCCGAAAGCGACGCGCAAAGGGTGGGCACGGCGGCAAGCAGGAAAAGGTCGCCCGGCCGCCAGTGCATCGCGAGCAGCAGCCCCGCGAGGCTGGGGCTGACGATTGCGGCGCTGCGCCCGACGCCGAAGCCCCAGCCGACGCCGGTGGCCCGGATCACCGGGGGATAAAGGTTGGCGCAAGAGGCGTTGAGCACGCTTTGGGTCCCGACCAGGAAGAAGCCGACCGCGAGCGAGGTGATGAACAGAAACCCATAACTATGCGGCGCGAGCGCCAGCGCGACGATCGCCAGCGCCGCCACGCCGTACCCGGTCGCCACGGTGCGGAAACCGCCCAGCGCCAGAACGAAGGTCGCGGCGACGATGGTTCCGGCGATCCCGCCCAACTGCATCGAGCTGTTGATCTGAACCACCTCGGGCTGCGTCAGGCCATAGCTCGCGAGCAACAGCGGCAGCCACGCGTTGAAGAAATAGAGGGCGAGCAGCGATGAGAAGAACACCACCCACAAGGCGATCGTGATGGCGGCGCGGTGCTCTTGGAAAAGCTGCGTGAGCTGGAACCCGGACTTGTTCTCGCGGTCCATCGTGAACTCGGTCTCGCGCGAGAAGTCGCGTCCCGGTGCAACGCGCGCCAACACTGCCCCGATGCGCGCCGGCGCCCAGCCCCGCATCACCATGAATTCGAGCCGTTCGGGCAGATAGGCCCAAAGGAAAGGCGCCGCGGCAAGCGGCAGGATGCCGCCGACAATGAACACTGTGCGCCACCCGAACACCGTGACGTAGGCGAAGACGTAGCCGCCGATCATGATGCCGAGCGCGAGGCTGATATACATCACCATGACGAGCGAGGTCCTGAGCCGCTGCGGCAGGTATTCGCTGGCGATCGCGATCGAGAGCGGCGTGGCGCCGCCCAGGCCCCAGCCCCCGATGGCGCGCAACACCAACAACATGGTGAGCGATGTCGCGGCCGCCGTCGCCAGAGTGAAAACGCCAAAGATCACGCCGCACAGGACGAAGGTCCGTTTCGGCCCCCATCGGTCACCGACGAGCCCAAAGGTGAGCGCGCCGATGGTGAGGCCGAAGAATCCCGCGGAAAAGACCGGCCCCATGACCGCGCGATCGACCCCCAGGAACTTGACGAAATCCCCGGCCGCGAAGCTGATGCTCGAGAGATCGAATCCGTCGACCGTCACCAGCAGCGCGCAAAGAAGGCAGATGCGCAAATGGAAGGAATTGAACCGCGCGCCATTGATGACCTCCGAGACATTGGTTGCCATGCGCGACCTCCCCTTTTACGCGGCGATTGCGCTGCGCCACGCGTCGTTCGAGCATAGCACAAGGGCATCGTGGCCGAGACCGCCGCCAAATTAAGCCTTGCCGGGTGGCAATCGGGCCCGCATCATTTCGTGCGCACGAACGATCAGGGCGTCGGGGCATGGACATCTCGGAACGAGACTTGTTGCTGGCGGGTCCGGGCACGCTGGCGGGCCGCTATCTGCGTCGGTTCTGGCAGCCGGTCTTTCTTTCGCGCGACCTCGCCAAGGGTCAGGCCAAGCCGGTCCGCGCGATGGGCGAGCGTTTCACGCTCTTTCGCGGCGCGTCGGGAGAGACGCATCTCGTGGGCCCGCGCTGCGCCCATCGCGGCGCACAGCTTTCGGCCGGCTGGGTCGAGGGCGATTGCATCCGCTGCATGTATCACGGCTGGATGTTCGATGGCCGCGGCAAATGCGTCGAGCAGCCGGCGGAGGTCGAGGCCTTCAAAGACAAAGTGCGCATCGCGGCTTACCCGACCAAAGAATATCTCGGGCTCGTCTTCGCTTGGCTTGGCGAAGGCGCGGCGCCGCCGCTGCCGCGCTATCCCTGGTTCGAGGGCGAAGGGGTGCTGGAGGCCGACACCTATGTCCGCTACTCCAATTATTTCTATACGCTGGACAATCACAGCGACGAAGTTCACGTCGTCTTCACCCATCGCCACACCGCGTTCGCCCATGCGGGATTGTCGCATCTGCCCTTGATCGAGGCGGAGGAGACCGAGTACGGGATGCGAGCCGTCGCGCGCTTCGCGAACGGCAATGCGCGCGCCAATCAGCTCCTGATGCCGAACATCATCATGTTCAAGTCGTCGCCGACCAAGGGCGATGACGGATTCTCCGATCGCGCCGCATGGCGCGTGCCGCTCGATGATGACTCGCATTTGAGCTTCGGCATCGATCTTCGTCATCTGAAAGGCGACGCGGCCAAGCGCTATCACGCGGCGCAAGAGGAGGAACGCGAACGGGTGCGCGGGCTGCGGCTCGAGCCCGCCGACGAAGTGGCGAGGCAGATCCTCGACGGGCGCCGCAGCCTCGAAGACCCTGACATTCTCGCGCGGCCCGATCTCGTCAATGTCCAGGACTGCGTCGCGCAGATGGGTCAGCCCAAGATCGCGGAGGGCCCGTTCGAGACGCTGGGACGCTCCGACCGCGGCGTCGTGCTGTTCCGGCGCATCTGGCTGCGCGAGTTGAAAGCGCTCGCCGAAGGGAAGCCGCTGAAGGCGTGGCAAGTGCCCGAGATGCTCGCCACCCAAACCGGTGTCTCGTAGAGTGACGCCTCAGCCGCCGCTATTGGTCCTCGCATGAGCGAGTCTCCCATCATCATCGTGGGCGGCGGACCGGTCGGAATGGTGCTGGCGATGAGCCTCGCCGCGCTGGGCGTCCGCTCGACCCTCGTCAATACCGAGTCGAGCTCGCGCTGGCAGCCCAAGGGCAACACCCACAACGCGCGCACGATGGAGCATTACCGGCGGCTGGGCATCTCGGGCGCGCTGAGGAAGGTCGGCCTGCCGCCCGGGCATCCGACCGATGTCGCCTATTTCACGACCCTCAATGGCTGGGAGCTGGCGCGGCATGTCTTGCCGTCCGAGGCCGAGAAGATGGAACGGCTCGACAGCGCCGCGGCGACTGATCAGGTGCCGGAGCCGCTCTTCCGCGCCAACCAGATGTATGTCGAGGCACAGCTCTTTCGCCACATCAAGACGCTGCCGCTCGTCGAGGCGCGCTACGGCTGGCGCTGCACGGCGCTGAAGGAGGAACGCGACGGGTTCCGCGTCACGGTCGAAGAGGTGGGGTCCGGACGGCACGAAGAGCTGCGCTGCGCCTATCTCGCGGGATGCGATGGCGGCCGCGGGATCGTGCGGCACTGGCTGGCGAGCTCCTATCTCGGCGAAAAGCCGCCGGACCAGGCCTATGGCAGCGGCGCGACCTGCTCGACCCATATCCGGGCGCCGCGTCTTTACGACCGCATCCTGGGGCTACACAAGCCATGCTGGCAGTATTGGACAGTCAATCCGAATGTCCGCAGCCTTCTGCAGTCGCTCGATGGCACGCAGGATTTCCTCTTCAACACCCGCATCCGCAGCATCGACGAGCCGCCCGATCCCGCCTACATCGCGCGAATCTTCCTCGCCAGCGTCGGCGAGGATATCCCGTTCGAGTTCGTTGCCCATTGGCCCTGGACCGCGGGTCAGGCCTTGGTGGCCGAGCGGTTCGGCGCGGGGCGCGTCTGGCTTGCCGGCGATGCGTGCCATCTCTTCACGCCGACCGGCGGCTTCGGCATGAACACCGGCATCGACGACGCGGCGAACCTCGCGTGGAAGCTCGCGGCGATGGTGCAGGGCTGGGGTGGACCAGCGCTCCTCGACAGCTACGCGTCCGAGCGGCGCCCCATTGCGTTCCGCAACACCGGCATGGCGAAGCGGTTCTCCCGCGAGCTTGGGGCAGCACCATCCGATCCCGAAATGCTCGAAGACAGTGCGTCCGGCGCCGCGGCGCGTGCCCGCGTCGGTGCGTTCTTCGATGGATTTGGCGAGGAGTTCGCCTCGATCGGCATCCAGTTGGGCGCGCGCTATGACGGCTCGCCGATCATCGTTCCGGACGGCACCTCGGCGCCGGTCGACGACCCGATCGAATACCAGCCCTCGGCCTGTCCTGGCGGCCGCGCGCCCCATCTTTTCCTTGGCCGGCGCCAATCGCTCTTCGACCATCTTGGGCGCGGCTTCACGCTGCTGCGACTTGCGGGCGGCCATGATCTGAGGCCCCTTGCCGCCGCGGCCGCAGCGCGCGGTGTCCCCTTCTCGTCGTTCGACGTGCCGCTCGCCGAAGGCCGCGCGCTTTATGAAGCGGACCTCGCTCTCGTCCGGCCGGACCAGCATGTGTGCTGGCGCGGCAACCGTCTACCGGATGATTGCGATGCGCTTCTCGCGCGGGTCACCGGGTTCGTGGACTGAAAACCCCTGCGCTATTTTTCGGTCAGGACGATCTCGGTGCCGATCTCTCCGCGGGAGAGGCGCGCCAGGTGCAGTTCGACAGTTTGGTCCTCCGGCGCCTCGCGGCTCAGCGCCGCGAAAAGCGCCTCGGCGTCGGGAGCGCTTGCCTCGAGCCGGGCGAAAGCCTCGCCATAGCGCACCAGGAAATCCTGACGCGGATCGTCGTCGTGGAGCGGCTCGAATACGCCGATTCCCTTGGTCTTGCCTTTGACCACGACGGCGCCCAACGGGCGGAAGCCGATGCCGGAGCATCCGTCGCGAGTCACTTCGCTGACGCAAATCCGGGTCCCGAACTGCTTGTTTACGCCTTCGAGCCGGGCCGCCGTGTTGACCGAATCACCGATTGCGCTGTAGTCGAAACGCGTGCGCGACCCGAAATTTCCGACTACCGCGGGGCCGGTGTGGATGCCGATGCGCGTGTGCCCGAACGGCACGTCTTGCGCTCGTTGCGCAGTGCAGAACTCCTGCGCGAAGCGGTCGATCTCGAGCCCGCAACGGACCGCCTGCTCGGCGTGACGCGGCTGATCGACCGGCGCATTGAAAATAACGAAGATCGCGTCGCCTTCGTATTTGCAGACCGTACCGTCATATTTCAGGACGATCTCGGTCAAGCCCGTGAAGTAGTCGTTCAGAATCTGGGCGAGATCGCGAGATTCGGTTGCCTCCGACAGCGTCGTGAAATTCGCGAGATCGGTGAAGAGATAGGTCATGTTGCGGCGCTCGCCCTCGAGCGACATCTTGCTCGGGTCGCGGATCAGGGCGTCGACCACCTTGGGCGAGACATAGCGGCCGAAGGCGCCGGTGATGAATTCCCGCTGTTGGCGCGCCTCGCGTCCGCTCAGCGCCTCCATCGCCCAGTGGGCCATCGCAAGCGCCATGGTCGGGGCGATGAGGCCGATCATCGCCCCTTGATAATGGAAGAGCGCCCCTCCTCCGATCCACAGCCCGATCAGGAACACGGTCCCGGCACCGATCCTGACCACCATCGATCCGCCGAAGGTCGGAAGCATCGCGCCGATGGCCGCGCAGCAGAACACGATGATGAGGTTGCGTCCCCAGCCGACCGACGGCGGCCCCCGGCCTTCGAGGAATTGCGCGAGGCTGTGCGCATGGATCAGCACGCCCGGCATCATCGCCTCTTGGCCTTCGAACACCGTCGAGAACGGCGTCCGATGGCGATCGGTCAGGCTGAGATCAGTGCCGATCAGGATGATCTTGTTCTTGAACCAATCCGCAGGAAGCGAGCCAACGACATCCGCCGGATATTCCCGGAAGGCAGGCACGTCCGGCGACGGGCGGCCGTGCCAGGCGATGTCGACCAGGGTGGGCGCCGTCTTGACACCCACCGCCGCCGCCAAGGCACGCGCGAAACCCGGGATGTAGCGCCCGTCGGCGCCAACATGGCCCGGATAGACCCAGCGCGCCGTGTCGAACTGATCGGTCGCGAGCGTCGCGTAAGCGCGCAGTCGCGGCGGCACGAAATCGTCGAGATAGGCCCTTTGATCATCCGTGACGACCGCCGGATTATCGGTATAGCTCACAATCACGGGGACCTTCAGGCTGCGCAGCGTGTTGCGCAGCGCCGCGTCTTTTGCCGGCTCGGTCGGTTGATCGAACAGCACATCGAGCCCGATGGCTCTTGGGTCGCGCGCGGCCAGCGTCGTCAGGAGATCGGCCAGGAATTTCCGGTCGATCGGCGAGCGATACGGAAACTGCTTCAGCGTGTCTTCGGTGATCGCCACGATGACGATATCGGGGCTTTGCGGCGCGGGCCCCGCAAGCGCGGCAATCTCCCAATCGGCAAGGAACCGATTGGCGGTGGTGAGGAACGCGATGTGGTCGATACCGAGGGTCGCGACCGTGGTCGCCACCAGAGCGACGATGAAAGGGATGATCGCGAGCCGCGCCTTCTGCACACGGGCGCGCCGAGGCCGTGGCGATTGCACGCCGGCGGTCATCGTTGCGTTCGGAGCAAAGCCTCCGCTTGCGCTTCGCACCCCTGATGCGCAAGCCACGCGGCTTCCATCGGCACGCTTGGAAGATCGGCCGGCACGATATTTACGGTCACCGCGTGCTCGTCGGAACCGGCGAACGCGACGTCATAGATCGCGCCGCCATGGATCGCCGACGCGATCGGCATGACGAGGCGGTCCGATCCCTCGGGCCAATTGAGGTCCGCCGACCAGCTCCGGTCGGCTGCGGTGATCGTCACGGTCGGCGACTTCACGGTGTCGGGCCGCCACAAGACCGTCTGTCTTCCGTTGGGCAGGCACACATTCCCGGTCCGGCTGATGTCGAGAAGCCACGGATCGGGAAGATTGGCGACCGCGGTCCCGGCGCGGGTGGCGCCGACCTCGGTGGTCCGTGCCTGCTGCTGCGTCGCAAGCGCACTTAGCGCCGAGGACAGATCCTTGCCGTTGGAACTCGCCGCCGGCGGCTTGTCGTAAGGGCCATTCAGATTGATCGTCACGCCGTTTATGGCGATGAGCGTCACGTGCTGCCCCTGCGTCAACACCAGCGGCTTCTCCGAATCGATCTTGTCGCCAGGGTGAAGGGCGATACCGCGTGCCGCGACCACCACCATCTGCTCCGCGATCGCTTGCGCCGGCAACCATGCCAGGCCGAGAGCGATCAGGGCTAGGATGCTGCGTTCCTCGAGTTTCATATTGGCCCCCGTTCCGCTTGGTCGGTCGATGGCTTCTGCGGCATGGCCGCGGTCCGATCGGCGGCCCCGGTGTCGCCGATGAGCGAAAACGCCGCCCAATAATAGGGATGTGCGGTCGCCGGCTGCGCCAACAGCGCGAGTTGCGACTGGCGCAGCGCCTCGGCGAAGCCCGTGGTAGGATCGCGCGCTTCGATCTGGAACAATCCGGTCATCAGCTTCACGGTCGCAAGCGACGGGACCTCCCAGTGGCTTGCCAACACTGCGTGCGCCCCCGCGGTGAAGAAGGCCGTGGCGAGCCCGGACAAGGCCTCGCCACCAAAATGACCGCCGCCTTCCGCGGTATTGCAGGCCGAGAGCACGACGAGATCGGCATTGATCTTCATCCCAGCGATCTCGCCCGCCTCAAGCAGCCCGTCGTCATCCGTCGAGCGCGCCGGCGTCGGCGGCGGCGACAATACGAGGCTTGGCTCGGCCTGGCAATGGAGCTCGCCAGGAAGGAGTCCGTGGGTCGCGAAATAAAGCACGCGATATTGGCCCGGCGCGTGGGCCCGGAAATCCGCCTCGGTCGCGCCCGTGCCGGTCAGCACGTCGCCACTTCCCCCGCCGAGGAGATGGGCAATCGTCGTGACCTCTCCCGCGGTCTCGGGCAGCGGCGGCAGCGCGCGGATCAGCTCCGCCGGCATGGGACCATTCTCCCGGCAGCGGCCGGCAAGCGCGCCGAGGGCGCTGGCGCCGGACGCGTCGGGCCGAGGCCCGACGCCCGTGAAAGCCGGGTCGCCGATCGCGAGAATGGGCTTCGGCGCTTGCTGCCCGCTTGTGGCGGCTGCGCGCAAAGCGAGGAAAGCCCGCGCCGACGGGGTCTCGCTGATCGCCATCCGCCGAACGAGCCACGCCGTCTCGGCCCCGGCAGCGGGCGGTGCGGTGACGAGGAGCGACAAAGGTAAACTCGCGAGCGCCCCGCTCGGCGCGATTTCGAGACGATCGATCCCGCGCAGCTTCGGTTCAAGCGGCTCGAGGATGCGGCGGTAGAGATCGTATGACAGCGAGGTGTCGAAATCCGGCAAGCGGCCGAGCTGCGGCACGAAGGCCGCGCGCAGGTCGGTGACTTCCTTCTCGAGATCCGATCGCGTCGTGTCGAGCGGCCGCATGGTCAGGTCGTTCGACGTGACGAGCAACGCGAAGGCGCCGTCATTTCCGACGATATAGAAAAGGAAGCCTTCGTCGGGACGAAGCTGTTTCTGCACGTCCGCGAGCGACGCCGGGCCGGGATCGGCCAAAGCGGCATAATCCGGGAATTCGTGCCGCACGCGCGCCGTCAACTGGTCATAGAGCACGGACGATGCCTGCAACTCCGCCACAAGGTCGCGCTCGTGCGCCGGGTTCCGGCTGATGTCGGGCTTGGCCGTCTCGGCGGCGATCGTCATGCGAAGCGAATCGCGATGGCGCTCGGCCTCGTTCGTGTCGTGGAGTAGCTCCTCCAACGCCGGGGTGTCGGCCGCGCGACGGGCGGCGGCCCGCGCGATCGTCTGACCCAGCACGGTCGCGCCGATGAGCTGGCTCGCGCGGAACGCCTCGTCATCGAGCTTGGCGCGCTCGGCCGGTGTCTGGCCCGCCACCGCGCCGGCCGCGGTCAGGAACGGGATGATCTGATCCGGAACGACCGCCGCGCGCGCCACTTCGTCTCTCGAAAGAACGGGAAAGGCGCGCCGGAAAGCATCGATGGCCGGGGCGTAAACCTGCTGGCCGGCATAGAACTTCCCAAGCCGCATCTCGGCGAAAGCGGTAGGAGCGGTGTCACCGAAGAGTTTCCGGTCCATCGCCACCGCATCCGTGAATTCGCGCTCGGCCGGGACCACGCGCTCGCTGCGGGAGTCGATCTCCGCCATGGTCATCACGGCCTGGGGCCGCCACCACAAAGGCAGCCCGGGCTCGTCATCAATGTTCCGCAAAGCCTCCGAGGCCGCCGCGAGCGCGGTGGGAAGGTCGTCGAGGCGCAGCGCCATCGCCGCCTCGATCAGCAAGCTGTGCGTCAGTTCACCTTCGTTCCAGACCATTGTCGCGGCCGCCGGGACGCCGCCCGATTCAGCGCTCTTGATTTGCGCGCGCCACATGTCGGCAGCCGCATGCGCATATTTCAGCGCATCGGCGAAATGGCGCTGGTTCGCTTCGTTGAGCGCCTGATATGAGGCAAGCCGCGCCCGCGCGACGGGATCGGGCGCGGCATTGAGGATCGGTTCGGCGCGGATGAAAAGGGCGTTGGCCTCGTCGAAGCGCCCCTGATTGCTGACCTGCAGCGCGAGCTCGATGAGCGCTTCGCCGACGCTCAGCGAATTGGCGCCGAACAGCTTTATCTCGATGTCGAGGGTGCGCCGATAGGCGGCCTCCGCGCCAGCATAATCCTGCGCCGCCGCATCGCTGCGGCCGAGCTCGGCCAAAGCCTTGTAAGCCGCGACATCGGCATCTCCGCCATGCGCCACGGTCCCGGGGAATCTGCTTTCGACGAGACGGATGGCCGCTTCCGTGTCGGCCGCCGAGGCCGGCCGATTGGCAAGCGTGCCGATCGCCGTCTGCAGCACCGGCAAGAGCGCCGGCAGTCCCTCGGCTTCATAGATCGCGCCGCCCGCGACCGTCACGAGCGCGATGCGCGGCCAGCCCACGCTTTGCAGCTCGCAAAAGATCAGCAAATTCTCGTGGTCGGGCGTCACCTCATGTGGCGGTTCGCATTTGCTTGGCACGGAGCCGCCCAGCACGCCCGGCGTTGAGCGCGCGATCGAAACGATCGCCGCCTCTCGCTCGGGCCCGGCGGCGGGCAGCGTGTCCGGCTGCTTCATGATCCAAAGCTTGCCGGCATTCGCCGTGTCCGTGCCGCAGGCGATCGTCAATTCGCGCCACTCGCCGGCGACGAGCGCAACGACCGGCGGCTTCTTCCACGCACACGCTTCGCCGGCGAGGGTTTGGCCGAGCGGCGAATCCTCCGGTTCCTGAGCCCGCGCCGCGGCCCCGCCGACAAGCAGGACAAGCGCCGCGATCGCGATGTGGAGGACGGCCTTCATTGCCAGAAAGCCTCGTTGCCCCAATTGGAATAAGAGAGCTCCATGGCTTGCGTGCTTTGCGGAAGCTGACCCGGAGGCGGCTCGGGCGGCATCTCGCAAAGCGAGCTCGTCATTTCGATGCAGGGCGGGCCCCAAACGCCGCTGAGCGCGACCCCTGGCTGGCCGGACAGGGATGCCGAGATGCCGGAGCTCAGCCGTTCGCCCTCTTGGCTCGGGCTCGGGCCTGCGCCAAATTCGGAAGACTGGCCGGTGTCGCCGGACATGGCTTCGATCGGCCCGACCGCGGCACCGCCTGCGGCGGCGTTGCCAGTGCCGGCCGATGCCGCGGCGATCTCCAGCGTCAGCCCGGATGCTTGTTGCGCGATCAGGTCGGCCAGCAGGCTCGACTGGTTGACGATCAGCAGCGTAAAGCCGGCGTTGGTATCGACGCCGCTGAGGTCGGGGCCGCTCTCGTTCAGGAACTGCTCTTGGGTGTAGGGGAACGTGCGGGGCGGCGGGGGAAGGCCGGTGACGGCCCCGTCGGTCGCGACGGTCAGCGGGAAGGTTCCGGTCACCCCGGAGCCGAACGTCACCGAACCCTCGGCCGCCAAGGTGGTGGGACCGCTCAACACGAGCGGGTCGTTGGTGACAGGATCATCGACCGTCAGCGTGCCAGCCGCGCCGTTTACTTCCAGGAGAACCGTGCCGCCATCGGTGTTGATGGGATCGCCGCAGCCGCAAAGCACCTCGATCTGACTGCCGGCGCCGAGCGTCGTCGCGCTGACGCTGCCGCCGTTGGTCGTGAGCGTATTCGCCAGCATCAACATCGCGTCGCTGGTGAACAGCGTGATGTTGCCGCCGCCCGTCTCGATCGGGGCGCCGAGCATCATCT
>Ga0335074_10009708_pt1 | contig 13448 bp, 12 predicted proteins | sample Lox_Sample_23_FD_206715 | JGI IMG/M metagenome (GOLD analysis project Ga0335074, IMG submission 206715) | Soil microbial communities from Loxahatchee National Wildlife Refuge, Florida, United States - Lox_Sample_2.3 | ecosystem: Environmental > Terrestrial > Soil > Wetlands | place: USA...
ATGGGATGGCGGCTGCCAATAGCATGCGAACAGTCAGCGTGCTGTGAGCCCTATAAACTCATCGCATGACCCTCGCAGCCGACCGGCGCGCCCGGGAAGATCTCGACCTTTTCCTGCTCGCTCTCATCAGTGAAGGCATCGACACCCCCTACCGTATGCAGTCACTGGCTGGAATTTCCCAAGGGACTAGCCTGCAAGCCCTCAAACGGCTCTTGAAGGATGGACAGGTTCGATCCAGCGCAGAAGGTTCCAGACGGCGCAAGGCCTGGTCTCTGACCCGCGCCGGACGAAACCGGCTCCAGCGTGACTCCCGGCCTCGCGCATCGCAAAGTCCCGTCAACAGCAATTTCGAAGCTCTCCTCCGGACCGCCTTATTGATGGCCTTCGTACATGGGGATTTCCAGTCAGCCAGTTCTATCCTGCGCGTGGCAGCCACTCGGCCCAAAAAGATCTATGAGGACGAGGCCCAGAAGCGAGGTGAAGTTCCGGAGATAGCGTCCGTCTACAGTCGCATGCGCCGTCTCCGAATGGCACAGATAGCCCGAGTCGAAGCAGACGTCCTTAAACATTTGGCATTGGACCTGCGGTCAAGGGGTAAGGCCTAGTTCGCCGGCCTATCCGCTGCGTGTTCCAAAAGGCTTGTGTCGGGTTTCCGCAACCGCCATACACCAGATCCCAGTCCGGTTCAAAACTGCTTTCAATTTAGCCGATGCACGACTTTTTTTTCTAGGTCGTTTTGGACCAGGGAATCGCCTGTGATTCGATGGATCATAAGCAGCCGTTCTCAACTTTCGAGGCCGGAACTGCAAATCTAATTAGAAATTGCCGGAAAGGAGATTTGGCGGAGAGGTCCGCCCTGGTCATTTCAACTTTGGAGTAAACCAGATATGGTCCCCAATCCGCATCGGCAACAAAGCTCGCAAGCCGTTCTTGCCGATCAAATCGAATCTTCCGAACGCTTCCTTACTGCCGAGGAGGCCGCGGAATTTCTCGGGGGAATTAATTCCCGTACCCTTGTTCGCTGGGCCAGAGAAGGCCAAGTTCCTGCCTACCCGCTGGGCGAGGGAATGCGAAGGCTATGGAGCTTCCGCAGTGCAGATCTGCGCCAGTGGATGCAGTCGCGCCGCAGAGGTCCGGTCCTTGCAGACTGCGCCGATTCAGGTAGGCTGTCTCCAGCCACTGATGCTTCCGAGCAAAGGAGATTCCAATGATCGGAAGTAATCGTTTTCAGAACGGAAGCTGATTCGCGTCAAGAACAAGAACGCAGCAGACACGTGGTTCCTGCGCTACTACGAGGAGGTGCGGGGGAAGCGTGTCTACCGCAAGCGGAAGATCGGCACAGTGAGGGAGTATCCGCACCGCCGTGACGCTGAAAAGGCTGTGCTCAGTCTTCGCTCGGAGATCAACTCAAATTCCGGGGTGCGTTCACCGGAGACGGTAAACGGCCTCATAGCCCACTACTCGGTGCACGAACTTGGCGCCGAGAGTGGCAAACGGTCCTCCACAAGGGAAGTATATGCCGGGTTCCTCAAGCTGCACGTGTCACCCCAGTGGGGCAGCTACCGAATTTCAGAAATCAAAACGGTTGCTGTCGAGAAGTGGCTGCATGGGCTTGAGTACGCCCCGGCAACAAAGAACAAGATTCGCAACATAATGTCAGCTGTCTTCAACCATGCCATCCGGCACGAGTGGATGCAGCACAACCCCATCACCCACGTCCGCTGCTCGTCCAAACGTCTCCGGGAACCTGATGTGCTCACACCTGAGGAGTTCAACTCGCTACTGGATGAACTCCCCTTGCGTGAACGGGTGATGGTGATGCTGGCGGGAACCACGGATCTGCGTCGGAGCGAGTTGATCGCCCTGACGTGGCGAGACCTGGATTTCAATCTGCTACAGGTGGACGTGAACAAGTCATGCGTTCGCGCCCAGATAGGCGATACGAAGACCGTCGCCAGTGCAAAGCCTGTCCCATTGCACCCTGTGGTCGCTTCCGCTCTAAGGGAATGGCGGTCACCCAATCCCTACAGCGGAGAGGATGACTTCCTGTTTCCGTCCATTCGGGAGAACGGCACCAAACCAGTTTGGCCGGATATGATCCTGCAAAAGATCATTCGGCCTGCTCTGGAGCGTGCCGGGATTCGTGGCAAAAGAGTAGGTTGGCACACTTTCCGGCATTCGCTAGGGACGAACCTGCGGTCCCTTGGGGTTGACGTGAAGGTAGCTCAGGAATTGCTCCGTCACGCGAACTCCAAGATAACCCTCGACCTCTACACTCAAGCGGTGTCGTCCCAGAAGCGGGAAGCGAACGCCAGGGTCGTGGAGATGCTGCTCCCGTCGCTGGTGGCGGCAAAAGAGCGTCGGCACCCTTCAGCACCCTCGAAGGTTTCATCTATTGCTGTATCTCGTTGATTCTATGGTGGGCGCAGCAGGATTCGAACCTACGACTTCCACCGTGTGAAGGTGGCACTCTACCGCTGAGTTATGCGCCCGGGGAAGGGAAGAACAACACCAGATTAACATCCTCGACGCGGGCTGCCAAACCTCCCCGGGAGCCATCTATCCACTAGCCAAGTGATGTCAAGTGATAGCCATCGCGGAGAATTCGGAGCGGCGGATGGCGGGGCGGAAGGCGAACGGCAACAGCTACAATCGATAAACGGAACCCATGACGTACCCGGAATCAGCTCCTGACGACGACCAGCCATCTTCCGTGCCTGATTCCCGTCAAATGCAGAAGGCGCCCGGAAACAGAGTCGATAACGCGTCCGAAGGCGTTACGGAAGGCGATCCTTTGGTCGATTCCGCCTCGCAACTTGAGGGCAGGAACGGGGTTGGTAAGGGTATGGCGACCGTAGCCTTAGATTCCGCGCTTTTGAAGGGGGCCCGGATCGAGTCCGACCGGAGCCCTGCGGCAACCGGGGTGGTTGACTGGAACTCGATGAGCGATGCGGAGATCATGCTCCGCGTGCGGGAAGGGGATGACTCAGGCTTCAATCTTCTGATTCAGAAGTATCACAAGCCGATTGTCCACTTCATGTTCCGCATGGTGCACAACCAGGCGGTGGCCGAGGAGCTGGCGCAGGAGGTGTTTCTGCGCGTGTATCGCTCTCGGCAGACGTATCGTGCCGAGGCGCGGTTCACCACCTGGCTTTACCGCATTGCGACGAACCTGGGCGTGAACCATGCCCGGGACACGAAACACGAGCGGGCGGCGCAGAACGTCTATCTCGACCAGCCTGATCCGGAAACGGGTACGACTCCGGACGTGGCGGACGCGAGAGCGACGATCGAGCAGGAACTGGTGCGGGATGAGCGTATGCGCGCCATTCGCCAGCATGTAATGGCACTACCCGAGCGGCAAAGGACCGCGGTGCTGATGCACAAGTACCAGGGGCTGGACTATAAGCAGATTGGGGAAGTTCTCAAGCTGAGCGAGTCGGCGACTAAGTCGTTGCTGTTTCGCGCGTATCAGACCCTGCGGGAGCGCCTGAAAGATTTTGTGTAACGGGACTTGCAGCACAAAGAAGGTAACGAATTATGATCTGCCGGATAACAAAAGAGAATCTCGAGAACCTGCTCCTCGACCGGGAGTCGGTTCCCCTTGAAGTGCGGAAGCATGTGGAAGATTGCCCCGACTGCAAACAGGAACTGGCGGCTCTGGATGCGACGATGCATGCGCTGGATGCCTGGGAAGCGCCTGAGCCCTCGCCATTCTTTGAGGCTCGGATGGCGGCGCGCCTACGCAGCGAGCGCGAGGCGGCGCCGGCCGGCTTCTTCGAGAGGCTGCGCGCGCGCGTGATGTATGGCTCGAACATGCATCTGCGTCCGGTGGCGGTGGGCGCCCTGGCGCTGCTTCTGCTGATCGGCGGAGGGACTTATGCAGGCTTTATGAACAACACGAGCCAGCCGGTGCCCCCGTCCGCAACGGTTCGCGATCTGCAGTCTCTGGATGAGAATTCGCAGGTCTTTCAGCAGTTGAATACGCTCGATCAGCAGGACGATGATTCAGACAGCGGGAACACACTGTAACTTCGATCGGGATTTGACGGCAATTCGTAAGATTCGCCGGCCTGTGGCCGGACCCTGGTTAGAGAGTTATGAAAATGCACGCACGGCAAAATACGGTTAGCCCTGTGGGCTGGCTGGCCCGCCCGGGTCTGCCTAAGATCTCCGTATTCCTGTCCGCGCTGTTGTTATTGTGGGTCTCATTTTCAAGCTGGGCATTCGGGCAGCGGGGTGGCGGCCAGCATTCGGCTCCGGGGCCTCACTCGGCGCCCATGCCGCAGGCGCACACACCGTTAGCGCCCCAGCAGCATTATCAGCAGCCGGCGCCGCAGTCCCATTCGCTTCCCGAGGTGAGAGCGTACAACCCTCCTCGCGCCAATAACCAGGCGGCGCATCCGGGACAGCAGCACTTGCCGGAGTGGTTGAACAGCCACCAGAACATGAGTCCGCAGCAGCGGGAGGACGCTCTGCGCCGCGAGCCCGGTTTTCGTAACCTGCCCACGGATCAGCAGCAGCGACTGATAAATCGCCTGCACGCGCTCGACGAGAAGACGCCAGAGCAGCGTCAGCGGCTTCTGCAAAGGAATGAGATGTTCGAGCGGTTGTCGCCGGAACGCCGTCAGGAAGTCCGCGGTGCCGGACAGGCGCTTGGGCAGATGTCGCCCGAACGCCAACAGGCTGTGCGCCACGCTTTCCATCAGCTCCGGCAGATGCCGCCCCAGGAGCGGCAGCAGATGCTTAACTCGGGCGCATTTGCGTCGCGATTCTCGCCGCAGGAGCGGACGGTGCTCGGGAACCTGCTTTCGATTGAGCCGTATCAGCGTCCGGGGGCGATTCCGCAGCCCTACTTTGGCCGATAGGCCGGAGCGACTGGATGGGGAAATCCGGTCGCCTTACTGCTTCAGCATGTTTCTGGCGATAAAGAGCACGTTTGCCGGGCGCTCGGCGAGGCGGCGCATGAAGTACGGGTACCACTCCCTGCCGAAGGGAATGTAGACGCGGACATTGAAGCCCTCGGCTACGAGTTCCCGCTGCAGGTCACGACGGATGCCGTAAAGCATCTGGAATTCGAACGATTTCGGATCGATCCGCTGCTCCGCGACGAACTGCTTCGTGGTGGAGACCATCGCTTCGTCGTGGGTAGCGATGCCGTGATACAGTCCGCTGGTGAGGAGCTTATGCGTCAGCTTCACGAAGTTGGCGTCCACATCGGCCTTGTCGGGAAAGGCGATGTTGGGGGGTTCTTTGTAGGCCCCTTTGCAGAGGCGGATGCGGATGCCTTCTGCGGTGAGGTCGGCGATGTCCTGCTCGCTGCGCAGGAGGTAAGCCTGGATGACGATCCCGACGTGGCCGCGCTTGACGGGAATTGCGTGCAGGCCGCGGACGAGGTCGATGGTTGCCTGCGTATACTCGCTGCCCTCCATGTCGACGCGCACGAAGGTTTTCGTGGCAACGGCATGGTCCACCAGTCCGGAGACAATCTCGCGGGCCAGGTCGTTGCCGAGATCCATGCCCATCTGCGTGAGCTTCACGCTGACGTTGGCATTCAAGGTGCGGGTCTCAATCGCATCAATGAGACGGTGATAGATGTCGGCGGAGCGCTTCGCCTCCTCGGGCGTGGCCACGTTTTCGCCAAGACTATCTAGGGTGGCGGCGATTCCCTGGGCGTGAAGCGATGCCGCTGCGCCCAGGGCGTCTTCGATCTCCATGCCAGCGATAAAACGGGAGGACATGCGGTGCCCGAGGCTGGAGCGCTCGGCGAAGCGGCGTAAATTCTGATTGCGAGAAAAGGCGATGAAGGCGGAGCGCAGAATAGACATGATTCTTGTGCTGAGTCGAACCTCCCATTTTCGCACACTCAAGACACGCGATCTGAGCGCCGATGAAGTCGGAGGACGCCGACAGCAGGCCGGAGCGAGTTGAGAAAACTGCAGTTGAGGTGGCCTGCATCAAACTGAGTAAGTTAAGTCGAAAAGAGCGTTGTTTTCACGGATGCGTAACCCCGGGCGCTTCAATGACTCAGAACCCTGGTGTATGACTGAACCCGGCGGCTCGCGGCCGGCCAAATCGGAGAAAATCTCACATGCTGGATCATTGCGCGAATCCCCAATGCGCGAAACCGCTCCGTTACCTGCGGGAAGGGCGTATTTTCGTTTTCGACTCTCTCTCGTCGATGACGGACGGTGGCAAGCGTGCTCATAGGCTGGAACATTACTGGCTGTGCGGCGAGTGTTCACAAAGGCTCGTTCTGGAGAAGACCCAACAGGGAGTCCGGGTGGGTGTTAAGCCTGACCACGCTGACTCGTTTGTGCATGTAAGGCAAGCGCGGGCGTCGTGAGAGGCGGAGAGAAGTACCACTTCTCAGGGTGCACTGCATTCTGAAGCCAATCTTACCGCCAACCAGTGATCACGGTAAGGCTTGGTGGGGGGCATTGTTCCAGCGGAAACGGAAGGCGCGTCTCCTTCGTTTCTCTCGATGCGAGACAAAAATTCTCGCATCTACTATGGTTAAAAGGGGTTACCCTAGAGACTGGAGCGCAGCCCACCATGACAAAAGCGGAATTGGTTGAGGAAGTGACGCAGCTCGGCGATCTGACTCGCCGCGACGGTGAAGTGATCGTCGATACAATCTTCGACGCTGTAATCGGTGCCCTCAAATCAGGCGACAAGATCGAAATTCGTGGATTCGGAAGCTTCCGGATACGGCAGCGAAAGCCTCGGATTGGGCGTAATCCAAAGACTGGAGCAAAGGTGGAAGTCCCCGCGAAGCGTGTGCCTTACTTCAAGCCAAGCAAGGAACTTCGCGATCTGGTGAATCCTCATGAAGCAGCCGGGAAGCCGGCTTCCCAACCACCTGAGCATTGAAATTCTGACGAAGCTACCCGGGGCGAATCCCGATAACTGAAAGCATCCGGCCGGTAAACCCGCCTTCCGCACGGTAGGAGAAATAGCGGCCAGTGTGGCAACTTGTGCAGTCCGGGATCGCGGAGATTGCATTTGCGTTGAGGCCGGCGTCGAGCAGTTGACGCCGGTTTGCTTCCACGAGATCAAGGTGGAGCGCGGGATTGCCGTGACCCGGCCGAGCGGTGAGAAACGACAACGGATACTTCTCCTTCACCGGATCAGAGTTGCCAATCTCACGAAAGAGCTCTTCAACGTAAGAGAATTGCGACTCGAATTCGTCTCGGACCTCTTCACCTACTGCATAGCAACACTGGCCGATTCCCGGACCGATCGCGGCAACGAGATCCTCTGGTTTGCTTCCGAACTCGAGGCGCATCTGGCCCACCCCGCGCTCCACGATCCGCTTCAGAGTGCCTCGCCAACCGGCGTGAAATGCAGCCACGGCACGCTGTCTGCGGTCGGCAACCAGGATCGGAATGCAGTCCGCGGTTTGAATCGCCAGCAGAAGTCCTTGTTTACTGGTCATCACGCCATCGGCCTTGGCGAAGCCGGAATCCGCAGCCTGTCGCAGCGTGTTCACCCGCAGCACGATACCGGAGTGAATCTGGTGCAGGGTAACCATGGGGAATTGCGAGTCTCCGGTGACGGCTTCCAGGAAACACTTCCGATTCGCAACTACGTTCGCCTTGGTGTCGGATGCGGTGAAGCCGAGATTAAGCTCGCCAGTTTTTTGAGACTTGCTGTATACGACGGTTTGACCACCGAGGCGCGTGCTGAAGCCGTGGCGGAGCCACTCGAGGTCCGACAATGAAGGTGTGTGCCGCACTTCAACTTTGGTCTGCGATACTCTACGCCGGTGAGCTGAGCCAGTGACATCTGCCAGCGGGCCGACGGTGTAAGTCGTGCTTGCCGACCTCCGGTTGCCGAGCTTTGGGTCGCGGAGCTTCGAATGAGCATGCGTCTCCATTCTAAAGGGCGCGCGGGAGGAGGCATTTGCCGGGAGTGAGCAATTGGGCCCGCTTTCCGGCGGGCCCGCTCAAGAGGCATTAGGGAGGGGAAACTACACGGGATCGTTTGAAGAGAGTCTGCGGGCGCAGACTTAAAACACAGTGAGATGAACTACAAAGGGTAGGTCCGTATGCCTGAAGTTGCCTCTAGTGTTAGCAACATTAGAGCAAGTGATTGGCCAAAGTTGAGGATGAGGGGCTATTTTCGGTTCTCGGCCAATGTGCAGGTCTAAGGGCTGGGAAATAAGGATCTTTCTGCCGTACAAAGATGATTACTAGGTAGCAGGAGCCGTTCGTGAATGCAGGGCAGAGTGGTATCTGAGTACCACTATTAGGATCCAGACTTCCTATCTTGATCTGAATTTCCCTCTTCAATCTGCTTAATCTTGTTCAGGAGAGCCTTATAACTCACGCGAAGGCGACGCGCCGCCTCACGTCGGTTCCAGCGGGTTTCCACCAGCATTTCCTGAATGGCGTGGCGTTCCGCCTGCCAGGCGGCTTGACGGCCGATTTCCAGCAGAGAGGGCTCCGAGCTCACCGGAAACGCGATCGGGGGCGCAACGGGAGATTCTTCGCTGGCGGCTGAATGTTCAACCGCGTGGAGCGAAAGCTCGCGCACGATCTGAGTGGAATCGCCGACGATCACGTATCGCTTGCACAGGTTCTCCAGTTCACGGATGTTGCCCGGCCAAGGATAACGAATCATTGCCTCCATCGTTTCCTCGCTGAAGGGAGGTACCGTGCGCTCGTAAACACCGGAATACTTCTCAATAAAGTGGCGAATGAAGACAGATATTTCGTTGCGCCGCTCGCGTAGCGGCGGAATGTGCACTGTCACCACGTTGATGCGATAGAAGAGATCTTCGCGGAACAGCCCTTCGCCGACGCGTTGCTCAAGCAGCTTATTCGTTGCGCACAGGACGCGCACATCGACAGCGGTGTCACTTTTGGCGCCCAGCCGAGCGAATTCCCCGTCCTGCAGAACGTGCAGCAGCTTCGCCTGCAAGGAAGGATGCATCTCGCCGATCTCGTCCAGAAAGAGTGTTCCGCCATCGGCGAGCTCGAATTTTCCTGGTTTGGCACGTTGTGCCCCAGTGAAAGCGCCAGCTTCGTATCCAAAGAGCTCGCTCTCCAGCAGATCGTTTGGGATGGCGGCACAGTTCACCTTGACGAAGGGCTTGTCGCGCCGGTGCGAGAGAGAAAAGACCATACGTGCCGCAATCTCCTTGCCGACGCCGCTTTCTCCACGGATAAGGACGGTAGCATTGGTGGTCGCCACCTTCTCGATGGTTTCGCGAATTGCCATCATACGCGGCGAGGAGGTGAAGGCCTCTGGTAGTCCTTGGTTGTCCGCTGCGGGAACCGGGAGCGGAACGAGATCCGCATCCCACAATACCTCTGAACCGTTGCCGGCCAGGCAAAGGAGCACGGGGGACAATTGTGATGCGACTTCTCGTTCTGCGATTGGCAAGGTCAGCAGCGCAGCTGCTCCCAGCCTGGCGGCTTCAAACGCGAGCTCTGCAACCGGAGGCGCGACCACTACGATGGGAAGTGCGCGGAAGGCGCCGCGCAATGAGGGCAGCAGGCGGCTGTTTGGCTCGAACTCGAGGATGATAAGATCCGGCTTTTGCGCCCGGACTGTCTCGAAAATGTCCTTCCCCGGCCGCACCTCGGCGACGTCGCGGCGAGCACGCAAATAGCCGCGCAGAGCACTGCGGGCCTTACCGTCCTGCACAGCCAGCAGCGCCCGAAGCTGTTTCTGTTCGGGCATATTTGTGCTGATTGTAATCCGAAAATAGACGAATTGTTCGGCAATTTCCTACGGAATGGAAGAGAACGCTATGGTTATCGCTTCGGCGCTATCTCAGGCTAAATAGATATGACCCGTGCGGAGGCACACTGACCCGGAGCGAAGATTGGGTCCCAAGTTCCTCTCGCTGCCAGAGATCGCGCACGCGGTAGGAGGTCCGGTCCAGGTCCAGCGCCTTCCAGGGTTGGGTGATCGTCGCCGGTAAATCCCGCAGGTTGAAGACGGCAACCAGGTGAACGTTGTCCGCCTGCGCCGTCCAGATGACAGTGTCCGCGGTATTGATGACCGGATGATTGCCCGTCGAGCGCTGATTGACGGCGATGACCTCGGGATTGGTGACCATCGCTTCGATCTGTGCGTCCATCATCGTCAGGTTCGATCCGAGGATGAGCGGCGAGCGGGCGATCGACCAGAGCGTCAGCAGCGTCCGCGTGTCACCCAGTGTGAAGCGGCTTTGTCGGGCGGCTCCCCAGCCGGGGCGGGGTCCCAGGTAGCCGATGGGCAGCATGTCTGCGTCGGGCCAGTGACCCGGCTCGACGTGTGGGGACCACAGGCTGATCAGGCCGAACTGATTTTTCAGGGATTGAGGGAATGCGCCCTCATCCGGTTTCTTCGACCAGATGTCCCACATGTCGTCGGAGATGCGCCACATTTGGGCGTACTGGCGAACGTCGGCTGCCTGGTCGAGAGGCGTCGGCCCGGGCGAGAGACTGAGAACGATGGGTCGGCCGGACTTTTTCAGAGCAGCGCTGACCATGTGAATTTCATGCGTGTCGTAGGGTTGCGAGATGCAGTCGACTTTGAGGAAGTCGACCCCCCAGGCGGCGTAAAGCCGGGCCATCGAATCGTAGTAGGCCTGACCTGCCGGATTGTCCTTCACTCCGAAATTGTCGGGGTTCCAGCGGCAGAGGTCGGTTTGATCGGCAGCCTCGGATGCGTGGAATGACGATCCGGCAATGGGCAGATCTTTCTCGACGGCTTGCTTGGGGATTCCGCGGATGATGTGAATGCCGAATTTGAGGCCGAGGGAATGGACGTAATCGGCAAGAGGTTTCAGACCCTGATCGGCGACGCTGGAGGGAAAGCGGTCGGACGCCGGCAGGTACAACCCGTTTGGAGAGAGTGTGTATCCCTGGTCGGCATCCTTCTTGTCGGCGTTCTCAGGATGGGCGAGATACCATCCTTCGTCGACAACGACGTACTGCCATCCGAAGGGCTGCAAGTGCTGGTGAAGCCAGTTGACGTTGGCCTTGAACTCCGCTTCGGTTACGGTGAGTCCGTAGGAGTCCCAGCTGTTCCAGCCCATCGGCGGAGTGGGAGCGAACAGGCCGCCCTGCTGCGAACTGGCGGTCAGGGAAGATCCTACAGCTAGACAGAGCAGGGCTAACCAGCGTTTCATATCTCACCTAGCGGAAAAGACCGCAACCAATCCTAAACCTTTACTTCCCAGCCCTTCTCATAATCGCGGGACCACATCTTCATCGCCTCGGGGTCCTTCAGAATGTGGCCGGTATTTGTATCCAGGTTCAGCTCGCGGCTCACGATCCAGGCGATGTTTGAAAGCTGGAGGATGGTGACACTGACGTTGGCGATGGGGATGGGCGAGTGAAGCGGCTCGCCGGTGCGAATGCCATTGATGAGGTTCTCGAAATGAAGGTCGGTCATCGAGTCGCGGCTCAGCAGATCGCTGGTCGAGTTCTCTTTCCCAGTCGTATACTCATCGATCTTCTTGCCGTTCCAGTCGTAGACTTCATAACCTTCGCGGTCGACAAGCACTGCTCCCTTGGTGCCATGAATCACAGATCCGCGGTCGCGGCCGTATACCTTCATTCCCTGGCAGCTCTTGCCTTCCCAGGAGATCATCTTGTCGGGATATTCGAAGTTGGTGACCAGCGTGTCGTAGAACTGCCAATCGTCCTTCCACTGGTAGCGGCCGCCGTTCGCAGTCACGCGGTCTGGATAGTCGACATCGAGGGCCCAGCGGCAGATGTCTACCTCGTGTGTGCCGTTGTTGAGCGCCTCGCCGGTGCCGTAGCGGCGCAGCCAGTGCCAGTTGTAGGGGTGAATGTTGTCCTTGTAAGCGCTGCGCGGCACGGGGCCCTGCCAGAGCTCCCAGTTGAGCCACTCGGGCACTGCAACTTCTTTGCCGATACCCATCGACTTGCGCGTGTTCACATACCAAGCCTTGGCGTAATAGGCACGGCCGATCAGGCCGTCGTGGATCTGCTGAACGATCTTGATGGTGTGCGGCGAAGAACGCTGCTGGTCTCCCACCTGTACGAGCTTGCCGTACTTCTTCTGAGCCTCGACCAGCAGTTCGCCCTCGCGTGGGTTGTGGCTGGAAGGCTTCTCGACGTAGACATGCTTGCCGGCCTGGAGGCCATAGATTGCCATCGGAGCGTGCCAATGATCGGGCATGGCGATGGTGATGACATCGACGTCCTTCGATGCCAACACCTTGCGGAAGTCAGTATCGGTGGCGGGTGCGTAGCCGAGTTCCTTTTGCGCTTCGGTAGAAAACTTGTCGAGGATGTGCTGGTCCACGTCGCAGACATGAGAGACATGCGCCGACTTACTGTTGTTCTTGAGCCCGGAAAGATGCGCATAGCCGCGCCCGTTGAGGCCGAAGATGGCGAAGTTCAGCCGCTCATTCGAACCCACAATTTGTGCGTAGCTTCTGGCAGTGGATCTGAGCGCGGCACCCGCTGCTCCAACCGCGACGCCATTGATAAATGTCCGTCGAGAAATCATTGTTGCTCCTTTGTTGCCTGACAAAAGACCACAGCGACCGGAGTGTACCCGGTCGCGTCAATTTGGATATGGAATTCTTTGTGGGTTTCAGTAATGCGTCGAGATCAGAGCCAACCTGCACGGAACCCTTATACACGGGTTTTCGTTGGGAGTTCAAACGAATGCCGTCTTTCCCGCCAGGCGGTACGCGCAATTCCGAGTTGACAGACAAAGTGTCGCAGTAAAGAAAAAGCGTCCGCGCATGGCAGACGCTTTCTTTGCGATTCGCTGCGATCATCGCTTGGCCGGATCGCCCGCATCCGTATCTATTTTCATTTCGGCGAAAGCCCTCTGAGCCTTTGCGGCGTCGAATTTGCCCTCGCGCGTGAGGCGGGACAGCGTGGCTGCGACAACCGACTCGGCGTCCACCTCGAAGTGCCGGCGGAGATGCTCGCGATTATCGCTGCGGCCGAAGCCATCGGTTCCCAACGTGACGAGGCGGTTAAGCAGCCAGGGAGCGAGCTGATCGGGAATCGACTTCATGTAATCGCTGGCTGCGATGATCGGTCCCTTGCTGCCATTGAGAGCTTGAACGACGTAGGGAGTCTTCTCAGGCTCGGTTGGGTGAAGGCGGTTCCAGCGTTCAACGGTGAGAGCCTCGCGACGCAGTTCGGTGTAGCTGGTCACGCTCCAGACGTCAGATTGCACTCCGTACTTGTGGGAGAGAATCTCCTGCGCGCGTAGTACCTCGTTGAGGATTGGTCCGCTGCCGAACAGTTGCACGGTCGCCTTGCCCTTGGGCGCCGGCCTGAACTTATAGATGCCGCGCACGATGCCTTCGCTCACACCGTCGGGCATCGCCGGCATGGCATAGTCTTCGTTGTACATGGTGATGTAGTAGAAGATCTGTTCGTTTTCCTGATACATCCGGCGAATGCCGTCCTGCAGGATGGCAGCCAATTCGTATACATAAGCCGGATCGTAACTGA
>Ga0335074_10009709_pt1 | contig 13448 bp, 9 predicted proteins | sample Lox_Sample_23_FD_206715 | JGI IMG/M metagenome (GOLD analysis project Ga0335074, IMG submission 206715) | Soil microbial communities from Loxahatchee National Wildlife Refuge, Florida, United States - Lox_Sample_2.3 | ecosystem: Environmental > Terrestrial > Soil > Wetlands | place: USA: Florida...
GCCGCGCGCGGGCTTGCGGAGGCGCTCTTCGAGCAGCGCGGCCGAATGGATGCGGCTTGCGAGAGCGATGAGGTGCGTGGGCAGCTTCTGGTCGGGCGTGGAGCCGCCGCCGATCACGGAAAATCCGGCGCGCACCTGAATTTCGGCGTCGGCGGGCAGCGCCTCGCGCAGGAAATCGGCGAAGGCCATGGCCCGCTGACCGATCTCGTTCGCGCTGAGGCGGATCATGCGGATCGCGGGGATTTCGTCGAGCGCGCCGCGATGATAGGCCTTGAGCGTGGTCTCGAGCGCGGCGATCGTGAGCTTATCGACGCGCAGCGCGCGGAACAGCGGATTTCGCCGGATGCGTTCAACCATTTTTTGCTTGCCGGCGATGATGCCGGCCTGCGGGCCCCCGAGCAATTTGTCGCCGCTGAACGAAATCAGCCCCACGCCCGCGCGGCCGCTTTCGCGCGCCAGCGGCTCGGCGATGCCGTTCGCGCTGAGGTCGGTGACGAGACCCGAGCCGAGATCCTCGAAGACGGGCACTTTCTTGCGGCGGCCGAGCGCAACGAGTTCTTCGAGCGACGGGCGCTCGGTGAAGCCGCTAATGCGGAAATTCGAGGGGTGGACGCGCAGCAGCAGGCGCGTGCGGTCGTTGATGGCGCGCTCGTAGTCACGGATGCGCGTGCGATTCGTGGTACCGACTTCGCGCAGCACCGTGCCGCTTTCGGACATGATGTCGGGGATGCGAAAGCCGTCGCCGATTTCGATCAGCTCGCCGCGCGAGACGATCACTTCGGCGCCTTTCGCCAGCGTGTTGAGGATCAGAAAGACGGCGGCGGCGTTGTTGTTGACGACGATCGCCGACTCGGCGCCGGAGAGTTCGGCGAGCAGCTTGGCGGTGTGGACGTCGCGCTTGCCGCGCGCGCCTTTCTCGATGTCGTATTCGAGATTCGAGTAGCGCGTGGCGGTTTCGGCGATTTGCGCGATGGCGGTTTCGGCGAGGGGCGCGCGGCCAAGGTTGGTGTGGAGGATCACGCCGGTCGCGTTGATCACGCGGCGGAGCGAGGGCGCGAGGAGCGATTCGACGTCCGACGCGATGCGCGCCTCGATGATTTCGACGCGGAGCTCGGCTTCGACGGCGCCGGAGCCATTCGCGGACTTCAGGCGCTCGCGCAGACCGGCCAGCGCGCCGCGCGCCGCTTGCGTCACCACACCGCGGCCGGCCCTTTCGGCTAGCGCAACGAGCGTTGCGCGGCCGAGCAGTTCGTCGACAGACGGAATTTCGCGCATCAGCGAATTCAGGTTCTTCGCCCGGCTTTTCGCCGCTGCCTTTGCGCCCGAATCGACGGCCTGCCGCATCGCCGCCTATTTGAACACGCGGACAATCGTGCGGCAACCTTTACGCGGCGCGTGGAAGACCCGTCGAGACGCCAGCGCTACGAACCGCGGCGCTTCGGCGATTCATCTTGCGGGGATCGCGCCGGAAGGCAGGTCGAGGCCGCCGGTGAGCAGCAGGCCCTGCAGCTCGGCGGCGCTGACCCAGACGGTTTCGAGCGTGGCGACGTAGCTCGTTTGCAACTGAAAGACGGTGCGCTGCGCGATCAGCACTTGCGGGTACGCCGCGGCGCCTTCGCGGTACCGCTGGAGGTAGAGCGCGTAGGCGTGCGTAGCTTCCGGGAGCGTCTGCGTTTTGTAACGCTCGGCGACGGCGCGCGCGCTTGCGTACTCCTGAATTGCCGGGGCTGCTGCTTGCTGCAAGGCGAGCGAGACCCGCTGCTCTTCGAGCGTGGCGCGTTCGCGTTCGGCCTTGGCCGCGGCGATGTTTCCCTGGTTGCGATTGAAGAGCGGCAGGTCGACGCCGACTTCGGCGAAGGCCTCCGAGCCGACGGCGACGGGGGACGCGGCTTCGAGCTGTTCGAGGTTATCGAGGTAGCCCGCGCGAACGTGGAGGTCGGGCACGACTTCGCGATGGGCGCGAGCGAGCATCGCATCCGCGCGCGCCGCGTCCAACTGCGCGATTTTCACTGCTGGACTATCGCGCAGGATCGCCTGCATCACCTGATTCGGGTCGAGCTGCGGAAAATCCTCTAGATTGCCGGCGAGCGTCGCGAGCGGGAGATCCGGCTTGCCTACGACGGCGGCGAGCGTGCGCCACGCGCTCTGTTGCTGCTGCTCGGCAGCGATCACGGCGAGGTCCGCCTCGTCCGCTTCGACCTGCGCCTCGAGCAGGTCGGGCTGATCGGCCTGGCCGACGTTTTGGAGCTGGCGCGTGGTGCCGATCGCGTCTTTGGCGAGTTGAGCGAGCTTGCGGCGGACGTCGACCATCTCTTGCGCGGCGAGCGCCTGATAAAAGGCGATGCGAACCGAGTTTTGCACGCGGAGCTGCTGTTCGCGGGCGTGCTCCTGCGATTGCTTTCCTTCTTCGGCGGCAATTTTGCGGTCTAGGCCGAGCTTACCTCCGAGAATCACGCGCTGCTCTACGAAGGCGCCCTGCTGGCCGCCTCCGTACGAACCGCCGCGAATTTCCTCGCCCGTGTAGCCGATGGTCGGATTCGGCCACAGGCCAGCCTGACGCGTGCGGCCGGCGGCTGCGTCCACTTCGGCCTTGGCTTCGCCGAGCGTGGGATTATTCGCGAGCGCGATTTGCTGGAGCTGATCGAGAGTGACCGGAGCAGCAGCGTTTGAAGCGGCGGCGCTCGCCGCGGCGTTGTTGTCCTGCACAGCCATGCCCGGCATCACTAGGCGTGTCGGTAGCGGAGCGAGCGACTGGGCTGCGAGGCGGGTCTGCGCGAAAAACGGTGCGAAGAGGAGCAGCGCGACGGCCGTTTGGAGCGAGCGTCTTGGAAATTTCTGGCGTGTCATTTTCTTGAGTCTCCTGTGCGCAGTGTTCGTCTGTGTGGCCGGCTACTTCTTCATGTCCGTGCCGGGCATCGCATCCGGCGCTGACGCGGCTGGCTTCGCCTGCTTCTTGCGCAGTTCCATGATTTGGTCGTACTTGTCCGGAGGCATCACGCGGACGAGCGTCATCATGCCGCCAACGAAGCCACTCCACCCGGGGCGGAGGCCGAAGGTTTCCGGCTTGTCGTACATGCTGTCCATGGCCATCACGGGTCCTTCCATGAAGGCGTCCTGCGGGAAGCCCGGCACGGAGTTGGCATTGGGCGCGACGTCGGCTTTGTCGGGCGCCATTTCCATCATGCCCATGCCGCCCGTGTCCTGGTCGCCGATGTCCAGCGCGGCGGCGTTTTGGGCGTCCTGATTTTTCGAGAGCGGGCCGTTCGACGTGGTGTTTTCGAGCGTCGAACCGACGCCCATGCCGCGTCCGATGCTGGGACCGTTTTCGTCGGACGTGGCGCTGCCCGCGCGCGGCATGCCCATGCCCTCCTCCATTCCCGCGCCGGCGGGAATGCCGGGGCGCCGGGTCATCGGGCCTACGACCGAAGCCATCTGGTTCATCATGTGGTGCGGCAGGTGGCAGTGGAGCATCCAGTCGCCGGGATACGCGGCGACGAACTCGAGATCGCGCGCCTGTGCCACGCCGACGAGCGCGGTGTTGCCGGGCCCCCACGTCGATTTCGGCTGGCGGCCGCCTTCCGTGCCGGTGATGACGAACTGATGGCCGTGCAGATGGATCGGATGATGGTCCATACCGATGTTGATGAGGCGGATCTTGACGCGCTCGCCGACGCGAATGACCAGCGGCGTCGTTGCCGGGCCGGATTTTCCGTTGAAGGTGAGCCAGTTGTATTCCATGTTCATGGAATTCGGCGTGGGGTTGTTGGGCAGGAGCGCGTATTCCTGCAGCGCGATCGCGAAATCCTTGTCGACCGGGGGATCGTACGGCTCGCTCGGATGAATGATGAAGGCGCCGATCATGCCCATCATTTCCTGCATGGCCATGTGCGGGTGATAAAAGTACGTGCCTTCCTGGTGGAGCGTGAATTCGTAGACGGCGCGGCCGCCGGGGCCGATCGGGTCTTGCGAGATGCCGGGCGAGCCGTCCATGTCGAAGGGCAGCTCGATGCCGTGCCAGTGGACGGCGGTGGGCTCGGGCAGGTGATTATCGAAGATGAAGCGCACGCGGTCTCCCTGCATCGCTTGGATCGTTGGGCCGGGCGCGCTGCCGTTGTAGCCCCAAAGGTTGATGACTTTGCCGGGGACGATTTCCTGTTTCACCGGCTCGGCGACGAGGTGAAACACCTTCACGCCGTTGTCCATTTCGAAGGGGAGGTCGGCGCCGTCCGGAGTGACCACGGGAACGAAGGGCGGCGCAACGGTGCGCATGTGGGCATGGTTCTTGGGCGGCGCGGGCCTGGCGTCGCGGCTGGTCTGGTCAATTTCACGCGCTGCGTCAGCGTTCCCACTCGCGGCGAAAATGCCGGTGCCGACAAGGCTTAGCTTCTGCAAAAACCCTCGACGAGTTCGGTTCATGTTTTTCTCCACCTGCGATTGATAGCGAATCGGTTTGTACCGGCGATGTGCCGGACATCACATGTGTTTCGGATCGGCGCAAAAGGATCACGAGGCGAGTCGCGGGCAAAACGCGGACCGGCGCACGCGCGTACTCGCTCTCGAACGAAAGCGCGATCAGATGCGGAGAATAGAGAAGTTTTCGGGAAGAGGAGCTTTGGAGCGGCCGGGCGGGCCGACTCCGGTCGAGCGCCATCCAGTCGCGATGGAATCCGCGCGAAGATTCACGATGGCCGACGCAACAAGATGCGCGGCTCGCGCCGAATCCAGATGGACGTGCGGCGCACCCGCGGACTCGACGAAATCCGTTGGGTGCACGTGCCGGCCGCAATTGTGATCGGAAGGACCGGACCGCGAGTGCGAGGAGTTCGATTGCCGCGCGCGATCGCATTTCTCGCAGTGCGACGCCGGCGCACCGATCGGCAGCGCGGCGATGGCGCATGCCGTCGAACAGAAGGAGCCGTAGAGCACTGCGACAGTAAGCGCAGCGATTACGGCCCATGTCCGGAAATTAGTCGCGCGCAGCATACGACCAAGGCCGATTATACATCCGGGCATTGACCGTGCCAGAGATACGAGAACCGCACGGAATCGTACAACGGTAACGTATTCGCGGGGTGATTGACCGGGCGTGGTAACCTCTGACGCGGAGAACGCCGGGGAGCGAAGCGATGGCAGGCAGGATCAGGTTGCGCGTGAACGGGCGCGTCCACGAAATCGACGCGGCGCCGGATACGCCGCTGCTGTACGTATTAACAGACGATTTGCAGCTGCAAGGGCCGCGCTTCGGCTGCGGGCTGGCGCAATGCGGCTCGTGCTCCGTGCTGCTGGACGGCGCGGAGATTCGCTCGTGCGTCACGCCGGTTTCCGCGGTGGCCGGGAAGTCGATCACGACGCTCGAGGGCTTGACGGCGTGGTACGCGGAGAAACGCAAGCTCGCGAAAGCGCCGGCGCTGCATCCGGTGCAGCAGGCGATGATCGACGAGCAGGCCGTGCAGTGCGGCTATTGCTTCAACGGCATGATCATCCAGGCCGCCGAGCTGCTCTCGAAGAATGCGCATCCGACCGACGCCGAAATTCGCACGGCGATGAACGGGCACCTGTGCCGTTGCGGCACCTACCCCCGGGTGATCAAAGCAATTCAGCGAGCGTCAAAGACGATGGTGGAGGCTATAGGTGACGCTGAAGGGGAAGTGGCGGAAGAGATTCGGGCGGGCGGCGACGAGGTGGCCCGATGAGCAGGCGGGTGGCTGGTGGTAGGTCGCAGGTTGCAGCGGTCCCGCGGCGAGAGTTTCTGAAAGCCGGTGGGGCGCTGGTGATCGGGTTCAGCAGCGCCGGAATTCTCGCGGAGGCGTTGCTCGCGCAAGGACCGCCGCCACAGACCTACTCGAAGCCGCGCAGCGGCGCCGCAGGGCCTCCTGATCCCAAGCAAATCGACACGTGGCTGGCGATTCACGCAGACAACACGGCGACCGTGTACATCGGCTACGTCGAACTGGGCCAGGGCTCGACGACTTCGCTGCTGCAAATTGCCGCCGAAGAGCTTGACCTCGACATGAAACAGGTGAGCACGGTGCGGCTCGATACGGACGTCACTCCCAATCAGGGCGGGACATATTCGAGCTCGTCGATCGCGCGAGGCTCTCCTGCGATTCGCACGGCGGCGGCCGAAGCACGCGCGGCACTGCTGGCAATGGCATCGAAAAGACTGGACGCGCCGGTCGAAAACCTGTCGGTTTCGAAAGGCGTTGTGTCGTCGCGGCACGGCGGTCGCGTGACGTACGGCGAGCTGATCGGCGACAAGCGCTTCGATCTCGCGTTCACCGGCAAAGCGCCGCTGAAGCTGGTGGCGGACTACACGCTGGTGGGCACGCGGCCGCCACGCAACGACATTCCCGGCAAGGTGAGCGGCAAATACGTCTACCTGCAGCACGTGCGGCTGCCGGGGATGTTGCACGGGCGCGTGGTGCGGCCGCGCGGGCAGGGCGCGTATGGCGCGGGCGCCAAGGTAGCGACGCTCGATGAGACTTCGCTCGCGCACATTCCCGGCGCGCGCGTGGTGCGCAAAGGCGATTTCGTCGGCGTGGTAGCCGAGCGCGAGTGGGACGCGGTGCGCGCGGCGCGCGACCTGAAAATCACCTGGGACATGCCCGCGACGCTGCCGGGAAGCGACGGCGTCTACGCGGCGATGCGCGCCGAGAAAACCGCCGATCGCGTGGTGCTCGAGCGAGGCGACGTGAACGCTGCATTTTCAGCAGGTGTGCACGTGGCCGTACAGACGTATCACGGCGCGTATCAGGCGCATGCGCCGTTCGGTCCGAATGGCGCGCTTGCGGACGTGAAGCCCGACTCGGCGCTGGTGATCTGCTCGACGCAGGATGTCTACGGGACGCGCAACACGCTCGGCACCGTGCTTGGATTGCCGCCTGCGAAGGTGCGCGTGCAGTATTACGAAGGCTCGGGGACGTACGGGCACAGCTGCTACGACGACGCGGCGCAGGCCGCCGCGCTTCTTTCGCAGCTCGCCGGAAAACCGGTGCGCCTGCAATTCATGCGCTGGGACGAGCATGGGTGGGACTTGTACGGTCCGGCGCACGTGGGCGAAGTGCGCGCGACGGCCGACGAAAACGGCAAAATCGTCGGCTACCAGTACGACGGCTGGCACCACAACTGGAGCGCGGTCGAGACTTCGCAGCAGCTTGCGCTCGGCACGCTCGCGGCGGAGTGGCGGCTGGGCGCGGCGCAGCAAGTGAATCCCGGCTGCTGTGGCGCGATGTACGACATTCCGAATCTCAAGCTCGTCAATCACCAGGTGCCCGGGCTGGGCTACTTGAAAGGCGCGTGGCTGCGCTCGCCGCTCGACCTCGCGTTCGCGTTCGCCTCCGAGCAGACCCTCGACGAACTCGCGCGGCAGGCCGGGATCGACGCGTACGAATTTCGACGGCGAAATATCAAGGACGAGCGGTGGCTCGGCGTTCTCGATGCGGCGGCGAAAGCCGCGAACTGGCAGGCTGCGCCGCCCGCGGCAAATGTCTCGAAAGAAAAAGTGGCGCGCGGGCGGGGCATCGGGCTGGGCACGCACCTCACGTCGTATGGCGGCGCCGTCGCCGAAATCGAAGTGGATCGCGAAACAGGGAAGGTTTCGGTGAAGCGCATGTACGGCGCGATCGACGCGGGGCTCGCCGTGAATCCCGCATTCATCGAAAACCAGATCAGCGGCCAGCTGGTGCAGACCGCCAGCCGCATGCTGCACGAAGAGGTGACGTTCAACAAAACGAACGTCACCAGCCTCGATTGGAACAGCTATCCGATCCTGCGTTTCGAGGAGTGCCCGGAAGTGACGGCGGTGGTCGTGCAACGCCTCGATCAACGCTCGACCGGGGCGGGCGAAGAAGTGATGGCTGCGGCGGCGGGCGCGATTGCCAACGCGTTCTTCGATGCGACCGGCCTGCACATCACCGAATTCCCGCTCACGCCGCCGCGCGTCCTGGCCGCCCTTAACCGAAGCTAATTCTTGTCGGCTACAAAGGGTTATTTAACATCTCGGTGGTGGTGAACGGACGCGAGGACTTCAGCGTGACGCTGAAGAGGCTGCGTGGGTCGCGGCTGCTGTCGTAGGCGAGCGAATATTCGGCGCCGTGAAACAGCTTGCGGGCGAAAGCATCCAGCTCGGGGCGCGCTGCCTCGAAGGTTTCGGGCCGGTTGGGCGCGAGTACCCGGTCGTTGACGAAGATTTCGATCTCGTCGCCGGCGAACCGCAATTTCCCGGCGAGGCGCGGCTCCTGTTCGAGCACTTGGCACGCGGCAAGCGCGGCGCGCGCGGCCTGCTGGAGCGCGAACGCGTTGTCGCCCTCGACGGCCGTCTTCCGGTTATAGCGGACGCCCAGGCGACTGCCGGCGTTGTCGACCGAATAGTCCGCCTCGAAGCCGATCACCATCACGCCGGGACCGCTCGGCACGTGGCGATAATCGGCGACGTCGAGCAACAGCTCGTTGAATGAGCGGCCTGAAATCCAAGAATGAAAGATCGGGATCAGCGGTTCGAGATCGAGGCCCGCCGCGTCTTTGAGGAACAGCTTCACGTTGACGTGCTGAAGCGTGACCTGCTGGGCCGTGGCCGCCATTAGACGGTCACCGTGGAACCCAGCCGGTTGTAGCATGCGTGGGCGGCGTCGATAAAGAGCTGGGCTTCGTCGAGCAGGTAGCGCGTCGCGTCGACGGTGCGCGGCTCCTTGCCGTTGTTGCGTACCTTGTCGTATTCGGCGAAGAGGTACTGCGCGAATTTGCCGCCGGCGAAGGGATCGAAGAATTTCTGCGTGTCGTAATAGCGCGCGCGAAATTCGGCGACGATCTCGTCCGGATTGTCGCCGATCGTCGAATAGCCAATCTTCACCAGCGCCTTGGCCGCATCGAGCATCGAGCGGTACGCCCGGTCGCCCGCTTTTTGCGTCTCGCCCTTCTCAAAGAGCACCTGCGCCTCGAAAAGCTCGCGTTCGGCAGCGGCAAGATCGAATTCCACGGACGAAACGACTTCGCCGGCGCATTCACCGACGCCGATATCGTCGAGGGTATACTCGCGCGGATCGCCCCAATCGCTGAAGTACGAACGATCGCCCGCCGGCGGCTTGGCGAGATCGTCGAGAAGCGTTTTGAGTTCCACTTTCCCGGTGCGCTTCACGAACTCCTTGAACGTCTCGCCGCTGGTGCGGTTCGCGACGTATTTTTCGGTCAGGCGCGTCACCACCTTCGGAATATTCTTCGAAGGAATCGCCGCCACCGGCAGGCCGTACGAGCCCGCGTTGTGCTCCCATTCGCCGCCGAGCACCACCTGGAAGTGCGGCACCGCGTAGCCGCCAACCTTGCGGCTGACGCCGTAGAAACCGAGATCGGCCACGTGATGCTGCCCGCAGCTGTTGAAGCAGCCGCTCACCTTGATGTGCAGGTTCTGCACGGCTTCGTCGAGCTCGAAGCTTTTCTCGGCCAGCCGTTTGCGCAGCTCGGCGGAAAGCCCGCGCGACGAGGAAATGCCGAGTTTGCAGGTATCCGTGCCGGGGCAGGAGACGATGTCGACGATCGTCCCGGCGCCGGGCATGCCGAGTTCGGCGGCCTTGAGCGCCTCGTAGAGCGCAGGCAGGTCGGCGTGGCTCACCCAGCGGATCGCGAAATTCTGCTCGACGGTGGTGCGGATCGTTTCCTTCGTGTATTTGCGGACGATGTCGGCGAGAGCGCGCAGTTGCGTCGCGGTGATGTCTCCGAGCGGCAGCCCGACCGTCACGGTCACGTAGCCCTGCTGCTTCTGCGGGCGCGTGTTGGTCTTCAGCCAGCGCTTGAATTCTTCGGAGGAGGCGACCGGCCATTCTCCGCCGGGCCGCAGCGGCTCTTCGTGCGCGCGCAGCTCTTCCTCGATATAGGAAGTCCACCGCGGATCGTGCGGCAGGATCTTGCGCTCCTCGAGCACCAGCTCGCGGAACTTCTCGATGCCGAGATCCTGGATCAGGAACTTGATGCGCGCGCGATTGCGGTTTTTCTTTTCGCCGAGCCGCGCGAACACGCGGCCGATGGCTTGCGCAAGCGGCAACAGCTCTTCCGGCGGGATAAACGAATCGAACAGCTTCGCCATGTACGGCACGGCGCCCAGCCCGCCGCCCACCCACATCTCGAAGCCGATCTGCTCTTGGCCCTCGACGACGCGCTTTTTGGCGATCAGGCCAAGGTCGTGCAGGCTCGTGAGTCCGCAGGCATGCTGCGCGCAGCCGCTGAACGCAGGCTTGAACTTGCGCCCGAAATTCTGCGTGTCGGGATGGCCCATCAGGAAGCGCGCGAGCGCGCGGGCGTAGGGCGTGACGTCAAAGGCTTCGTCCGCGCACACGCCGGTATATGGGCAGGCGGTCACGTTGCGCACCGAATTTCCGCAGGCCTCGCGCGTGGTGATGTCCGCCGCCGCGAGCCGCCGCATCAGGCTGGGCGTGTCGTCGATGTGGATGTAGTGCAGCTGGAAATCCTGGCGCGTGGTGATGTGGGCGATACCGTCCGAATATTCCTCGGCGAGGTCGGCCATCGTTTCGAGCTGCTCGGCGTTCAATCCGCCCGCGGGAATCTTGATGCGCTGCATGCCGGGCGCGTCCCACATCGTGTTGGGGCCCTTGGTAAGGTCGGCCGAGGGGTACTTCATTTCCTGGGTTTTCTGTCCGTCGTAACGCTGGCCGTTGTCGTAACGCTGCCCGTAGGTGCCGCGCCGAAGCCGGGTTTCCGCGAAAAGCCGCTCGTCGAGCTTGCCCTGCTTGCGCAGCGCGATTTCCGTTTCGAAGACGTCGATCTCGCGCGCCAGCGCTTCCGGCATCTTGCCGGCGAGCTGCGCGGCCCAAAGTGAATTCGAGACTTTCATTTCGCCTATGCCTTTTCCTGCTGGAATCCCGCCTAATGACAAAAAACCCGCCGACCTTCTGGATCGGCGGGTTCGGATGATGGCTAATCTGCTATACGACTAGCGTTATCCGCCACACGCCGACGGCGTCATACAACAGCAACAACAACACGGGGCGACGCACGTCGCGTGGACAGAGAAACGCATACCTAAACGCTACTTGTCCCGGCGCGGAAAGTCAATATGGCAGGCTCGACGGCATGCTTGAGACGTGTCTCGGATTGCTTATACTCGAGATTCGCGACACACTGCTCGTGCGAAAACCCCCAAGGAGTGGCCTCATGAGACATCAGTGCGGGAAGTCGGTCAACCTCAAGATCGCGCTCGTTGTATTGCTATTCGCCCTTCCGCAGGGCTTCGCGGCCGGAGACGTGATCGACTCCGCCGCGAACGGCTTCACGGTAAAGGTTTCCGCCAATATCCACGCGGCGCCGGCCGATGTCTTCAGCCGTATCTTGAAGGCCGGCGACTGGTGGGACCCGGCGCATAGCTATTCGGGCGACCCGCACAGCCTTTCGATCGAAGGCCGCGCCGGAGGATGCTTCTGCGAGACGTTGCCGGGCGGCGGCAGCGTGCAGCACATGCAGGTAATCCTGGTGATGCCCGGGAAGATGCTGCGCCTCTCGGGAGCCCTTGGCCCATTGCAGCAACTTGCGGCAACCGGCACGCTGACATTCAGCCTCGCACCGGCAAGCGATGGCACGAAGCTCGACGTCACCTATGCCGTCGGCGGCTACATGCCGCAGGGGATGAGCGCCCTGGCGGCACCGGTGAACGAGGTCATCAGCGAGCAAATCAGCCGCCTGAAGAACGTGATCGAGACCGGCAGCCCAACGGCGAAACAAGGCGAGGCCAAGCCGCAATGAGGGGGCGACAGCGCAACACTCGGGTCAATCGCCCGCGACGCCGTGCGACTTCATGAACGACAGCTTGTCCCAATAGCCGCGCTGGAAGGCGATCTTGCCGTCGCGAATGTGGAAGAACCCGCAGCCGCGCAGGCCCTTCGGGTCACGCCATTCGAGGATGGCCCACTCGCCGTCCTGAAATAAATTCTCGGGGATGCACTCCATTTCGGCCGAGGCAAACCCCTTGGCGAGCATCTCGCGGATCGCGGCGCGGCCGTTCACCGGGCTTTCCGCGACCTGATGATTGATGGCGTCCTCTTCGTACATCGAGGCAAGCGTCTCAACGTCCGCGCGATTGAAGGCGTCGACCCAAGCGCGCACTACGTCCCGCGGTTCCATTGGCATGCGCTAACGTAACACGCACGCATCGGGCGGCCAATGGCGCATTGACTTCGCCGCCACGCCACGTAAAATGGCGTGCAGTGGCGATGGAGTTCGCCCTCAACCGCTGTCCCTCTCTTTTGCCGGACAGATGATGACTCCTGACAGGGATCCTGTCGCGGAGCCATGCCCCCGGCAACGATCCACAAAAATGCTTCGAGCAACGATTCATGATTCATAGTGTGCGCCGCACGAGGAGAAAGACGCTCGGTAGATGATGAAATACGTCATGGTCGGGTTGGGAGGATGCATCGGCGCGCTGCTGCGTTTCTGGCTGGGCGGCTACATCAGCAACCGCATGGGCTCGCGCTTTCCCTACGGCACGTTTGTGATCAACATCACGGGATCGTTCCTGATCGGATTTATCCTTACGCTGCTGGCCGAGCGCACGCACTGGAGCCCGAACTGGCGCTACCTGATCCCCATCGGCTTCATCGGCGCGTACACCACGTTTTCGACGTTCGAATACGAGACGCTGCGCAGCCTGCAGGACGGCGAAGTGCTGATGGCGGGGCTGAACGTCTCGCTCAGCGTGATCGTGGGATTCGTCGCCGTGTGGCTGGGCATGGTGATGGGAAGGAGCATTCCATGACGGGGGCCATAAGGCGGGGCGCGATTCCCAGGGGCAAGGAGGCGCGATGCTGAACGCCGGGCCGGCCAAAAAAGTGTGCATCTATGTCGGCGAGGACCACAAGTACCACGGTCAGTCGCTCTACGCGGCCATTCTCGATTTCCTCTTCTACCGCGGCATTTCCGGCGCGAGCGTGGTGCGCGGCATCGCGGGATTCGGCGCGGACCATCACATGCACACCATCCGCATCGAGCGGCTCACGGAAAACCTGCCGATCAAGATCGAGTTCGTCGAATCCGCCGAGAAAGTGGAAGAGCTGCTGCCGAAGTTGCACGAAATGGCCGGCACCGGCCTGATCGACGTGCAGGACACGTTTGTCGTGAAGCCGCCATCGGAGGGATCGCACGACGCCGCCCCGAAGGGCGCGGCTGTCGCCTTGAAGCGCGAGGGCAAAGCCAAGCTGATGCGCGTCTTCATCGGCGAAAACGACAAGTGGCACGGCAAGCCGCTCTATAAGGCGCTCGTCGAGGCCATGCGCGCGAACGACATCGCCGGCGCCACGGTCTATCAGGGCATCCTCGGCTACGGCGCGAACCGCCGCATTCACAAGGACACGGCGCTGCATTTGTCGCACGATCGCCCGATCATGATTTCGGTGGTCGACGACGAGGCCAAGCTGCGCTCCTTCGCCAAGATTCTCGAAGAGATGGTG